>Ga0180432_10000491_pt1 | contig 64558 bp, 53 predicted proteins | sample SS_ome_10_FD_132414 | JGI IMG/M metagenome (GOLD analysis project Ga0180432, IMG submission 132414) | Hypersaline lake sediment archaeal communities from the Salton Sea, California, USA - SS_1_MS_2 metaG | ecosystem: Environmental > Aquatic > Non-marine Saline and Alkaline > Hypersaline >...
AGAATAAGAGGTGACGCATGCAACAAACAAGCTGGGATTTGGAACGGGACCTGGAAGCACTGAGACGCGAGTTTCCCGTGCTGAAGGGAAAAACATATTTGATCAGCAATTCCCTGGGAGCCGTTCCCAGGAATGTTCATAGGGAGTTGGGAAATTACTATGAACTTTGGGCGACGGAGGGCGTTTCCGCATGGAGAATGGAATGGTGGGATCTTTCTCGAGAAATCGGAAATCTTATCGGTGAAATGATAGGAGCGGAAAAGGATGCGATCTCCATGATGACCCATGCCACTCAGGCACATTGGACCGCACTTTCCACGGCATTCCGTTTGCAGCGCGCGGAGCGCCGGGAAATCATTATGACCGACCAAGACTTCCCATCCACCATCTATGCGGTTTCTCAAATTGCCGAAAGTATGGGGTGGCGGATTAACATGGTAACCAGTTCCGGACAGCCCGGGATTCCCGTTGAAAGCATCCTGTCCCGGATATCATCCAGAACCCTTTTTGTGGCTACATCTCACGTATATTTCAAATCAGCTTATATCCAGGATGTCGGACGAATTGCCGAAGAAGCCCGGCGGGTGGGCGCGATGACGATCATCGACGGATATCACGCTCCCGGAACCATCCCCATTGATGTCGATCGGTTGGGAGTTGATTTTTATGTCGGGGGCTGCCTGAAATGGCTTTGCGGAGGGCCCGGCAATGCCTTCTTGTATGTGAACCCGGCCGCAGCCTCACGCTTGAAACCCGCACTGACGGGGTGGTTGGCGCACCGCCTTCCTTTCGGATTTTCCCCCCGTATGGAATTTACGGAAAAATCCTATCGATTCATGTCCGGTACGCCTCCGATTGCCTGTCTTTATGCCGCCCGCCCCGGATTGGAGATCATCCGAAATATAGGTGAGGATCAAATCCGTGCCAAGTCCTTGAGGATGACGGATTCAATCATGGAGCATGCGCATAGCCGGGGATTCGATGTCCTGACTCCCGGGCGGAAAGAAAAGCGAGGCGGAGCCGTTTCACTGGGGATTCCGCATGCCTTTCAGGTGAAACAGGCACTGGATGATCAAGGTATCATCGTGGATTTTAGAAAAGGGCGGAAAAATGAACGCGATGTGATTCGCATAGGGCCTCATTTTTATACCGATCCCAACGAAATCGTCATCCTGTTCGAGACTCTGGACGATATCTATAAAGCAGGATCTTTCCGCAAATATCCTCAAAAAGTTACCCATGTGACATGATCTCCGGGAAAGTCTTTTAACGAGTGATTCGAAAGTTGTTGCGAAAAGGGACGTGTTTCCTTAAATTATTAGTGAGAATGAAACATCGATCCATGAAATGTTCCCTTAAGAAGCTTGCAGCGATCCTGCTGTTATCGTTGATCTCCTCGGTTTTGAATGCACAGATCTACTATCCGTGGAGAGATATGTATGTCGGTTCCCTGGATGGAAAGGGTTGGGGGGGATTGGTTTTGGTCCCACACCCCGAGAGCGGATTCGCTTACCGGCTGCGTGTTCGAAAGGGGGAGGAAACCGCTGACGGGATGGATCTGTTTTTTCTCGCTTCTGAAGTGGGACCGCATTCCCCCGATGGACAGTATTCTCGGATCAAATTCGATCTGGGACTTCCGTTCGGCAAAGCGAAAGAGACGCCGATCCTGATAAAACCGGCTCCCAAAGCCGGCATCATGACCGTGGAATGGTCCCGTCAGGACGAAAGAACGGTTGTGGGACGGATTCGGATTCCCGCAAAAATCGAACTGCAGCTCGTTCACTATTTCCCCTGGGATTTTCGGGGGCAGTACAGAATCGACGAGGAAAACCGTCTTTCAGGTGTAAGCGATGCCCTGCAGAAATACCATTACATCCTCTGGACGGATAAATCCCATGAGTCGATCACACCGGTTTCCGGAGAAGAGGTGGCCCTGACATTTTCTCCCAGAAAAGATAATGAGATCTATTTTATCGCCGGTGTGGGGAGCGATTCGGAAGAGCTTTCCAACCATATATACCGCTACAAAAACAAGAAGGCGATCGCATCCATTCTTAGCGAAGAAAGTCGGCGCTACGAGAAAAAGCGGGTAAAGATTGATGGATTGTTCAAAGGAATTCCGGAAGCCATCACCAATAATATCTTCTGGATGACGTTGTATCAGGCGGGACGTCACCGTCTCTATTCTCCTGCGGGGCGCCGATGGATATTCCCGAGGCCGGACGGAGAGCCCGATCATTGGACGATATTTGAATGGGATTCTTTTTTTAATGCTCTGGAAGCCGTGGTGGAAAGTACGAAACACGCGTGTGATATCGTGCGTTCCGTACTCGAGACACAGTACCCAAACGGGAATATACCCAACTGGCGCGGCCGATTCGGAGGTACACCCGATCGATCGCAGCCTCCGGTGGGTAGTTACGTGGTACTCAAGTTGTTCCAGAAAATCGGAGATATCGAGATACTCGAACATGCATATCCCTATTTAAAGAAATGGCATGATTTCTGGAAGGCCGAGACGGCATCCGGGCGGATTCGCCGAGACGGAAACGGCGATGGGCTGCTCGAGTGGGGCTCAGACAGAGGGCTTGTCGCGAATTCCGTTCCGGAATGGGAAGAGGGAGCGACCGGGAAAACGCGTGCGATGTGGGAATCCGGCCAGGATGATCTTCCAAACTGGGATGACGCGGGCTTTGATGAGAGAAGCGGTACCTTGAGCATGAATTGTCTGGATCTTAACTCTCTGTATGCTCTCGATTGCTGGTGTCTGTCGCAAATTGCGGGCGTTCTGGGGGAAAAACCGGATTCTCGTCAACTGATCGAAGAATACGAAACCATGAAAACGCTGATCAATGAACGTTTGTGGGATGACCGGGAAGGATTCTACTTCGATCGTCATTGGGATGGGCGTTTTTCCAACCGCAAAGCCGCTTCGAATTTTTATCCTTTGTTGGCGCATATTCCCGATAGAGCTCGTGCCATGCGAATGATGAAGCACCTTCTGAATGAGGAGGAATTTTGGGGAGAGTTTGTGATTCCGACGATATCGCGTGATGATAAGGACTTCAAGGATCAACAGTATTGGCGGGGAACCATCTGGCCTCCTACCAATTACCTGGTTTATCAGGGATTGAAAGCGTATCATTTCGACGCCATCGCCGCTGAATTTGCGAAGAAGAGCTCGGAATTGTTTTTGCGAAGCTGGAAAAATTATCAGCTCTGTCCTGAAAATTATGATTCACGAACCGGAGAAGCCGGGGGACAAAGATATCAGAGTTGGGGGCCTTTGTTTGGACTGGTCGCCTTGGAGGAATACCTGGATTTCAACCCTTGGGAGGGATTCAGGTTTGGTTTTCTGGGACCTCAGCGGGGGCGGCTCTCCAGGGTCTCCGTCCAGGGAAGGCATTATGACTTGGAAATATCCCGAAAAAAGGTCGTGTTGCGGGAGGAGGGAAAAGTCGTTCTAGAGACCAAGGGGCGCGCCATATTCAGGCATTTCCTTTATTCCCCAAACGAGGTTTCATTTGAGATCAAATCCTTGAAACCGCGCAAGATAAACATCAATTTCCTGGGGAAAGGCAAATATCAACTATTGATTGACGACGAAGTCGCACGTATCTTTTCCGGTAAATCCACGGAAGTGAAAGTTCCAGCGGGCGAACACTCGATCCTCATCCTCTTGTTGGAAAAAGAAAGATAAGCCCTGAAAAAAGGGAGGAGGGTGGCCGTGAAAGTGCTGATAGCTGAAAACCAATCCCCGTTTCGCCAAGCCGTTGCAGACATTCTGTCCGCCAAGGGATTTGACGTTCATTGTGTAGACAATGGAAAAGAAGCCTGGAATCTCATTCGCCGGGAAAAAGATATTCGCTTAGTGATTGCGGATTATGATCTTGCAGAAATAAAAGGATCTGATCTTTGCCAACGGATTCGCAGAGGGGGATTTCCCTTCTATATATACGTCATTCTTCTTATCGAACAGAATCAGAGAAAAGATGTGATTCAGGAGATGGGCGAGGAAGCGGATGATTTTTTGAGTCGTCCGTTTGTACCTGAAGAATTGTATTTGCGGCTGCGTACGGGGGAGAGAATCGTCGCGCTGGAAGAGGATTTGTGGAATCAGAATTTGCGTCTCCAACGGGCCAATAAAATCATGAGCCGGGACTTGGAGGCCGGCCGGGATGTTCAAAAAAGCTTAATGCCTCAGCTCGCTCCGAACTACCCGAACATCGAATTTTCGTTCGCTTTCGTCCCCAGCGCATATGTATCGGGAGATATCTTCAACATATTTCGTTTGGATGAAAATCATATCGGTCTCTACAGTATCGATGTATCCGGTCATGGGGTTCCGGCGGCTCTTTTCAGCGTGACGCTCAGTCAAAAAATGAAGCATAACGTCAGCCCTCAGGGACTGCTGAAGGTTCCCTTGGGGAATTCGCCCTGTTATCGGATCAATCCCCCCGAACGGGTCGTGGCTTTGCTGGATGAAGAGGATATGTTGGGGCGGTACGACAGATATTTCACCATGGTCTATGCCGTGATCAATATAAGGACCGGATTGGTGACGTTCTGCCGTGCAGGGCATAATTGGCCGCTCGTTATCCATGGGGACGGGACTTCCGAGTATATTGAAGGCGGAGGACCTCCCGTGGGGTTCGGCATTTCCAATATTCAACGGAACAGGCAAAGAGTGCGCTTGAAATCAAAGGATCGTTTCATCCTGTTTTCCGACGGGATAAATGAAGCCTATTCATCGGCGAAGAAGATCAATTACGGTCTTGAGCGCATTGAAAAACAACTGCGAGCAGATGGAAAGGCTTCAATCGATGAAACATTCCGCCGGCTGCTGGAGGATGTCAAGCTTTTTCTCGGCGAGGATGAAATTTCCGACGATGTGTCGATGATCGGATTCGAATGGACGGCTCCTTCCCGACGCTCTTCATCCCTTCCGAAGAGGAAATCATGAAGGAGCAGGAAATTCAGCTTCGGTGCCGAGGGAAACTGGGCAACCTTCCTTTGGTGACCGCATTGGCTCGAGAAATATGCACTCGAATACTGAATAAAAAAGTGAATAAATCCTATTGTCGTGATGTCGATCTGTGCGTGAGTGAAGCATTTACAAATGCCGTAAAATACGGACGTTCTTCACCCGCCGCACCCGAAGTGCATCTAAGCTTTCTGCTGTTTAAAGATCGGATGACGATTAAGGTCGGTGATGAAGGTCCGGGGTTTTCCTTGGAAGAGGTCCCCTTGCCAAATTTAAACGTCGCTTCGGAAAGAGGCTACGGTTTGTTTCTTATTCGAAAGAAAATGGATGAAGTCGGATATCACCGCGGCCCAGAACGAAATTGCCTTGTGATGACGAAGTTTTACTCCGATACCGGTGACTGAAGCGATGGAGAACGACCGGGAAAAGAATCCTCGGCCGAAAAGGGATTTACATGGATTTCCTGCCGGAGTGAATGGCGGCCACCCCCCAAAAAAGACTTTGGAACTTGACGCAATCGAATCCTGCGTTTTCGATCAATTCAGACAGTTCGGTAGCGGAATAGAAGCGGGGCAAGGTATAGGCGAGGTATTCGTATCCGGCTCGTGATCCTGAAAACAAAACACCGACTGGTTTGACGGCTATACGCGTATAGAAATGAAAAAGTCGTTTCAGTAAAGGATTCCGAGGCTGGCTGGTTTCGAGATTGATGAAATATCCGCCCGGCTTCAGAATACGGTGAAATTCCCTTAAATACGAGGATAGCCCCCGCCTGTCCGGATTGATGTTCCGGGTGGCGAATGAAATGGTGATCAGATCGAAGCTGCCGGAAGGAAAAGGCAGGCGGTTGACGTCGGATACGCACAGCGCGATCGGGTTCAGCGACGGCTTTCGATTCGCAGCCGCAAGCATCGAAAAACTGCCATCGACCGCCGTGAGATGGACATTTTTCGGCGCGAAGCGAATGAGATTTTCCGCCATTTCTCCGGTGCCGCTGCATACATCGAGCCATCGAGAGCCGCCGGAGCGGGCTGAAAGCCGCGCGGCTCGCCGGCGCCACGTACGATCCAATCCGAATGTAAGGACGTGATTGACGATTTCATAGGTGCCGACGACCTCGGAATAGATATGCTCGATTTCATTTAACATGATTTTGACACTAAACATAATGGACTTTTTATGTCGGGTCAAGACGCCCTCGTTTCCGGTTCTTCAGGAAGGCCGTCGAGGAATCATCGGAAAGCGATCTTCCAGATAGAGCCGCCGCCTGCGTTCTATCGTTGGACCCGGGAAAAAGGCACAGCGCGGTTTACATTTAACGGATGACTGTTATGCGGGAGGAATTCTATGACGTGGTCCAAATCCTCTGAGAATGAAGAATGCCGCTACCAACATGCCCAGGCCGGAAAGGAAGAGGAATGGTGTGTTGATTCCGAAAGTGTCGGAGAGGATTCCGGCGATCAGGTTAACTGTGGCCCCTGTTAACATCTGGATGTTGGCGACGAGGCTGAAAGCGTGGGTTTGATTACGTTTGGAGGCGTTCGTACCGACCAAGGTCTGAAAAGCGGGGAAAATAATGAAAAGAGCCCCACCGAAAAAGAAAAGGCTGACAACCGCCATGATCCGGAAAGAGGCGATCCCCAACATCAGAAGAAAAAACGAGGCTCCGAGAATCCCAGATATGGCAAGGGTTTTCCTTCCAAATCTCCGGCTTAGAATGCCGTATGCGTAATTGGTTACGGTTCCGATCCCGATCCAAAGAGCCAAGAAAACACCTGTGGCTGCCATGGAGACCTGAAATTTGTGATGAAGGAGGGAAGGCGCGAAATAGACCGTTGTTCCCCAGCAGGCGCCGCCGAAAATGATCCCGGGGATATAGCCGCGAATGGATCGCAAGGATTCTTTCCAGGATAGATTCCCGGGAGCCGGATGATCCGATGGAAGAGTCTTTGTTTTCGCGGCGGTCAGATAGCTTATCGAGCCCAATATGATGATGGTTCCCGAACAGGCGAACAGAGGGATTTTCCATCCGAAATTCTGTGCAAGCCAGCCCGAAGCGATGAAGGCAAGAAAAACGCCCAGGTTTCCGGATCCATTCTGAATTCCCATGGCCGTGTCGAGATCGCTTCCGGTGTAAGCTCGGGAAACGGTGGCAACGCCCACGGAATGATAGAAGCTGGCGAACAGACGAAAAGAAAGATAGAAAAGGATCAGAATCCCGAAAGTTCCGGAGAAGGGAAGAAGAGCCAGGGTCAATGAAAGGCCGGCGATACTGACCAGCAGCATGGATTTGTATTCGTATTTATGGGCGGCGCCGGCGATGATAATCTGGAACAGCAGAGTGACCAAAAGCCCCAGGTTCGACATGATTCCGATATGTGAATAGGTGTTGATCAAGAGTTTCTGCTTATAGAGGAGTGGAAAAATCATGGGAACGGAAACGGTAGCGGCGTCATTCAACGCATGAAAAAGCGATGCGGAGATCAGAATGCGTTTTTTCATGAATGATTAAAAAATTTAATCACAATCCAGACGGGAAAGTCAATTTGCTCGGTACGTCCGTCCATGAAAGCGGAAAAATCCTAAGCGCCGAAAAAGGAAGCAGAAAAGCGAATATACGGTCCGTACGGATTTTGTCATGGAGCCGATCGTATGAACGTGCGAATTCTTCAAACACCCGATACAACGATAGGCTGAATCCGTGTTGCAGCGTTCACTGTTCTTCGAGAAGCAGCACAGAAAATCCGCGGCGGGCAAGTCTATCGGCCAGAGCGAGAGCGTGTTTTCGGCTGTCCGCGCGGATTCGAACCCGAAAATATACTTGGTGGGGAGTGGTGAAGCGCGTGATATAAACATCACGATAAGCAGGTTCAAGGCGGCGCTTGAGTTCGACCGCGTTGCGCTCTTGAGCGAAAGATCCGACCTGGATCGAGTAGAGGGGGAGATGCAGGGGGGGGGAGATGTCGGGGAGGACTTCGATCCTGACGGGAATAACCCCGGGCTCGACCATCCCCAGTACTCGGGCCGCGGCGTAGGAGAGGTCGATGATGCGCCCCTTGACGAAAGGGCCGCGGTCGTTGATTTTGACGCGAACCGAAAGTCCGTTGTTCAGATTCGTCACCACCACCCATGTTCCGAAAGGGAGGGATCGATGGGCGGCGGTCAATTCAAACATATTATATATTTCACGGCTGGAAGTATCCCGGCCGTGGAAGCCGGGACCATACCAGGAAGCAAGACCGGTTTGAATGGGATCGGCGAAGCGTACTCGAGGATTTACGGCACAAGCTCCGGCCAGAAGGATTGAAATGAGAACGATCAATCTCAACGGTTTCATAGTCGTCATTGTGAATCCGACGATCGGAATGTGTGTGATCCACTACCTACTGAGTATCCTGCCATAAAAAGATCGCACGCAGCCATCACTGTTTGATTTGAAATCAGAGATATTTTTCCAATCGGCGGCTGAGAAAATCGAAAGCTTCCCGGGGATCGGAACAAAAAGTGATGAGATCCAGATCCTCCGGAGAAATGGTACGGTATTTTTTGAGACTCTCGAAATCAATGATGTCCCGCCAGAAATCTTCACCGTAGAGAAGGACCGGGAGCATCATGTCTTTATGGAACTTTCCGGTTTGAATCAATGTCAGGGTTTCAAAGACTTCATCCAGGGTTCCGTATCCTCCGGGGAAGGCGACAATGGCCTTGGCTTCATTCAATAGCCAGAATTTGCGCATAAAAAAATAATGAAAAAGAAATGAGAGTTCGGGAGAGATGTACGGATTGGGTTGTTGTTCATGAGGAAGAGAGATATTCATTCCCATGGATTTTCCACCGGCACGGGATGCCCCCCGGTTGGCGGCTTCCATGATGCCGGGCCCCCCCCCGGTACAGATGACGAAATTTTTTCCGTTTTTTTTTAGTTTTCCGGCCCACTCGGACAGAAGATAGGCCAGTTCCTCGGCTTCCCAGTAGTATTTGGCGAGAGGCGCATCTTTATCCTCCGGATAGAGGCGTGCCGAGCCCAGGAAGAGCACGGAATTATTGATTTTAAGGCGCTTCAGCCTCTGCAGCGGTTCAAGATATTCGCTGAGGATTCGAATCGTCCGGGCTCCGTCCGAATTGAGAAAGTCCATGTCTTTGTAAGCTTTTTCAAGTGAATCGCCGTTCATGTTTGTATCCTTTCATGGCGGAAGTCTTGAAGAGAAAAAAACATCATACCATAAATCACGGAATACTCCGACCACGGCTGTTGATTTTGACTTGAAAAATGACCTGTGTTATGTATACCCTCGTTCTTATTTATATTTATCGAAGGAGCATTGATGTCCAAAGAATTTAAGGTCCTTGCATCCATGAGATATCCAGGCCGGCTTATCATGATCGGCATGGATCCTGACGCTCATGAACTGGTTGTTTACGCCGTTACCGGAAGATCGCCGTCGAGTCAGGCGCGAAAGATCGCTCACGAAAACAGCGGACTCTGGATTAAGCCGACGGACGAGGAGGTTCTTCGGCAGGGACAGGTGGATCTGTTGATCTATCCGGCGGTATTTTTTCATAATGGAATCATCGTCAGCAATGGGAAGCAGACCATTGCCGTCAAAGAAGGCTTTTCTGATGAATATGGAGCGGCCGGTTTGCTTGCGCATACCCTGAAAGAATGGGAATATGAGCCGGATCAACCCACATATACGCCACGCATCAGCGGATGTGTCCTTTCGGGAGGGCGTGCCGCGCTTTCGATCATAAAACGAGGGGGCCGTGGATTAGCGGAAAGATCCTTCTATGAAGTGCCGCTGGAAGCGGGAAGGGGCAAGCTGGTTGCCACTTACCAAGGTGAAAACCGAAATCCGCTGCCTGCGTTTTGCGGGGAACCCCTGGATGTCGTCTTAGAGGGCAAATCCACAGAAGAGGTTGTGGAGGCCGTATATGAAGCGCTGAAACCTCCGGAGGGAGAAGCCGATTTCCGCGTCGCCGCGGCGGCGGTGAAGGCCGTCAATCTGGATGCGAATCAATACGAAATCGCCGTTATCAATAGATGGGAAAGGGAGGAAGTCTAACATGAATAAAAGCGGCAAGGTTACACGGGAGCAATACCGAAGAAAGGTTGAAGAAAACTTTTCCGATAAAATTCAATTCGGAGCCGTGAGCTTCATCAAAAAACAGTCCATGCGCTATGGAGAAAATCCCGGTTACCCGGCGGCCTTTTACCAGGAAGAGGGAGCCGAAGGACCGAACATGGGGACGTTGGAGGTTCTCCAGGAAGGGACGAAAGGCTTGGGGTATATCAACATCGGGGACATGGACCTGGGCCAGCGATTGATCAAAAAGCTCGACACCATATACCCCGACCGCCGCATCTGTGTGCTGGTTAAGCATGAGATGCCGAGCGGAGTTGCCATGGAGGGGGGAGGTAAAGATGTCTTTCTGAAAGCATGGCAGTGCGATCCTTTGTCGAATTTCGGTTCCGTTGATGTGTTCAACTATGATCTGGATGCTGATTTGGCCGCCGCCGTCGTCGAAAAGGGCAGAAATGTCGAGGTCGTTTATGCCCCCGGATTCAGTCCTGAAGCTCTCGAGATATTCGCAACCCGAAAACCGCTGCGGGTGGTTCGGATGGGAAGCCGTGTCGAAGCGCCGAGCAAAGATGAAAACCTTGAACTCAAACGGGTTGTCGGAGGGATGTTGGTGCAGCAGAGATTCGATTCCCGGATCGTGTCGCCGGAATCTGTCGAAGTGGTATCTCGGAGAAAGCCGACGAAGGAAGAAATCGAAGCGGCCATTTTCAATTGGACCGTGGCCTGTTTCACCAGATCAAATGCCATCGTGATCGGGACGAAAGATAAAGTCCATGGGATCGGCTCGGGACAGCGCAGCCGGATCGATGCGGCGGAAGACGCCGTCAAACTGTCGAAACGAGGATACGGATGTGAAGGATGCGTGATGGCATCGGATGCGTTCATGCCGTTTACCGATGTTGTGGAAACGGCGGCGCGGAACGGGATTACGGCTCTTATTTATCCTTTGGGATCGATGAGAGATCAGGATGTGATCGACAAAGCCGATGAATTTGAGTTGGCGATGATCGTCACAAAAACACCCGAGCAGACCGATAGTGAAAGGTGTTTTCTCCACCGCTGAAAAAATGGATTTTTCAGCGCCTTGACTTATCGCATAATTGGTCTATAATTATGGTTTATTTTTAAGGCATAATTTATACATTATAAAGTGTCTAAAGTGCCAAAATAAGGAGGTTTGAAAATGTCTCAAGAAGTCACAGTGGAAGAACTCCTGGCAAAAGCGGAACAGCCATCGAAAGACGCGATGCGTCTGCATCCTTTCTATAAAGGAAAGATCGAAGTGCTGCCCAAATGCCGGATTACAAGTTTTCATGATTTCGCCATTTGGTATACCCCGGGAGTTGCGGCGCCTTGCATGGACATCCATGAAGATGTCGAAAAAGCTTATGAAATGACCAATAAGGGAAATTTCGTTGCCGTTATTTCCGATGGGACTAGAGTCCTGGGATTGGGGGATATCGGACCGGAAGCCGGACTGCCGGTCATGGAAGGCAAGGCTCTTCTTTACAAATATCTGGGTGGAGTGGACGCTTTTCCGATCATGCTCGACACCAAAGATCCCGAAGAAATCATTCGGACCGTCAAACTTCTGCAGCCGACTTTCGGCGGTGTGAACCTGGAAGATATATCCCACCCGAAATGCTTCCATATTCTCGATACGCTGCGGGAAGAATGCCGGATTCCCGTGTGGCACGATGATCAGCAGGGAACCGCTTGCGTGACGGTGGCCGGATTGATAAATGCCGCCAAGATCGTGAAGAAAGAGTTGAAGGATCTCAAGGTCGCGCTAATCGGTGCCGGTGCCGCCAGTATCGCTATCGGACGCTTGATCGTCGCCGCCGGTGTAACTCCCGGAAACATCATTCAAGTCGACTCGAAAGGCATTTTGCATCGTGATCGTGCGGATAGAGACGTTCTGCAGGAAAGGTTTAAAGAAAAATGGCATGTATGCGAAACGACCAATGCCCGGGGAGTCAGAGGTGATATCCCCGAGGCCATGAAAGACGCTGATGTTTTGATCTCCGCCTCCAAAAACGGCCCCGGCGTTATCAAACCCGAATGGGTAGCCGGTATGGCGGATGATGCGATCGTTTTTGCTGAAGCCAATCCGATCCCGGAGATCTGGCCCTGGGAAGCGAAGGAAGCTGGAGCCCGCATAGTTGCCACCGGACGTTCGGATTTTCCCAACCAGGTCAACAACTCTCTTGGATTCCCCGGGATCTTTCGCGGAACGTTGGATGTTCGTGCTCATAAGATCACGGATGAGATGTGCATCGAAGCCGCCAAGGAATTGGCGAAAGTCGCCGAGGACAAAGGCATCAATGAAGATTATATCGTTCCGGACATGGATCAGTGGGAAGTTTTCCCCCGCGAAGCCGTTGCCGTAGGTTCCAAGGCCATCGAACAGGGAGTCGCTCGATTGGATCTCCCCGCAGAAGAACGATATGCCATGGCTGAAAAAACCATCAAGAAAGCGAGGGCGGAAGTTCAGCTCATGATGAAAGAAAATTTCATCGAAGATCCCGACGCCTGATAAGATTTAAAAAGAATAAAGAAAAAAACCCGCTTTCGAGCGGGTTTTTTTTTGCCTTAAGAATATCTCAATCATCATCTATAATATAACTTGACAAACATATGCTCATATTTTATAATTTATTTGAATTAATTTTACATGTATTATCTGGAGGAATGGAATGTCGAAGACAATAGGAATTGACCTCGGTACGACAAACTCCGTCGTCGCGGTTACCGAAGGCGACAAGCCTATCATCATTGCCAATGAGGAGGGTGGTCGAACCACGCCTTCCGTTGTGGCGTTCAATGAAAAAGGCGAGAGGTTAGTCGGTCAGGTTGCAAAAAGACAGAGAGTTTCAAATCCTGAGAATACGATCTATTCCATAAAGAGATTTATGGGAAGACGTTTCAAGGAAGTGCCTGAAGAAATCAAACAGGTTCCTTTCAAGGTCGTATCCAATGGAGATGTTCGGATAGAGGCATTGGGAAAAAAATATGCACCGCCCGAGATATCCGCAATGATTCTGCAGAAACTGAAAAAGGCGGCGGAAGATTATCTCGGAGAGAAAGTCAATAAAGCCGTCATTACGGTGCCCGCATATTTCAATGACAGCCAGCGAAAAGCGACCATGGATGCAGGAAAAATTGCCGGTCTGGAAGTTGATCGGATCGTCAATGAACCCACGGCAGCGGCGTTGGCCTATGGGATGGACAAAAAAAAGGATCAGACGATCGCCGTTTACGATTTCGGTGGAGGGACATTTGATATATCGATCCTGGAAGTCGGCGAAGGCATTGTTGAAGTGAAATCCACCAATGGTGATACCCACCTGGGAGGTGATGACATCGACCAGGAAATCCAGGACTGGCTGGTCGCGGAGTTCAAGAAAGACGCCGGCATTGATTTGTCTAAAGATAAAATGGCTTTGCAGAGACTTAAGGAAGCCGCTGAAAAGGCAAAAATGGAGCTTTCGACCACCATGGAAACGGAAGTCAATCTGCCTTTTATTACAGCCGATCAAGCGGGTCCGAAGCATTTGTTGCTGAAATTAACGCGGGCCAAGCTTGAACAGCTCATGGACGCTCTTATCAAAAGAACGATCGATCCGTGCAAAAAAGCTCTGGCGGATGCTGGTTTGAAAGCCTCGGATATCGATGAGGTTATTCTGGTTGGAGGCTCAACTCGGATTCCCATGGTTCAAAAGATCGTGAAGGATATTTTCGGAAAAGAAGCTCATAAAGGCGTCAATCCTGATGAGGTCGTGGCCGCCGGCGCCGCCATACAAGGCGCCGTTCTCACCGGGGATGTGAAAGATGTCCTGCTTCTGGATGTCACCCCGCTGACGCTGGGCATCGAGACGTTGGGCGGCGTGTTTACAAAGATGATCGAACGCAACACCACGATTCCCACCAAGAAAACCGAAGTTTTTTCCACGGCTTCCGATAATCAACCCAGTGTCGAGATTCACATTCTTCAAGGTGAACGAGAAATGGCGGCGCATAACCGTTCTCTGGGGCGATTTCATCTTGACGGAATTCCGCCGGCTCCCCGGGGCGTTCCCAAGATCGAAGTGACATTCGACATCAACGCCGATGGGATTCTGCACGTTTCGGCCAAAGATATTGGAACCGGAAAGCATCAAACCATCACGATCACCGGTCACAGCGGGTTGGAAGAAAACGAGATCGATCAGATGGTGAAGGATGCCGAGACGCACTCCGAAGAAGATAAAAAACGCAAAGCGGTCATCGAGGCCAAAAACCAGGCGGACCAGTTGGTGTACAGTTTGGAAAAACTGCTGATCGAGAACAAGGAAAAAATCGGTGAGGATGAAACCAAGAAAATAGAAGCTGAAATAGAAAACACAAAGAAGGCCGTTGAAAGCGACGATCTTGATAGGATCAAATCCGCCATGGAATCTCTTTCCAAAGCTTCCCATAAGTTGACCGAGATGATGTATCAGCAGGCGACTCAGCAGCAGGCTCAGGCCGGATCCGGAGAACAAGGAACGGACCGGGAAGCGCAAGCCGGTGATCAAGCCTCGGCGGAAGGTGATGACGAAGTCATCGACGCCGAAGTCGTGGATGAAGACAAAAATTGAAGCTGTTCAATATATTGTTCACTGGATGAAAAACCCTTATTATTGAAGAAGGGCGAGATAGAGAGGGCCCGGATGATCTGAGCGTACGGATATCCGGGCCCCGGCAATTTAGCAAAAAGGCGGGATGATGTCGCAAGATTACTATAAGGTCCTGGGGGTTGATAAAAAAGCTCAGGCAGCCGATATCAAGAAAGCATATCGCAAACTGGCGCGAAAATATCATCCGGATCTTAATCCCGGGGACAAGCAGGCGGAAACCCGATTCAAGGAGATCCAGGAAGCCTATGCGGTGCTCAATGACCCGAAGAAAAGGGAACAGTACGATCAATTCGGTTTCGTCGGAAGTCCTCCTCCGGGCAGCGGGCCGCAGGCACAGGGCTTCGGTGGTTTCGAGGGATTTAATTTTTCCGATCTCGGATCGTCATCTTTCAGGGATTTTTTCGGGGATATGTTTGGAGCCAGCCGGGCTCAAAAGCCGAGATCGAAGCGCGGCGACGATCTTCACTACAGCATGCGCGTCGGTTTCAAGGATGCCATCGAGGGCATAAAGACCAGGATCCAACTCACCCGCTTGGTCCCCTGCAGTTCCTGCCAGGGACATGGATATATTCAGAGCAGCGGGCAGCAGGCTTGTCCCTATTGCGGGGGGAGGGGACAAACAGAGCGTCAGATCGGCGCCATGAAATTCGCTTCTCCCTGTGGAGCTTGCGGTGGAAGCGGGGTGACGCGCGGCAAAGAGTGCGGTGCTTGCCGGGGTCAGGGCGTTGTTCCAAAAACCGAGCATATCAATGTAAAGATCCCGGGGGGGGTAAACACCGGATCCAAGGTGAGGATCGCCGGTAAGGGCAATGCAGGCCCTCACGGTACGGCACCGGGAGATCTTTTTATCTCGATTGAAGTGGAAAAACATTCGTTGTTCCGCCGGGAAGGACGAAACATCTATCTTGCGGTTCCGATAACCGTACCTGAGGCGACGCTGGGAGCGAAGATCGAAGTCCCGACTCTGCAGGGCACGACCATGATCCGCATACCCCCCGGCACAAAGTCCGGACAAAAATTTCGGCTCCGAGGCAAAGGAGCGCCGGTGCCGGGAAAGAGAGTATACGGAGATCAGTTCGTGGAGGTGACGATCGTCCCTCCCCCATTCGACGACCAGAGGATTCGCAAGTTGATGGAAGAGCTGAAAAAAATCGCCCCCGAGAATCCCCGAGAGAATATCGAGGTTTCGTGAGATGAAAAGCAAAAAAGGCATGAAAAACTTTCACCATATCTCCAATGTGGCCCGTATGCACAACATCCATCCCCAAACGCTGCGTCTGTATGAACGGGAGGGTCTGCTCAAACCTTCGCGCAGCGAAGGCAACACAAGGCTGTATTCGGATGAAGATCTTAAACAACTGGAGGTCATCCTGAGTTTGACGCGCGATCTGGGGGTCAACTTAGCCGGGGTGGAGGTGATCCTTAACATGCGTGAGAAGATGGAAAGGATCGAAGCGGAAGTGAACGATTTTTTGGAGTATGTACGCAGTAAGTTTTTTGAAGGGCGGGAAGAGGAATTCGAACGGACAAGGCAGGGCCTTGTCCACTTGCGGCCGGCCAAGATCGTAAAAATAGAGGTTTCAAAAACGGAAAAATAAAATGCATGATTTTCGGGATTCTCTGGATGCCAAGAATCTAAAGGTATACTTCAACCAGATTTCCAAGTATCCTCTGCTTGAGCCCGAGCAGGAGAAAGAGTTGGGGAGACGGATCCAGGCAGGTGACAAGGAAGCCCTCAAGAAGCTCACGGAATCCAACCTTCGTTTCGTGGTATCTTATGTGAAAAAATATCGAGGCATCGGCCTCGGTATGCTTGATCTCATCAACGAGGGCAACCTGGGACTTCTGGAGGCGGCGCGACGATTCGATCCCGATAAAAACGTCAAGTTCATATCCTATGCCGTTTGGTGGATCAGGCAGGCGATCATCCATGCCTTGACGCGAAACGCTAGGATTTACCATATCCCCCAGAAATTGTCCGACCAGATTTCGGAGATGAAGAGGATTAAATCGCAGCTGAAAAAGGAACTGGGGAGAGAACCCAACCGGGATGAGGTCGCGGAAAGAATGAACATATCACCCGGTAACGTGGAGGACATGGAGATGTTCGGGGGAAAAGATATTTCCCTCAGTGATAAATATTTCGATGAAGATATGGAAGTGGGGGACAAGATAAAGGATAATTTGTCGCCGTCGGTGGAGTACATGATCATCAAGAGTTCGATCCAGCAGCAGTTAAGAAAAATCCTGGATGAGTTGGATGAAAAGGAGGCGGTTGTGTTAAAATTGCGTTTCGGCCTGGATGATGGCAGAGCCAAAACCCTCCAGGAAATCGGCGACAAACTGCAGCTGACCCGTGAGCGCATCCGGCAGATCGAAAAAAAAGCGAAGCGAAAATTGGCGCAATCACAGACAGTCCAACAACTTCGAGGGTACCTGAACTGATGGCGAATAAAGAGTGTCCGGAATGTCGGGGAACCGGCTGGGTTCTCGAAAACAACGATGGCCGTGACGTGGCACGGAGATGCCGGTGTTACTTCCAAAGGCGGCATGTCGATCTGTTCCATAAGGCCAATATCCCCGATCGGTACGTCGACAAAACTTTCGCTAATTTCGAAACCGCACATGATGATTCCCAGCGGGACGCCTTTAAGATCGCCCGGAAATTCGTGGAGCACTATCCTCTAAACGACGTCGGACTTCTCTTCCAAGGACCATGCGGTGTGGGAAAGACTCATTTGGCCGTAGCGGTGATCAACGAATTGATCCGCACAAAAAATGTATTCGGATACTTCTGTGATTTCCGCGGTTTGATACGGAGCATACAGGGATCTTTTCAAGCGGATTCCACGCAAACGGAAAGCGCTATCCTGACGCCGATTTTTAACGCCGACGTGCTTGTTTTGGATGAACTGGGAGCCAAACGCACCTCCTCCTGGGTAGAGGAAACGATTTTCTATATAATCAACCAGCGCTACAACAACCGCAAGCTGACCATCTTTACGTCCAATTATCTCGACAGTGGTGAAGAATACGAAGATACGCGTGATTCCCATTTCAAAAAAAGCGACGATGCCCTGGTCGATCGTATCGGAGTGCGTCTGCGCTCCCGCATTTATGAGATGTGCAAGATCGTTAACTTGGATGGTGATGATTACCGCCGTAAGATAAAGCAGGCGGGGTACCGGTTCTAGAAAAGAAGGATCGTTTTCCGGCTTGAAGATTAAATGGAATTTTGATTGCCATTCCCGTGATTTTCTGCTAAATTAATTTAACTCTGCTCCTCGGTAGCTCAATCGGCAGAGCGGGTGGCTGTTAACCACTAGGTTGGGGGTTCGAGTCCCTCCCGAGGAGCCAATTTGTAACATGGGAAGAACTTCGCTTTTTGCGGTTCTGCCTTTGTTGTTTATAATAGGGATGTTATAGAAAACTTCCGCTTCCGGGTGGTTAACAACAATCCGCTCGATAAATGAACGGAGGAAGGACTTTTGCTCAACGATTGAGCCTTTGCTCAAAAGGTCGGCGAGGTCTTGAACGTACGCTTTCAAGCTCATTGCTTTAAACGGCGGGACTGTCAGAAAAACGGTGTAAACCTCTTTAGTGATATAATTCACAAGGAGGTGACATGGTACTTGACCGCGACAAACTCAAAAAACTGCTTAGAGAAAAAGGTGTTAAAAATCTCGATGATTTCAATGAATTCATGCGGGGTATCAGCAAGGATGTGATCGAAACGCTGCTCGATGAAGAGCTCGAAGACCATCTGGGATTCGAAAAATACGATCAGAAGTCAAAGGTCATCGACAACTCCCGAAACGGCTATACGCCCAAAACGGTAAAGTCTAAATTCGGTGAGATCGGCCTGGATGTTCCGAGGGATCGGAACTCCGAATTCGAACCCAAGATCGTTAAGAAACGCAAACGGGACATCTCAGGTCTGGAAGAAAAAATCATTTCCATGTACGCCAAGGGAATGACCACGCGGGATATCCAATCCCATATCAAGGATCTCTATAACTACGAGATTTCGCCTGATACCGTAAGCTCCATCACGGATAAGATCATCGACAGGGCCAAGGAATGGCAGAGCCGGCCTCTGGAGCCCGTTTTTGCCATCATCTGTCTGGATGCCTCATTTTTAAAAATGCGAACCGAAGGACATGTCCGGACGGTGGCTGTTTACACCATCGTCGTTATCAATCTCGACGGAAAAAAGGAATGCCTGGGGCTCTGGGTCTGTGAGACCGAATCCGCCAAGAACTGGCTCTCTGTGCTCAATGAGCTGAATAACCGGGGCCTGGAGGATGTACTGATCTTTTCCGTCGATAATCTCACCGGTATCTCAGAGGCGATAGAAGCCGTTTATCCTAAAGCCGAGGTTCAGAAATGCATCGTTCATCAGATCCGGAACTCCCTGCGCTGCGTCTCCTGGAAGGAGAGGAAAGCGATGGCCAAGGATCTGAAAGCCATTTATGAAGCCGCCACTGAAGAGGAAGGACGAGCAGCCCTGGATCGTTTTGCTGAAAAATGGGACAAACGCTATCCGCATGTATCCGCTGCGTGGAGGAAGAACTGGACGGAGCTTGCAACCTTTTTCAAATATCCGCCGGAGATCCGGAGACTGATCTATACCACCAATCCCATTGAAAGTGTTAACCGGCAGATAAAAAAAGTGACCAAGAACAGATTTAGCTTCCCCAACGAATCGGCATTGGTCAAAATGGTCTATCTAGCTGTTGAGAATGCAGCTCGAAAATGGACCATGCGACACCGGGATTGGTCTATGATATACTCGCTGTTGATGATCTTTTTTGAAGGTCGCTTGGCAAAATATGTCTAACGGTGAAAATGGGGTTTACACAGAAAACCGGACACTCCCCAACGATAAATCGGATTCCATTAACGAGGATTCACCAATACCTTTTGACCCAAAGGTTCTTGCTGAACACCTTGAGTCGTTGGCCATGCAAGAAGGCGGATCAGCTTCCCAGTTCATCTCAACGCTTACTATGCGCATCAAGGGGATAATGTTCGACCCCAGAATGCATGGTGTTATCAACCCAGAAGCATCAGTGTCATTATCGGATTGGCTTGAAAAGCATATTGGAGCCAACGCTGGCGCAAATGGTCCCGTCGCTGTTATCGACCTTTCGCTTGTGCCTTATGAGATTCTTTATCTGGTAATAGCCGTTGCTGCACGGCTGATTCTTGAATCCCTGCAACGTTATCAGAAGATTAACATTCAAAATCTGCAGACAGTGCTTGTCCTGGAAGAGGCTCATACGTTTGTTGGAAAGCGGCTTCCTTATAGCGACGAGATTCCAAGTCCTACAGACATGTGCAGAAGAGTTTTTGAGCGCATCGCGAGAGAGGGCCGTAAGTTCGGTCTTGGCCTTGTTCTCTCGTCTCAACGGCCATCAGAACTGTCAGAAACGGTTCTCTCTCAATGTAAGTCCTTCCTGTTACACAGAATCACTAATGATCGCGATCAGGAGCTGATTGCACGCCTTGTTCCCGACAATGCACGCGGTCTTTTGTGCGAGTTGCCAAGTTTGCCCACTCGTCACTGCATTTTGCTGGGTATAGCATCAATGATTCCTGCGTTAGTCGAAGTAAAACACCTGCGCGATGAACAAAAGCCGGAATCTGACGACCCCGAATTCTGGAAGGTCTGGACCAATGAAAAGGACCGTCCAATTGACTGGGAGAAAATCGCCAACGAATGGATAGGCGGGACAACGGATGATTATGCCCTGGAAGATACTGGAGAATCGTCATGATAGGCAATAAACGATGACACTCACTTTCATTACATTTAAAAATGAACATTGTGGGAGGGGATAATGTTTCGATTCATACACGCCGCAGACATTCACCTGGACAGCCCATTGCGCGGATTGTCTCGTTATGAATCCGCCCCGGCTGAATCCATACGCGATGCTTGCAGGAGAGCTTTTGAGAACCTCGTAAACTTGGCCATTGAGGAAAAAGTCTCATTTGTTTTGTTAGCAGGTGATCTCTATGACGGTGATTGGAAGGATTACAGTACCGGTATATTTCTTAGCCAGCAGATGGGCCGACTTGGTAAGCACAACATCTTGGTATTTACGGTAGCTGGAAATCACGATGCTGCCAACCGAATGACCAAGGCCCTGGACAGCCCTACCAATATGAAAACATTATCCACGAGGAAGGTCGAAACCATCAAGCTGGATGATTTTTCGGTTGCCATTCATGGACGAAGCTTTGGAACACAACACGTTGATGAAAATCTCGCAGCGGGATTTGGCACCGCCGAGAAAGGCCTGTTTAACATCGGCCTTCTTCATACCAGCCTCGACGGTCGGGAAGATCATGCTGTGTATGCCCCCTGCTCAGTAGATGATTTACGATCCAAGGGTTACCAATATTGGGCGTTGGGGCACATTCACAAGCAAGAATTTGTTTCCGAAGATCCTTGGATCGTATTCCCAGGCTGTATTCAGGGGCGACATATCAAAGAGGCCGGTGCCAAGGGATGCGTGCTCGTCACCGTCGAGGACAACACTGTGAGCACAGCAGAGAAGTGTTCATTGGACGTTTTGCGTTGGGTCGAGTGTGTCGTCGATCTAACCGATGCGGCTGAAATGCGAGATGTACTTGAACGTACTCGGAAATCCATTGAAATCGAAAGAACATCAGCAGACGGACGACCTATGGCAATGCGCATCCGCCTTGAAGGGTCAACTTCAATATCGGATGAGATAGCAGCTTACCCAGAGCGATTAGAGCAACAAATCAAAGCGCTTGGTGCGGAAATCGCCGGTGATGAATTATGGATAGAGAGGATTGAAAATGCAGCGGTCGGCAAGCTTGAATTGGAATCTACGTTGTCCGACGACAGCATATTAGGGAAACTGCTTAAGGACATATTGGCAACACCAGATAATCCAGACGAAATAAGCGGCCTCAAAGAGGTGATTGCCGATCTCAGACAAAAAATTCCATCTGAAGCTTTTGGCATCGACTCTATCTTGAACCTCGATGAAAATCAAACCGTTGAACGTTTGGTTGAGGAAGCCAAACATATGTTGGTTGGAAGGTTGTTGTCGGTGGGAGGTGCCAGATGAGAATTGACCGCCTTGATTTGACTGCATACGGTCCCTTCACCGACAAAACATTGAACCTGTCAGCAGGAACTTCGGGGCTGCATTTAATATATGGAGACAATGAAGCGGGTAAGAGCACATCGCTGAGAGCGCTCATCGCTTGGTTGTTTGGTATTCCCTCCCGCACAAACGACAATTACCTGCACTCGAACCCTCAACTACGGATTGGTGGAAAACTCAGGCTTTCAAACGGCGAAGCCATAGAATTCATACGAAGGAAGGGCACGAAAGGCACCCTATTAGAACCCGGCACTGATGCCGCCCTAGACGATTCGGTTTTGTCGCCGTATTTACCAGGTGGCATTGATGAGAATCTATTCTCGAGATTGTATGGAATAGACCATGGCAGACTGGTAGCGGGCGGCCAGGACCTGCTGAACCAATCCGGCGACCTCGGCCAAGCACTCTTTAGTGCTGCGGTGGGCACCGCAAGTCTTCGCGAAATATTGTCCGAGCTGCAAAATGGTGCTGAAGACCTTTTCAAGCCAAGAGCTTCTACAAAATATGTGAACCAGGCGATATCCCGTTTCAAAGAAGCTCAAAAGCGAATCAAAGAGTCGAGTCTTCCAGTTGCAGAATGGAAAAGGTTGCAAAAAGAATTTACTGATACCCTTGCCGCTATCCAACAAGTTGAAGAAACCATCAATGGGAAAAGCAAAGAAAAAAGTCGGATAGATCGCCTCAATCGGGTAAAGGGTGCCTTGGCTGAACGTCGCGGGGTTATGGCTCGAATTGAAGAATTAGGTGACGTACTGCTCCTGCCGGAAGACTTCGACGAAAAACGTAAAACTGCTGAAAATAACTTGCAGAATGCCACTGAATCGAAAACAAGAGCCGAAGCCAAGCTGGCGCGCCTAAAAGAAGAATCCGCAACGCTGAATGTCAGTGATGAATTGCTGGATAACGAAGATGCCATATTGGCTATTCAAAAGGAATTGGGAGCTGTTGAAAAAACAATTAAAGATCGTCCCCAGCAAGACGGGAAAAGGCGTCTGTTGCGCAACGAAGCAGAGCAATTACTAAAAGGTGTACGTTCAGATCTCGGTATCGATGATTCCGACCAGCTACGCCCGCTGACTAACAATAAAAAGTGGATATCCGGTTTGGCTCAGAAGCATAGCCTCCTGAATCAGAAAAAAGAAAATATCGAGGCCACTCTGCGCGATGTTGAAGACGAACAAGAGACAATCAAGAAAGAACTGCATGAACAGGTTCAATCGAATTTAGACCTAAACGAGCTGAAGGCAGCGGTTGCAGCTGCTCGCAAAGCCGGTGATGTGGAGCAACGATTGGCCGATTCACAAAAACGCACTTTGGAAGAGGAAACAGCTTGTGAGAGTGAGCTTTCCAGGCTCGGACGATTTACCGGGACTCTCGAAGATCTCTTAAAAATCGCCATGCCTGTGTCAGAGACATTGGATCATTTTGAAAGACGGTTTGATGAATTAGCTGAAAAGATAAGAGACTATGATCGGCACCAGAAGGAACTCGAAGAAGATCGGAAACAGACAGAACAAAATTTAAAAGCTCTGTTATTGACAAGCGATGTGGCGACAATCTCTGGGCTGGAAGGAGCGAGATCGGTACGTGACACCGGGTGGAATCTCATAAAGCGAAAGTATATCGAAAAAACTGATGTAGAAATAGATATCGCAGAGTATGCATCTGATTCCGATCTTCCAGCAGTCTATGAGAAAAAGGTCGAAGCTGCTGATAACGTATCGGATCAAATGCGGTTAGCAGCAGACCAGGTAGTCAAACGGGCGGATCTTGAGGCAAAGATAGAAAACCTGAAGGCTCGTTACAAGGACATAACGGAAGATGTCAGAAAGGCGAAGGAGGGAAAGAAAGCATCTCAAAGGGAATGGAATTCCATTTGGGAACCACTGAGAATAGATCCTGGATCTCCACGGGAGATGAAGCAGTGGCTTCTAAGAGTAGAAAAACTTATAACACATTTTCAGACGGCAAGAACCATTTCTGCTGATGCGAAAACATTGGTCGAAGATTGTAAAACGCTCAAGGAATCCATATCTCTGCAGATAATTAAATTTGATGATTCCATAGACCTGCAAGAGATGAGTCTTGAGGCTATGATAAACCTGTGTGAACAACGAATCGAGCAGGAGGAAGCTATTCTCGTACGAAAGCGCCAACTGGAACATTCGCTGGACGATACGGAGGTTCGTCTCAAAAGAGCGCATGATGAGTTCAAATCAATCAAGAACGATCAAGCTAACTGGATTCAGGAATGGGGTAAGGCTATCAATGGCTTGGGATTGAAGTCTGATGTCCACCCAGAACAAGCGACCGGGACATTCGACCAGTTATTGACGTTTTTTGACAACTTCGACAAATCGGAAGAGCTACGCAAACGAATTTTCGGAATGGATCAAGTCACAGAGAAATTCAAGCAAAAGGTATTCGAGTTCGCCGATGGGATTGGCTTCAAAAGAGACGGTCACGAAGCGAACACTATTGCTGCTCATCTTAACCGGGCCTTAAATGAGGCGAGAGAGGCGCGGGCAAGTCTTAATAAGATAGAGAAGCAGGAAAAAGAGATAAAGGAGGAAATCGAAGACGCTGGCATAACGATTCGAACGGCACAGGAGCAGCTTGCTTCATTGAAGGATCAAGCTGGTGTTGAGGCCGACGGAGATCTGGAATCGGCCGGTGAAAGTTCACGAAAAATGCGTGAAATGCAGCAGAAGCTCGATGCGATAGAACAAGAACTCACACGCAATGGCGATGGCCTGAGTATCCAGGAATTGGAACAAGAATCCAGCGAAGCAGATATCGATACAATTGAGAATGAACTTGAAAGAGTCTCCTCCGAACTTAAAGAGCTGCAGGCAAATCGGGATACATTACGCGACCAACGACAAACACTCCAAAATGAGATAAAGGCTAAGGATGGCAGTGCCGTAGCCGCAAAAGCTTCAGAGGAGGCAGAGCAGCAGCTTGCCACCATGGTTTCTGGTGCCGAGCAGTACCTTCGCCTACAAATTGCTGCGCTCATTCTTGAACAACGAATAGAGGATTATCGGAAGAAAAATCAGGCCCCAGTGTTGGCGCGGGCTGGTGAGATTTTTTCCAAACTCACTCTGGGGTCTTATACGAATCTTCGGGATGAATTAGATGAGAACAGCAAACCTATCCTACTAGGAGTCCGCCCAGACGATATTGAGGTGTCCGTTGAAGGGATGAGTGACGGTACTCGAGATCAGCTCTACCTGTCTCTTCGTCTTGCGACCCTCGAGCAACATCTGAGCAAGGGAGAGCCCATGCCATTCGTGGTTGACGACATTCTAATTGGCTTTGACGACAGTCGTACGAAGGTTTGCCTCGATGTCCTCGGGGAACTGGCGATTAGTACCCAGGTCTTGCTTTTCACTCACCACAGGCGGGTTCTTGAGTTAGCAGACGGACTTGAGGCGAAAGCAGGGATTTTTGCCCATGAGTTGGATTGACGGCGTGGGACAGGCAGGCATATTGAAGGATGAACCATGAAACAGGATAAAGACAAAGGAAAGCAGCTGATCCGCAACAGCACGGCTGAGTTTCTGATTTTTACCGGGCAAGCGAGCGAACAGAGCATCGAATCCCGGTACGAGGATGAAACCATCTGGCTGTCTCAAAAGCTGATGGCACAACTCTTTGATGTGGATGTGCGTACTGTTAATGAGCACCTGAAAAACATTTATGATCAGTCTGAGTTAGCTCGTGAGGCAACTATCCGGAAATTCCGGATAGTTCAAAGTGAGGGCAAACGTGAGGTCTCCCGCAACGTTGATTTCTACAACCTCGATGCCATCATCTCGGTGGGATACCGGGTCAATTCGGTGCGGGCTACCCAGTTCCGCCAGTGGGTGACTCAGGTGTTGCGGGAGTTTGCCATCAAGGGCTATGTGCTGGACAAAAAGCGCATGGAAAACGGGACGTTCCTCGGTGAGGATTATTTCGAGCGCCTGCTTGAAGAGATCCGAGAAATACGGCTCAGCGAACGCCGCTTTTACCAGAAAATCACCGACATTTACGCCACCAGCGTCGATTACAATAAGGATGCGCCAACCACCAAGGCTTTCTTTGCCAAAGTCCAGAACAAGCTGCATTTCGCTATCCACGGCAATACGGCAGCCGAACTGATCATGCAACGGGCGGACAGCACCAAAGCCAACATGGGACTTACCTCATGGGAAAAGGCTCCTGGCGGCAAGATCGTGAAACCCGACGTTTTCATTGCCAAAAACTATCTGTCCAAGAATGAGTTGGCATCACCTGGACGTATCGTCAACGCCTATCTGGATCTGGCCGAAGAGCGCGCAAAGCGGAAAATTCCCATGACCATGGAGGACTGGGCCAGGCGGTTGGATATGTTTCTGGAATTTGACGCCCGTGAGATTCTGCAGGACAGCGGCAAGGTGACTGCCAAGCTGGCTAAGACCCATGCCGGGGATGAATTTGAAAAGTTCCGCATTGTACAGGACCGCCTTTTCGAGAGCGACTTTGACCGGGTGATCAAGCAGCTGGAAGAGAAAGATGAAGAAGATGAATAGAGGCTTTCAGACTCAGGTTGTGATATCACCGCGTTTGATGTGCAAACGGGAATCGAACCCGCGTCCGTTCTCTGTTTGGGGAAAATGTGGAGAAAACGATTTCCCGCGAGGGGACGCGGAGAATGGGGTCTTGAGTCATTACCTCTGACACGGGTTTCCCTGACATTGACGTTGACAAACATCAACCGCGCATCCAGGAGCTTTTAAAGGATTTCCCATCGATGCCGGATGACCAGAGTTGAACGGGAACTGTTGGTGAGGAAATCCAAGCTGACACCGCTTCCGCCTCATCAGCGGCGGCTCGACCTTTGATAAACCGTTGATATTGCAGGTTATCGGTTAACTGCGGAAGAAAGAGAACGGTTATGAAGGGGGTTGCACACGGGGAGCCAATGAATCTTCCGTGTAAATCCATGAAAACACCCCTTCTCAATTGAGTCTTTGGCTTGGTCTATGTATCCGTCGGGAAGGGAAACCGCCGATATACCTGAATAGCCGTCGACCTTGGGAACAGCCCGCTTGACATTGCCGCTGTAAGGATTAAGATATCGAATCATGAAAGTTCCCCGGAAGGTCTATATATTCCTGGTCATCGGATTGATCGCGGCCAGTCAATCGGGAAATATAATCCGTCTCGGGCAGGCCCATCCGGTGGCGATCGCCGCATGGAGACTGCTGCTGGCATCCGTGCTGTTGATTCCCTTTGCGGGCCGTCAGCTTTCCACATTGAAAAAATTGAAGGCCAATGATTGGATCCTCCTGATTCTCGCCGGGGGGGCCCTGGCCGCTCATTTCTTCGCCTGGATCGGAGCCGTACAAAAAACGACGGTAGCGAATGCGGCCATGTTTTTTGCGGTCAATCCCATTTTAACCGCGACCGGAGATTATTTCGTTTTCAAAGAGCGCTTCACGAAGAAGCTGTCGATATCCATCGCTCTCGGTCTGGCGGGAGTGATCGTTATCGGAGGATCGGACATTCATTTCAGCCGGGAGCAGGTTCCCGGAGACATATTGGCTTTGATTTGCTCCTTCATTTTTACAATCTACTTTCTGCTGGGGAAAAAACTTAGGCGGCGGATTCCCACGCGAACCTATGTCACTTCGGTTTACGGAATCGCCGCGGTTTTCAGCTTTCTGGCGATGCTGCCGTTGGGGCTGCCGATGGTATCCTATAACCGGCAGACTTGGCTGTGTTTTGGGCTCATGGCGATCATACCGACGATGATCGGGCATACGTCCTTCAATAATGCACTCCAGTACATCAGCGCGGGCCGCATTTCGGCGGCAACCCTGAGTGAACCGCTATTGGCCGGTCTTGTGGCCTATTTTGCATGGGGCGAGTCGATATCCGCGGGAGCGGTTGCGGGATATATACTCATTTGCGGTTCGGTGCTCGTGCTGGTGCTGGACGCTCAAAAGAGCGCGCTTCGGTTCAAGGGATGAGCGCGGTTCGCATAGGCTCCACGGAATAGGCAGGTCGATGTCGTCTGCCCGCTCAATTCCGGCATTTTGCGGTAATTCCCGGATCGAACGGAGTTGAGGAACGGAAAAGCCCGATCATTTTAAAACATGGGCGGAGGTTTTCCAAGACGAGCCTTTTTGAGCTTACTGAGGAATCGGAGACGATGTTCCGTCTGAGACATGCGGAGTTGGGGAAGGCGTCGGATCTGCCAGAGGCCAGTTAACCGCCGCGAGTGCTTTCGGGGTGAGGCGGGGAAGGGGACGATCCGGTACGATGATCGGTTCCCGAGGCGCCGCGGCGCTGCCTTTGCAGGGTATACGGTATGTCTTTCCGGCGCGGATAAGAGATCCGTTCAATCCATTGGCTTTTTGGATCGCCCGGATAGACGTGCGGTAGCGGCGGGCGAGGTGACTCAGGGTTTGTCCGGAACGAACCCGGTGGCGGACATAATAGACGGGCGCCTGGATCTTTTTCATTTCCAAGAGCGGACGGTAAGCCCGCTGTCCAAAAGATTGAGCCCGTCGGTTATAGAATCGGACGTGATAATGGGTGTGATGGCGTTTGACGTGGCGGATAAGAGAACGACGTCGACCCGTAGGGTACTGAAATATGGAATTCAGCCAGGCCGGATCTTCTCCTATGGAAAGGGCATAGGAATAGATGAGTTTCTGGATGCGTATATCGAGAAGGATGCATTCGATATCCGTATAAGTCAGCAAAGCCCTCAACAGCGTCCAGTTCCGGGGAAGATCGAGACTGCGCGCGGTTCCGGGAGTATACCATGTACTTTTGCCCGCTTTGTAATAGAATCCCAGATCCGCGTCCCTGCCGGCTTGATGGCTGGCATGACGGTTGAGGGTTCCTCCTCCGGGATGGCTGATGTCCCCGATATAGAGCGGCGGAGTATCTGCGAAGACCTCGTGCACTTTTTCGATGGCGGCTCGGATGAATCCGATGGTTTCTTCCGTCCCCCAGGATTCGTAGGGATTGACAATGTCCCACTTGGGATCCGGACGCATGGGAACGCTGTTCAACAAAACGCCGCTTTCCACGGTGCCGATGCAGAGGGATCCAAGAAAAGAAACATCTTCTTCCAAGCGGGCGGCCAGTTCCTCATTGGAAAAAAAATCGGGATCGCCGTGGATGGAGAAAGGCGGGATCGCCTCTTCGAAAGGAAGACGCCGGTTGACGATGGATTTTAGATCAAGCTGAGAAGCGGATGCGGAAATCGAAATCGGAGGGAAGCTCAGAGCGGTCAGTATAAAGAATATGATCACGTTGTCACCTCGACGTCTGTTCGGAACATGTATTGGTTCCGGAGATATTCAGGCCGGGATTCATATCTGAGGCAACCCGGCGGAGAAGAAAAAAATATTCAACGATATCTTTGTCAGACCTCATGATTTCGGTCGGAGAATCGGATATTCGTCTGCCAAATATGAGCTAAGAATATAGCATAAAAAAAAAACTTCGGTCAAATCTTGAAATCGGAAGCATCACCGATGCATAATCCGTGCGCCTTGAGGAGTCTATCACGGAATAACGGGAGAATAAGGTCTTGACAGCACCCCTTCAGTATACTACATTTTGTATAGATAGAAATTGATTTATACAACTCATTGTATTTTGAAGGGAGATTTGTGCTTGTTCAGGAGGTTCCGATGAAGAACGAGCCGTTATTCCCGCGATTTTTTTTTGTCTTTAAATCATTTCCTCGGGATTGAATATTATGGTATATGTCCTTGCTTACAGGTGAGTGAATGGTGGAAGGCGCTTTCCAAAAACATGAGGCGGAGGACAAATCCGTCGTGGTCATCGTCGATGATAATATGACTCGGCGAGACGGATTCGAATCGTCCCTCAGTAATGATTATGCCGTTTTTTCCGTTTCAGGAGGGATCGATGCGTTTCGTCTCATACACGAAATAGCTCCTTTTCAGGTCTTGATCGTCGAAAACGACCTTAACGGGATGAAGGGGATCGATATCTTTCGTTTTGTCCATGAAAGTCTGGGGAATTCGAACACCATCGTAAAGATCCTTATCACGGATTCTGATTGGGATGAATACCGTGGAGAAACGGCCAAGATGGGAAGGATCGATGCCGCACTGAAGCGCCCCGTGACCCCCGATGTTCTTCGACGCAAAATCGATCAGCTGCTGGCGCGCAGAGCCAAGGAAAAAAGAGAGGTGATGCGCTTCGATGTCGGGAAAACATCCGGTTTCCGGATCGAAGGCGATCCGAGCGCGGATATCGAACTGGTCAACATCAGTGAAACCGGAGTTTTTCTGCGGACCCTCGCTTCCTATCCTCCCGGAAGTCGGCTTGCGCTCAAGATCATCCTTCCTGACGGGAAAGCCCACACCGTTCAGGGCTCCATTGTACGCAAGGATGATGAGATGGGGGGAGTGGGAGTGCGGTTTCTGGACATGGAAAACGGAAGCCGGATATCGCTGGCCCGTTCTCTTTCAGACAGCATCATGCTGCGGGACATGGAAAAGCTTAAAACACGTTATCCGTTCCTTAAAACGGATGAGATGGTGCTCTTCGAGAATGAAGACAAAATCGCATCTCTGTTGCATGAAGCCGTCCGATCCGGGACCGAAGTTGTTTTGATGCGAGTGAATCAGCGGACTCCGGAAATTATGCGGATGACTGATTTTCAACCGCCTTTTACATGCCGTTTCGAAGGGGAAAAACTCGATGTGAAGTTCAAAACTTCGGATTTGATTTTCGTTTCCTTCCAGCTGGGTTACGCGACCTATAATTTCGAGACGGTTATCAACCGCTTTTTCGCGGAAGGCACGCGGATGGATTGTCTTTACCCGCATGTCGTATTCTATTCCGAAAAAAGAAATGAAAACCGGATCCAACCCATCGGGGATTTTCGGATCGAGATTCCGCTCCCATATCCTCACTCCGGGATGATCAAAGGACATATTACCGATATCAGCCGGAGCGGCGTTTGTTTTATCGGGGACAGAAATGCTCCCGTACTTCTGAAAGGAACCCCCATCGAAACAATGTCAATTTATGAGGGAGACAAGTTCCTTTGGGAAGAAAGCGGGGAAGTTCGCTATGTCACACGGGCCGGAAGCGATTCCTCGGATGAAATGAAGTACGGCATCCAGTTCGGGATCGGCCGGATGAATATCCAGGCCGTTCAGACACCGGATATCTCAAATCCTGTTTCCGATGAAAATCGGGAAAACGAAACCCGAAAACGTGCGAAATTGAGAAGGGCTACGGATCTGAGCGAGTTATCGCGCAAATCGCCGGAAGTGATTCGACTGGAGAATCAGCAAGGAGAGGAAATCGTCGGACTTCTGAATATCTCGATGCCGTTGAATCATAAACCGGTTCCGGTGGTTCTCATTCCGCCGGCGTTTGGAAAAACAAAGGAAACCTTATTCAGCCTTGCTCTGACCTTGGTCGAAAATTTTCAGCTGCAGGGAAAACCGCTGGCCGTCATCCGTTTCGACGGAGTGCGCCGAAAAGGTGAAAGCTATAAGGATCCGGAAGCCAGTGAACCGCCTTATGAAATGCTGAATGCCAATATCAGCCAGGGAGCCAGGGATATACAGGCTGTTTTGGATTGGCTTCGGATCAATCCCAAACTCAAGGCCAGCGGCGTCATCCTGGTGAGCTTTTCTCTCTCGGCCCTGGAAACCCGGATCGTTCTGAGGAATGAAAATTGCCGGCGCAGGATCGATTACTGGATATCTTGTATGGGGACACTGGAATTTCGCAATCTCATGAATCGCGTCAACTGCGGTTTGGACCTTCTGGAGCAGTATCAGCTGGGAATAAAATTGGGCGTCAGGCCGGTCCTGGGTAATCTCATCAGTGTAGAACCCTATGCCGGTGATGTGGTGGACAATCGGGTTGCGACCCTGGATCAAGCTCGTGAGGATATGCGGCATTTCGATATCCCGATCACCTGGATTTACGGAAAGCATGACAAATGGATCAAGCCCGCATTCGTACGGGACGTCATGAGCGTTCAAGCCGCAGGACGTCGGGAGGTCATATCCGTTCCCCTCGGTCACAACGCCCGAACGTCAAGGGAGGCGCTCCAGCTATTCGGAATCATCACATCTCTGGTTCATCGGCATCTTCATGGCGAAATGATCCAGCCCGTCTCTCCCAAGAAGAGAAATCTGGAGATAATGCTTCGGGCTGAAAAAGATCGACTCCCTCCGCGTAAACTCAAGAATCGAAAAGCATATTGGGAACGATACCTCGTCGGTGAAAACGACCTGATGGGCTTCGATATCTTCGCCTGGTCGGATGATTATATGCAGATGATGGAGGATGAGCGCCGGGCTCTCGATCTTGAAACGCGGGATCGTCTGCTCGATTTGGGGGGGGGGACCGGCAACTTCATCGAACATATGCTGCGAAGCGGACCTCCGTTTCCTTCGTTTATCACGATAGCCGATCTGGTTCCCGAAGCGATGAAACATGCATGCGCCAAGATATCCAAGCTTGCAGAGAGCCTGAATATCCGTCAGCCTATTCACGGAGTGTGCCTCGATGCGGAAACCAACCGATATCTTCCGGTGCAGCGTTTTCTCAGAGGTGAAATCTCGGGGTTTGAGGAACTGGCCGACAGAATCGAGAATCTGGATCTGAAAAGCGCCATGAAGATACAGGAAAATTATTCACCGCGCCTCCACCGCATCCTTCGGGGCGGTCCTTTGGATTCCGTGATCGATGATTGGCTGAGGGGGCGGTTCGAACTGCCCGAATACCGAATCATCAAGGATTTCAATATGGCGGCGCGTTTCATAAACGGAGGCTTGAAGGGGAATCCTTCTTTTCGGCGTTTGGTTTTCCAGGGGGATGGAGAGAAGGATCTGCATCTTCCCTTCAAATCCGGATATTTCAATAAAATTTTGTTAAGCCTTGTGCTTTCTTATCTTTTCAATCCCGTTGAAACCCTGCGTGAAATAAGACGGATCATGCATCCCGACGGTCTGTTGGTTCTCTCAAGCATGCGTCCGGATACTGACGCGTCAGGGCCTTTCACCCGGGTTCTGGACAAAATCGAAGCCATGCCGGCGGAAGCACTGCCCCCGGAATGGCCGAAAGCCCGGCTGCTTGATTCACTGCGCTCATTCCTCAATGATGCGCAGGCTCTGACCGAATTGGAAGAAGCGGGAGCCTTCGATTTCTTCGATCCGGAAAAACTTGATGAACTGCTTGAGGAGGCCGGATGGGAAGTTCTCAGGACCATTCAAACTTTCGGAAATCCTCCCCAAGGATATATCGTCGTGGCCAAAATGAGGAGCTCCCATGAATAGGCAAGATTCCGCCTTCAAGGAAAGATTGTATACGACATATGAGTTGAAGAGAAGAACCCGGCTTATCATCATCATGAGCGCGGTTCTCTATCTTCTTTTTCTGGTCTTGGACGCCGTTTACGCAGGCGCCTATTTCAAGCTTCTCCTGACAATCCGATTGGGAGTTCTCGGCGCACATGCCGGCCTTTATTTTCTGCTCGACCGGATCAAAACCAACCGCGGCTATGTCAATATCGATAAGGCGTTGACGATATTCGATGTCGCCGGAATCGCCATTATGATCCAGTTTTTGGGCGGGTTCGCGGCGAAATATGTCCAGGGACTTTACTTGATTATCCTGGGGATGGTGGTCGCCGTTCCGTTGGCGTTTCGAGAGACCATCATTCTTTATCTGTTCATTTGGGCAAGCTATGCCGTCCCCAGCTTCATCAACATGCCGGGAGGCCAGGGAGGATGGCGGGATGTATTCGCCAATCTATTCTTTCTGACGTCGATCTGCCTTTTGGGCGGGCTCGGCTCTTATCTTATGGAAAAGATCCGATGGCGCGAGCTTAGGAGCCGCATGCAGCTCGAAGATATGACCTCCCAGCTTCAGGAATCCAACGAAAAGCTTAAAACCCTGGATGAATTGAAAACGCAATTCTTCGCCAACATCAACCATGAACTGCGTACACCGTTGACCTTGATGCTGGCTCCGCTTAAAAACATCCTGGATGGAAAAGCAGGGAAAATATCCTCCGGTCTTAAAGATACCTTGGCAACCATGCAGCGAAACGGCTACATGCTGCTCAAGCTTATCAACAATCTGCTCGATCTCAACAAGCTCGAAGAAGGGAAGATGCGGATTAAAATTAAAACCGTCGATTTCCTCGAATATGTATCCTCAAGATTGAACAGTGTCAAACCGCTGGCCGATCAAAAAAATATCAAACTGTATTTCCAGCATCCTCCTGATAAGATCGAGCTGTCGATCGATCCGGATCAATTCGAAAAAGTGATTTTAAATCTGCTGTCCAATGCCCTGAAATTCACGCCGTCCAAAGGAAAAGTCACGGTATATGTTGAAGAGAAGAAGCAGACCGTCGCTTTGATCGTCGAGGACAACGGAATCGGGATCCCGCCCGAGATGCATAAGAGCATATTCGACCGCTTTTCACAGGTCGATGGTTCCAAGTCACGCCTTCATGAGGGAACGGGAATCGGGCTTTCCTTGGTTCGTGAGATCGTCAATCTTCACGGGGGAAGTGTTCGGGTGGAAAGCAAAACAGGGAAAGGCTCACGATTTGTCGTCGATCTGATGAAAGGACAAAAGCACTACGGGCCGGATGTCTTGGATAGACGGGTGGAGGACAAGCCCGTTTCCTTGAAGCGGAGGGCAACGGACAGCGAAGGACTTACGGTTCATGATATCCTGACGGATTACCGGAGACTGCAGTTGGTCGACCTTGAGAAGATCGAGATCGTAGGCGGAACGCCCGATGCCGAAAAGATCCATGAAATTCTCTTGCTTGTGATCGACGACAGCCCCGAAGTACTCAAATTGATGAAAATGCTGTTGAGTGATGAGTTCGATCTTGAACTGACGACCAGCGCCGAACAGGGATTGAAAATATTGGGAGAAAAGAGCCCGGATCTGGTTCTCTGTGACGTTATGATGCCGGGAATGGACGGGCATACGTTTTGTAAGAAGGTCAAAAGCGATGATCGCTATAAACATATACCCGTGATCCTGGTGACCGCCCGCAGCGGAGCGGAAATGATCTCTGAGGGAATCGAGGCCGGAGCGGATGATTATATCGCCAAGCCATTCGATTCGATCGAACTGAAAGCCCGTATCGGATCGCTTCTGCGTATTCGAAAGGTTGAATCCCAGCTTGCGCTGGCCAATCAAAACTTGAAAATGCGGACATCCGATCTGGTGGAGCAGCAGCGTTCTTTGTTTCTGTCGACGGTGAAATCTCTGGTTACCGCCATTGACGCCAAGGACGAGTACACGCGGCATCATTCGGCTCGGGTGACGGAATTCACATTGAAGATAGCCAAGAGTATGGATTTCAGCACCAAAGAGATGGAAGATCTCGAATTGGCCTCTCTTCTTCATGATATCGGCAAAATCGCTGTTCCTGAGAGCATTCTCAACAAGCCGGGCCCGTTGACGGATGAAGAGTATGCCGTGATCAAGGAACATCCGGTTCGCGGCGAGGGAATCCTCAAACCGATGGTCGAACTCAAGGAAATATCCATGGTTGTGCGTTCGCATCACGAGCATTATGACGGAACCGGATACCCAGACGGCCTGAAGGGATTGGGGATTCCGCTGGGCGCAAGGATCATGGCTGTAGCCGATGCATACGACGCCATCACATCGGAACGTCCTTATAGAAAAGGCGCTTCGCACTGGGCCGCGGTCAAAGAAATCACCCGATGTTCGGGAACCCATTTCGATCCCAACGTGGTACAGCATTTCCTTGAAATAAGCGGCACTTTTGCAGATAGGCCTGATAAAAAAGGTGCTTCCAAAACAATATGATAAATAACTCGAGCGGATGCAAAGGCCCTTCGTGAGAGTATTTTCCTTGACGATGAAAAGGGATAACGTAAAAAAGGGATAAACACATGAAAATTGAGCCTTTTGAAATGGAACGAATGCAGTCGACCTGGGAAAATCTGGTCGAATATGACATGAGTGAAAGCGGAATACGCGCGGTCACCCTGGCCGAACTTATTGAAATGGGATTCGACCTTGAAGCCGTGATGCATATGCCGCTCGGATACAGCCAGTCCAACGGTACGATCGCCCTGAGAAAAGAACTGGCCAAGAATTATCCGGGCGCTTCCATCGATCAGATCGAAGTGACCAACGGCACTTCGGAAGCTAATTACATGATTTGTCTTGCAACCATGAAACCCGGGGATGAGGTGGCCCTCGAGATCCCGAATTATATGCAGATGTGGGGAATTCCGCGAAGCCTGGGATCCGAGGTCAAAACCTTTACTCTGAAATCGCAATGCGGCTGGGAACCCGATTGGGAGGAATTTGAACGGGTGGTAACGCCGCGAACGCGTATCGTATACATTTCTCACCCCAATAATCCTACCGGATCCGTCCTTTCGAAAGAATCCATGCGCCGTATCGTGGACCGCTGCGAAAAAATGGGAGCGTTTCTGCTGGCGGATGAGGTGTATATCGGTGCCGAGCGGGAGCGTGAGGAAACCCCTAGCTTCTGGGGAATGAGCGATCGGGTGATCGTAACCGGTGGGCTTTCCAAAGCCTATGGAATCCCCGGTATCCGCATCGGATGGATCATCGGGCCGAAAGACTTGATCGCCGACTGTTGGAGTCAGCACGATTACATCACCATAGGGCCCAATAAGCTGTCCGATATCATGACACGAACCGCGGTCATGCCTGAAAATCGTCGACGGCTTTACGCGAGGACGCGGAAAATTCTGGGGAATAATTTTCCGATCATGCGGGAATGGATTGAAAGCTTCGGTGATTTTTTTACTTTCCGTCCCCCGGATGCGGGGGCTTTTTGTTTTCTCAAGTATCGATCCGAAGTGCCCAGCCTGGAGATCAGTCGGCGCGTGATGGAAAACCAGAATACATTGATCGTCCCCGGGATCCATCTGGGGATGGAAGGATTTTTGCGTATCTGGATGGGAGCCGAACCTGATTTTTTACATGAAGGGCTTGCGCGTATCGGGAATGAGATAAAGAAACTCCAAGCATGAACGCATAAATGCCGTCCGGATCCGGATTCGTGGAATACGACAAACCGGAAAGGAGAGCCGTGAAATGAAAACAAAAGACCGGCGGTTGATGAAATTCGTTGGAAGGTCGGCTTTTGCCGTGGCGCTTATATTTCTTTCCGGAAGCGCGGCATGCCGCTCGACGGAGAGAAACGCTCGGCAATTCGGTGAATCTTTCAGGATTCGTTTGGGGCTTGAGGTGTTTCTGGAAACTCCGGCCCGCTGGGTGGGGGGCAAGCGGGTGGGATTGGTGACGAATCCCACGGGAGTGAACGCAGACCTGTTCAGCGGAGTGACGTTGATGATAGAGCACTCCGAAATCGACCTCGCGGTGCTGTACGGACCCGAACATGGGATCCGGGGCGATGCTCAAGCGGGAGAGTCCGTTCCGTTTTTCATGGATGATGTTTTCGATCTGCCGGTTTTCAGCCTTTACGGTCCATTCGAAAAGCCGAGCACCGGGATGCTTAAAGGTATCGACGCCACGATGCGCGCCTTCGACACCCAAAATACCGGCAAAATTCCTGAGAAAGACATGGTGAAGGAAATCGATGTGATGGTTTTCGATATGCAGGATGTCGGCACCCGGATCTACACCTATATTTCGACCATGGCCTACTGCATGCAGGCTTGCGCGGACGCGGAAATCCCTTTCATCGTCCTGGATAGGCCGAATCCGATAAACGGGATCGACATGGAAGGTCCGCTGCTGGAATACCCGGAGTTCAGTTCCTTCGTGGGACTCTATCCCATTCCCGTGCGCCATGGGTTGACGATCGGAGAATTGGCGGGATTATTCAACGGTGAATTCATGGATGGGAAGGTGGATCTGCATGTCGTCCCCATGCGAGGATGGAAACGCGAAATGTGGTTCGACGAAACCGGCCTGCCCTGGGTCAATCCATCGCCCAACATGCCGACGCTGAACACCGCCGCCGTGTATCCCGGACAGGTTTTTCTGGAAGGCACCAATATTTCCGAAGGGCGCGGCACGACAAAGCCTTTTGAATTCATGGGGGCTCCCTGGATTGATGGAAACAGCTTATGCCGGGAGATGAATGAACGGAAACTTCCGGGGGCCTATTTCCGCGAATCTTGGTTTACGCCGACGTTCTCCAAATACAAGGGGGAGCGCTGCGGGGGGGGGCAGATCCATGTGACGGATAGGAACCGGTACCGGTCATTCTCCACGACCCTCGTTCTCCTGTCGACCATCCGCCGCATGTATCCGGAAAAGATGAAGTTTCACGTCCGTTATTTCGATCTTATCATGGGAACCCCCGGCATTCGAGAAGCCCTTGTGGAGGGGATGGACGTCGAAAAAATCGTCCAATCCTATCAGGCTGATTTGGATACCTTCGCGGATCTGCGGAAACCTTATCTGCTTTACTGAAAAGCGTCAACGGATCTCGGTGTTTCCGGTTCATTTGATCTCGATCCGTTACTCCAGACGGCGGATACGAACTTCAATCCCGGATCCTTGCAAAAGATCCACCAGTTCCGAAGTGTCGGTGTTCCCGAAGTGGTAAGGGTAGAGGATCTTCGGTTTGAACGAACGGGCGGCTTCAGCCGCCATCGGGGGATCCATGGTGTAGGGCAGGTTCATGGGAAGAAATGCGATATCGATATCCCGCAGGGATTGCATCTCGGGGATGTTTTCGGTATCCCCGGCGATGTAGACGCGTATGTCTCCAAAAGTCAGGATATAGCCGTTGCCTTCTCCCTTGGGATGAAACGGTTTGCCGGGACTGCGCATATGTTTGATGTTATAAGCGGGGACGGCGTTTGTCGGTATGGTGGCGAAAATTTGAGAATCGCCGTTATCCACAACAACGGCATTCCGGATATCCGCGGCGGCCTCGCACTTGCGCGTCCACGCCACGACGGTTTCTGTTTTCAAAATGTGCTCGATGGCATTGGGATCGAGATGGTCGCCGTGTTCGTGGGTGACCAGGATGAGATCGGCTTTGGGAAGTGCGGCGTAATCCGCGTATCGACTCACCGGGTCCACGTGGATCACTTTCCCCCGGAATTGGAACATCAGGGTGCCGTGCCCGATAAAAGTGATTCTGAGCTCCCCATCGGATGTGGGAATGAGGTCGCTTTCGAATTCCTGAGCCCCTCCCATCAAGGCCGCTGAGGTGATCAACAGAAAAAGAATGATGAAGCATCTTTGTATCATGGCTTTTCCTCCATGTGAAAAGAATGTCTCTCATGATGGAACAATCCAGAATTTGTTCCGGGATGAAAATATTATAAATGAAATGAGAGAATGCGTGCAATAATGGAATTTGCAGGCTTTCCGGAGTGTTGAGTGATGATCTTCTGATGTGCGTTTGATTTGTTTTGCATCGAGTAAACCGATATAATGGCGGGCGCATAAAAAAAGCGAGGGAGGAATCTGCATGAAACAACAGGTCGCCGTCATTGACGATGAAGCCGATATCGTAGAATTGATCTCGATCCATTTGAACAAAGCCGGGTTTGACGTCAGCGGCTTTTACGACGGATCGGCATTTTTCGATTTTCTGAGAGAGAGCCGTCCCGACCTGGTTATCCTGGATCTCATGCTGCCCGATTTCAACGGTTTGGATATATGCCGCATGATGAAAAAAGGGGAGGAAACATCCAGGATTCCCATCATCATGCTCACCGCCAAAGGGGAGGAGACCGACAGGATCATCGGCTTGGAATTGGGTGCCGACGATTATGTCACCAAACCTTTTTCACCCAAGGAACTCGTCGCCCGTGTGCGCGCCGTGCTTCGGCGGGGCAGCGATTCTACAGCGCCGCAAGTCGTGAAAGTAGGGGGAATGCTCCGTATAAATCAGGCGCGGCATGAAGTCTATGTGAATCAGGATAAGATCCCATTGACGACGACGGAATTCCGCATATTGCTGCTGCTTGCCTCCAAACCGGGATGGGTGTTTTCCAGGGAGCAGATTCTTGATCATCTTTGGGGTCGGGAAAAGGCCGTGGTGGACCGCACGGTGGATGTGCACATCAAACATCTGAGAGAAAAACTGGGGCCGGCGGGAAATATGATACTCAATGTGAGGGGAGTCGGGTATAAAATAGAAGCATGAAACAAAAGATATTCTGGAAAATCTTCGGGGGACAGTTGATCATTACCATGATAACGAGTCTTCTGATTATCGCCTTTTCCTTCTCCGCCATCAGGTCTTTTTATATAAGGACGGTGGAGCGGAATCTGATACGCCAGGGAGAGATCATGAAGCCGGAGGTTGTTGCTCTGCTTGAAGCGGATCGGATCGATGATCTGAAGAACATGGTATTGAGTATCGGAGAGAGAATTCCGGTGAGGATCACCGTCGTAAGAAGGGATGGTTTCGTACTGGCCGATTCCGAAGAAGATCCCGATGTGATGGAAGACCATCAATTCAGGCCGGAGGTCCTAAGAGCTCTGGGCGGTGAGATCGGAACTTCTTCACGATTGAGCCGTACCCTGAATCGGAAAATGTTTTATATCGGAATTCCGATCGTCAGGAAGGGAGAGATCGTCGAGGTTTTGAGGCTTTCCATGTTCGCGGAAGATATACGCGAGGTGTTCACGGATATTCGTTCCGATATCGCCTTGATTTTCGGCGTGATGGTCCTGTTGTCCATACTGGCGGTGTTGATATTATCACGATCCATATCCCGGCCGCTGCAGCTTCTCACCGAGGCGTCACGCCGGATAGGAGCCGGAAAATTCGAAACCAGAGTCTATCTCGACCGCAGGGATGAGGTGGGAGAACTCGCAAAAAGTTTCAATTTCATGACGGAACACATCAAGCAGCTGTTTACGGATTTGACGCGTCGGCGGGATGAGCTCAATACCGTTCTGGATGCGATGGATGAGGGACTGGTGGTGCTGGACGGAGAGAGCCGGATTCGTTTATGCAATAAAAGCTTCAAAAAGATCGCCGGTAGGGGCGAGATCGCGGATAAATACCAATGGGAGATAATCAGGGAAAAGGATTTCACCGATTATGTAAAAAACATGCTGCAGGAGAAGCGGGGGGGCGTTCAGGAAATTGCGATCCGGGACAAGATTTATCAGTGCAACGGGGTGTTTCTCAGCGGTCGTGATGAGTTCGTCATTACGCTGTCGGATATCACGGAGATCAAGAAGCTGGAAAAGGTCAAGAAGGATTTCGTATCCAATGTGTCTCACGAACTGAGAACCCCCCTGACGTCCATCAAGGGATTCATCGAGACCATGGAAGAAGAGCCGGCAGAAGATCACACGAAATATATCGACATCATCAAACGGAACACCGAACGTCTCATCGCCATCGTCAATGATCTTCTATCGCTGTCCGAACTCGAAGATCGAAGGCCGGATATGACGTCCGAAAACGTGGATCTGGAAAAACTGGTAATGGACGTGATGGAATTCTTCACTCCCCTGATAAAAAACAAAGGGATTAAACTGAATCTTACGGTGGAACCCGGCCTGCCTCAAATAAACGGAAACAACCTCGAACTGGAGCAGATGTTGAGCAACCTGATCGACAATGCCGTGAAATATACCGAGAAAGGAAGCATATCCCTTACTCTGAGTAAAGTGGATGACGGAGTGCGCATACATGTCTCCGATACCGGGATCGGTATTCCGCGAAAGGACTTGAAAAGGATATTCGAGCGCTTCTACGTCGTCGACAAATCACGGTCCCGAATATCAGGCGGGACTGGGTTGGGGCTGTCCATCGTCAAGCATATCGTCCTCCGTCACCGGGGAAAAATCGAAGTGGAAAGCGCCATGGGAGAGGGAACGCAGGTCACGATATTCCTTCCCGGCCCCGTCGTTTCCTAAGGGAAATCCCGAATCCCGATTCTTTCATCCATCCATCACGACGAAAGATCTAAATCGAATCGCGGTTATTAACCAAATATTAACCTGAAGTTTATTTCCTCCTAACATTATTTACGCACAATGCACTTGACCTATTTCACGGAAGTTCCCTTGAAAAGGGAAGTAAAGAATGAATTTATAACTTAAGGAGGTAAAGGAATGAAAAAGGTCGTAATTTTCGTCGTCGCGATGATGGCGTTCGGACTCTTGACGACCCGGGGCATGGCCCAGGGGAAGTTCGACGGGTACATGATCGCGGAATATTTTTCAGTTCTCAATCATCATGATGAGGACATTCAGGACCGGCATGGGCTGTGGATGCGCAGGATCTACCTGACCTACAACAACACGCTTACCGACAACATCAAGATGCGTCTCCGGATGGAGATGGCTTCCCCCGGTGATTTCAGCAGCGCAACTCTGAATCCTTTCGTGAAGGACGCCTACCTCAGCAGCAAGATCGCCGGTCAGGAACTCAAGGCCGGTATCTTCGGGCCTCCCACTTTCGAATTGGTCGAAAAGGTTTGGGGGTATCGCCCCCTGGAAAAGACCCCGCTCGACCTGCAGAAATGGGCGTCTTCCCGTGATTTCGGTGTCGGAGTCAAAGGCCATATCGACAGCGGAAAAATGCTGTCCTATTTCCTCATGTTCGGAAACGGATCTTCCAATAAGGCCGAGGACAACAAGGGAAAGAAACTGTATGCCTCGCTGGGATTTGCGCCTTCAAAAGCCTTTGTCGTGGAAGGATACATCGACAATGAGCACTCCAAAGACGATAAGGTCTACAGCATTTATCAGGGTTTCGCCGCGGTGAAGGGTGACTGGGGACGGGTTGGCGTGCAGGTTGCCCACCGGAATTACAAGCAGACCGTAGAAGGCGACGACGATGTCAAGGATAACTGGGATCTGCTTTCGGCTTTCGCCGTTTTCAGCGTCTCGGAAAAGCTCGATATCATCGCCCGGTTCGACAAGGTCATGGATGCCAACAGCTCCGGGCACAAAATCTCTTATATTCCCTTCGCCGACAATGCGCCGTCCAACTTGATCATCGGGGCCCTTGCCTTTACCGTCGCCAAGAATGTCCAGTTGATTCCTAATGTGAAGGTTGTGTTCTATGATGATCCGGAGGAAGGTGATACGCCTGATAACGATTTTTATGCGAATATGACTTTGTATTTCAAATTTTAAAAAGGGGATTACAAATGAAGAAACATGTATTGCACATCTTATTGATCGCCGCCGTCGGCTTCGGCCTGGCGGTGGGTGTCGGTGCGGGCATCCAATCCAAAACCATTACCATCAAGGGTTCGACCACGGTGCTGCCGATCGCGCAGTCCTGTGCGGAAGCCTTTATGAACCAGCACGACGAGGTGAATATATCCGTTCAAGGCGGTGGCTCCGGAGTCGGAATCGCTTCCATCATCGATGGAACCGCTGATATCGGCGACGCTTCCCGTCCCATTAAGGATAAAGAGAAGCAGAACGCCAAGGAAAACGGCGTCAAAGCCTATGAGAACGTCGTGGCCCTGGACGGGATCGCCGTGATCGTACATCCCAAAAATTCCGTCAGCGCCCTGACCAAGGAACAGATCAAGGCCGTTTACACCGGCAAGATCTCGAACTGGGCCGATCTGGGCGGTAAAAAGGGAAAGATCGTCGTGATCTCCCGGGACAGCTCCAGCGGAACCTTTGAGACCTTCAATGAACTGGCCCTGGAAAAAGAGAAAGTCAGGCCCGACGCCTTGATGAACGCGTCCAACAACGCCGTGGGTCAGACCGTCGGTCGGACCCCCGGCGCCATCGGATACATCGGATTGGGATATCTCAGCTCCAGTGTCAAGGCCGTTGATGTGGACGGCGTCGCCGCCACAAAGAAAAACGTGGTCAACGGCTCCTATTCCCTCGCCCGGAAATTATTCATGTACACCAACGGCGCCCCTCAGGGAGTGACCAAAGATTTTATTGATTTCATCCTCAGCGCCGACGGACAGAAACTGGTTGACAAGGCCGGATTCGTTTCGGTCAAATAATAGGACAAAAAGGAATTTACAATGGATGCAAGGGCCAGACGTCTAAAAGAAAATATCTACAAGGGAGCATTCACGGTACTGGCCTTTGCATCCCTGTTCTTTCTGGTCGGGATCACCATCACGCTCTTTCTCGAGGGACTGCCGGTCTTCAAGGAAGTCAAGGTATTTCAGTTCCTGTTCGGCACATCTTGGTATCCTACCTATGAGCCGCCGGAATTCGGCATCCTTCCCTTGATATTGGGATCTTTTTGGGTCACGGCCGGAGCCGTCTTCATCTGCGTCCCCCTCGGCGTGGGCAGCGCCCTGTTTATCAATGAGATCGCCGGCCGACGCATGAAAGCGGTCCTGAAGCCGGTCATCGAGCTGCTGGCCGGGGTGCCTTCCATCGTGTACGGATTTTTCGGCATGGCCGTCGTCGCGCCTTTTCTTCAGCGGTTTCTCAATCTGCCCGTCGGTTTGACCGCCTTCACGGGAAGCCTCATTCTGGGTGTCATGGCGACACCGACGGTATGCAGCATCGCCGAGGATGCATTGAGCTTTGTTCCGAAGAGTTTCCGGGAAGCCTCTTTCGCCGTGGGAGCCAATCGCTGGCAGACCCTGACGAAAGTCATCCTTCCCGCCTCGGCCTCCGGGATTTCCACCGCGATCATCCTGGGAATGAGCCGGGCCGTGGGAGAAACCATGACCGTGCTGCTGGTGTGCGGGGGGGCCGCCGTGATTCCGCATACGTTGTTTCAACCCGTGAGGCCGATGACGGCGACCATCGCCGCGGAGATGGGGGAAACGGTCATCGGCAGTACGCATTACCATTCATTATTCGCGATCGGATTGATCCTTTTCATGATTACGTTCATATTCAATGTGATCGCCGAACTCATCAGCCGAAGATATCGTTTAAAATTGGGATTGGGACGATGAAGAATAAAAAAGTGGAACAGAGGCTCGGGTTCGGCAGCCTGTTTCTCTGCATCACCATCACTCTCTTTTTTTTAGGAACCATAATTTATTTTATTGCGAGCCGGGGATTCCGGATTTTATCCTGGGATTTCCTGACGCAGGTGCCCAAAGAAGCCATGACGGCGGGAGGCGTCGGCCCCGCTATCGTCGGCACGCTGTTCTTAGTGGTCGGGGCCATCGTTTTCGCGCTTCCTTTAGGAGTGGCCTGCGCCATCTATCTTACGGAGTATTCTCCTAAGGGTTCCGTGGTCAATGTCATCCGCATGAGCATCAATAATCTGGCCGGGGTTCCCTCGGTCGTATTCGGATTATTCGGACTGGGGATCTTCGTGAAACTGTTCGGTTTCGGAGTCTCCGCCCTATCCGGTGGATTGACCCTCGGCATTCTCGTTCTTCCTCAGATCATTTCCGCCACCCAGGAAGCATTGATCGCGGTTCCACAATCCTTCCGCGAAGCCTCTTTGGCCGTGGGAGCCACTCACTGGCAGACAATACGACGCATCGTGCTGCCCACGGCGATGCCGGGGATCATGACGGGAGTCATCCTCAGCATCGGCCGCGTCGCCGGTGAAACCGCGCCCATCCTTTTCACCGCGGCGACGTTCTACACGCGTGGATTTCCCAAATCATTCACGTCAGAGGTGATGGCGCTTCCTTATCACATATATGCCTTGATGACGGAAGGAACCCACCCAGAAGCTCAGACGGAGATCGCTTACGGCTGCGCTCTGATCCTGCTGATCCTGGTTCTGGCGATCTCGGCTGCAGCGATTATAATCAGACAAAAACAGAGAGCCGCATATGAGCAATGACATCAAGATAAAAGTCGAAAAGGTGAATTTCTTTTACGGAAAAAGCCGGGCCTTGAAAAACATAGATATGGATATATATGCCAATCAGGTCACGGCCTTCATCGGACCCTCCGGATGCGGGAAATCGACGTTTATCCGCCTATTAAACCGGATGAATGAATTGATCCCCAAAACGCGGTTTGAAGGTAAGATCCTGTTGGATGGACGGGACATTTTCAGCAACAGCATGGATGTCGTGGAAATCCGGCGTCGGGTCGGCATGGTTTTCCAGAAGCCGAATCCTTTTCCCAAAAGCATATTCGACAACTTGAGCTATGGATTGAAGATCAATGGCTACAAGGACAAAAACCGGATACGTGAGAAGGTCGAGGATTCCTTGAAAAAAGCGGCGCTGTGGAATGAGGTCAAGGACCGGCTTCAGGATAATGCGCTGGGTCTATCGGGGGGGCAGCAGCAGAGGTTGTGCATCGCACGCTGTATCGCCGTTGAGCCTGATGTCATTCTTTTCGATGAGCCGTGCGCCAGCCTGGACCCGATATCGACACGCAAGATCGAAGAGCTTATCGAACAGCTGAAAAGAGATTTCACCATTGTGATCGTTACACATAACATGCAGCAGGCCGCCCGCGTTTCACAATACACCGCATTCATGTATCTGGGCGAGCTGATTGAATTTGGCAAGACGGAAGAGCTGTTTACGGTTCCGAAGAACAAGATGACGGAAGATTATCTTACGGGAAAATTCGGATAATGAGGAATCCATGAAGAAAAGCGTGCTTTTTCTCTGCACCCACAATTCCGCCCGATCGCAAATGGCGGAAGGCTTACTGCGGGAGACGTATGGAAGCCGATACGTGGTGGAAAGCGCCGGGGTCGAACCCACGGCGGTTAATCCTCTGACCATCGTCGTTATGCGGGAGATCGGAATCGATCTTTCCGGGAACCGCTCGAAAAGCATACATGAATTTGAAGGACGCAAATTCGATATCGTGGTCACCGTATGCGATCTTGCCAGGGAAAGCTGTCCGTTCTATCCGGGGGTTTTCATCATGCATAAAAGCTTCCCCGATCCCGGAGTCCAGCCGGAAGGCGAGAGAGATTCCTTGGAGCGGTTCCGTCATGTTCGGGATGAGATCAAAACGTGGATCGATAAAGCCTTCTCGAACAAGATCGAGATCTTAACCAAAGACAAATAAGGAGAAAGCCATGCTGCAACATGCCGTAACGGACCTGAAAAAACGTTTGATCGAATATGCCGCGTTGGTGGAAGACATGATCCAGAAAAGCACAAAGGGCTTGCTGACGAATAATCGTCTTATGCTTGAAGAGGTAAGGGATGTTGATGAACCCCTCGCCAATCGGATGGAACTGGAGCTGGAGGAGAAATGCACTTCCCTGATCGCGAAATATCAGCCGCTTGCCAACGATCTCCGTGCCGTGATGATGATCGCACAGATGAACAATGACCTTGAAAGGCTGGGTGATTTGGCGGTCAATATCGTGGAAAGCAGCCTGGAATTGATCGACCAGCCGATGGTAAAGCCTTTGATCGATATCCCTAAGATGTCCGAGATCGCGATCGGCATGGTGCGGGACAGCATCGATTCATTCATAAAAAGCGATTCCTCTAAAGCCCAGGCGGTGTGTGAGCGGGATGCCGAAGTCGATCAATTGAAGGAACAGATCAATCGGGAATTGCTGACCCACATGATGAGCGATCCGAACATCATCAACCGGGCTTTTCAATTGATAAGGATTTCAAACAGTCTGGAGAGGATCGCCGATCTTTCCACCAACATATGTGAGGACGCCATTTATATCATCGAAGGCAAGGTGATCAAGCACCACAAGCAAGAGGACGATACGCCCTAAGGAACGACGGGCGCTATCCGCCGATGATGGGAGTCGACTGTGGATCAAGGGGATTGATGCGCACCGCCAGAGAAAAAAGGAAGGGATAACTCTGTTGCAGATGCATGGTGTAAGTCACCCATTCAGAAGTAAGCTGTACGTAGGCTCGTCTCAGATCTATGGCAAGGTGCTTTTTATCGGATTCGGGCAGGTTTTCGATACGGTCTCCTCTGTAATGGAGCTCCTCCGTCAAGTGGAACACCGCCCATAGAAGATCCGTGAATCGATCATGTTCCAAAAGGTTGGGATTTTCCAGCAAGCGCAACAGAAAAGAGCGTTTATCGGTGAGGAAATCCCGTAAGGGAGCGAGATCCTTTTCATCAATCTCGACTTGATAGGAAAAGTCATGGGCCGCTTTGACCGCTTGAAGGAAATCTCTTTTTCCCCAATCCGGTTTGATATCCAGCTTGGAAGTTAAATTTTCGCAGTCCTTTATGAATGTGGAAAATTTGGAGAGGAGCTCCAGACCGACTTCACTGAAAAAGGTCCCGATGACCATGTTCAACTTGTTGAGTTTGCTCATTTTATCCCGGCGCGACAGCAGGCGTTCGATCAGAAGGATGGTAAGCAATACGTCCATGAACAGGAAAGCGATATCTCCGACCATGTAAATAAAAATGTGGTGGGCGTCTTTAAAGATCAAAAAATGAACGGTGTATCCCAAAGCCGAAGCCCCGAGGAGAATCAAACTGAGTGTCACGGTCCAGGGGAACTTTATTTTCATATCGGTTATCCTCCTTGTGCGATGCTTTCAGAACAAGATTATTGCTATTTAAAACCGGAAGGAGGCTTTTGTCAAATGAGACGATAGTCTATTCCATGTTGAAAAGAGGGAAATCACGTTAACCGTCTCCGGAGATTATGCTATAATGCTTTATTCATTAAAGGCCTTTATCGAAAGGAGTCAGTATGTCATCGATTGAAGTAAATGGAAAAACGATTCAACTGAATGAGGAGGGATTTCTCAATAATCCCGAAGAATGGAACGAGAAGATTGCGGAAGTTTTGGCGAAACAGGAAGAAAATTTGGATGTATTATCGGAAGACCACTGGGCGGTGATCAATTTTATACGCGAGCACTATCTTGAAAAAAAACTGGCTCCCATGGTGCGAAAGATTTGTAAAACCACGGGATTTCCGCTGAAATATATTTTCGAACTATTCCCCTCGGGGCCGGCGAAAGGGGCCTGCAAATTGGCGGGGCTGCCGAAGCCCGACGGCTGCGTCTGAACGATCGGAACCGTAATGGATAAGTTACTTTCCGTCGGTGTCGTCGTTTCTTTCCTGCTTTCACTATCGGCTTTGATCTGGTTGATTTTGAAAACCTTTTCGTTCGGAAAACCGACGCTGAAATCCGAAGCGCAGGGGGAGGGCAAAAAGGGCGTCAATTATGCTTTCGTTCAGGGTATGATGCCTTGGGAGAAAGAAAGCGCCAAGCGTCATTTGATCACGTATTTTTCAGGCTTTCTCTATCACGGAGGGATATTTCTGGCCGCTTTCTACATTTTCACCCTTGTCTTGGGCATTTCTCTCCCGAAGTGGATTCTCCTGGGTTTTCAGATCGTCATTCCGGCGGCGGCGGCGGCGGGCATCGGTCTTTTCATAAAGAGAAACGTCGTAGAGTACATGCGGTCCATCAGTACTCCGGACGACTACGCGGCTAATCTGCTGGTCGATACTTTTCTCATCCTGGCCTTCGTTCATACTCTGAATCCCGGAGTGCGGCCCGTGCTGCTCCTGGTATCCATCATCATGTTCCTTTATATCCCGCTTGGAAAAATCAGACATTGTTTTTTCTTTTTTTACAGCCGGATACTTTTCGGAATTTTCTTTGGACGAAGAGGGGTTTTTCCGCGGAAGCAGAACCAGAAAAGGATGGAAGCATGAAAGACAAAAACGAAGGCGATGTGTACGCGGAAAAAATAAAGAACCTCCATGCGGAGGATTTTCAGAGGGCCCTGTCCGAATTTGAAAAACGTGTCCATTTTGATTTCGCCGCGTTTTTCAATACCTGCGCTCACTGCGGTTTATGCGCGGATGCCTGCCATTATTATCTCCGGGATAAGGACCCAAGAAATGTCCCGGCCCATAAATTGGCCATGATCACCCGAATCTACAAAAAGCATTTGGGAGATCCTTTGAGTCGGGCGCTGGGGCGCTGGGTGGGAAGCGGCAAGCTCGATGGCGATACGGTCGAAGAATGGGTCGATTCTCTGTTCGGCAGGTGCAGCCTCTGCGGGCGGTGCGCCATCAATTGTACCATGGGAATAAATATCCCGTATATCATTCGGGCGGCCCGTGGTGCCTTGGCGGCGATTGATCTTGTTCCCCCCGGGTTGCAGTCCACCGTGGATACAGCGGTCGAAAAAGGCAACAACATGGGGATCGCGCGCGAGGACTGGCTGGAAACCTTGGAATGGCTGGAGGATGAACTGAGGCAGGAAGTGGATGACCCGAATGCGAGCCTTCCATTGGATCGAAAAGACGCGAAGATTCTATATACCATCAATCCGCGGGAAGCCATGTTCTTTCCGATGTCCATACTGGCGGCGGGAAAAATATTCCATGCCGCGGGGGCCAGCTGGACCTTCTCCAGCGACTACTACGACGTTACGAATTACGGCCTGTACAATGGAGACGATAGCGCAGCCGGCTTGATGTCGGAGCGCCTGGTGAAGTCCATACGGGAATTGGGGTGTCAAACCCTGGCGCTCGCGGAATGCGGACACGGATACAATTCCAACCGTTGGGAGGCTCCGGAGTGGCTCAGCCAGAAATACGGATTTGAAGTCAAAAGCATCCTTCAGATCGTTGCGGATTATATACGGGATGATGTCATTCAAGTGGATGCTCAACGAAACCAGAAAGTCATGACCCTTCATGATCCGTGCAACCTGGTTCGATTGGGAGGGATCGTAGAGGAACAGCGCTATATACTGAGGAGCGCAGCCGCCCGTTTTGTGGAAATGACACCTAATCGGGAAAAAAATTACTGCTGCGGCGGAGGAGGCGGTCAGCTCGCGATGACCCGATTCGCAAAGCGTCGGATCGATGTTGGTAAGCTGAAGGCGGACCAGATTAAAAACACAGGAGCGGAGATCGTTGTCACTCCCTGCCACAACTGTATCGACCAGCTTCTGGAACTCAACAAACACTATCAACTGGGTGTCGAGATAAAAACGGTCTGTGAAATTGTCGCCGATGCTCTTGTCTTGGATTCGAATCGGAATTCCATAGCCGAAAAGGCATCGAACGGCGGGTCCGTTTAAATAAATTCACGATTCCGAGAAAGATCGGATACAAGCATTCTTTTCATAAATCCCAACGCGCCATGTCGCCCGGTTATTGCGGGAATGAGTTGTGCCGCGGAAACGCAGCGATTTCCATACGAGGCCGACTGAATCGTCGTGCTGATCTCCCTTGATTATTTTTTGCGCTGCATCTCTGCGATATCTTTTACGGCGTCGATCGCCGTACGAATATGATCTTCGGTGTTGAAGGGGCCGACGCCGAACCGTACGGAACCGTGGATGTCCAGAGTCCCGATCTGTTCGTGGACGAGAGGAGCGCAGTGAAGGCCGGTTCGGGATGCGATATTATAGTCCACATCGAGAATGGTGCCCGTGTTGAGGGCTTCCATCCCATCGACGTTGAATGTCAATACGCTGATATGGTCGGTCAAGTCGTCTTGGCAATACATCGTGACGCCTTCGACTTCGCGAAGTCCGTCCCTCAGCATTCGCGTCAGCTTCATCTCATGATCGTGGAGTTTGGATAAACCCTGCTCCTGAATCCATTTCAGCCCCGCGTTCACCCCGGCTATACCTACGGTATTGGCGGTGCCGTATTCCATGCGGTAGGGGTATTCATAGAGGTGGGTGGGGACGGCGGAGCGAACTCCGGTTCCGCCGGCGCGGGTGTGTCGGATTTCAATTCCTTCGCGGACATAAAGACCTCCGATTCCCGTGGGGCCGAGCAGAGATTTATGACCGGTAAAAGCTATGATATCCGCGTTAAGGTCCTCCATGTCCACCGGGATCTTACCGGCGGATTGAGAACTGTCGATGGCGAATGGGATTCCTGCTTTTTTGCAGTGACGGCCTATCTCTTTGACCGGCTGGATGGTTCCGATTACATTCGAAGCGTGGTTGACGATAACGAGTTTGGTGTTTTTTTTGAAAAGTTTTGGAAAATCATCGGGATCGACGAAGCCTTTATCATCAAAACGGATTTGATCCACTTCAACTCCGTTGAAAATCTTCTGGTGGTATAAGGGTCTCAGCACGGAGTTATGTTCGATCGTGGTGGAAATCGCGTGGTCGCCTTTTTCCAGCAATCCGTTTATTATCAAGTTCAGGGCATCGGTGGAATTGTAAGAAAAACACAGGCGGTTCGGGTCCGTCCCATTGAAAAAATCCGTTAAAAGCTTGCGCGTTCCCTCGACTATTTCGCCAGCTTCCAAGCATAGGTCATATCCGGATCTTCCCGGATTTACACCGAAATTCCTGTAAAAAGTGTCCATGAATGAATAAACGATTTCTGGTTTAGGGAAAGAGGTCGCGCCGTTGTCAAGGTATATCATGTCGCTCATTTTTCGATGTCCTCCTAGGTAATATATTTGATGTTTTAACGGTTGAAAAATAATTTCACGATTTTTAAATCTAACGTAATACCCAGAGTAAACGCAAACCTTTTTTTAACAAAAAATTGACAGAAATCGCCTTCTTGGCTTAAAATTTATGGTTCTAAGCAGTTTTTTGTCGATTTGAAATCGTGGAAAGAACAGGTGTTTCAAACATATTGGAGTCCATTTTGCGGGGGTGACAACCCCGATCACCGCAGCGTAGACGGATTAAAAAACTCTGCCCGGTCGTGAGACCGTACCGTTGATTTGGGCGAATCATGTTTGATTACGCCGAGGAGATTGCTAGTGATTATTCATGAACTGAATGAAGTTAGGGAAAATGAAGTGTGCGAGGAAGGCTCTTCGGGAGCTTTCATTAAAATTTTAATCGGGCCGGAAGATGGCTCGGAAAACATCATCATGCGGAAGATCCGACTGCGGCCGGGCGGTCATACGCCGCTCCATGAACACCCTCACGAGCATGTCGTCCATATCGAGAAGGGACGAGGATTTGTCGTGACCCCGAATGGGGAAGAGATAGAGGTCGCGGCCGGGCAAAGCCTATTTGTAGCAGGCGATGAGATGCACCAATTCAAAAATAAAAGCCAGGATGATTTTGCATTCTTATGCACCATCCTCAATCCGGAACGCTGATGTGGATTGACGTCATATTCAAATGAAAGCAAATTCCAATAGAGCTATAGAATTCCTTCTTGCTCGAGGAAACCTGCCGATACTATACTGGTTGAAAAAAGATATTCTGGAAGTTCCGGTAGATCGTGAGCACAAAAATTTAAAGAAATATGCCAACAGAATCCGTATTGTTGATGATCAAAAGCAAAATGGAGCTTGGTGCCGGAAAAAATATACCGGTCCACCGGAATGGGAAAAAACCCATTACATCGTCGAAACGCTGAGAAAATCGTTCTGGCTGTATAATTACGGCTGTTCGGCGGATGACGAGGAAGTTCAGAAGCTGGTGGAGTTTCTCTTCTCCACTCAGTCTAAGGAAGGGGATTTTCGAGGCGCTTACCTCAATGAGTATGCACCGACCTATCATGCACTGACATTGGATGCCTTATGTCTTTTCGGATATCAGGATGATCCGAGAACGCAAAAAGCCTACCGATGGGTCATACGAAACCGCCAGGAGGATGGCGGCTGGGTGATTCCCTATCGAACCATAAAAAAAGACGAACTGCGGAAACGTTATAATTTCGACGCGCAGCTGAAGCTCAAACCCGTTAAATCCGATACTTCGCAACCCTACTCCCATCTGGTAACGGGCATGGTGCTGAGGGCCTTGGCGTCATCTTCCCATTGGAGAAACAGAAGGGAAACGCGCAGAGCGGGAGAACTTCTGGCAGCCAGATTCTTCAAAGCCGACAAATATGAAGATCGCCGTAGGCCTGATTTTTGGGCGGAGATCACGTATCCTTTTTGGGCGACCGATATCCTGAGCAGCCTGGATTCTCTCTCCAGGATCGGATTTTCTCCGGAATTGCCGCCTATCAAAAAAGCGCTGAACTGGTTATTGAAGCGTCAGAAGGCTCAGGGATACTGGGAAGCGGGTTATAACAAATCCACATTGGAAGATCACCTTTGGGTGACGTTGGTGGTTCTGCGTATATTAAAAAGGTTCGATCTGATCGATATTTAAGCCGCGGGAAGAGGATTCCCCTTAAGAAGGAGCTTCCGATGCGCTATTTTATAGGGCTTGGCGCCAATCTGGGGGACCGAGAAGAAAACCTGGCGCGGGCGCTCAGCTCTTTCATCTCTTCCGGAATGGAATTGAAAAAACAGTCGGCCTACTATGAGACGGAACCCGTTGGGCCGGTTGAACAACCCTGGTTTTTAAACCAAGTGATCGAGGTCGATTCGGACATGTCTCCCAGGGAAATGCTGTCCTTCCTTCATAAAATAGAAAATCGCATGGGAAGGCGCCGAGGGATACCACTGGGTCCGCGTTGTATCGATCTGGATATTCTGCTTGCCGGGGATGCGGTGATATCCGATGCGGATCTTACGATACCTCACCGTGGACTCAACCATCGAAAATTCGTTCTGGTGCCGATGCTTGAAATCGCCCCTGATGTTCGGCATCCGGTATCCGGTCTGACGATACGTGAGCTGGTCTCAATCTGTCGGGATACTTCGCGGGTCATCATGGTGAAATAAACCATAGGATAAAGCCGTTCACGGTTATCGTGCTTCCCCCGGGTGAGGCGCCCGCAGGCAGGCTGCTTTCCACGATCATGCATATTTATGCGTATGATCGGATCAAAAGCCGCTTGTCTCGTCAGCATCATGATGCTGACGCCCCTTGCCTCTCAAACCGCCATTCTCCGCGCATGATGACATCTCAATGGAAACCCGTCAGTATGTTAACAGGGAAGATTCAACTTTCCCCGCCGACGGGATCGCCGGATACGGGTTTTTATATGAAAGCGTGGTGGCGGGAGTGTATCATGTTGATAAAAGAAGCGAAAATCCCATGAGATTCCTCAGCGGTGGGGGAATGGATTTCGGGAAAGAAAACCTGTTTTCATCGCGGCGAATTCATTTTGACGTCATGTGAAAAGCTTGATTCAGCGCTGCCAATTGATGGATAATCTCTATGCGTACGGTAATGTGGACAGCGGCCGAATTCACGGTTGGGAGTTGGAAATGGACCTCACGCCGATTTTGGGATGGAGCAAATTCGGAAACGCTTTTACCTTCAATGGGAAGAGCGCGCGAAGCTTTATCTTGGGATTGCGATATGAATTTTAGGGATGAGATTTGAAATGAATGAATCTGCAACCAACCGAGCCGAGAAAGGTATCCGTTGGATGATGACGTTCACGCTTTTGATGTTGTTGGGCTCCGGAGTTTGGGCGCAGGAACGTCCCAAAGTGGGCTTGGTGCTTTCAGGCGGGGGGGCCAAAGGCTTGGCGGAAATAGCGACCCTGAAGCTTTTGGAAGAACTGGGGATTCCGGTCGACTGCATCGCGGGGACCAGTATGGGGGGGATCGTGGGCGGACTGCATGCGGTCGGATACTCCGGTTGGGATCTGGAACACTTGGTGCTGGCGACCGATTGGAATGAAACCCTTACCGATAGACCACCAAGAAATTATAAACCGTATTTTGAAAAAAAGGAGGACGGTAAATTCCAACTGGAATTCGGGTTTGAAAACCGTGAAATCTGGATGCCGCGGGGATTGATCATGGGGCGCAAAGTTTCACTGCTGTTTTCCAGCTTGATCTTCCCTTACGCAGGAGTGATGGAATTTGACGACTTGCCGATCCCTTTCCGTTGTGTCGCCGTCGATCTGCTGACGGGAAGAGAAGTCGTATTGAAGAAAGGTTCGCTTGCGAAAGCGATAAGGGCCACCATGGCCATCCCTTCCGTATTCACCCCGGTCGAATGGGAAGACTACCTGCTTATAGACGGAGGATATGCCAACAATCTTCCCGTCGATGTCGCTCGGGAAATGGGAGCGGATATCATCATCGCCGTCGATGTCGGTCGCCCGTTGATGGAAAAAGCCAAGATCCGATCGGCATTGGATGTTCTGCAACAGTCGATTGCCATGCTGGGACTTGATAAGTGGAGAGAAAACTCCCAAAAGGCGGACATCGTGATCCGGCCGGATTTGTCCGGATATTCCGCTGTGGATTTCTATGATATGGATCGGTTGCTGCGAATAATGGAAATCGGTGAACAGGCGGCTGAAAAAGCCAGACCGAAATTGATTGAACTGCGGGATCGATTACAACTCGATTCCCGTCGCGAGGAAACATCCAAACTCACCGATTTTAGGGGAATGAGGATAAGCCGTATCAGCGTAACATGCCGGGATTCGGATGTGCCGGAAGAGATAAAAAATCGTCTCCAGGATATAATCTCCGCCGAATACGGATCGAACAAGGTGCGAAAATCCATTGCGGAAATCAAGTATGATTTCGATTTGGACGAGATCGTTTTCGAAGTCGTGAAAACCGGTCCCGACACCGTCGGACTAAACCTCCGTGTAAAGGAACAACAGCTTCCTTTTATCACGGAAATAGAGATCAGCGGGAACCGGAAGCTTTCCACGAAGTTCATTTTCCGCCTGTTGGGATTAAACACGGGGGAGGAACTCGATACCGAATTTCTCAACCACAAGGTCATGGAAATGTATGGGCTTGGATATTTCGAAGAGATCGAATATGAGATCCGCCCTTTGGGAAATAACAATATAAAGCTTTTCTTCAGGATAAAAGAGCTTCCTGAAAGGAAAATAAGGGTGGGACTCCGATATGATGACGAGCACAAACTGGTAGCGGTGGTAGGATCCAGCATTACGAATATACCGGTTACGGGGCTGCGAATCGAAAGCGCTTTTCAGTTCGCGGGACTGAACCAGATGGACTTGAGAATATTTTACCCTTCGAGAACCATGAATCTCCCTGTGTATCCTTTCCTCGATTTGAGCTATAAGGATATCAGCCGGAATCTGTATGGAGGGGATGGAACGCGCATTGTGCGTTACAACGACCGGTCCGGCTCCGCGGCTTTAGGCGTCGGTTTGCTGTTCACTCGGTGGTTGAATTCCGAGATTTCCTATGAACAGGAATACATGAATCTGCGGCCCACCATCATGGCAACCGATTTGGACCTGTTCCCCAGGAGGAAAGACCATCTCAAAAAAATTCATACCGAATTTACGATAGATACGCTCGATGACAAATTGATTCCACATAACGGGTTATGGCTGCGGGCTGAATTCGAAGGAAGCTTTTCGAGATTGAATTCAGATATAAATTATAACCGCAAAAGCCTTGCGGCGGATTTCTATACGACGTTTTCTGGAAGGCATACGATCAGGTTTTATGGTTATTGGGGATTCGGGTCCAAGGGATTGCCCGTATATAAATATCACAATCAGGGAAATCCTTTGAGTTTTGTAGGTATGCATTATAATCAGCTGTTCGGGAACCGCCTTTCCCTGCTTCGATTCGATTATCGCTTCGCCTTGAAGAGTTATCTGCATCTTAAGTTTATGGCGAATATCACACTCGATTTCGAATGCCGGCTGCCTGAGAGGACCTATCGACCGGACAACCTGAAGGGGGCGGGAGTGGGGCTCATGTTTTCTTCACCCTTCGGTCCCTTGGAACTTACGTTCAGCAGGGGCAACAAAAATTTCACCCAACCCGGCAAGGGGCGGAGCCTGATCACATTCACGGCGGGAACCAGGTTTTAGAGACGGATACCGGGATTCGCCGCCTCCCGTTTATCATTCATGGTTCAGTGAAAGGAGTCATATGAAAACCAAACCGGTACAACCTGTATTCGATATTCGGAAATGGAGAAGAGAATTTCCACTGCTGGAGACGCATGTCCATCTTGGGAATTGTTCTCAGTCTCCCCAGTCTCACCGTGTCCGGGAAGCGGTGGAAGGGTATTTGAATCATTGGAACAGCGTAGGAATGGATTGGGATGAGTGGATGGAGGCGATTTATCGGTCCAAGTTGGAATTCGCACGTTTGATCGGGGCGGAAGCGTCGGATATATCCATGCACGGATCGGTATCCCAGGTGACCTATGCCGTAGCCAGCGCGCTTGACTACGGTGGGAAACGGAATCGAGTGGTGATTACGGATGCCGATTTTCCTACAGTCGTGCACATTTGGAAGGCTTGTCGGCGTATGGGATATGAACTGGATACCGTTCCGGTCCGGGACGGAGCGATCGATATGGAAGACTACGAACGTATCGTAAACGAAAGGACGCTGCTGGCATGTATTCCCGCCGTATATTACCTCAACGGTTTCAAACAGAATATCTCCGCCGTTGCTGAGATCGTTCATCGGAAGGGAGCGAAGCTGTACGTAGATGCCTATCAGAGTTTGGGAACGGAATTGTTAGATGTCCGTGAGGTACCCGTGGACTTGCTGTCATCAGGAAATCTGAAATACCTGTTGGGTGTACCCGGTTCCGCTTATCTGTATGTTCGACCGGAGCTGATATCATCCATGCGTCCCATGGCGACAGGGTGGTTCGGGCAGGAAGATCCATTCGCTTTTGACATCGCTCGCTTTGAATATGCTGCGGATGGCCGGCGCTTCGACACCGGAACGCCCTCCGTCATCACGGCCTATGCGGCTCAGGCCGGGATGAGCATCGTCAACGAGGTCGGCATCGATAACATCAAAGCTTGGATCGATGAACTTTCCCGATTCGCATTGGATGAAACGGCGCGGCGGGGGATGCATACCGTGTCTCCGAAGGATATTCGATGCAAAGGCCCGATAACGGCGGTTAGGGTACATGATTCGCACGCCGTGGAAGCGGAATTGAAAAGACGGAATATTATTGCGTCCGCCCGGGGACCCGTGATCCGATTGGCTCCGCATTTCTTCAGTACCCGGGAAGATATAGCAGGCGCGCTGGAAGTCCTCGCCGATATCATGAACGGGTTTCATGACGGCACGAGCCAAAGAGGTTAGGCATGCCCGAAGCTCATAAACGAGAAACCTTTTCTTCGTTTTTTGGGCTTCTTATGTCCATGATCGGAGTCGCGGTCGGCCTGGGGGCTGTATGGCGGTTTCCTTACATGGTGGGCAGGTTCGGCGGCTCCGCTTTCGTGCTGTTTTATCTTGCGGTTGTTATTTTTGTCGGGATCCCCGGATTGATGGCGGAATGGTCGCTGGGTCGAACCACTCTGCGCGGGACCTGGGGTGCTTTTGACCGAGGCGGATTGCCGGGCGGTAAAATAGTCGGCGTCTTCCTGTTTTTTATCGTATTCTGGGCGACAGGTTACTATTCCAATGCGGTCGGCTGGGTCGGGATCCACGCACTGGGAGAGCTGGCGCGAGCCCTGCACATCCCCATGGATGCGTCCGCGATACTCCCGCCGGAACATGGATGCAGCATCACGTCATTTCTGATGCAGTTCGGTATGACCGGATTCATCATTCTGATGTGCGGAATGGTTTTGCGGAAAGGGCTGCGGAAAGGAATCGAGAGGATAAGCAAAGTTATCGTGCCCGCACTTTTTATAATCCTTGCCTTGCTTATCCTGCGTTCGGTTACGCTATCCGGCGCGGGGGCGGGGATGCGATGGTATATCGGAGGATTTCATTGGCATGAGTTAACCCCATCGGTGATGGCGGCGGCCTTGGGAATGGCCTTTTTTTCTATGTCTCTGGGTGGAACCTTCATGGTGATATACGGATCTTATCTGGATAAAAGGCAGAGTATTCCACGCAATGCATTGCTTACGGGATTCGGCGCCATGTTGGCGGGAATTTTATCCGGATTCGTGATATTTCCTGCGATTTTCTCTTTTGGAATGAAACCCGACTCCGGGCCGAGCTTAATATTTTCCACGTTGCCGGGCGTATTTTCCCGAATGCCGGCAGGCTGGTTGTTCGGCCTTTTGTTTTTTCTGGGACTCTTCGGCGCGGCTTTTCTGTCTGACGTCGCCGCGTTCGAAGTACTCGTGGGGGGGATCGTGGACAACACCGCAATCCCGCGCCCGAAGGCCGTCATGCTCGTTTGTAGTTTGGTCATGTTGCTGGCGGTGCCTCCCATGATCAATATGAAAATATTTTTTGTTTGGGATCTGACATTCGGTTCCGGTATGCAGGCCTTCGGGTCGCTGCTGGCCGTAATCACGCTGGGGTGGTGCATAAAAAGCTCTGATGGAATCCACGACCTCGGTCATGGAACCAGCCGGAATTTTACACGCTTGCTGTACTGGTGGATAAGGCTGATCGTTCCGGCTGCCATCCTTTTCGTGGGAATCAATTGGCTTCTGGATTCGGTCTTCGGGATAAAGCTGATTGGGACCGGATAGAGTTTTACGCGCGGTTCCGGTTCCCTAGAGGGAAATTATCCGATCAGGATCAAGAGTGCCGCGCGGGCGGCACTCCCTTATTGAGATCCCGCGTAGAATATCGAATTGAACAGGAGCTTAAACGTTGCGTAGGGCTGACCGCGAAACTGGATCGGAAATCCTAAAAGGATAATTCGTCCTTTTCCCAGAGGGACATCGAGGATCGAAGACTTTTGCCGGATGGCCTTGCCTCCGTACATCCATCCGCTCATTAAGAGGTTGTTTGCGGCGTATCGAGCCACGCTGACGGGCTCTTTTTTGGATATGAATGAGGGCATAATCTGAAAGGCGAAGCTGCCTGAAAAAACAGCGGGGGCTTGTTTCGGCATCCCGTACGCAACGGGATGGGTGTTGTCGAAATCCATCCGGAGAAGAGATCCGGTGCAGATGAAATCCTCCTTTCCGGCGTTTTCAAGCACGCTTCGGACGGGAAGATCGAAATGCTTCAACGCCATGGAACAGGATCCGTTGATAAAGATCAGCGTACCTCCGTTTGTGACGAAGTTTTTAAGATTACGAACACCCTGAGCCGTCAATCCTCCTACGTAGGCAGGAGGCATCGTGCCTTTCGTGTGACCATCGACGAGGGATTCCGTTCTGCGGGCATGGGGGATGATGATGGCATCGAAGTTGTTTTTCAGATCTCCTGCTCGGACATCGGCATCGTGAAGGCTTTTGTAGGTGAAATGATGATTGTCCAGGACAAGCCGGGTCCAGCCTTCTTCTGCGGAGGAAATCCAGGATTGGTACATGCCCAGCCGGGTGGGTTTCAATGAGGCGAGCTCGGTATCGGGCTTTCGGGGGAGCCCGTTAATATTGACGCCGTTTTCTCCGGCCAGGCGCTGAATCAGCGATCGGCTGATTTCGCGGGAGGGAACGATCAGGGTGCCTGGAGAAAATGTGTGATCCGCAATGGAAAATGCCTTTTTGGATCGAAATACTTTTCCTCCGGCTTTGAAAACATCGTTAACGACGGAATAACTGGCGTTTTCTCTCGGAGAAAAAGCATATCCGTATCCGGAGCCGCCGGATATTCGGCCGGAGGGCACATCGAAGGTTTCAAGGCGCGTCATCGGGACATCGATCGGGGTGTTGGCGACATGCGTTTCAAGACCGAATTGATACGGAAGCGTCCATCCCATCATATCGTAGGACTCCAGGGGGGCGCCTTCAAATGTTTTGGGACGGATGAGCCCTTGCCACAGCTGGGGGTACTGGCGTAGGTCGGGATATGCTTGCTCCTCGAAGACATTTTTTAGAAACAATCCGAAAGGCTGTGAAACCGGAAGGATCGTGGTGCCTTCGGGATAGGAAATTCCGTCGCTGGTAAACGATTCGTTGCTCCGATAAACATCGATGCCTAATAAATGCATCCGGCTGAGCAGGAGAGCGGATGCGGAGGGATCGAGCTGTCGATCGGGGACGATCCAGGCATAAGGAGGTTCATTACGAAACCGCTCGATAACGTCCCTGGCCATTCGGTATTTATTGAGCAGCATTTCCTGGCGGTATTTGGACGCGATGTCAAGAACGGATTTTGACGCGGTGAGGCAGTAGTCCACAGCGTCTTTCAGGCGCCACCAGCCGCCTTTCCAGGGATTGGGATAGAAAGCGGACATCGTCAGATCCTGATACTGCTTGGGAAAATCATTGAGCGTATAGAAATGAGGTGTGGCATAGCGGTAGAGGGCGGTCTCCGTCAGAATGGAGATGATGTTGTGAGAGTCGACGGCTTGAGTTACGTATCCGGGGTACCAGGTATCGAAGATGATGCGTGAGATAGCGCCTTCCTTATTCTCAGCATCGAAAGCGGCTCCCATGGCCGAACCGATCATGTTTTGCCAGCGGACGACCAGGGGATGAATATTGGGATTGGTCGGCTCGGAGTTGGGCGGCGTCCAGATCCGTGCGGGAAATGGCGCGGTTTGATGGTGATTGTACAGAATAACTGGGAACCATTCTTTATGCAGCAGGCGAGAGATGTTCCGGGTCTCCACGAGATTTGCAAGATAGGAATCGCGATTGTTGTCATGCCCGGCATAGATATGATAAAGGCGGGGGAGAGGAGAAACCTCATAGGGAGTTCCGAGATTTCCATGATACCACTCCGCCAACATATTCATGCCGTCCGGATTGGCGAAAACCAGAATAAGAATAACATCATCCAGAATACGGAGGGTTTTGGCGTCTTGGGCCGTTGCCAGGTCGTAGGCAAGTTGAATGTTATGTTGAGCGGGCGCGCATTCGGAAGCGTGCAAGCCCCCGTCGATGTAGACGACGGCTTTTCCTTCCCGGGACATCGCTTCGGCTTCTTCGGGAGTCAGATTTTCCGCGAGGCTCAGGCGGCGTTCCATATCCTTGAATTTATCCAATTGAGATAAATTGCTTTGGGATGAGATAACGGCATACGTCATGGTCTGGCCCATGGAGGTCTGCCCCATATCGAAAAGACGGATTCTGTCCGAAGCCGACTCCAATGCGTGGAAATATTCGACGGCTTGGGTATAGGTCGCCAGATGATAATCCGCTCCGACGGGAAATCCGAGGATTTCCTCCGGTGAGGGGATATCCTGCGTGATTCCAGGAACGCAAAGTAAAAATCCGAGCACCATGAGTGCGGTGAAGCCTCGCAACGATTTCATGCCATTCTCCTTTATTAAATATGATTTATTCAAAGGCATTACGAAATTGCGTTATCGTCCAGCCCTTATCGGGAAGACGTTCAAGTGTAAGCACGTCAAACCGGCAGGGCGAGTCTTCGAGATCGTGCTGGGCGCAATATTTTTCCGCCAACCTGCGGATCTGTTTCTGTTTTGTAAAGGTGACCGATTCTTCCGGGGTGCCGAATCTGCGGCTGCGTCTGGTCTTGACCTCGATAAAAACCAATGTTTGTTTATCGTAAGCAATGATGTCGATCTCGCCGCGGCCGACCTTGCAACGCCTTGCGATGATCTTATAACCTTGGCGGCGAAGATAACGGAGGGCTGTGATTTCACCGGACTTTCCAAGTTGGTGCGGAGATTGGTGCGGATGTGAGATCCGGAAGTTCGCGTCGCTTTTTTTCAAGCCATATCCTGTTCGTAGATTTTTCGATCGATTTGGCGGCGGTCGCCGTCGAAATACCCATCGTTTCAGTGTTACCTGTCTGGGTTACCTGAAGGATCGGTGAGCCGATCCGAATCGACGATCTTATAACGAACACCTTCTTTGGTATCTTCGAGTTGGACTCCATGTTTGAGCAGCTCGTCACGGAGTTCATCGGCTAAACGGAAATCTCTATTTTCTCGCGCCTTTTGACGGGCGTCGATCTTGGCCGAAAGAAAAGCGGGCAGTTCCATTCCGGATTGTTCATGCAGAATTCCAAAAACACGGTCCATATCCATAAGCGCCGTGATCAAATCCTCCGCGTCTGATTGGAACAAGGCACCCGCCGCATGCTGAATGTGGCATTTTTTTACCATCTCGAAGACGGCGGTCAGTGCGGTGGATATGTTGAGATCATTACTGAGGCCTTTGATGAATCGGTTGCGTGTTTCACGGATCAAAGTCGCAATATCAGAATTTTCCCCTGGAGGGAATTCCGTGGTTCTCAGCTCGTGTAAAAAATCTCTTAAACGCTTCAGAGAAGATCGGGCTTGTTCCAAGGCCTTGAAACTGAAATTGAGATTTTTACGATAATGTGTGGAAAGCAGAAGAAAGCGAAGTGCGATCGGATCGATGCTGCGGTTGCGAAGTTCCTGCAGCGTGTAGCAATTGCCCCTGGATTTTGACATTTTTTCGCCGTCGACGATCAGGTGATGGCAGTGAAGCCAATACCTGACGAACGGCCGGCCGTTATAGGCCTCGGATTGAGCGATTTCGTTCTCATGATGAGGGAATATATTATCGACTCCTCCGCAGTGAATATCGAAAGTGGGGCCCAGATAGAGAGAACTCATGACGGAACACTCCAGGTGCCACCCCGGACGTCCCGAGCCGGCTTCGGTATCCCAAAACGGTTCGCCTGCTTTCTTGTTCTTCCATAAGGCGAAATCATGGGCGTTGTCCTTCTCGTATTCGTCATTGTCGATTCGATTCCCTGCTATAAGGCTGTCGGGATCGATTTTGGAGAGTTTTCCATATGCGGGAAAGCGGGTGATGTCGAAATAGATGGAACCATCCTTTGTATATGCGAATCCTTTATCAACCAGGCCCTTCGCCATGCGGGCCATCTCCGGAATATGTTCTGTTGCTCGGGGATAGTGGTCGGCTTTAAGGATGTTCAATGCTTTGATGTCCTGAAAGAAGGCTTCGGTATATTCACGGGTATATTCATGAAGACTGACGCCGCGGTCGCTGGCGCCCTGGATGGTTTTATCGTCGATATCCGTGATGTTCATCACGTGTTCGACCTCATAGCCGCTGAACAAGAGAAATCTTTTCAAAAGGTCTTCGAAAATGTAGGTTCGGAAGTTCCCGATATGGGCGAAATCATAAACGGTGGGGCCGCATGTATATAACTTCACCTTCTTGGGAAGGATTGAGTTGAACTCTTGCAATCGGCCGCCTAG
>Ga0180432_10000492_pt1 | contig 64554 bp, 40 predicted proteins | sample SS_ome_10_FD_132414 | JGI IMG/M metagenome (GOLD analysis project Ga0180432, IMG submission 132414) | Hypersaline lake sediment archaeal communities from the Salton Sea, California, USA - SS_1_MS_2 metaG | ecosystem: Environmental > Aquatic > Non-marine Saline and Alkaline > Hypersaline >...
GAGGAAGAACTCCGCGCCCAGGCCCAGGCCGAGGCAGAGACCCGCATGGCCGAGATCATGGGCCGTCCCAAGCCCGCCGAGGCAGGCGTCCCTGGTGGGGCTGAGGTCCCCGCCCCCGAGGAGGCCGTGGCCCCGGCGGCCGAGGAAGCAGTGGACTGGACGGCCTTCGGCGAGGTGGAAGCCATGCTAACGCAGGAGGCCGCGCCCGAGGAAGCTGAAATGCCACCCGTCGAGGAGTTCGTCGCTCCTCCGGCCGAGGAACCGTTCACCTGGCCCGCCGTCGGCGAGCCAGAGGCCCCACCTGAGGCCGCCGCTGCGGCAGAGGAAGCCCCACCGGAGATACCGGAACCGGCGCGCCCAGAGCGCGAAGAGATACCTCCGGCGGCCGAACTCCCAGCGGTTGAGGAAGCGCCACCACCTGTACAAGTTCGTGAGCCGGAGGCGATTCGCCCGCCGGAGGAGGCGGTCGTCCCAGCCCCGGTTGTCGAGGAAGTCCCGGAACCCGTCGAGACGGGCGTGACCGAGCCCTTTGGCGCCGAGCGTGCTCACCTGAAGAAGCACCCGCGGGACTACGATGCCTGGCTGTCGCTGGCGCGGGCGCTGTGGCAGGCGGGCGAACGAGACGACGCGCTGGAAGCTTACACGCGCGTGATCCGCTCTGGCAAGATGCTCGACATCTTGATCCCGGATCTGGAGCGACGACTCAAACAGTGGCCGGACGTCAGCGTCCAGCGGGTATTGGGGGACGCATACATGAAGGACGGCCAGTTGCAAAAGGCCCTGGACATCTATCGCCGGGCGTTGGAGACTCTATAATACGCACTGAGGAGGCAACTTGGAACACACACTGGTCATCATCAAACCCGACGCTGTAGAGCGCGGGCTCATCGGAGAGATCATTACCCGCCTCGAACGTCGAGGGCTGCGTATCGTCGGCATGAAGCTGATGCAGATCGACGAGGCACTGGCCCGACGCCACTATGCAGTTCACGAGGGAAAACCTTTCTTTGAACCACTGATCCGCTACATCACGTCTAGTCCTGTCGTGGTGATGGTGGTAGAGGCAAACCACGCCATCCAGATCGTGCGGCGCACGATGGGGGCGACCAATCCAGCCGAGGCCATCCCGGGGACCATACGCGCCGATTTCGGACTGGAGGTCGGGCGCAACCTAGTACACGGCTCAGATGGTCCGGACACTGCAGCCTTCGAGGTACCTCTCTTCTTCACCGAGGACGAAATCCTGTCCTACGAGCGGGATGTCGATCGCTGGATATTCGAGTAGCACACAAAGGATGGGAGGCACAGAATGACCCGCATGGATAGCAGGAGAAGCAGACCAACCCGCATGGGCCTGCCCATTACAATAGTCGTAGGAGTCATCGTGGGCCTTTTCGGCCTGCTACTGCTCATACTGGCCTACACCCCGGTAGCATACGGAAACGTGGCGCTGATCGCCCGGTTTGGAGGCCTCACGGGGCAGGTCTTCGGGCCAGGGCTGCACTGGCGCGCGCCCTTCATTGACCGGGCAGTGGTCATCCCCACCGTCGTTCAGTCTTACGAGACCAGCGACGATCCCGGAGCATCGAACTCTGACTACCGAGACTACCCCGTGACCGCGCAGACGATAGACGGCCAGCAGATCAGCATCAAGTACACCGTGTTATTCCGCATCCCTCCGACGGCCGCCGTGCAGATCGTGCAGAACGTCGGCCGCCCGCCAGAGGTCGTGGAGAACGTCGTCAAGGCCCACTCCAGAAACCTGGCACGCCTGTGGGCGCAGAACCATACCGCCGAAGACCTCTACAGCGGGGAGGGTATCTTCGAGTATGAAGACGCTGTGCGGGAGGCACTGGAGAAGGAGTTCGAGGACTACGGCGTCTTCCTCGATGATTTCCTCGTCCGCAAGGTGGACTTTGACGAGGAGTACATCCGGGCGATCGAGCAACAACAGATCGCCCAGGAGGCTATCGAGACGGCCAGGTATCAGTCGGAGGCCGCCGAATACGAGAAAGCGAGCCAGATACGCCTGGCGGAGGCAGATGCCGAACGAACCAAGCTGTTGGCGCAGGCAGATGCCGAACGAACCAGGCTGTTGGCCATCGCAGAGGCAGAGCAGACCAAGCTCATGGCCGCTGCCGACGCGGAGCGGCAGCGTTTGCTGGCAGACTCCGAAGCGTACAGCATTCAGGCACGCGGCGAGGTGCTGCAGGATTTCCCGGATCTCGTCCAATGGGAGTTTGTCCGCAACCTGGAGAGCGTCCAATGGGGTATCCTGCCGGGCGACGGGCTCACGCCGCTTATCCCTCTCCCATCCTTCGAGGGCCAGACGGAAGCCTCATCCCTGCCCGAGCTTCCCGGCCAGGGTGAATCCCCCAGTGGGAGTGAATAAAGCGCCAACACCCTTGCCAAGGCGCCACTCCGATGGCGCACCAACATCCTTACAAAGGCACCATTCCGATGGCACACCAACATCCTTACAAAGGCGCCATTCCGATGGCGCGCGCGCACGCAACACCTGGGCAGCCAGCAGCAAGTCGTTATCTGTGATCGGTTCAAGCACGAGGCTATCGACAACGTGCAACTCGTAATCAACAGCATCCTCGATGGGCTTCTAGCACTTCTTCCCATCCTGGTCGTCCTCGTGTTGATGATCCGCCTCCGTTGGGGGGGCGCGCAGGCCGGACCTGTCGGTTGGTTGGTGGCACTGGTGGTGGCCGCGCTCCGCTTCGGAGCGGGATGGCAGACGCTGGCCTACGCTCAGGCGAAGGGCATCCTGCTATCCTTCTACGTGCTCTACATCATCTGGGCCGCACTGCTGTTCTACCGCGTCACCGACGAGGCCGGCGCGCTGGCGACCATTGGCGCAGGGCTCCCCCGCCTCACGCCCGACCGGGGACTGCAGGCACTGCTCCTCGGGTGGGTGTTTGGCGCTTTCCTGCAAGGCGTGAGCGGCTTCGGCGTGCCGGTAGCCATCGTCGCGCCGCTCCTGGTGGGACTAGGATTCCCCGCGGTGGCCGCCGTCGTGATCGCCTCGGTTGGCCACACTTGGGCCGTCACGTTCGGCTCGCTCGGGTCGTCCTTCTACGCGCTCATCGCCGCGACAGGGCGGACAGGCGAGGAGTTGGCCCCCTGGTCCGCAGTGATGCTTGGACTGGCATGCCTGGCCTGTGGAGCAGCCACACTGTGGGCCGCGGGCGGGAGACGCACGCTGCGCGAGGGCCTGGCCCCGCTGCTCGTCATCGGCCTGGCGATGGCCACGGCCCAATTCCTCGTCGTCACCCACGGGCTATGGTCCATCGGCGGCATGTCGGGCGGGCTGGTCGGACTGGCGGTCGGCGTGGCGTGGGCCCGCTGGCGGTCCACCCGCCAGGAGGAACGCACCGCCGACCCACGCAAGGAGCCGGCCCGCGACGGTGCGCCGGGCGATTCCACACCGGACGCACGGTCAATGTCCGCCGACGCACGATCCACGGACCGCCGGCATCCTGCCGGCATGACATCCGCAACGTCCGCCCCCACCGGCATGCGCCTGGGCTGGGCGCTCCTCCCCTATGCCCTCCTGGTCGCCATCGTGTTGGCCGCCCAGCTGCTGCCTCCCGTGCACAGCTTCCTGGGACAGGCGGTCATCCGCGTGCAGTTCCCAGAGTTGACTACCGCCCGTGGCTGGGTGACACAGGCCGGGACAGGCCGCACGATCAACGTGTTCGGCCACGCCGGGGCGCTGTTGATCTACGCGTCACTCATCACCTACGCAGTGTTCCACAGGCAGGGCCGCTACGCGCCCAGAACGGTGCCCCGCATCGCCCGAGATGTCGTCCGAAGGGCGACGCGCTCCAGCCTGGGGATCGCCACGATGGTGGGCATGGCAGTGACGATGGAACACGCCGGCATGACGCACCTGCTGGCCGATGGGGTGGCTCGCCTGTCGGGGCCGGCCTTTCCGCTGATCGCGCCGTTCATCGGCGCGCTGGGGGCCTTCATGACCGGTTCGAACACCAACTCCAACGTGGTCTTCGGCGGCCTGCAGCAACACGTGGCGACGCTGATCGGCGTGAGCCCGCTCATCATCCTGGCAGCACAGACAGCGGGAGGTGCAGTGGGCTCGCTGTTCGCCCCGGCCAAGATCATCGTCGGGTGCAGCACGGTCGATCTGGGAGGCCAGGAGGGACCGGTGCTGCGAGCGGCACTGCGATACGGCCTGGCCATTGCGGCCGGGCTGGCCGTCGTGACCGGCTTAGCGGTTTACGTTTGGGGACACTGACACTGAAGATCGTAGACTTGCGTTTCCCCGATTCTTCCGCTTTGCTCTCCGCTGAGAGATGCCCATGTCCACCCCGGAGCAAAACTCAAGACGCGAAGTCACTCTGTACATGGGCCATGCCCAGCAGATGCTGGAGGTAGCGGCCCGCAACCTGGCCGACGGCTTCTATGGGTCACGGTATCTTCAGGAAGAAGGCTGATAGTGAACGATCTGCTATCCCCACTCCTCTCTCCCAACGAGCGCCAGGCAGTAGACACGTTTCTTGAGCGTCTGCAGCAAGTCCATTCGAAACGCGTGCTACGGGCAGTGCTCTTCGGATCCAAAGCGCGGGGCGACAGCCAGCGGTGGTCCGACATAGACATCCTGATTATCGCAGACAAGGACGACTGGCGACTCAGTCACGCCATCAGCACCCTGGCCGCGGACGTGTCGCTGGAATATGATGTGCTCCTTGGCCCTCGCGTGATCGGGCAGGAGCGGTGGGAGCGTATGGAAAAACACCGCTTCAGCCTCTGTCGGAACATCGTGGCCGAGGGCATCCCCCTGACACTCTCCCCGGCAAATCCGTAGCCCGCTCCTGCCCTCGCGCATCCACGGCACTCCGGCGGACCTGCGGACGGATGCCGGACGTTCGACCAATGTCCGCCGCATCCGCCCTCACTACGCACTTGTATCCTGCTACGGTTCTGTCTCTTCCTCAGGAGGCTCGTATCCCGGGCCATAGTGATAGGAGGCCCGGCGAGGTGCGTACTCGCTGACGAATGCGTCGTCGTAGAGCAGGTTTCCCGACGCGTCGTACACACGCCGCCGGATCGTAGCCGTCAGCCCGTTCACCGCCGATTGCCATTTGATCACTGTCCCCGGCTCCAACGACTCGTCCAACTGGTATATGGGCGGGCCAGGTTCTGTCTCGTCGCTGATCTCGGCCTCATCCTTCTCCACCCGCCGCCCGTCGTCAGTCGAGTAGAAACGGAAGACCAGCCGGTGGGCACCTTCCTCGATCTCAGTCTCAATCAGCAGAGGGTATGATCGGTCGTTGGTGAACCGAAAATCCACGTGTGGCGAGTAGACGGTCGCGTCCATGCCCACCCCCGCGCCCATCAACTCGTAATAGCCTACCCGGTGGTTGTGGTACCAGCGCGCGACGATGGGGTAGCCGCCCCAGAAGGCAGCACGGAAGGCGGTCGTGCTCACCTGGCAGATGCCGCCCCCGACCTCGACAGCCAACTGCTCACCCGCCGTGATGTAGGATTCATCGTAGCCGGCCTCCGCAGACACCTCGCCCAGGTAATGGTTGAAGGAGAAAGACTCTCCAGGGGGGATCACGAAGCCATCGAACTTAGGCGCTGCCAGCCGGATGTTGTGGTCGCGTCCAGAGGGAGAACCGATGAAATACGAGTCCCCCTCGGCCACCAGCTCAACGATGCCCAGTTCTTCGGCTGTAGCGGTGTCCGGGTAGGACGGCGGCACCCCCTGCAGGGCCAGCGGGACGTAGCGATTGCCCGCTAGCAGTTCCTCTAGGACGCGCGCCAGGCTGCCCTCCACGTCGAGCGCCCGCCCCTCTCGGCTGGGGGCGATGGTCTCCAGTTCACCGCTTCGATCGTCGAAGTGAAAACGAGCGTCCACCGGTTCGATTGCCAGTTCGGGAGCCAACGTCCCCAGATAGGCCCGCAGCGTACCCTCATCCAACCCGGCGTGCAACTGCCCGTTTTCCACCCGCAGCACGAGCATCCCGGCCAGTTGCTCCGGCGCGAGCACCCACGGGCCAGGATCACCCTCAAGAGGGTGTGCGATGACGAGCGTGAGCGGGCCGTCGAGCAGTGCCGCTGCCTCGGCACGGGCAGATTCGGCATCCATGATCGACGGCTGTGTCTCTCGAATGACCAGGCCCACTTCGGCAGGCCCCAGGCGGCTCACGGCCGGGGTCAATGCCGCCAGCGTCGCCTCTATGTCCAGATAGCGTCCTGGCCGGGCAGGGATGGAGACCGGGGTAACGCCGTCTATGGAGAGCGCAGCATCAGCCGGAGGCAGGTATATCTGCGCGGCCAGCGTCTCCAGGTAGAGACGGGGCACGCGCTCGTCGTAGACGAGAACAGGGGGAAAGCTCTCACCATAGGCCAGCAGCTGCAGGTGCGCCAGGAAATCGGCCACGGCTGATCCGGTGCGCCCCAGCGCGTAAGCTGGCCCCAGCGTGGCCTCGGGATCGAGTCCGAGCCCGAGGTCAACGGGACGCACGATCTGCGCGTTCCAAGCGGTGCCCGGTGCCATCAGCGTCACCAAAGGCTCACGGAGCCCCAGGCCATCCTCTACTGCGAGGGCCGCATCCTCAAACCGCATCCCTCCCACGCCCACACCCGACACCCACACACCTGGGTACATGCGGTCAGCGTAGGTCCATTCGAACGCAAGGACCGAACCGAGCAGCAGAGCCAATACGACAACCAGCAGGACGGCGAATCCACGAACCCAATACACATTTTTCAAATGGCTACTCCTGCGCGTTCATGACGTGCCAGGCATATCTCTCACGTGCACGCGCCGGATAAGCTACTCTATCTCTCGGCGTTGACACACCTTCGTTCCCACAAAGGCACCGTCCAGGCCTATTCGGGAGCCCCACCCTTCTCCCCGGCGGGGCTGTAGGGCATCGGTACGTACTGCACCGAGGGACGGCGCTGTCCAGTCTGACGGTAAAGCGTCATCAGTTTGTAGACCACTTCAGGCATGTCCGTGGTGACCGGAAGCCCCAACTCCATAGCCTGTTCGGAGGTGATGGGATAATCGTGAGTCCACCGGCCTTCGGACAGCGTCTGCGCCAGGCTCTCGGCCTGTTCCTCAGACAGATGCTCAGCCAGAATCGCCTTCGCCCGAGCCTTGACCTGTGCGATAGCCTTGCGCGCTATGTCGGCCAGGATCAGCGTCTTGTCGTCCACCTCGTTGACGTCCTTCTGCTCCACAGCTTTCAGGATGGAAGCGGCAGGGTAGTCGCCCAATTGGGGATCCACCGGTCCCAAGACGGCGTTCTCATCCATCACAATCTCGTCAGCTGATAGCGCCAGCAACGTTCCACCAGACATCGCGTAATGGGGCACGAAGATCGTCACCTTGGCAGGATGGCGGCAAAGCGCGTGCGCGATCTGCTCAGAGGCCAGCACCAGGCCACCCGGCGTGTGCAAGACGATGTCGAGCGGCACCTCGTCGTCGGTGAGCTTGATGGCGCGCAATACCTCCTCGCTATCGTCAATGTCGATATAGCGAAAGAGAGGGAAGCCCAGCAACGCCATCGTCTCCTGGCGATGGATCAGCGTGATGACGCGGCTGCCACGCGCCGCCTCGAGTTGCCGTATCAACTTCAGACGCGCTGCCTGGAGCATGCGCTTCTGAATGGCTGGCAAGAGGCTACTGATGATGAAGAAGATCCAAAACAGATCAAGGATAGACATAGGCACCTCCTTTAAGCCCCGCGGTCACCACGGGCGATACTGGTCCGCGTAGACACGACAGGCGCGAGGGCAGATAAGCTTGACAATCGCCAGCCCGAAGACGAATCCCCCTATGTGCGCCCACCAGGCCACCCCACCCGCCTGAAAGACATCGACGGCAGTCAACGCGAAAAGACCATTGAGCAACTGGGAGAGGAACCAGAAACCCAGGTAGACCAGGGCCGGGATTTCGACAATGCGGACGAAATAGAAGATGGGCACTAAGGTGATGACGCGAGCATAGGGAAAAAGAACCAGGTACGCCCCAAGCACGCTCGCGATAGCGCCGCTGGCCCCCACCGTCGGAATGGCCGACCCGGAGTACGCGAACAGATGTGCCGCGCTGGCCGCCAACCCACCAAAGAGATAGAACAGCAGGTAGCGGAAGGGGCCCAGGCGATCCTCGACGTTGTCGCCAAAGATATACAGCGCAAGCATGTTTGAGATCAAGTGCCACCAACCACCGTGTAGGAACATCGAGGTGAACAGAGCCAACCAGGCTGAGAGTCCACCCTCCTCCCACAGGCGCTGAGGCACCAACCCCCAAGCCCAGATGAACTGATCCAGTTGCTCTGGGCTCAAGATGGACTCGAACAAGAAAACTAACACGTTGAGGACAATGAGGGATGTGTTGATGACAGGGAAGCGGCGGGCAGGAATGGTATCGCGCAATGGAATCATGGTCTTGCCTCCTTCCGGCCGGCACGCGCGTGCCAGCCCGGCCATGCCGGTATTATATCAAACCCGGAGGAAATCCGAAAGCACCCGACCAGCGCCTCTCTGGCTTTGCGCACCTAGCTGCGCCGAGCCATCGGCTCACGGGCAGGCAATTCCAGGCGCTGCCCATCCTCCAGGGTCACCCACCAGGCCGGTACCCAGGCCAGGCCGCAGAAATCGACGCTCACGTCGGCGCGGCGGGGAGCGATCGCGACATCGTCAACCTCCTCCAGCGTATCGGCCCAGCGCGCATTGATCTCGGCCACCCGTTCGTGCCACTCCTCCACCAGCATTTCCAGTTGTCCCTCCAGGTCTTCGATAGACGCCAGCGACTCCTCCACGTCAGCCCTGGCCTTCCTGGTCATCGTACGCTTGCGACTGGCACGGGAGATCATGTATGAAGGACGTCGGCCCGAGAACAGATTGAGCGCCGCCTCACCCAGCGTCAGCAACTCCTCCCGCTTGCGCGCGTCCAACTCCTCCTGATCCTCGGTCAGTTCCCGTTCCTCGCGGCGCAGAGTACTTTGTACACGGGCCATCTGCTTCTCCACCTGCACGCGAGCTTTCTTCAGTTCCGCGTCTCGTCCACGGAGAGCCTCCTCCTGGCACCGCACGCGGAAATCGCGACGGGTCTCCCCCACCCGCCCATACAGCTTGAGCGCTGGATTGTGCCAGATCCTGACGGCCACGTTGTGATACACGTAATCGGCGAAGTCCTTCTCCAGGCGCTTCAGATCGCGGGAGCGGGCCAGAGTGGGTGGCACAGGCGCATAGGCTCCATCGCCCAGTGGCCTCTCGGAGAGGTCATCCTCTCCAACGGTGACCTGCCCGCCCTGCCAGTCCACACCCATCACCCCCCCGCCGGGCCGCACCAGCCGCGCCACGGTCTCGCGGTGATCCACATCTTTGGCTCGATCGAGCATTCGGACTGTGGCCAGAGCCAGCAAGTGGGGCGTGTACACCAGACGACGCTCACGCACCAGCACCATCCGTCCGGCTCGCTCCTCATAGCGCCGCACTGCCCACTCGAAAGCGATTGTCGGGGAAAGGAAGACCTGAGGAACCTCGGGAGGCAGTGCAGGGGGAGCAGCGCGCATATCACGCAGGCCGTCACCCGCCTCGCTATCCCTCCCGGTATCCGCACCCCCGCCTCCGCTCACCTGGACCCCAAATCCCAACGTCTGATCTCCGCCGCTCCATTCCGGCTCCGCGCCGCCCGCCTCCTGCCCGATGCGCGATTGGGAAATCGCGGCTACTTCCTGCATCCTGCTTCCCGTCGCTTCCCCCTTGCCTCCTCCCTCCTCCCCCTCGCCTTCCGCCACTCGCTCCTCTTCGGGCCATTCTCCACCCAAGTGCCGCACCTGCTTCCGGGTCAGCGGCCCGCGTAGATAGGACATCGCCCAGCGTGTGTGCAACAGGATAGGTGCACGACCCTGGTGGATGTCGTGGAACAGGAAGACGCGAGGCTTGAGCGAACCCAGGACCCGATCCAGCGTGCGCCGGTCCACCGCGTCACCCGCTTCAGCAGCCGCGCCCTCCAATCCCTCCAACACACGATCCTTGTCCCGCTCCGCCCGCAGCGATCCAATCGCCCAGGTGCCCGCGTTGGTCAATCCCTTGTAGTCAAGGTCGGCCGGGTTCTGCGTGGACAGGACGACACCTAGCCCGGCGGCACGCCCCTGTTTGATCAGCGCCATTAGCGGGGCCTTGGTGGGCGGATTAGCGGGATACGGCGGCAAGTAACCAAACACCTCGTCGAAGTAGAGCAGTGCACGCAGGTCGGCTGTGCCCGACTGCGCGCGCACCCAATCACGCACAGCCTCAAGGAACAAGGTAACGAAAAAGGCCCGTTGCTCGTCGTCCAGGTGCGCCAGGTAGAACACACTGGCCCGAGGGCGACCGTCGCCGGCGTAGAGCATCTCGCCTACGTCCAGGGACGTCCCCTCCTGCCAGTTCTCAAATCCGGGAGCAGCGACCAGGTTGTTCAGCGAACGGGCCAGAGCAAAGCGGGCCTTCTCGGGAAGGAAGGTTTCCAACTCGAATACGCCCACCTGTTGAAAGGGAGGCTTCTGTAGCAGGCGGATCAGAGTCGGCAGATCGAGCGAGCCGCCCGCACGCCAGACGTGCTCGACGATGCGCGCCAGCAGGATGTGTTCCGGGCTCTGCAGCGGATCAGCTTCGACGCCAACCAGTCCCAACAGCGCTGAGACCGTACCCCCAATCCGCTCTCGGAGCGATTCCTCGTGCTCGTCCCAATCGAGGTCAGGCGTCTCGAAGACGTGCAACACATCCACCGGCTGGCCAGCCTCCGAGCCAGGGGTGAAGACGGTGAACTGGGCCGCCTGGCGCAGGCGCGCGATGCGTTCGCCGGTGATCCCCCACCCGGCCAGCCCTTCCTGCCACCGGCGAGCTTCCTCAGCGGCATATGCCTCAACGCTCATCCCGCGCCGCCGCGCCCCATCCACATCCACCCAGGGTGCGAAATCCTCCGCGTGCAGGTCCGGGAAGGTCAAGAGCAGGTTGGCGATGTCCCCCTTTGGATCGAGGATCAAGGCAGGGATTCCCCGCAGCAGGAGCTCTTCCAGCAAGACCACGCCCAGGCCCGTCTTTCCAGAGCCCGTCATGCCCAGAAGGATAGCGTGGGTCGTGAGGTGGTGGACATCGTAGCGGACAGGCCGGTCAGTGACGGCACCGCTCTGCCAGTCGCATTCGCGCCCCAGGTAGAGTCCGCTCTGTTCTTCGTTCACGGGCATCGTTGCCTCCTGTATACGACGCTCATTGCATACTCAGAGAGAGGACACAGAGTGAGAAACGTCCCTCATCGGCTTCCCCGCGCCTCACGCGGGAGCCAACTCAAGCAAGCATCGCTCATGGCGCTCAGTATTTCGTCGTGAATGAGGCCATTCGTGGCCAGGCAGCCTGCCACGCCCACACGATACGGCCCGCCGTCTACCATCGTGCATCTACCGCCCGCCTCCGCAACGATCAGCGTCCCGGCGGCAGCATCCCAGGGCTTCATGATCAGGTTGAAGTACGCATCTAGCCAACCTGCTGCCACGTAACACTGCGCGAGCACTGCCGATCCCAACGCGCGCACTGTACCGCAGCGCATCGCCACCTGGCGCACGAGGTCCAGCGTTCGAGCCCGGTCGACGTCGCTGCGGCCCCAGTCCAGGCTCACCACCGCATTGCCCAGGTGAGCCACCCGGCTCGTGTGCATCGGTTCGCCATTCAACGTGGCCCCCTTCCCGCGCTCGGCCACAAACAACTGGTCGCGCAGCGGATCACACACGACGCCGATCACCGACTCTCCGTTTTCCAGCACACCGATAGAGACGGCAAATGAAGGGATACGACGGGAGTAGTTCGTCGTTCCATCCAGAGGGTCCACGACCCACGTGTACCCGTCGCCGATGCCGTCGCCGCCTGCCTCCTCGGAAAGGATGACGTGGCCAGGAAAGCGCTCGTGGATCAAATCCAGGACAACAGCCTCCGCCGCCGTGTCAACGTCGGTGACGATGTCGCGATAGCCCTTCACAGTAACATCGTGCGCACGCGAGAAACGCTCGGCCATCACTCGACTCGCCCGCCGAGCCGCCTCGATAGCAGTCTGCAGCATCTATACCTCCTGTGGTGAGTTACGTCAGATGAACCGGGACGCGCCCGGTGACCGTCACAGCTTGCCGATCTACCTCTTGAACGGTTCCAATTGGCCCACAGCCACTGCCTCGGCGAAAAGAGAATTAGGCAACCGGGCATCGACCGAGACCCATACGCCGGCGTACTGTACCAGCTTCAGGTCGAACCGGGTCTTCCGCCCAGGCTTGGCAGACTCGGCCAGCCAGCAGGTGCGCCCTGGGGTCAACAACTCCGTCAAGCGTCCGGAGTTGGGCAGGTGCGCGGCGACGGAATCACCTTCGATTTGGACCGTGACTCGAAAGCGGTTGTCGCGCCGTACGAAGCGCCCCGCGGTCAATGGCGGCGATTTCACGCAGCCGATTATACGACAGGCACCGGGGATGACAAGTACACCACACCCTACATTCCCCCTGCCCACGCCATACGTCTCTCCCCGGCAGAACCGTGCTCGAAATCAGCCTGTCGTAGCCACACACTCGCTATTCGCGCTCAGGGACAAGAAACGCTTTGACAAACGCGACAGTCTATGCTAGAATAGCAACCAATGAATGAGGTTGATGCGATGATGGCTTGTGTTCTTCCCGCCCCTAGCAGCGCGGCCCCGTACCCGTTCCAAGGGTTCGGTTAGCGCTGCTTGGGCGTCGCCCGTCACTCGCCCTCTCGTGAGTCTCCAGCCTTCCGAACCCGGAAGGCTGGTTTTTTTGTTCTTCACCGTTCTCGTTTCATTGTCTCTCAGGGAGGTACACTATGAAGATGTCACAACTGTTCGGACACACGCTGCGAAAGCCCCCATCTGACGCAACGCTGACCAGCCACCAACTGGCGATGCGCGCCGGGCTCGTCCGGTTTCTGGGATCCGGGCTCTACAGCTACTTGCCGTTGGGCTGGCGCGTGGCACGGAAGATCGAGGCCATCCTGCGCGAGGAAATGGACGCGCTTGGCGCCCAGGAGATGCTGATGCCCGTCGTGCACCCGGCGGAACTGTGGCAGGCCACCGGCCGCTGGGACAGCGTGGGGCCAGCACTGGTGCGCGTCCAAGACCGGAGTGGTCGCGACTATGCGTTGGCGATGACCCACGAGGAGGTCGTGGCCGAGCTGGCGCGCCGCGAGGTCCAGTCCTATCGCGACCTACCGCGAGTCGTCTACCACATTCAGACCAAGGTGCGGGACGAGCCACGGCCTCGGGGCGGGCTGCTGCGCGTGCGTGAGTTTCGTATGAAAGATGCATACAGCCTCGACGCCGATACAGAGGGCTTGAACGCGTTCTACCCCCAGATACTCGCCTCCTACGAGCGCGTTTTCGCCCGATGCGACCTGCACCCGGTTCCCGTGGAGGCCGATACGGGGATGATGGGCGGGGCCGATTCCCACGAATTCATGCTGCCTCACCCCGCCGGTGAGGACACCATCTTGCGCTGCAAGTCCTGTGGCTACGCCGCCAACGCCGAGCGCGCCGAGTTTCGGCTGGCGGCGGTCGAGCCCCAGCCACTGGACGAGCCGACCCCCGTCGCCACTCCAGGTTGCGCGACAATCGCCGACGTGGCCGCCTTCATTGGCGTGCCGACGGCCCAGACGCTGAAGGCCGTGCTCTACACAATGGATCACGAACTGGTTTTCGTGCTCATCCGTGGAGATCTGGAGGTCAACGAGACCAAGCTGCAGAACGTGCTGGGCGGTGGCGAGCTGCAGCCGGCGACCGAGAAGCATATCCGCGCCGCAGGCGCTGAGCCAGGCTATGCCTCCCCTGTGGGCCTGGAAGTACGCAAGAGCCGCAACGGACGGGGCGTGCTGGTCGTGGCCGATCGCTCGGTGGAGGCAGGGTTCAACTTCGTTGTTGGAGCCAATCAGTCCGGCTACCATCTCACAGGCGTCAACTACCCGCGCGATTTCGCCATCACGGTCCTGGCCGACTTCGCACAAGCACAGGACGGCTATCCATGCCCTCGCTGTGACGGCACGCTCGCGTCAGAGTCTGCCATTGAGCTGGGTCACTGCTTCAAGCTGGGCACACGCTACACGGACTCGGTCGGCGCGACCTACCTGGACCCGGAGGGAAAGGAACGCCCCATTGTGATGGGTTCATACGGCATCGGCGTGGGACGCTTGCTGGCGGCGGTCATCGAGAATCATCACGACGAGCACGGCATCATCTGGCCACCCGCTGTCGCCCCGTTCGACGTTCACCTGCTGACGCTGGGCACCGACGAGGCCGTGCACGCTCAGGGCGAGCAGGTCTACGAACAGCTTCACGACGCCCACTTGGACGTGCTATACGACGACCGCGAAGAGAGCGCCGGGGTCAAGTTCGCCGACGCAGACCTGGTGGGGTGCCCGGTGCGGGTGACCGTGAGCCGGCGCAGCCTGAAAGCAGGTGGTTGCGAGGTAAAGGCACGCTGGGCAGAAGAACGCCACGTAGTGACGTCGGAGGAACTCATACAGCAAGTACGACAGATGATCGCCGGATGGAAACGGCTGCCGTAGGGGCAGCTATGCCGGCTAGATGCTGGCGATCCATCATGCGACCGATGCGTTAGTCGCCGCCTGCACCCTCGGCCAGACCGACGATGCGCTTATACCCGTTCTGTATCAGCCCGGCTAGTTCTTTGGCCATGTACGCGTACTCCAGGCGGGTACCACCGTATGGGTCATAGATGTCGTACTCTTTCCCGATCATCTCGCTGATCAGGTGCACTTTGGACGCATGCTCGGGGAAGGAAGCGCCCAGCGCCTCGGCATGACTCCGCGTCATAGCCAGTACCAGGTCGGCCTCAGACATCAATTCAAGTGTAACGTTGCGCGAACGGTGGCCGCTCAGGTCTATGCCGCGTTGGGCCAGCTCATCAATGGCGTACGCACTCGCCGGTCGTCCTTCGGGTGCCCAAACTCCGGCAGAAACGACACGCCAGCCTCGCCTGGTCTCGTCGGAGCCGAGCCGGTCCCGGAGCAAGGCCTCCGCTGTGGGAGAGCGGCAGAGATTCCCCGTGCAGATAAAGAGCACCGTCGGCATCACGTCACCCCGTCATCAACCCGCTGCGCTTCCCCGCTACAAGCGCCGGCCTCGAATGACTCGAGCAGCGCCATCAACCCACCGGCCACAACGGAGTGCCCACCCAACACCACCGGGACTCGCGCCTCCGCCGCTGCGCGCGTGAAACGGCGCAAGAAAGGCTCGGTCACCCTATCCCACCGGTGCAAGTCGGAGTTGAAGCGGTCAACCGCAGACGGCCACAACCCGCGCGCTGCCAAGACCACGCGGTTGTCAAACAGCACCCCACCGCACAGCTCAGCCAACTCGTCAAACAGACGATCAACACCCACCAGATCCACGTAATCGGACAGCAGCGAACGCACCTCTCCCCGTTCCTGCCGGCCACTGGCCCGCATACCCCGCTCCTCGGCGAAGACGCGCACCCAGCAACGGGTCGCCCGCTCGAGCGCCGCCCACGCCGCCGATGAGGCACGGCCCACGACAGCCAGGCTTCCGCCCGCGCGCCCCATCTCCTCAAGCACGCCGTCCAGCCACGGTGCTTCCCAGCCCAGACCATCGAGGAAACGGCCCAGACAGGGCCCGACATCTGGGTGGCGTTGCACAATCAGCAGGTCGACCGGCGTGTCTAGATCAAAACGCGCCGCCGCCGATGGAGCAAGGCTCTCGTGAGGCAGCCCGCCCCTGTGAGCCAACACCCACGCTATGGCGTTGTCATTGGCCTCCGGGGCCAGAAGGTGGGCGGACTCCATCGCCGGGGCAAACCCCACCCAATCACAGGAATGCAGGTTATTGGCCAGCACGAGTCGCTCCGAACTGCGCAGTCGGTCCAGTATCTCACGCCAACGGTCGAGGCGCATCAGCGGAGCCGAGGCTCCCCCGCTGCAAAGCGCGCATTCCACCCCATACCGCGAGATCAGGCCGGCCAGCCGCCGTCCGAAATGGAACGGCTCGCCCGGTGGATCGATATCCACCTCGACAGGCAGGTCGGCCAGCGTGTCACCCCAGCCCGCATCGTCGGTGGCCACCACAGCCCGGCCAACCATACCCGTGCGCAGCAGCAGATCCAACAGATCGCGCGCCGCAGCCCGGTGTGCTCTATCCAGCGCCCGCTCCACCTCGCACTGCCCCCATCCCCCTACAAAGAGGATCAAGGTCACATCCCTGGTCAAACAAGCCCCTCCGATTCATAAAGGGGGGCCGGCTGACGCCGAACCCCCCGGTTCAGGTGTATAGGAAAACACCCAGGCCCGAACCCATCAAGCGATTTCGGGCTGCAAAAGGCCATAGTTTCCATCTTTGCGCTTGTACACGACGTTAATCGCATCCTCGTCGACATCCAGAAACACGTAGAAGTGGTGCCCCAACAACTCCATCTGCTCGATAGCTTCCTCTCGACCCATCGGCCGAAGCTCAAAACGCTTGATGCGCACGATCTCACCCTCGGTTGATTCCACAGGCTCCTCGATGGGCAACTCATCAACCGCTGCATGCCACCGGTCTTGACGTCTTCCCTTGTAGCGCGCAATCTGACGATACATCTTATCCATAACAGTATCAATCGACGTGAATATGTCTTGACTGCGCTCTTCAGCGCGTAGAATCGTGCCGCGTGCCCGTACCGTCAGTTGCGCCACCTGACCATCGTTGGCGCTGCGCGTCTTCTCCACCGCCAGATCAACCCGCGCTTCATCAATGCTGGGCAAGTAACGATCCAACTTCCCAACCTTGCGCTCCACGTGCTCTCTCAAACGCGGAGTCACCTCCAGGTTCTTGGCGTAGATAGAAACGTCCATTGACTTCCTCCTTACGGTCTCATGCTACATCCAGCGTCTAATAGCCCCCCTACGGGAAAACGTGCTGAGACTGTCCCCTCCACGGCACTCCAGCAGACCCACCGACGGACGCCGCCGATGCCGACGCCGACCACAGGCGGTTGGGCAGACGGTCGGGAGCGGTCGGTATCCGCGTCTACACCGAACACCCTCAGTGCGCACGGGCAAGCGTCAGCGCCCGCACAGCGCGCGCCCCTCCTTCCTCATACAAAGCCACCGCACATGCATCCAGCGTAGCACCCGTCGTACACACGTCATCAAGCAGCAAGACCTCCTTGTCTGCCAGGGAACGGCTGGTGCAACGGAACGCATCGTGCACGTTCTTCCTCCGCTGTACTGCGTTAAGATTGACTTGCGATGCTGTCGAGCGGTGCCGTACGAGCGTCCGCTCGTCCACCGCCAGGCCAACCCGGCGGCCCATCTCACGTGCCAACAGCGCCGCCTGGTTGAACCCGCGCTCTCGCAGACGAGCGCTATGCAGCGGAACAGGGACCAAGACATCGACCGGCATAGGATGCTGCGCCCAGTATGCCGTCATCAGTTCGGCCAGAGGCTCAACCAACGCCGTACAGCGATGATACTTGAGGCGGTGCACCGCTTCGCGGAGCACGCCTTCGAAATACGCCACCGACCGTATGCATTCGATCTTCAAGGGGGAAACCCGGCAGCGCGCGCAGAGGCCGGCGTCCACAACTGGGTCGCCACAACATCCGCAGACAGGAGGCTCGACCAAGGAGATTTGGCTCCGACACTCGGCGCACAACCACTCGCCCACCCGGTGGCAGCCGACGCATCGCGGGGGAAGAAGAACGTCAAGAAACTGACTACAAAGACCGCGCCAATGGAGACTGACTGTCTCAATAACCGACACAGGCACAGAACCCTATCTTCAACATCGGTTTCCGCACCAGCCTGTGGAGCGGCGGAAACTATGGCAATATCGAACCACTCCCCATGAACATGTCCTTGATCGTCAGCGCAGCCGGCCCCAGAAGGACAATGAAAATAGAGGGGAAGATCAGGAAAGCGATCGCGGGCAACATCTTGATCGGCGCCTGGCGGGCCAACTCCTCTGCCCGCTGACGACGCCGTACTCGCATCTGATCCGATTGGATGCGCAGCACCCGGGCAATACTGACACCTAGTTGATCCGCCTGGATAATGGCCGCCACGAAGGTGGATACGTCCGCCACTTCCATGCCGTCTGCCATGTCGCGCAGCGCCTCGCGCCGCAACTTGCCCAACTGGATCTCCTGAATCACCCGATTGAACGCCATGCTCAGTTCGTTATCCCACTTCTCAGCTACCTTGGACATGGCCATGTCGAAGCCCAGGCCCGCTTCCACACAGATCGTCAGCAGATCAAGCGCATCGGGCAGCGATACGATAATCTCCTTCTGCCGCTTCCCGATCTTGCTGCGCAGTGACAACACCGGCATGTAGTAGCCCAATCCGGTCCCAGCCACGGGCAGCAGGATGCGCTGCACCAGGGGCAACTGACCCGCGACGAAAGACAGCGCAAGCCCCAGCCCTCCAAATAGGATCGCTGCCAGCACACGCAGACCCAGGAAGCGGGTGAGATCGTAGGGATTGCCCGCCAAGTCAAGCCTGTGCTGCAGCGTCTCCCTGGTCTTCGCTGGCGAGAAGCGCATCACGAACGCCGCCAGCCCTGCAAGCAGGGGCATTAGCACACGCTCGGTGAAAGGCTGGGATAGTTCGATTTCCTCCAGTGTTGGGGGACGTTCCAATGTCCCGAAGTCTGCGAGGCGATCCTCGATGCTGGAGGTAGACTGCCGCGACCTTAGCATGCCAACGACGAACAGAACCAGGCCGCCCAGGACAAGCACACCCAAACAGATGAACAGACCAGATGACATCTCGCCCCCCCTCAGGTGCTACACTTCAATCTGCACCACCTTGTTGATGGCGACGAAACCCAGAATGATACCCAAGACCGCCACGCCGACCATCACAAGACCGCAGACATCCTCGAACAGCCTACCCATGAACTCAGGATTGATTAGGTAGATGATGGCCGTGAGAACGGCCGGCACCATGGCAATCATGTAGCCCGAAGCCCGGCTTTGGCCTGTAAGCGCCCGGATCTCGCCCTTGATGCGCACCCGTTCGCGGATCGTGAAACTGATCGAGTCCAGCACTTCCGCGAGGTTACCACCCACCTCGCGCTGTACGTTGATCGCCGTGATCATCATGTCGAGGTCCTCGCTGGGCACCCGGCGGAGCATGTGGTCCATGGCCTCCTCCAGCCCGATGCCGAACTGGACTTCTTGAACAACCCGCGCAAACTCATCTGAGATCGGCGGTCCCATCTCCCGCGACACCGCCTCCATCGCCTGCATGACACTGTAGCCCGCGCGGATACCGTTCACCATCAGGTTAATCGTGTCGCTCAACTGGTTGTTGAACGCCTTCAAGCGCCGCCGACGCAGAATCCGAACGTAGAATCGGGGACCGAAGAACGCTGCCAAGCAGACACCAGCGGTGATAATCAAGTCCCGCTTCAGGAAATAGGCCACGCCCCCACCAGCCATGATCAGAATGAGGGTGGCAGCCATAAACTCGCCCACAGTGACCTTCAGGTCTGCCCGCGCCAACTGTGTCGCCAGGTCAGCGCCCACACCCCGGCTGGTCAGCGCACGATCCAGCGCATCACCGATAGGCGTCCTACGAGGCACAGCCCCGGCCTGCGCGGCAGTCGCCTCCTCGATGAGGCCCAATCTCTCCTCAACGAAAGACCGGTCTGCGCGACGCGAGGCGATTACTCCGACCAACACAACGACCGCCCCGATCGCTGCCACCGCAATCGGTATCAACCAGGTCATCGCTTACTCCCCATCTGCACAGTCGAGACACTTATGGCTACGATGGTGAACGGTACACCTGTAGCACTCACAACCACCCGTTGACGCAAGCTCCCGGGAAGAAACGCCGTCCCTCTTGTTGATCCGTCCCCACGCTCAGACCAGATCAATACCGCCCCCGCTGGCCTATCCCGAAAATGCTGGGGGGCAGATGCACGCCCGCTCCCTCAATTCGCTCCATGAACTTAGGCCGCAGCCCTGTCGGCCGCAGCGCACCAATCACCCGGCCGCTCTCGTATCCCACCCGCTCGAACTTGAAGATATCGGACATGGTGATCACGTCGCCCTCCATCCCCTGAACCTCGCTCACAGCGACGCACTTACGACTCCCGTCCTGCATGCGCTCCAACTGGATGATCACATTCAACGCGGATGCAATCTGCTCACGGATGGCCCGGTGGGGTAGTTCCATCCCTGCCATCAGAACCATGTTTTCCAGGCGGGCCGTCGCCTCGCGGGGACTGTTCGCGTGGATGGTGGTCAGGCTGCCCTCGTGACCGGTATTCATCGCCTGAAGCATATCGAAAGCCTCAGGTCCCCGGCACTCACCCACGACGATGCGATCCGGGCGCATTCGTAGGCTGTTGATCACCAGGTCCCGGATGTTGATCGCACCTCTGCCCTCGATGTTCGGTGGGCGCGACTCCAGCGTCACGACGTGCTCCTGACGCAGTTGCAGTTCGGCCGCGTTCTCGATGGTAATGATACGCTCAGAGCCAGGGATGTAGCCAGAGAGAACGTTCAGAAATGTCGTCTTGCCGGTGCCAGTACCGCCCGAGATGATGATGTTCAACTTCGCCAAGACGCACGCCTTCAACAACTCCATCGTCTGTGCGCTGACGGTGCCCAACTCAATCAACCGATCCACCGTGAGGGGAATCTTGAAGAACTTACGGATGGTGAGCACCGGCCCAATCAAGGAGATCGGCGCGATCACCGCGTTCACTCGGGAGCCGTCCGGCAGGCGCGCGTCTACGTATGGCTGACTCTCGTCGATGCGCCGCCCCAAGGGGGCGACGATGCGCTCAATGATGCGCATCAAGTGGTCATCCGACTCAAAGACAGCATTGGTGCGCACGATCTTCCCCTCGCGCTCGACGTAGATGTTCTTGGCCCCGTTCACCATGATCTCAGTGATCGTGGGGTCGGCCAGAAAGGGCTCAAGTGGTCCGAAGCCGAGTATCTCGGCGACAATCTGCTCGAACAGTCGCTGGCGCTCAGCGCGGCTCAGGACGATGTGCTCCTCAGCCAGGATGTTGTGATACATCTCCTCGATCGTGTTGCGCACTTCATCCGACCTGGAGACATCCATCGACGGATCCAGTTCCGCGATCAGCTTATTCTGTATACGTGTCTTAAGATCCAGATAAGCATCACGCGCAGGAGAAGCGGGCTGGCGACGCAGGCGCATCTCCGCCAGCTCCGCAGGCTTGCGCGTAGTCGTCTGTTTCTCCCGCTCAATTCGTTTCAACAGTGACATTACCCCACCTCCGTAACCACCTGACCCGTCGCGCCTGCCCGGCAGCGGTCATACGCCACTACCCGAAGACGCGCCGCAGCCTCAGCCGTCCCGTGTCTCCCGCGGCCACCGTTTCCTCTTCCTGTTCCTCTGGTTCAGGCGTCAACGCGCCCTCAACGTGCTCGGCAAGGCGCACGATGCCCTGGGAAACGGGCCTACTTTGATCACGCAGGATAAAGGGTACACCGTGATTGATCGCAGCCAGTACCATCTGCTCGTCCAGAGGAATCTGCGCAGCCACAGGCATCATAGCCTGCTCGATCTGCTCCACCCGTATGCCCGTGCGCCGGTCCACGCCATTGACAACCAACGCAATCTTCTCCGTCGGGTAGTTGAGTTGGGAGGCCACTTCAAGAAACAGGCGAGCGCTCTTGATGGATGGGATGTTCGGCATCACAACAAGTACAATCAACGCGGCAGAATCAAACGCCGTCAGCGCGACGTCGTCTAGCCAACTCCACATATCCACGACAATGATGTCGAAGTCTTTGCGCATCATGCTCAGGATAGCGCCAAACGGCGAGTCTCCCCCCCCACCCTCGCCCGGGGACGCTCGCGTCAGCAGGTCCTCGGCCGACTCTGGATGTGGCGGAGCCAGCAACACTTTGAGACCGGTCCTGTGAGAGGCCATCACGCTGTTCAGCATATCGCTGTCCAAGTCGCCGATGTGGGGAGCCAGGTCTGCTGCACTCCGACTGGCCTGGAGATTGAGCATCACCCCCACATCCCCGAACTGGAAACTGGCATCCATGAGCGCAACTTTCTGCACCCCACTGCCCATCTGCTGCAATGCAATCGCCAGGTTGACTGCGATCGTCGTGCACCCCACGCCGCCCTTGGGGCTATAGACAGCGACCACGTTTCCGTCGCGCTGAGGTTTGGCCTCCTGAGGTCTGGCACGCCGGTCACCCGGCGACGCAGCCACGGGACGGGTCTTCGCCATCTCGTAGACCCGACGGATGGTGCTCATCAACTCGTCGCCGCTGGGCGGCTTCGTGAGGAAGTCCCGTGCACCTGCCAACATCGCCCGGCGCAGGTAGTCGGTCTCGCCCTGCACGGAGAGCATCACCACCTGGGTCGCCGGGACCTCCCGCATGATGGCCTCTGTCGCAGCAATACCATCCATATCAGGCATGTTGATGTCCATCAGGACGATATGCGGCCTGAACTCCTTGGCCAGCTCGATGCCCTCTCTGCCCGAGGACGCCGCACCGACAACCTCTATGCTGGCGTCGAAGGAGAGCAGCTTGCGCAGATTCTCCCTCGTCTCGGCGATATCGTCGACAATCAACAACCGGATTCGCTCTTGCTCCACCTGCGTCAATACCTCCCCACGATTAGGAGACGTCATACACGCTGGAACATCATATCCCTGCGTCTGCCACCGTTCTCAGTGAGCACACCTATCCCCGTGCCGTGCCTGAAGAGCCTGGGCTCACTCGCCTACAGGCTCCCCCGCAGTGCTTCCCTCGATCTCCTCTGCTGAGAGCGACGGCACCTCCTCAATCGGCGGCGTGACTCCATACGGCAGTTTGGCAGGAATCTCAATGCTGTATTGCTCGAAGAGATACTGCAACGTGACCGAATCAGTGTCGTTGAGCTGCGTATCACCGGCCGAACGCAACACCAGGTCAATGTTGGCACCGGTCTCTTGGGCATACTTGAGAACCATCGCATCTTGCGGATCCACAATCAGCGTCAACGGCTCAACGGATGCACGCGTCGCAGTCGGAGGCACAGTTTCGCCCTCAGCGACCTGCACCTCGGCCCCTTGCGCCTCCAATTCCTCCGCCCATGCCGGCACTTCTTCCCCCTCTACCGCTGCCATCTGCTCGATGGGCCAGTCGCCGACACGCATGACCACCGCATCCTGGACAGTCATCTGAGTCACCAGGCGCGCTCGCTGCCCCTCACCGGGGTTCAGGTTGACCACCCAGCCATTGGGCAACACCTCCAGCCGCCCCATCACCCCACCGCGACACCCCTCGTCCTCGGACGGCTGCACGCACGAAGCCTCGTTGGGCAGAGCGGTCTGAAACTCCTCGTCCAGGTCTATGATCAACACAGAGATGAGCACGTCCACGTGGTCACCAGGTTGGAGCGCCCAGGCTACGCTGGAGTAGCGTGCCACCGGCAGCGCAAGAGCCACCTTCCCCGGCGGGATCTGCAACGCCGCATTCGACCCCATAGCGCCCAGCTCATAGGGCGAGTCGGTGAGCATGTCCTCCAAGATGGGGGTACGCTGCAAGATGTCCACCCGAGCGATGCGTCCTGCCACCCGCTCGTCGATGTCAGCCTCGGTCAGCGCTCCGGCCGGGACTGACTGCTCCGGCCAGTACTGCACCTCGACCCAGTCACTGGTGAGGCGTTCGCCCCGCTTGATGTCCACCGCCGCCAAGAGGATCTCTCGGGTGCCAGGCGGGACGTACACACCACCCTCCCCTACCTGCGCCTCAAGCTCCTCCAGTGCCTGCTCGGCCAGATCGGACGCAGCCTGCCTGGCCCGGACGTACAGAATAGCGCCGACCACTATAGCCCCGAGCAGCACGATGATCCCGACAATGACCAGTACTCGACCGCCGCGCATATCGCCTCCTTATCCCCTGCTACACTCAGAGGACGGGCTGGGTCGCTCTCAACGCCGCCTCAATGAGCAGAACCTACGGACCAGGCCACGCACAAACCTGCGAACAGCCACCAACCCCAATTCAATGATACTGGTTTACAAACAAAATGTCAAGTATTCAGAACGAGCGTCATCTGTGAGCCAGACCGCAAACGTACAGGCAAGCCACCCCCGAAACAGAGTCTCGGGCCCGCCACAGGCCCGAGACTCTGTCCTGTTGTATCTACTCTCCACCTGTCGGCACTGCGTCGATACCCTCAGAAAGGCGTCATTCCGATGGTGCGCTAGCACCATCCTCACGCCTGCGCATGAGACGCGTTGAGAACGCACGTCCACGAGGCAATGCGTCTACTCAATCAGCCGCAGGAAGATACGCTCGTACAGCTCGTCGAAGATCTCATCCAACTTGTCCGACGTCGGTGCCCAGCGATGGTATCCCCCGGTCAGCTCGGCCACGTAGTTCATCAACTCACGGTCCGCCGACCAGCCCAGGCTGATCGTATACACAACGATGGCATTGTCGCGGGCCCGTCGGCCATACCACACCACGCAGTCTTTGTCGGCGTCTCCATCGGGCCAGAGGTCTTCGTCATCGCACTGGCCATCGCAGTAGGTGTGCAGGTTGGCCTCACCATCAGTCATCAGCACCATGACGTGCGCAGCCCCCGGTCGCCCATAGTGATGCCCCAGGGCATCGTCCACCGTGCTGAGCACGCTGATGCCCCTTCGCATCCCGTCAGCGATGTTCGTACTACCGCCGGCGGTTGTGCGGTCCAGCTCGTACATCACGGTGTCGGTGATCACCTCCGGCGTACAGTCATCCGATCCCAAGCGCCTCACACATTCCAGCTCGTTTCGGATCACCGCGCTATTGGAATAGGACACGTAGCCCACCTGATCGAAGCGGGGATTCAGCCGGCCCACGAAGTGCCTGGCCGCCTCCAGCGCGTTGCGGATGGGCTGCTCGTCGTCGTAGATCGCGTCCTGTCTCTGGTCCGGGTTGCCGCCGATGTTGCAGTCGGGACGATATTCCCCGTCGGGCGGTTCCTGCCCCCCAGGCCGCCCGGCGAAGCGCGGGTCGCACGCATGGCAGGCCCAGTCGGTGCGCCCGTTGTTCGGTGCATAGGTCTCGGCGCTCCCCGGAGGCGAGGAATCGTAGGAGCAGTTCCTCGAATCCGTCGTGATGACGATGCGGTCCACGTCAAAACCGGCACCACCGGCCCACAGGTTCAGCGTGTGGCTCCCCGCACCTAGCCACTCATCGCCGAGACAGCGCCAGTCCCACGAGCCCGACGAAGCGCCATCATAGCTGGCACCTGCGGGAAAGCCATCCTCTGAGCCACGTGGGGACCCGTCCGTGCCCCAGAAGATGTGATTCTGCGAAGTGCTGTGGCCGCCCTGGCCACGAATCCAGACGTAGTATCGATCGTTTTGCGGGGCGAAGAAATCGTAGTCAGCCCGCGGAGCGGCAAAGGGGCCGCCCGCCGGTAGATCGCGTCTGCAGACGCCACCATTGACTAGATCGTCCCACGTGCACGAAACCCCCAGCCCCGTGCCGCTAACGTAGTAGTCATAGTATGGGTGGTGCGACAGGTAGGAGCCGCGCGAGTCCCGCGCATACGCGCCTTTGCCGTTGCGCTGGATGACCCAGAACGTGTAGTAGGGCGTGTACCCCCACGTGTGGTAGTCGGAGCTGTCGGCGAAGCGCGAGTACTCCTCGGCCTCAATGACGATGTAGTATCTGTCCGTGTACGACCGATCTCGGTAGCTGCAATCATTGACGTCGTAGGATCCGTTGTAGTGATAGTACGGGCTGGTCCCGCACGCACTCGGGTCCGAGCCACCGCTGGCGCAGTGATCGGCGGAATCCTTCGTATGAGACGACCACGGCAAGGGATAGATATTGCCGCTGGGATACGGATCTGCCGACTGCTCCCAGCAGCCATAGCACAACGTGTCGAACTCCATCGAGCCAGACTTGTCGTAGACGATCACCGTGTCGATATTGCTGATGTTCTCCGCCTCGGCCTTGGCCGCGACCGGGATCTTGAGGAAGCCAATAAACTGCATAAACCGCATCGGCACCTTCTGCTTGACCGTCACGCGGACGCGATCGGCCGTGTTCGGCAGACCGGTGTCCCGAGAGTAGGATGTACGAATTTCTATGATGGTGTCCGCGTCGTCCTCCGATGGGCCGGTGACGGTCCCCTCTACAACCGTCCGCACCTGCCCCACGAGGGTGTAGTCGTACCCATTCTCCTGCAGGTAGACCAGCGCGCGTTTGTGTGCGGCCTCTTCCAAAGGCAGCTCGGCCGCTGCTGCCAGCGCGGCAGCATCGGCCGCCCGTCCGACCCGCACGTTCTCTACGTAGGCCCAGCCCAAGTCAAAGCCCATACCGACAATGGCTAGAATACCGATGAAAGCGAACGCAACGACTACCAGGCTCTGACCCTGCTGCCGCCCACGCAGCGGCCCCCAACCAGGACGTAGCTTACGCAACTTGTGCCCTGTTCCTTTGCTCATATCTCTCACCTCCAACCTCGCCCCCTGCGCACGTCAGACCCCACTCAAGCAATCACTCGCCCGCTACCACCGGACCGAGCGACATGCACGTGCAGCCTGCCAAATGTCGCATAGTCTGTCAGCCCTCATCACTCCCCACGGTCAGTGGTCACGCGCATCTCCGTCTGGGCATACATCAGCCACGGATCGGGCAGTGGTATGAAAGGAGCGTTCCACAATGGATGGTGCATGTAGTAGGTTTCCACAATCACGATGCGATTCTCCATCGGCTCATAATCATTGGCCTCGCGCAAGGCGTTGATCTCCAGGGTGGAAGCCTCGTGGCGTGCGATGATCTGGGGCATCGTCATCGTGATCCTCGAGCTGTCGGCCATGACCGCCTGTACCCCTCCGCCCGCGCTCGGCACTACCCCGGTGACCCAGGTCGTATACGCCTCGACCTCGCCCTCAGCGTCCATCGGTATGTGGGTGAGGAGAATAGCCGTGTTGGGCTCCGTGCCATGCGTGCGCAGAAACGGCACGTCCGTCTCGCCGATGCGCACGACCCCGCCGGCGCTGACCACGCGTTGGCCGACGCGCTCATCGGTGAAACGTCCCCGTGCCGCGAACCGACACCCCTCGCGATTGGCATTCACCACGACCAGGTAGTTCCTCATCGCGTAGCCCATCTCAACGACGCCCAAGAGAAGAATCAGAAGCACCGGCAGGACGACGACCATCTCCAACAATCCTTGCCCGCGTTCCGCTGTCCGCCCTCCCTTCCGGACCGCCAGCATCTTGCTGGCATCCCCGACAGGAGGCCATCCTTGCTGCCGTTCCGTTGTCCGTTCTCTCATCTGATACCCCCTCCTCACACGTGTCGCCGGTGAAGCAGCCGCCCTATGCAGTGGTTTGCCCATCACGGTTCCACGAGTTCCCCACTGGTGGCGTCCACCACCACGGTGAAGGCCGTATCCGTACCTGCAATCAACCCAACAACCGTCCAGGCCGGCGAGCCCCCCGTCTCATCCGACACCCGCAACTGCATCGCCAGATCGGTGTCAGGGCGTCGCTCGACCATACTGCCCCCTCCCCGGCCCCACCACGCTCGCAGCGCCTGGTCGCTATCCACGCGCCAGTCGTCCGTCGAGAAGGTAGGGACCTCGTAGGGCGCACCGCTCTCACGCACCATGCGAGCCTCTTCGCCCGTGACCGCAACGAGCGCCAATCGTCGTACAGACGGTGAGAAGAACTGAAATACCCAATCGAACGCACCATCCCGCTGCTGTCCAACGGCCGGGCAATTGCAGGAGACGGCAGTCAAGCGCGCGTCTTCCTGCCACTGTGTAGCCACCTCAACCGCCGAGCCATACACCTTCCGGGCGGTCAAGCTACCGCCGCCCAATTCTATGACAGGAGTCGAATTGGGCTCCACAGCCAACCGGCCATAGACCAGCGCTCCCACCACGGCCAGAAGCAGCAGGCCCAGGCCCAATATGAACAACCAACGCACACCCGAACGCTCTGCCATCGCGTTCACCCGCTCCCTTGTGATCCATCCACAACTGGGGTCAGTCGTCCGGCGACAGTCATTGCCTCAAAACCACCGGCAGATAGCCATAGAACACGCTATCGCTTGCCAAGATTGTGCGAACCGCCGGCGCACTGTTGGCGAGCGAGGTAGCCACCTCCAGCGTCACCGTGTAGTATCCCAGTACGTCCAGGGTAAGCGTACGCGCCTCGGGCGCTGAGCCGGACAAAGCGGCCGCGCTGCCCGTGGGCTTTCCGGTCAGCGACCAGTCATAGCTCATCAAGGGAAGGCCCTGCGGATCGTAGCTGCCGCTGCCATCCAGCGTGACGGTACTGCCTACCAACACGATCCCGGGGACGTCGATCTGTGCCGCGGGATTGTGGGAGAAGCCGTGATAATACACGTCCCAGGCATCTGTGCTATCCCGGCCTGGCTTACCCATGTAGACAACGTGCATACGCTGCTCGCCGCTCGTCGTCCCAACACCGACCGCCGCAGAGCCCAGCCAGCTCGACTGGTACCCGCCCAGCACAGTGGTCGTGATCCACTCTGGCTTGCCGGTAATCGTGCCGGTGAGGGCGTAGCTGTAGTGGATCGCGTAGGACTCATCCCCCCCCTCCTCCTCACCGCCATTTTGGCTGTGGTGCACGTGCCACACGGCGGTGGGCCAGCCATCAGCGTTCAGCGACACAGCGGGCCGGAGGTAGCGCACGTATTCCTCCCTTGGGGCGTCGTCCAGCGAATCGTAGTCCTCAGCCGCGATCCAGGCGTGGTTTGTGCCCACCTCGAAGTCCTCGCTCCAGCGCTCCAGGCTGCCATCCCAATGCCGGTACATCACGCGATACATGCTACAGGGCACTCGATACTCAGGGTCAGGGTTGTGATCCGGATCAGAGCACTGGTCCCAGACGACGAACAGTTGCCCGGCCCCGGCTGCCACGTCCGGGTTCTCCGGCGCGTACGTGGTCAGCAGCCCAAAGAAACAATACGGCGTCTTGGGCGAATAGAGCCACCCACCTGCATCCCTCCGCTGGTAACAGATGGTGCGGCCGGTCCCCTCCACATGCTGCCACACGACCTGCACGCGATCGTCGGCCCACGCGATCGCGGGGACGTTGTTGTCACCGTCCACGGCTACGTCCTCCACCACTCCCCACGCAGAGCTGCCGGTGTCGTAGGCCCGATAGCGGATATCGCCGTTCTTGCCGTCCGCGTCGTACTGGGCCCACACCAGATGGGGGTTCTGCCCCGCATCCAGCGCAAGGTCCACCCAGGTGATCTTATGAGCCAACGTATCGACGGACTCCGCCGCAGTCTTTTCCTCGCACTGGCCATTTGCCAGCGAACACGTCGCATAGCGGACCTGTATCTGGGACGGATTGTCACACGTATCGTTGAAGACCACGTATGCGATGTGCGCATCGTCACCTGAGATCGCTACGGCGGCATCGGAAGCACAGGCGGAGCTGCCGCCGACGAACACAGGGATCTTGTCCCCCAGGTTCACGCCCCCGTTCGAGGCAACCCGCAGATAGACGTGCCCTTTGTACCCAGCGGTGCCCTGATAGCCATCCGTCCAAACGGCTGCCACCCAGTCACCATCGTCGCTGACCGCTACGTCTGGGTAGGCCGAGATAAGGGTGGCGTCCTGCGAGAGATTCGAGCCAGAGCGCAGAAAGCCCAGGAGACGCGCACGCGCCCCGGCCACCGGCACCACAGCCAGCGCCGCTATCGCCAGAGCGGCCATCAACACGATCTTCACGCTCCGCCTGCGTTTCCTCCAAATCGCCAGCATATTCCCCCTCACCAATCCGTCACCGATCACAGCAGGAACAGGTCCACGCCGTAGTTGCGCTCGTTAGCCCCGACCACGATCATCGTCGTCGCGAAGCGAAGCCCACCGCCGATCCAGATCTCCGAATAGACAGTATAGGTGCCCGGCGGGATGTTGTAGAAGTGATAGGTGCTGTCTTGGATCGTCACCGTATGGTAGACCTCACCACCCGGACTGTAGGCCCACACGTCCACCCCTTGCAGCTTCTGAGGGATGCCACTCACCAGGACCCGCACCCCACCGCCGATGGACGCCATGCCAGGTTCGTCCTCAGGGACAGGCCACTCGGTGCACGCCTCGCACTCCAGGTCATCCAGGTAGAAGAAGGTACAGTCATAGTCCGTCGCATCTTGGACACCGTAGAAGTACACCTGCACATCCTGAGCAGCGCGCGAGTAGGGATCGACGTCGCTCGTCACCTCCTGCTCAAATTCCTCCCATACCCCTGGCGTGGCCCCGCCAGTGGCCAGGGTACTGGGCCCACCCAGGTCGGTACCGGTCCCGTCCTTCATCTGCAAGTACAGGACGTCATCCGGGTCCGTGTTGGGATTGCAGCACCTCGAGCCACTCTCCGCCACGAGGCGCTGCCCACGCACGTGCAGGGTCGTCATCGTGTAGACCTCTTCGGGGATCTCCACCGTCTGATACAGCCAGGGATTCAGAACCGGGCAAACCGGGTAGGAACCCAGGGCTGCGTGCAGCCGCATGGACATGGTGCCCTCGTAGAAGTAGGTTGATTGGTGCTGGAAGGCGAGTGAATCCCCCGCGTTCCACTCCGAGAAGACGCGGTCGGGGTTGCCCTCGAAGCCCCCTACTTCGAGCAACTGCTCGCACTCCCTGAGCCCCGGCGGCCGGAGGATGCCTACCTCGGTGGAGGGCTGGCAGATCACGAACTCGTCTGCCAGGCTCCGGCGAGCGCGATAGCTGTTATAGCTGGCGTGGGCGATGCCCACGTGCACACTCTCGCCCATCTCCACCGAGGCACTGGTATAGAACGTCCAATCGCTCTCCCCCGGGTCTGCATCGGTGGAGTAGTAGTAGTCGAACATATTCCCGTTGCGGACGATGCGCACCCACACAGGCAGCGAGGAGTAGCGGTAGCCGGCGGCCTGTGTCGTGCCGCCCCCGTCTTCCGCCCGGTAGGCAACCTGGAGCCTGCTGCTGGACTCCCGGACCATAAACATCACGTGGCGGCTGTCCGCATCCAGGCTGTTGCGCACCATCAGCCCCATCTTGGAGCTGTACGAGTAGTTCGGCGGATCTATGACGCGTAGCCGGGCGTCGAAGTCGCCGGAGATCGATTGGTGGAAGAAGAAGAAATTGTCGCTGCTGCTCCAGATGCTGCTACCGCTGGCGGTGATCTGCAAGTACCCGCCACTCTCCACCACGCTATCACGCACGTCGGTTGACCCTATTTGGGAACCCGTCCACTTGTCGTCAATGACGCCATCGTTGAAGTCGTCGCCGTACGGGGTACTGTCTACCGTGCAGCGCACGGTGACCGTGTACGGTCCACTGATGTTGTTTTCCTCGTCCGACTCATCGTCCACGAAGTTGGTGGTATCCACCTGCCCCCACATCTGGTGCTGACCACCGCCCAACTCGAATATCGCGTGGACCTCTTGCTCGCCGTAGGGGCCGATATTCAACAGCCACTGCTTCTCGGTCCCCATCTGCCCCTGGAAGGGTGGCGGAGAGTCCGGATCCACGTAGTAGTCCGCGTCAAAATACGTGTCCTGCACCGGCGTAGGCGACGCATTCGACACCACCATGGTGAACATGATCGGCGTGCCGCTGGGCAACTCGTCGCCGTACTCCGGGGGCCAGGATATATCCGTGATGTGTAGATCGGGCGGGATGGCCCTGACCCGTATGTCGGCCGAATAGGCATACGGCGTGTCACCACACCCACCGCTGCCGGTGTGAGTCTCGACGCGATACTCCCCCTGGCTCCCCACGGGGATCTCAAAGCCCACAGAGTCCTCGCCCTCGGCATCCACGTTCACCGGATACTGCACAACCGTGGAGGTCTGGGTGCCGGAGATCACGCACCACGACAGGCGGTACGGCTCGCCCACGGCATGGTCCTTCAGGTTGATGTAGATGTACTCGAGGGGATTGACCTCGTGGGACGAGACGGTGATGTACGGGCCAGGGGCGAAGATCCACGACTTGGTCGCCGTGTCGTAGGGTTCGCCGGCATCCCACGCGTCGTCGCCATCGTAATCAAGCCAGGCACGCAGGGTCGCCGTCACCACGTCGTTCCCATACAGGAAGACCGCGGACTGCCCATCTGCGTCGGTCAGTTGCTCCAGATAGCGGGGTTCGACCCCGGAGTAGCTGAAGCCCCCCACGTCCGTGGAGAAACTCACTCGCGCGCTCTCCACACGGCGGCTCAATTCGTCGGTCACGGTCGCGACGAACTCGTGCTCGCGGTCATCGGGCATGGTGTTCGTCGCCTCGTGCGGGTCCAGGCGGATGAGATAGGTGTGTGGCTCGCCTGTCGGCTCATCCGTCGGGGAAGGCTCGCCCGTGTTCGTGGGGATCGGGGTCTCACCGAGATCGGGCTTCGTGTCGAAGTCCGGCGGAGGTACGTCGCCGAAACCGACCTGGACACCCTCGTTGATCATCTGCGCCTCGGCCTGCACCGGCACGTAGCTAGCTATCACGCGGTACAGCGGGTCCACGATCTGCACGTTGTGCCTGACCAGGACCCGCACCGGCAGACCTTCCAGTCCCGGGTGGTCGCGGCACTGAGGCTCTTGACCCGGATCGTTGCAATCTACCAGGAAGGACGGATAGCCCCACAGGAGGACACCGAAGAAACGGGGTTCGTCCTTGTGATCGAAGAAACCGGTCCACGTATTGCCCAGGATGGAATCATTTATACGCAGGCCTGTCGCGGCCACGCGAGCCCGCTCCTTGATGAGCAACGCGCGCCGGTCAAAGTAATGCTGATCGCTCTCGTTGGGCTGTCCCCAGTTGTCCACCGGGCACGCGGGGTACGGGGCCCGATCATCCGGATCGTGGCTGATGCCATCCTCGATCTGACCATCCCCATCCTGATCCAGACAGGCTCCCTGGACCGGCTGGTAGGTGACGGCAAAGCGCGCAGCCTCACGGGCGGCGTGCTGCACGGTCACATAGCCCTGCACAACCAGTGCAGCCTCAATAATACCCAACAGAACGAGCAAGAGGACTGGAAGGATTAAAGCAAACTCGACTAAGCTCTGTCCTCTCCACCTGATTTTCATCGCACCCTCCTCACCTAAACGCAATTAGGCAGTTGGCAATCATGAGAGGAACAACGACGGGCAAATATGGAATAGGCTCTTTCATTATACCTCAGAAACCGTGGCACCTGCAAGTATACCTTAGTACTATTCATTTCTTAAAATGGGGGGACAAGGAAGGAAATGCCCTATACTGCCCGCACAAACAAACAGAGCCCCGCTCGCGCGAGGCCCTGTTCGGCAGTGTGGTCGACTTGCACTACTGCATTGATCTCTCGACTAGACGCCGCCGAGCGCGGTGACGATATTGCTGAAGATATCACCGATCGCCGGACCAAGCAGTGCCAAAACCACGATAACGACAACGGCCACTAGAACAAGAATCAACGCATATTCAACCAAACCCTGCCCCTCTTCACGCGGCAAAAACAGCATTTCGCTCACCCCCTTCCCTTGTTGAGTGTGGTAGTTCAAGGTCTCTCGACCTGTCACGTCCATTATACTGTATTCACACCGGCATTGCAATAGGAACTTGGTACTAATCCTGGGTGCCTCATCAAGAGATGGGCAACTCAAACCCCACCTTCGTCCCCCGTCCCAGTCCGCTATCAACGTGGATCTGGCCCCCGAGCATCTCCACTCGTTCGCGCATCGTCGTCAGGCCCATCTCCTCCGCTTGGGGAGAACCGAGCAATTCGGTGAACTCGAAACCGGTGCCATTGTCCTCGACCGACACACGGACGAGATCGTCCCCGATATCCAGGCCAATGTGGACGCTACTGGCATGGCTGAACTCTACCGCGTTGTTCAGCAGTTCCTGGACAAGCCGGAAAACGGTCACCTCCTTGTGCGGTACCAACCGGCGCTCCTTGCCGGTGACCGTCAGGTGGGTCGCAACCCCGCTGTTATCGGAGAAACTGTCTACGTAGCGCCGCAGCGTGGGAATCACTCCTAGATCATCCAACATCATCGGACGCAGGTTGAGGATGAACCCCTTGACTTTCTGGAACGTGGCCGCCACGGCATTACGCAGGTTGGCCAACTCGGCCCGCGCCCGGTCCGGATCGGTCTCGAAGAGCCGCTCACATATCTCGGCCTGGAGAATGAGGTTCGTCAGAGACTGTGCCGGGCCATCGTGCATCTGCCGGCTGAGTTTCTGCCGCTCGCGCTCCTGTGCCTCGATGATGCGGACAACCAGTGGCTGCGCGACGTCCTCCTCTTCGAGCGCCTGAGGCTCATACGCGGTCTGATTGGTGAAGTCGAGGATGCTGCGAAGCAGGTTGACGTAGTTTGTCATGTTGCGCTGATTGCTCTGCAGCTTCTCCAACTGCCCCCGCATGGTGAAGAGACGCTGCTGCGTCTCGCTGACGGCTGTGTAGGCTTCCTTGATGTCGTCGCGGGGCACGGTGTCCAAGGCCGCCTCGACCTGGCGCAACCGGTTAGTGACCTGTGTGTTGCGCTGTGCCAGGCGCTCCACCTCGCCACTCGTCTGCTGGATCAGCAGATCTACCTCTTTAAGCTCGCGCTGCGTCTGCTCGTACTCCTTGGTGCATCCTTCCAAGAACTGCTCAAAGGATGCCACACCGCTCTCCGCCGAAACGGCCATTTCACTTGCTCCTCGCCTCGTCCCCCATCATACAGGCATCGTTGAATCCATCCACACAGCCGGGGAATGTCGCCCCAGGCGCACCTTCCGCCCCCAATGTGTCCCGCTACTGGTCGTCCCTGGTAATGATTGCCACGTTCCGGCCCAGCCTCTTCTGGTCACGCAGAGGCACCCAGCCGTGTCGCAACGCATATACCGCCGCCTGCGTTCGATCGGCCACTCCCAGCTTGCTCAAGATGGAAGTCATGTGATTCTTGACCGTCTGATGGCTGATCCCCAGGTTGTAGGCGATCTCCCTATTGCTCATGCCTTGGATGACCAGCTCCAGGATCTCCATCTCGCGAGGGGAGAGCGGCGCGAAGAAGTGTCCCTCATCCCCAAACATTCCCCCACCAAAGCGCCGGAACTCCTTCAGGAGCCATTCGCCCAGGCCATCTTCGTCCAGCAGTTCGTCCCCGATGACATACTGCCCGTCATTGACGTGCCGGATCACGTCCACCAACCGTTGGGGGGTCACATCCTTGGCATAATACGCCGAAGCTCCCGCGCGGATCGCATGATAGACCTGCTCCTCGTCATCGTAGGCGGTGAGCATGATCACGTTGACCTCGGGACAGAGAGATTTGACCTTGCTTGTGGCCTGCAAGCCATTGAGGGTGGGCAAGTTGATGTCCATCAACACGACGTCGGGAAGCAGCTCCTGTGTCAATTCAATCGCCTCGGGGCCATCGGTTGCCTCGCCGACAATACTGAGGTCCCCGTGTGCAGCCAAGACATTACGCAGCCCTTGGCGGAAAACTGGGTGATCATCCACAATCATTACCCTGATTCTGCCCGACATGTCTCGCCCCCCGTATACTCTCGACTTTGCCGCTTCCGGACAGTGCTGGAGAAACGCTCGCTCGCTAGTATACCACAACGAGGCATGAGCACAAACAGAAGGGGTTCAATCTCCAAAAGGGAGGGATGACCGTACGTAGATCTCCAGTCGCTGTTCGCCGCGCGGGAGCGTGTCGAGCAACACAAAGTGTTGCTGCAGATACGCGTAGAAGCCCTCGTAGTCCTGGAGGTTTGCCATTTGGTGGGCTGTCCGGTCGGAGACGTCAACGATCACCATTCCAACATCCCCAGCCTCAATCTCGGCAATCATGCTTGCGCCCGTGATCCGGCCTGACGCCACAACGCCGCGAGATAGCTCTGCCCCCAAATATGTGGTGGAGCGGCGAGCGTGAAAATTCAGCTCTTGATAGTCCGACAGCACGTGGGTGTCTGGCGAGGTCCGTGCTTGAATACAGCGAGCTATCGCCATCGTATCTCGCTCGCTACGAGTCAACATCTGAGCATCGCTCATGGCCCAGGGAATGAAGACCACACCAATGATGGCCAGGAAAAGCATCGGCTTTCCCTCCCCATCGGGGAGAGCCGGAGAAAAGCTCCTGCTGCCAAGTAGGAGGCGGACTGTGTTGAGAGTTGCAGCGAAGAGGATCGAGAGCGAAGGCAACAGATAGAGCAATAGGCGGGGGTACAACTCACGAGATAGAACGACGAAAGCCAGAGCAGTTGGCAGTTGCCAACTGAACATAGCCAGCTTGGGGTCACCTGACCATCCGCGCCACGCAGCAGGCAAGGCGGGCAGACAAATCGAAGCGAAGGCCAGAAAATACACCACCAGGAACGCAAGGCCCTTAAGCACGGTCTGAGTGCGCGTCAACTCCTGTCCCCAGTCCAGATTGACCCCAATCACGGATGCGCGGAAACTGGGAAAACTGCGCATGAATACCGACGCTGTGAGACCAAGAACCAAAGCATACGGCAACAGCATAGCAAGCGTCCGAAGGACCGTCTTGCGTCGTGACTCCCGTTCCCGAAGCCAGGTCACCCCAAGAAAAAACCCGCATCCACCCAGAACCAGCACCGCCAGAAGCTTGTACAGCGTAGCTATAGCGAAGATCAAGCCGACCATGGCATAGGACAGCGTATTCCCTTTTCTGTACGCACGAGCGAACTGGTACAACCCCAATGTGCTGAAGAACACATAGAAGATGTCCGGTTGAAACAGGCGTCCAAACTGGCAGACCAAGGGATGAAGCAGGAAGACGACCATACCGAGCAGCGCTGCCTCTGCCGGCAGCGTCTGGCGAGCCAGGAAGAACACAATGAGAGCAGTCCCCAGCGTCAGACAAACGGGAAGCACACGCATGGGCACGAGCGCGGCTCCGAAGCTCTGCATCCATCCTGCCCCGGTGTACAGAAACAGCGGCCAACGCGTCGTAAAGACATCCTGATAGGGGCGCTCCCCCTCGCTGATGCGCCAAACCTGGTATAGGAAGCTTCCCTCGTCGTCATTGATCCGCCATCCCCCCAGGTTGTAGAAGTACAGCAGTCCGAAAACCAGCATAACCAGGGAGACGGCGAACACAGTCGAAAACACGCCGGCCTTGCGGGCGCTTCCATTCGAAAAGCCCTGTATCATGGTTCAGCACTCCCAGGCAAGAGCGGAAGCATACCGTTGCTCGCCATCCAGCCCCGTGCCCAGATGATGGTGATCACAGATCACCACAGACTATCTTTCCTGCCTCACTGCATACAAAACCGTCTCTCTGTCCATCCACGTCGCCGCGAGCTGTAGTCGAGGATGAGATGCCTGGCCGGCGTGCAGATCCGCCAGCGGAACGGGCCGGTTCACGTCCAGGATCACGTACCCCACCCCATACCGATCGGCCACGGCCAACAGCGTATCCACGCCCCCATTGGGCACGACCACGGATGGTCTGCGCGAGCGATACCAGAAAGCAGGGGGGTTACCCACCATGATGGCCGTGTCACTCGCAACGCCGCGCTGGCTCAGCCAGGCCGAGACATCGCCGTAGACTTGATCCGCATCCCACCACGCGGGCAGCTTGGTGAAAGTCACATACAGGCTCAAGAAGACCGCAAGAACGACCGCGCCGGCCGCGTACACAGTCCCAGCCTGCCGCACGTGCCAGCGCCTGCGCCGCCGCGCCACCCATCTCACAGCCACGTCCAACCCCACTATGCCTGCTGCATACAGGTAGGGCAACAGCACGCCGCTGGAGTGGAAGAAACCGCCGCGCCAGCCTGGATATGTGAACACCAGAGAGTGAACGAGGTAGAGGCACAGGAGGTAGATGGTGGACAGAGCAAAGCGCAGGCAGGTCCGCAAGCGATAGAGCCCGATCAGGACGAGCGGCAGTAGGAAGACCAGGCAATCCTCGGCCAGGAAGCGCTGCAGATTGGTCCACAATGCGAAGAGTTTGGAACGCAGGACGTTGCCCACGCCCCAGGCCATATAGGAGCGAAGGGAGAGATCGCAGTCGTAGCAGAAAAGGTCATCGTAGGTCGTGAGCCACATGGCCTTCGTCCCCGCCGGCGAAAGCAGAGAGCCGACCTGCCTCAGGTTGCGAAGGAACCAGGGCCCCATCACCAGCAGGTAGCCCGCGACGATCAGCGCCAGACCGCCAATCGTTGACGCGATCAGACGGGTAGGGGCATTGCCTTGTGCCTGCCCACTGACGCCGTCCTGCTCGATCTTCACCCGGATGCGCGCCCAGAGCCCCAGCAAGGGAGCCAGGGCGACCACGGAGAGAAGGACAATGCCATCAGCGCGCGTGAGATGACACAGGCCCGCCAGCAAACCCACGAGCAGCCAGCGACACAGCTTGCGCATCCGGCCGTCGGCATCCGGCTTCCCGCCCCCGGCAATCCACAAGGCCAGGCTGCCGAAGAGGGCAAAGGGAGCGAACGTCTCTGGCAGAGTCCAGTAAGGGAAGAAGAAACCGCTGAAGAGCGTGAGCAGGCAGGCGGCCCAGGCGCGCCGACGCGCCCCCAACCCGGCCTTGGGACCCGGCGTCTGCCAGGCAACCAGATACGCCACGGGTGGAAGCAAAGCCGAGAGTAACACAAATGGAAGCTGTGCCGCGAAGAAGGAGCCGGGGAAGAGAGCGACGAAGGGGACAGCGAGGAACGAGGGAAGCGGCATCCAGTAGAGGAAGCCCGGATGAGGAAGACCCACCGGGTCGTCCAGGTAGTTCCACAGGAAGGGCTCCGTGAGTCCCCCACCCTCGGCCAGGTGCGCGGCCTCAGCGGCGTAGTAGGCGGTATCCATGTAGCCAGGCTGGCGGATGAAAGCCGCCGTGACCAACCGCACGACGAGCGCGAGCACGGTCAGCCACACCAGGTCACGTCTTATCACACACACACTCCCATGTGCGTCGGACCTCAACGAGATTCATCCCCCCGCACGTATATCTGCGCCACACCGTCCTCGTAGCCTTGCTCCCAAGCGGGCGAGGCTGCCATGGCCCGAGACAGCGGCCCATCCGCCGTGACCAGTGCCGTGCGCACGCCATAAGCATCCAACCTCGCCTCCCAGCCCGGCCTGGCTGCCGCCAGTTCGAGGTATTCCAGCAAGAACTCATCGCCGTACAGGTCAGCCCGCCCATCGGCGAACACCGGATATCCGGGCGCGAGACGCCAGATCAGATACCCGCCCCACTGGTAGGGGTTGTAGAGCGGACCGGCGGGATGATGCCGTGCCATCCAATCCACCGCGCCCACTGGGAACCCAACCTCCTGCACCGCAGCCTCGACCGAGGGCGCGTGCCAGACGACCCCGGCCTTGAGCAGCGCCGCACTGATTATCAGCAACGCCAGCGCCGCGTTCAAGGTCGCCCGGCCCCGGGTGAGAGGCAACGGACGGCGGGGAGACCAGAGGTTTGCTAGGGCGCGGCGAGCGCGCCCAGACGCTACCGCCCGGCTCAGGACAGGGACCGCAGCCAGGGCGAATAGCCCCATCGTGCGCTGCGACTGCAACGTCAGGTACGCAAAACCCACCACCGGCAGCAGTTCAGTCCAGCGCGCGGGGCGACCAGAGAGCCCCAGGGCCAGCAATGTCACCAGCAACAACACAGCAAAAGGCTGATTGACCAGTTCATGGAAATCGGGAGAGGCCCACTCGGCGATGTACTGGCGGGCGACCTGCTGCCCAGCGTTGTAGAACGGGTAGCGCCACATCCGAGCGCCATAGGGATTGACCAGCACCAGCAAGAGCGCCAGGACGCCCACCGAGGCCAGCCAGGCGACGTCCCACCAGGTGAGTTCGTGCCGCAGGTGCGCCCGCTCGCCACGACGTAGACGATCCAGTATCGCACCGGCCACAGTCAGGGCCAGGAGCGCGAGACCCAGCGTGTAGCCAGCGTGTAGATTCACCCATAGGACGAAGAGCGGCGGCACACACCACAAGGCCCACCGCCTGCCACGCCGCCAGAGGCTCAACAGCCAACCCAAGACGGCCATCAGCACGTAGGTCGCCAGGTGCGGGCGCACCGTCCACACCGGCCCGCTGACGGTTGCTGCCAGCACCAGAATGAAGGCGCGCACAAACGGGCCACCGCTCATCTGCGGCCACACCAGCGCCAGCGCTACCGTCGCCGAAACGGCGACGGCCAGACCCAGGCCAGCGTACCCCATGAGCCGGTACAGCAGGTAGAAGATCACCTGGGCCAGCCATCCGTTGTCAATCCACGGGGCACCGGCCCTGGTGTGCGAGAAGGGATCCGCCCGAGGGATCGCGCCTTCCTCGACGATGTAGCGCCCGCCTGCCAGATGCCACCACCCATCGCTGTCCACCGGCACCCGCGCGGCCATGGCAAAGACGGCCGCCAATGTCACCACGAGAACCAGCCGCCGGGTGTCCAGCCAAGCCCACCATCTTGATCGGACAGCCGCCATGTTGGCGGCAGTTCTAGCCCCTCTACCCATCGGACGACCGCCCAGCGTGGCGGTAGCAGGTTAGCACGATACCCGGGAAACGCAGACGCTCGTCGACGCGATAGCGCGCGTCCAGCCACTCCTTGAGCGGGTCGAACGTCGCCCCCTCGGCCAGTTTCCGATTGCGGCCCGCGGGGAAGCCGTGGGGATCAGTGTTGTCGAGAGAGGTGATCACCCACATCTCTGTGGCGGGCGATTCCAGTCCCAGCCAAGCCACCAGGTCACCCTGGGGCAGACCGTCGGGCGCCTCGACCACAGTCAATTCCTCGGCAGGCGGGTAGTACCACAGCGGCAGCCGCTGCACGGGCCGCCGGATCAACACAGCGTCCCGACCCGCCAGGCTGTTCAAGCTTTCCACTCCCGCCCGCCAATCTTCCCTCGCATAGGACGGATCCGTGTACAGCGTCCCCAGCGCGAAGGCCAGGCAGGCCAGGCACACCCCGGCCACGGCCCATCCAGACCAGTGCCGACGCCGCCAGTGGTGCCACCCCCAGGCCACGAGCAACGCGAAGACGGGCAGTAGCCAGGTCACGTAGCGATCCATGTAGATCGAGCGCCGTTGCGGTACACCGGGCAGATCGACTGACAGCACCCACATCAGCAACAGCGGCACCGCCAGCCAGCAGGCCACCATCTGAACCACCTGGCGCACGCTAACCTGGAACTGCAACCAGCGCCACCCCCAGGCGAACGACAGGAGCAGCACGGCAAAGGCCAGCCAGTTCCACCAGTGCGCTGGATTGGCAGTGCCCCCCAGGCCGAAGGCCCAAAGCGTCAACAGCGGTTCATACCAGTGAGCCTCGGCGATCCAGTCGACGGGGGCTTGGCGGAAGCCCCCCGTCCCCAACACGACTATCAACCAGGGGAGGAAGACCAGGCCGACGAGCCCAGCCACCCCCAACCATCGCAGCAGAAGGCCCCGCCGGTGGCGCCAATGGAGCAACAGGGGGATTGCCTGCGCCAGCAGCAGAAACGCGCCAAAGTAGTGGGTATACAGCGCCGCTAAGAGCGCAACTGCGTAACAGAGCCAACCCCACTTATCCCGGGGATGGCGCATCACGCGCAGCAACGCCAGGTAGGAGCACACAGCCAGCGCACCCAGGAGCGTGTACGCGCGAGCCTCCTGCGAATACCAAACGTGCAGCGGCAAGATGGCCAACAGCGCCGCAGCGGTCACGCCCACGCGCCGGCTTGCCAATTGCACGCCCAGGCGGCAGACCAGTGCCACCGTCAGTACCCCCCACCAGACGGACGTGTAGCGCACCCAGAACGCACCGCGGCCCAGGGCCACCCAGGGCCGCATCAGGAGATAGTATAGCGGCACCTGGTTGCGCGCGCGCAAGATATCGGCCCACATCACCGAGCGAGTGCTCGCAGCGCGAAAGACGGTGACCATCTCGTCCCACCACATGCTCTGCGCACCCAGCCGCCATATGCGCAGCAGGAAAGCCACAAGCAACAACCCAACTCCCAGAGCCAGTGATCTACCTCGTCTCAAGCTGTTCTCTCCCGATGACACTCCGCCACGCCCTCAGAAACCAGGTTTTCCGGAAAAAACCTGGTTTCTGCTGCGTCTCAAGGGTAATTCCGCAGCGCCAGCGGCAAGCACACAGTGTAGGGGTTGACGATAACGGTCTGCTGCACCGAATCTGACGTGCCCCCGCAGTTGACCACGGTCAGTTCCACGTCGTAGGCACGGTTGTCCCCGTAGGCGTGCGAGCCGACGATGACCATGTCCGACACGCCGACCGGACCCTCCTGCGTGCCGTCACCGAAGTCCCAGGTGTAGTTGAAGGAGGGCGTACCGCTGGCTATCGTGGCCGTGAAGATGACCGTCTGGCCGATCCTCGGCGAGTCAGGGCTGTATGCGATGCCATCTTCCAGCGTGACCGGCACACAGTCAACGCTGCTCGTGTCCACCGCAGTGGCGAAGGTGGACGAGCCCTGCCACGTGGCCGTGATGACCGACACTGCGTGGCCGGTGGTGCCGGGTAGAGCCCCCACCGTGAGCGTGATCCCCACCGAACCATATGGCTGCATACCCATCACAGGACCGGTTGGCTGCAGATCATAAGTCCAGCCGGATGGCACTTCGCTCACGTCAAACGCGACGTCCGCAGGCGCATTGCCCATATTCGTCAGTGTGTGTGTATAAACGACGGCCTCACCGGGCAGGATAGGGGCCTGCCTGCTCGGCGGTTCCAGGCTCAACTCCCGCAACAGGGCCACCGTGGTGCTCACCGGTGCCCCAGCGACCACCCCCGCCGGGGTGATCACCGCCTGAGTGCAGGTAACGCCATAGGTCCAGTTGAGGAGCGTCGTTCCCGAGACGACATCGTCATCCACCCGGACGGTAAATGCAACAGGCTCCAGTTCACCCGCCGGGAGCAGCGCCTGAGTCCAAGTGACTGTGCGACCACCGCTGCCCAGAGCACACGAGTCGCCCCCCGTGCACCACCGGTACGTGGTACTCAGCGGCACCGTGTCGCTGATAACGAGACCGGTGGCGTCACCCAGCCCGGTATTGGACACGTTCAGTGTGTAAGTCAGCAATCGACGCGTGTACACCACGGGGGGCGCAGTCGTCTTGGTGATGCTCAGCGAAGGCAGTTGCACCGTGCTGACGACGCGGGCGGCGTTGTCGCTCGCGTCCGGCTCCTCCGTGGTGGTCGTGATGCCGGCCGTGTTGGTCAGCACAGTACCGACCGGGATGGGCGTCGGCTCTCCCGGCCCCGGCAGCCAGATAGGTAGGCTGGCGGTGACCCAGACATGCCCACTGAGGCTCCGGCTCACCGGGGCCGTCAGCGTCCACGCGATGGCCTGTTCCACGTGCTCCACGGTCGCGCCGGCCGACGTGGCAGACACAACATCGGTGACCAGGGCAGGCAACGTGTCTGTGACCACCACACCCTCGGCCCGCACCACACCTGTGTTGGTGTAGTGGATGGTGTAGACGATGGTCTGGCCCGGCGAGCACGTCGGCCTGGCGTCCTTGCGGATGGCCAGATCCGGATAGCCGGTGGTGGCGGTGATGACAACCGGGGAAGCCACGTAGGCGCGCCCGTAGGTCTCAGCGCCCGGGACAGACGCGGGCACGGACGTGCCTCGAGCCTCGGCCGTAGCAGTCAGCGTCGTCGCTGGCCCGACCGCATCGCTCACCCGGGCGACGAAGGCCACCGCCTCTTGACCACCGGCACTGACGGTGTCAATCACGTCGGTGAACACCGTGCCGCCGGTGCCGCTCACGACCCAAGCGCCCTGCAGCGTATCCGTCACCGCCACCCCATGCAAAGCAGCCGTGCCAGGGTTGTCAACCGTCAGGGTGATGAGTACGGCCTCGTCCATGCCCAGGTTCTCGCTCATCGCCGCCGTGTGGCTGAACACCAGCTCTGGCTCCGCCAGAGCCAGCACGTGCGCGTCGCTGACCGCGCGAGCCATGCCTATGGCTGAGCCCTCGGCGTAGGACACAGCGAGCGTGCTGGTGAGCCAATCACCAGCGGTGTTGTCCGCCAGGTTGAGAACCCGGCCGTTGAACGCGAGGGTCACGACCTCCGGTCCACCACAGGTCGCCGTCACCGTGCCCAGCGTCCAGGTGATCCCCCCCCCATCGGTCGAGAGGACCTGCTCCTCGACGGACGCGCCATTGACGGAGAGACTACCCACCACGTAGGTCAGCGCCGGTGTGGTAGATACCGTCCCACCGCCCTCGATCAGGCGCGGTAGCTCCTCCACGACCACAGGCCGGTAGGCGACGTGACCGGCCGGGACGGTGAACCGCGCCGTGTAGGTGACAGGCTCGCCGATAGTCACCTGTCCCTCGGGGGAAACGGCCCCCTGGCCTTCCTGACCGGCAGCGCCCGCCGTGGTGTTCACCGTGATGGCCTGCGGGCCGACGGAGAAGACCGAGACCGGATCGCTGAGGGAAGCGGTGAAGGTGACCACCGTGCCGCTGGCCAGGTAGGGCGTCACGTTGGCTGAGTAGGTGATATACGCGCGGCTCCCGACACCCATATCGCCGGTCCACACGATAGCCCGCTGGCCGGCATCGTATGCCCCGCTGCCGACCGTGGAGACGACTGTGTTCACGCCGTCTATGTAGTTGACGTCAGCCGGGAGATCATCGGTGACCCGGATGCCGGTGATCGTGCTGCCCGCGACGTTCGTGAGCGTGAACGTATGCGTCACCACCTCGCAGGGAAGCAGATCAACGGGCGAGGCCCACCTGAACGCGCGCAGCGGATACTGGTCAGCACCGACGTCAGGTGGAGCGACTCGGCCCTCGCCGTCTAGGTCCACGCTCACCCCAGCCCAGATTCCCGCGCCGACGGCCGCCGAGTCGCCCTTGACGTGGTAGTCGTTCAGCACCGGATCCATGAAGCTTGGGCTGCCGGCCAGGTCATGGGTCGTGCTAATCGCGCCGCCGCCCGAGGTGTCCGTATAGGTCACGGTGGCATCCCACAGCGTATAGTCCGTGGTGACGCTGGCCCCGCTGTCGGACGTGACGATACCCAGTGCATGGTCGACCAGGATAGTATTGGTCATCGCCAGGGTGAAATCGCCGACCCGCACCCCCTCGCCGCCGTTATCGGCCAGCGTGGTGTGGCGCAGATCGCCCCGGGCCTGGCTGCTACCCCACAGATACAAGCCACCACCACCCACACCAGACCGGTTGGCGGCAACGATATTGTTGGTCAGTGTGATGAGGTCACCGCTGCCCAGTTGGACTGACACGCCGCCCCCTCTGTCACCGGCCCAGTTGTCCAGGAGCGCGTTACGCTCCAAGCGAACGCGGCCCGTGCCCGAGATGCACAAGCCGCCGCCCAAACCTGTGGCCGTGTTCGTGTAGATGCGGTTGCCCGCCAGCACGGCCTGCTCATTCTGCAGGAACACGCCGCCGCCCGACGCGCCACTGCCGGAGGCCGCGTTGCCGTAGACCTGAGCGTTGTACAGGGCCAGGGTACCGCCCTGCTGATAGATGCCACCACCGCTGCCACTGGCCTGATTGCTGTAGACCTGGGTGGCTGTGACGGTGAGCCCGCCGCCCGAGACATAGACGCCACCGCCAGACCCGCCGCCGCTGGCTACGTTGTTGGTCACCCGGCTGTCGGAGAGCGTGAGTGTCCCGGCGCCGGCCGAGAGCCCCGCCCCGTCGCCGTTGACGAAGCCGTTGGCCAGGTAGAAGCCGTCCATGGTGACCGGCACAGTGCCAACGATACACGCGACGCGCCGGCTTCCCTGCCCATCCAGGATGCTCGGATGCCCCACGGGGTCGCGGACGGTCCAGCTACCGTCCGTGGTGTAGCCACCACGCAACGAGACGGGCTTGGCGATCAGCACGACGTCGCTGGCCGTGCCGGTGTAGGTGCCCTCCGCCACGTCCACCGTATCGCCGGCAAGCGCCTGATCCACAGCCTGCTGCACAGTCGCGCATGGCTTCCACGTCTCCAGGCAGTTGTTGTCCAGATCGGTGCTTGCCCCTGTCTGCGCCACGTAGCGCGTGCCCGGCACACCGTTGATCGTCATCCTCGTCGACGCGCTGCTGCGCACCTCGCCGAACACCTGCACGTCGGCATCGTTGACGATCTCTACGCCGGCCCCCAGCCAGGTGGTGATCTCGGCCGTATAGGTGATGTGGGCTGGCTGCCCGGTCGCGATATCGCCGGCCCAGGTAACGGTGCCCGACGCGTACCCGCACGCGCCGACGTCACACGCCAGCGTGCCGGCGAAGCTCAGGTAGGCATCCAGCGTATCGGTGAGCACCAGATCCTCCTGCTCACCCTCCAGCGTGAGCGTATAGGTGATCAGTTGCCCTGGATCGGCGCTGGCCGGGCCGTGCTTGACGATGGAGAGCGAGAACTCATCAGCGCCCACGTCCGGGAACTCCAACAGCGGGCGCAGGTCGCCGTCAATGTCCTCGCTCAGGCCGGTGTCCACCCCCTTCTCAATGGCGTCCGAGGCGATGGTGAGGTGGTAATTCATGCCATCGGGGTCGGAGAACGCCGCGTCGCCCTCATACTCAGGGGCACTGACGTACGTACCCACGTTGGCCGTGTTACTGTGCCAGAGCGTGTTGGACAGGCGCGCCGTGCTCCCTGCCGTCACGCTGACGCCCACCGTGTGGCTGAAGAAGAGCGTGTTGGTGAAGCCAGCCGTGCCGCCGACGACCGCGCCCGCGAATCCGTTGCGCGCGAAGGTGTCGTGCACCACCCTGCCCGCGCCTTGCGTGCTCCGCAGCCCGGCCCCGTCGTTGTGGGCGATGACGCTGTTGACCAGGTGATACGTCCCGTTCACCACGCCCACGCCGTCACCGGTGTTCTCGTACACCCAACTGCGCTTGAGTGTCAGATCGCCACCCCAAACGCGAACGCCATCCGCGCCAGAGTGGACGCGGCAACGGCTGATGACGGCCGTGGCCGTGTAGACGGCCACGCCTGGGTCGCCGCCCTCGACGTTCAGGCCCGCCAACGCCACCGCTTCCGTCACCGCTTCGGTGACGACCACACCGATGCCCCCACTCGGAGCGCTCAGCGTACTCGTGTATGCGTCTGGATTCTGATCCCAGTTGTCAGGATTGTAGCCACCGGTGAGCGTGATGACCTTATCCAGGCTCACCACCTGTCCGATTCCCGTGTAGGTACCGGCGGCCACCCGCACCTCGTCTCCCTCCAGCGCCTGGGTCACCGCGTACTGGACCGTGCGGCAAGGACGGGCTGTCCGCAGGCAGTTGTTACCTGCATCGTCACCACCCGTGCTCACGTGGCGCGGCCCCGGCACCGCAGTGACCTCGGCCACCACCACGGACGCGGGCGCATGATCCACCCAGGCCGTGTTCGTGATCCACGTGCCGGCCATCAGCCAGTCCGTGATCCGTGCAGTGAACGTGATGAGGGCCCGCGTGGCGGGGGAGACCGTGCCCTCCCAGAGGACTGTGCGGGCGTCCGGGTCATAGCTGCCCACGCCGGTCTCGGTGTACAGAGCGACGTAGTCCAGGTAGGGGTGCAGCGTGTCGGTGACCACGACGTCGCGAGAGATGTCGCCGACGTTGCTCACCACGACGGTGTAGGTGATAGCCGCGTCGGGAGCAGGCTCGCCAAGCACCAGCTTGGCGCTCGACAGGCCACTCTCGTACGCGCCCACGTCCGTGCGACCACCCGCCGGCAGCGGGCGCGAGTTGCCGTCCCGGTCCAGGTCCGGCAGATCCCCATCAGGGTCGCCCGCGTCTATCGCCGGCGAGCCGAGCTGCAGGTGGAAATCCCCACCTGCGGGGTCCACGAGACGCGGGGCAGCGGAGAAATCGTGGGTGCCCGTGAGCACGCCGCCGGCGTAGTCGGCCGGGCTGTTGCCCCACACGTTGTTATAGTCCAGCGCGCCGACGCTCCCGTAGATCCCGTAGTTCACACTGCCCACGACGATGGTGTTGCTGACGACCGGCGAGCCGCCCGCCAGATACAAGCCACCGCCTTCGCCCGCATCGTTGTCGTAGAACGTGTTGTTCCACACCAGCGAAGCACCCGTGCTACAATACAGTCCCCCGCCATCTCCCTCCGGCGCAGCGCTGTTGCCATAGAGCACGTTGTTCCATATGCGCGGGCTGCCCCCAGCGACGTAGAGACCGGCACCGTCCTGGGCCACGTTGGCGTACACGCTGTTGCGCTGCAGGGCCGGCGCGCCACCGCCCTCGTAGTACACGCCGCCGCCACGGCCACCCTGAGCCGTGTTGCTGTAGATCCGGTTCGCCTGCACCGTTGGCACAGCCCCGGCGACGTACACGCCCGCTCCATCGCCCTCCACGTAGCCCCGCCGCAGATGGAAGCCCGCAATCGTGGGCGTGATGTCTTCCCCAACGACGACGAGTACGCGCCCCTGCCCACCCGCGTCGAGCACCGTCTCGCGGGCGACCGGGTCGGAACTGGCCCAATCGTCGCTGGTGTACCCGCCGCGCAGCGCGATCGGCTTGTCCACGTGAACCACCGACGTGTACCCGCCCGTGGACCGAACGCCTGTGTAGACTCCCTGGGCAACGAGCACGTCGTCCCCGCTCACGGCCTGGCCCACGCCCTGCTGAACCGTCGCACACGGGCCGTACTCGTAGGGTGCTAGACAGCTGTTGTTGTCGTCGGTCCCGCCCGGCGCTACGTAGCGCACGCCGCTGATGGGCGTGACGAGGGTGTAATCGTTCGCCACGATCTGCTGCCCCGCAAAGGCGACGATCACCTGCGTCTGCTCGGTCTCCCCGGCCGCTGCGTGCGTGGGGAGCAACACGGTCACGATCACCGGGGTGTAGGCCTCCCCGGGCCCCAAATCGGCGACGCGCACAGGGCTCACAGACGCGTTGGCAAACTCACTCCAGGTGGTCAGATCGAACGTCTCGGTGTAGTTGCCCGTGTTTGTCAGCGTGTGCCGGTAGACAATCGGATCGCCCGCCTGGCCCTCCCCATAGTAATTGGGCGCGAGAATCGCCCCGGGCGCATAGGGCACCGTGCTCGTGTCCACGGCGGTATCGTAGACCGTCGCGGTGAGCTGCGATGTGGCCGTTATGACGAGGACGTCGCGCGTGCCACTCAGCGTCTCTGACCCCGTCAGCGGCACGCCGATGGTCGCCGTCACCCAGGCCGCGCCCCCAGGTGGCAGGGTGTTGACCGCGGTCGGGATCACCGTCGCCCAACCCAGGTCGCTGGCGTAGGTGATGGCGTACGAGTCGCTGACGCCTCCGGTGTTGCTCAGCGCGTGGACGCGCGTGATGACCGCCCCGGGGGCCACGCTCGACACCCAGTCCGGCGCGAGCGTCACGTGGGGTCGTCGCAGCGTGGTGGTGTCCACCGCCGTGGCCCACGCCGTCGGGCTGAACTGCGACGTCGCCGTGATCAACGTCCAGTTAGTCAGCGTGTAGACGTCGTGGGGCACGGCCACCGTGACCTGGATAGTCGCCGTGAGGCTATCTCCACCCACGGCCACCGCGACCGGCTGCTCGCCTTGCCCATCGACGTACACGTCCCATCCGTGCTCGTTCTGCCAGGTCAGGTCGAACGTGTCGGTGTAGTTGCCGCTGTTGATCAGCGTGTGCGTGTAGGACAGGCTGAGATCCGCGCCAAGGGCCGGCTGGGTCACCACCGCCGTGTTGTGCGGCACCAGGGCCACCCCCGGCACCTGATTGACGATACTCGTGTCAACGACGCCGTCGGAGGGCCAGCCTTCGTCGCGGACGGCAGTGATCACCGTCGTCTCCACCAGCAGGTTGCTCGTGTCCATGGGAGGCACGGTGACGTAGAAGTTACGCGTGACGGACTCCCCCGGTTGCAGGAGCACGGGGGCCGGGACAGCCACGTCGAAGCCCTGGCTGCTATGGCTGATGAAGTCGAAGGTGTCCATGCAGTTGCCGGTGTTGGTCAAGCGGTGGGTATAGCTGATGACCACCTCCTGGCTCGGATCGGAGCGGGCATTGCGGGTCTCGTCGTGAACGAAGTCCACCCCGTACTGCCTCAACACGGACGTCTTGTCCACCACGGTGTCGCTGACGATCTGCCCCATATACAGGCCCGCGTAGGAGGTCGCACGGACCAGCGTCGTGTTCGACATGGTGCAGGTGGCATCGTCGGGGATGGTCACCTCCACGGTGACCGACATGGCCTGGCCCTGCAACAGGCTGACCTCGACCGGCTGTTCCGTGGTTCCGTTCACCGTCACCGACCAGTCGGGCTCGGTCTGCCAGGTCAGCGCGATGGTGTTGTCGTGGTAGTTGCCGTCGTTGGTCAGGGTGTGCTCGTATGTGACGGGACCCAGGTCAGGTCTTCCGCTATCGCTCTCGTCCGCCACGAACGTCAGGGCCGGGTGCTGGTTGATGACCAACGTGTGGTTGGCCACAGGCTGCACCGCGGCGTCGCCTCGCGACACGGCGGTCACGATCGCTGCGTCAACCATCAGTTCATCGGTCTCAGCTGCCAGTACCGTGACGTCGAAGCAGATCATCCGCTCCTCAAACGGTCCCAGCGTGGCCGGGCTGGGGTCGATGCTCACGGGCCACGGTTCGTCCGCGTCCCACTCGAAGTCAAACGTGTCGGTGTAGTTGCCCTCGTTGACCAGGACCTGGCAGAAGCTGGCCGTTGTCTCGCTTGCAGGGTTCGAACCGAACCGGTACCAGCGGTTCGTTCAGCCCTTCCACGACGCGCCGTAGGTGCGGCTTATGGTTGTGGTGTTCATCGCCGCATCGCTCTCGTCCGCGTTGATCGTCGATGTCGCCGTGACGACGGTCGTGTCTATCGTACTCCCGACCGCCTGCGCCGGAATCCGTATCCGTACCTCTATCTCGTCGGCCTCACCAGGCCCCACCTCCACGGGCTGGGGGGGGGTCACGTCCCAATCCTCGCTGCTGTGCGCCGATATGGCGAAGGTGTCCGTGTAGTTGCCGCTGTTCGTCACCGTGTGATAGTAGTATATCGTCGCGCCGGAATCCGCGCCCAGAGCGTTGTCCGGCTCCAACGTCACGCCCAAGCGCCGGTACTCGTCGGCGCCGATGTCGGGCGCAGGTCCCATCTTGCGGGGCTGCCCCTCGAAGTCCTCCGTCACCACCGTGTCATCGCCCTCGTTGACGCAAGGCGATGTGTACCAGACGTGGAAGTTGCGGGAGGCCGCGTTCACGAACTGCGGATCCTCCCCAGGGAAGATGCTGCTGGGCCCGGGGGTCGCGCCGGTGTAGTCGCCGTTCGTGTTGTTCCACACGTCGTTGTAGTCCAGATCCGCGCCGGCGGCCTGGCTGTTGACGCCGCCCCCGCTGCTGGCAGCCGTGTTCTCGGCGACAATCGCGTTCTTGACACTCGGGCTGCCGCTCCCGGCCAGGAAGATGCCACCGCCGCGATCGGCGGCATTGCCGTAGATCGTATCGTGCCAGATGCGCGCGCTCCCGCCGGCCACGTACACGCCGCCGCCATCCACGCCCGCCACGTTGTCGTACACCGTGTTGCTCCAGAAGCCCGGGCTGCCGGCCGCGCTGGAGAAACCGCCGCCCCGGGGGGCCGTGTTAAAGGCCAGCGCGTTCTGCTCCAGCGTGGGGTTTCCCAGTTCGTTGTGGATACCGCCGCCATAGGCACCCGCCGTGTTGCCACTGATGACGTTGCTCCGGACAACCGGCGAGCCTGAACTGTAGATGTACACCCCACCACCGGAACCGGCCGTCGCGCCACCCTGAATCACGAACCCCTCCACCGTCGGCGCGCCGAAGATGTAGAACACCCGGCCAGCACCTTGAGCGTCCACGATGGTCGGATATTCCTGAGGATAGGACACCTCCCAGGCGTTAAAACCTCCGGCCGTATAGCCGCCGCGGAGCGTGATGTTCTTGTTAAGCGTGACGTTATGCTCGTAGTAGGTGCCCTCCGCCACCTTAACCAGGTCGCCGGTGACCGCCTGCTCCACCGCGTGATCGATGGTGCGGCAGGGCGCATCGGACACCAGGCAGTTGTTCAATCCATCGCTGCCGTTCGTCGCCACGTAGCGCTCGCCGGTGGTGTGGTTCACCTCGATGGTATCGGTCACCACCGCCGACACGCCGCTGAGGGGATTGAGGCTGCTGGCAGTCACAACCACTGTCTCAACCAACCCGCCCGGCGCGGTGGCGGGCACGTTCACCGTGACCCACAACGTGGTCGTAATCCCGGGGCCCAGCGCCACGTCCTGCGTCGGCGTGAGCACAGACCAGCCATACGCACTGGTGTGCGAGATGACAAATGTATCGGGGGCGTTGCCTGTGTTCGCCAGCGTGTGCAAGTAGGCCTTCGCCTCGCCCGGGTTCATGGACTCCGCGTACGGAGGCGTCAGCGAGACGCCCGGGTTCCAGTTGACCAGGGTCGTGTTGCTCACCACGTCGACCGCCGCGTCGTTGAGCTGCGACGTGGCCGTGACAATGACGGTCGCGACCGTGTCGCTGACGGCATCGGCGGGCACGTCGAGCGTGATAGGTGCCTCCTCCCGCTGTCCCGGCGCAAGCGTGAAGATCTGCGTGTAGTGCACCTGCCAGCCTGTGCCCAGGCCGCTGGTGATCAACTCGTGGTGCAACACGTAGACGTCATCGACGCTGCCGGTGTTGGTCAGAACGTGCGGATGGATGGTAGACAGGCCGGGCGTGCCCGTCATCGTGCTCGAGTGGGGCTCGAAGTCCACGTCAGGATAGGAAACGCTCTCGTCAGCGCCGATGTCGTACCAGCCGCCCGCCGGCAGCGGCCGCGCGTCTCCTTCGAAGTCCAACGCCAGCCCCGTCGCCGGGTCACCGTGGTGCACACAGGGGGAGTCGGCTAACAGATGGAAATCGCCCCCGGCGGCATCCACAAAATGCGGGTCTGCCTGCATGTCGGTCTCGCCGGCGCTCACGTTGACGTAGTTGCCGCCCGTGTTCTGCCACACGTCATTGTATGCCAGGGATGGGACAGCGCCTACTGCAGCGAAAAGGCCGCCGCCAGAGGCCGCCGCGTTGCTCACGACAATGGTGTTGCTGATCACCGGGGAACCCGGGCCCAGATAAACGGCGCCGCCGTCCTGCGCGGCCGTGTTGCTGACGAAGGTGTTGTTGGTCAGCCGGGGGCTGCCTCCGGCAGACCCAAACCCACCTCCGTCGTCATCAGCCTGGTTCGCGTAGAACACGACGTTCTGAATCGTGGGGTCTAGCGCCGTCGCCACGTAAAGGCCGCCGCCGGACGTTGCCTGCCCCTCACGGACGATGAAGCCATCCACCGTCACCGCACCGGTACCGGTGATGTAGACCCCGCGCCCCAACCCATCAGCGTCGAGGACCGTCTGGGAACTGGGCGTGGCCCAATTGGTGAGTGTGTACCCCCCGTGCAGTGTGAGCGCCTTGCTGATGTAGACCGTCTGAAGGACTGTCGCGCCGCCGTCCTGGCGTGACGACACCCCCTGACACACGCCAGCGACCCGTACCTCCCCACCGGTGGGCGCTATGTCAACCGCCGCCTGCACGTCAGTGTATACCTGACCCGCATCACCAATCCGGGCAAAACACGTGCCAGAGCGGAACTCGTAGGCCCCCACGTCGGCCCGGGAGCCAATGGGGCGCGCCACACCGTCGTAGTCGCCGTCTGGATAGCTACCCGAGTTCGGGTCGGCAGCGCCGATACAGGGCGAGCCAGACTGCAGGTAGAAATCCACGCCCGGATTCACGAACAAGGGATCGGTCCCCATCATGCCTGCGCCGCCGGGCCTCGCGTCGTCGTGATAGTCACCACCGGTGTTTCCCCACACGTCGCAGTACGTTGGAGTGACAACAACGGCGCTGTCGATGCCATACTCACCGTTGTCCACGATGACGTTGTTGCGAATGGTGGGGACGTCGCCCGAACCCCAGAACCTCCAAATGCCGCTGCCAGCGTTGCCGTAAATCGTGTTGTTCTGAATCAGCCCGCCGCTTTCCCTGAGGAAAACGCCATGACCACCGTCACCCACGTTGTCGTAGATCAGGTTGTTCTCAATCGTGATCGGCACGTAGGCGTAGATCCCGCCCCCACGGACGCTGCTGAACAGACCAACGCGGCCGGTGTTCCTGTAGATGCGATTTGCCTGCACCAACGGGATGGCATCGCCATTGGCAGCAATCCCGCCTCCGGCTCTGGCCGAGTTGCTGTAGATGTCGTTGTGCTGTACGAGAACGTAGTTGCTGATGTATATGCCGCCGCCATCCGAGGATTCATACGCCGTGTTGGTGCTGACGGTGTTATGCTGAACCGTCGGGCCAGAAGCGGAACCTATCTGCCCCTGAGCGTAAATCCCTCCCCCGCCGTACCCCTGGTTGCCCCCCGCCGTGTTACTATACACCCAGTTGTACGCCACCACGACCCCACCTGACACGTCGCGAACGTATATGCCGCCACCGTTTCCATCACACACGTTGCTGTAGACCGTGTTCCGGCGGACCGCCGCGGCGGCATCGTAGACGCAGATGCCACCTCCGTGCCCGACGTGGTTTTCCCCCTCGGAGGTGGACTCGTTGCCATACACGACGTTGCCCCACACCGTCGCGGCGGCCCGCACGCAAATGCCGCCACCGCCGTCGTCTCCCCCAGTAGACGGATTCTGGTTGGAATGGATGGTGTTGCTATACACCAACGCGTCGGCGTGCCCGACGTATATCCCGCCGCCGCCGATGTACGCAGCGCCTGCCCCACTCGCCACGTTGCTGTAGATCTCGTTTGAATACACGCGCGCGCCACTGTTGACGTACAGCCCGCCGCCGCTGTCACCGGCCGCATTGCTGTAGACCTGGTTGTACCGTAACACGTGAGCAGCGCCGTCCAGGTAGAACCCGCCGCCGTTGTCGTCAGTGGTGCCGGTGATCAGGCCGTTTGAGACGCGCAGACCCTCTACCACCACCGCGCCGGTGCTGTTGACGTAGATCGCGCGCCCCTGTGCCTGCGCATCCAGGACGGTGGGATATGCGTCCCAGTCCGGATTGCTCCAGTTGGTGAGCGTGTAGCCACCGCGCAACGTGAGCGCCTTGCTGATGTACGCGGTCTGGAGCAGTCCGCCTCGCGTCTCGACGCCGGCACAGCGACCGGCCACCGCGATCAGATCGCCCGCGCCGGCCGCGTCCACTGCCGCCTGAACAGTCGTATACACCCGCCCGCTGCCCAGACGGGCGAAGCAGGTGCCCGCGTAGTAGGATTCATGCGCGCCGATGTCGGAATGCCCCCCGAAGGGACGCGCGTGCCCCTCGTAGTCCAGGCCTGAGGTCTGCGTGAGCGGCACCTGATCCACGCACGGCGACCCGGTCGCGAGGCGGAAATCTCCCCCGTCCGGGTCCACGAAGAGCGGATCGGTCGAGGTGAAGACGGTGACCGCACCCATGCCGACTCCGCCTGTGTCGTCAGCCGCGTTGTCCCACACGTCGTTGTAGCCCAGGAGCGGATATGCGCCCAGGGCTGCGTAGATGCCGCCGCCGGAGGAGGCCCTGTTGCGGGCCACAATCGTGGCGCTGACGACCGGCGCGCCGCCCGCCGCGACGTAGATGCCACCGCCGCTGCCCCCACTGCCGACGGCGTTAGAGTACAACGTGTTGTGCTGCAGAAGGGGCGTCCCTCCAGCCACGTACACCCCACCGCCCCGAGCGCTCGGCTGATCGCTCTGGTTGAGGTAGATCAGATTGCTCTCCACCACCGGCGAGCCAGAGGCGACGTACAGGCCACACCCCTCGATAGTTGCCACGTTGTCGTGGATGCGGTTGCGGCGCAACGTCGGTGAGCCACCAGAGACGTAGACGCCAGCTCCCTGGCCGGCCCGGCCGTCGAAGATGTGGAACCCCTCGACAACCGGCGCGATGTCGGCCGCGATGGACACCACCCGCGCCGTCCCCTCGCCGTCCAGGTGGGTGGGATATGCCTGTGGATCGGGGAACGCCCAGCCATTCGTGCTCGTGTAGCCCCCCTGGAGCGTGAGCGTCTTGGTGATCTCGACGACCGTGCCATCGCCATCAACGTCGTTGTACACGCCCTGGGCGACCTTGACGGTGCCGCCGGGGGCAATGGCGCTCACCGCAGCCTGGACGCTGGTGTAGGGCGCACATGCGCTTTCGAGACACACCGTGATGACGTCCGGCGCGGCGCTCCCTTGGGACAGACGAGCCATTGGTGGAGACTCGGATGGCGCGCGAACAGGATTGGGCAAGGTCGCAGAACGTGGCGCGGCCTCGCTACCCGCAGGTTGGATTTCTACGGGCTCAGGCGAGGCCGCGTACACGTGCTCCCGCGTAATACTCAATAACCCAAACAATGCTGCCAGGCCGAATACGGCCAGGCCCAAAGCTAAGACAAAGCGCCAGATAGACTTTGCGCCCATCTCCTCTCCCGACCCAAGACCACAAAAGCGATCCCAGTATAGAGGCGCGGAGACCGCGCCCACTTGACGTCAGCGAATGAGAACCACCCACCGCGGGGCCAATCGACGCGCATCAGGCGCACAGAGACCCGCGCTGTGGGCGGCATGCTGACGCATGCCACACAGGCGACCGCCACTGCCAGGAGAACGAACCTGCACGCCCGGTTGACTTGCAGTCAGTATAGCATGGTCTATGGCGTGAATCAAGGGGTACTATGGTACCATTGGGGTGGTATGTAGGTGAAGAGACCCTAAAGGTTTCAGAAAACCTTTAGGGTCTGGTATCTCATAGGGTCTGCTATCTCATCCGAGAGCGCCCCGCGCATCCTGCGCCGGCTTCTGAGCGTACGCCGTAAACAGGTCACCCAGGTTCACCGGCACGGCCAACCCGCGCAGCCCCAGCTTCGTTACCAGCCACTCCGCCGGCAGGCCAACGAACGGCACCAGCGCGCCGACACGGTTCATCAGGTAGCCCAAGCGCTGGAAGCGTCCCTGGGGCCGATCGCCCAACACACAGAAACCGCAGTCCTCCAACATCGCGCGCAGCGTGCTTCGCGAGAAGTAGTATATATGCATCTCCATCAGCCACGGCCAACGCCCGCCCATCAACCGGGCAAAGAGGCTGTCGATGTCCATCGTGTGCACGACCGCCAGGCCGCCGGGCTTGAGCAACTGATACGCCCGCTGGAGCACGCCACTGGGATCGGTCACGTGCTCGATCACGTCCCACATCGTCACGACGTCGAAAGCCCCCTCGGGCAGGTCCGCCGTGTCCAGCGTACCTTCCACCACGCGGAGCCCCCGCGCCCGCGCCTGGGCCACCGCCCACCGAGAGGGATCCACCCCCCACGCGTCCCACCCGTGGCGGGCCGCGATCTCAACAAACACCCCCGTATAGCAGCCCACGTCCAGGAGCGGACGACCATTGGGCGGCCCGGTGATGTGCTCTAGAGGTCTGAGATGGCGCTCGAAGGTCAACACGCGCCCCTCCCGCTCCTCAACGTAGAGCGGGTCCTCGACCGCCTGGTAGGTCTCGACGATATCACATCCGTCGGGACGCGGATCGGTGTACACCAGGCCGCAGCGCCGGCACTGCACGATCGTGTGGTGGCGGCCGTACCCGCTATGGGTGCAACGGAACGCCCGCCAGTCGCCGTGACCCTCCGCCTCGATCGTGCATGGGTAGCGCACGACGTTGTCGTCAGCGCCGCAGAGGTTACAGTGCACGTGTTCCATCACAGTGGCTTCCGTCCGGGCGCTGCACCCGGCGCTAGGCGCGCCCAGGCCAATCGGAGAACCGTACCCAGTGCTTTGCGGATCTCGTCCTTCGATATCTTCGAACTGCCCAGGCGGCGATTCTCGAATAGGATGGGCACCTCCCCCACCCGCCAGCCGCGCCGCTGGACCCGATACAGCATCTCGATCAGGAACGAATACCCGCTGGCCTTGATCCCATCCAACGACATCCCCTCCAGGACCTCGCGCCGGTAACAGCGGAAACCGGCTGTCGCGTCGCGGGCGCGCAGACCAAGCATCGTACGGGCGAACGCGTTCGCCCCCCAGCTCAGCAGCTTGCGGCCCACGGTGCAGCCGTCGGTGCCCCCGCCCGGCACGTAGCGCGAGCCGATGACTAGATCGTAGCCTTGGCTGATCTTGTCCACCATTGCGGGGATGTAGCGCGGGTTGTGGGAGAAATCGGCATCCATCGTGCAGACCAGGTCCGCGCCCTCGGCCAATGCCCGCTTGAAGCCAGCGATGTACGCCGTGCCCAGGCCCAGCTTGCCGGCGCGATGAAGCACCCCCACTCGCCCGTCGTGCCGCGCCGCCAGACCATCAACGATAGCACCTGTGCCGTCGGGGGAATTGTCGTCCACGACGAAGACCCGCACAGCCGTCGGCAGGGCGAGCAGTTGTGACACCAGTGCCTCGATATTCTCCCGCTCATTGTACGTGGGTACGATCACCACTACTTCCAAGACCACCTCCAGACTCCACACCACACACAGACCGTAGGGGCAGCGCCTCGTGCCTGCCCGATTATGGGGGCAACACCTCGTGCCCGCCCGACTGTAGGGGCAGCGCCTCGTGCCTGCCCGACTACAGGGGCAATACCTCGTGCCTGCCCCATTGCGCGACCACAAGGGTACGCCCCTGCATCTGGAACAGGAGATCAATTGTAACCCTCTTGGGGAGATCATGCAAGGTTGCTGGACCGGAGGCTGTGTTGGAAATACGTAAGAAAGGCAATCCCCGGCGATTTGTGTATTGACTTCGGCCGCGTTACATGGTATATTAAAAAAGAGTTTGATCGTACAAATTGGTGATAAGGAGGACCCGGCCATGACCCGCAAGACGTTCAGAGTCCCCAACATCAGCTGCAATCACTGCGTGATGACAATCAAGCGCGAGCTGGAGAAACTGGAGGGCGTCACCCAGGTGAGCGGCAACGCCGAGACCAAAGAGGTCAGCGCCGAGTGGGAATCGCCGGCCACGTGGGACGGCATCAAATCCCTCCTGGCTGAGATCAATTATCCAGTGGAATGAAAACAAGCACCACGTAATACGCAACACGCAGCACGCAATTACGTAATACTTATAGGCAACACGTGATATGTATTGCGTATTGCGTGATACTTGAGGAGATTCGCACTTGGCCAATGAGACCAAGCTTACCCTGCCTATCACCGGTATGACGTGCGCCAATTGCGCCGCCACCGTCGAGCGCAGCCTGAAGAAGGCAGACGGCGTTTCCGATGCTATGGTGAACTTCGCCACCGAGCAGGCGACGGTGACGCTCGACCCGGCACAACTGAGGCCTGACGAGTTGATGAAGCGCGTGAAGGACGCGGGCTACGGGGTCGTCACCGCCCACGTCGAGTTGCCCATCACGGGCATGACGTGCGCAAACTGCGTCGCCACCGTGGAGCGGACGCTGAACCGAAAGGTGCCCGGCGTCGTCCGGGCGGACGTCAATCTCGCCACCGAGCGGGCCGCCGTCGAGTACGTCCCGGGCGCGGCATCTATCGCGGACATGGTGCGCGCCGTCGAGCAGGCCGGCTACGGCGTGGTGCAGGCAGCCGAGCAAGAGCAACTGGAGGATGTCGAGGCCCAGGCCCGCCGGGCGGAGATCGCCGACCAGACCCGCAAGTTCTGGGTGGGCGCTGCCTTTGCCCTGCCGCTCTTCCTGCTCAGCATGGCGCGCGACTTCGGCCTGCTGGGCCAGTGGGCGCACGCCACCTGGGTCAACTGGCTGTTCCTGGCCCTGGCTACGCCGGTCCAGTTCTACACCGGCTGGGATTACTACGTCGGCGCCTTCCACGCGCTGCGAAACCGCAGCGCTAACATGGACGTCTTGGTCGCCATGGGCTCATCGGTCGCCTACCTGTACAGCCTCGTGGTACTCCTCTTCCCGGCGGGGGGCCAGCACGTGTACTTCGAGACGTCGGCCGTCATCATCACGCTGATCAAACTGGGCAAACTGCTGGAAGCCCGGGCCAAGGGCAAGACGGGCGAGGCCATCCGCAAGCTGATGGGGCTGCGCCCCAAGACCGCCCGCGGCGTGCGGGACGACAGTGAGATGGAGGTGCCGGTCGGGGACGTGCGCGTCGGTGATCTGGTCATCGTGCGGCCCGGCGAGCGCGTGCCGGTGGACGGGGTCGTCGTCGATGGACACTCGGCGGTGGACGAGAGCATGCTCACCGGCGAGCCGATCCCAGTCGACAAGCACCCCGGCGACGAGATCATCGGCGCGACGATCAACAAGCAAGGACGGCTCAAATTCGAGGCCACGCGGGTTGGCGCGGAGACCGCGCTGGCTCAGATCATCCGGTTGGTGCGGGAGGCCCAGGGCAGCAAGGCTCCCATCCAGCGGCTGGCCGACCGGGTGGCGGCTGTCTTCGTCCCGGCCGTCATCGTGATCGCACTGCTCACCTTCGCCGTCTGGTGGGCCATCGGCGGCGACGTCACCGCGGCCTTGATCCGCCTCGTGGCGGTCCTGGTGATCTCGTGCCCCTGCGCTCTGGGTCTGGCCACCCCGACCTCCATTATGGTCGGCACGGGCCGGGGGGCAGAGATGGGCATCCTGTTCAAGAACAGCGAGGCGCTGGAGACCGCCCACCGCCTCCAGGTCGTGGTGGTGGACAAGACAGGCACGCTCACCGTCGGCAAACCCTCCGTCACTGACGTCATCGCGTCCGGCCCACAAGACACAGAATTGGAAACGCTGCTGCGCCTAGCCGCATCGGCCGAGCGGGGCTCCGAACACCCGCTGGCGCAGTCGATCGTCGCCGAAGCAGAAGCCCGGGGCCTGCAACTGGCCGAGCCGCAGGCATTCGAGGCCGTGCCAGGCAAGGGCATCCGCGCCCAGGTGGAGGGCCAGGCGGTGCTGGCGGGAAAGCCGGCATGGCTGGAAGCCGAAGGCGTGTCGCTGGGGAACCTCAGCGCCGACGTGGAGCGGCTTCAGGCAGAGGCCAGGACGGCCGTCGTGGTCGCCGTGGACGGAGAGACTGCGGGCATCTTGGGCATCGCCGACACATTGAAGGACAGCTCCAGGGAGGCCGTCGCACAGATGCACGCATTGGGACTGGAGGTGGCGATGCTCACCGGCGACAACCGGCGCACTGCCGAGGCCATCGCCGCACAGGCCGGCATTGACCGGGTGCTTGCGGAGGTGCTGCCCGCCGACAAGGCAGCCCAGGTGAAGCAGCTACAGGCGGATGGCCACAGGGTCGCCATGGTTGGCGATGGCATCAACGACGCACCCGCGCTGGCCCAGGCCGACGTCGGGGTGGCGCTGGGCACCGGCACCGACGTGGCCATGGAGACCGCCGATGTGACCCTTATGCGGGGCGACCTGCGGGCGGTGCCCCAGGCGCTGGCGCTCAGCCGGGCCACGATGCGCACGATCAAACAGAACCTTTTCTGGGCCTTCTTCTACAACGTGGTGCTTATCCCTGTGGCCGCCGGTGTGCTCTACCCCTTTCCATGGGTGCCCGACGTCCTGCGCCAACTGCACCCCGTGCTGGCCGCGCTGGCCATGGCCTTCAGCAGCGTCACCGTCGTCAGCAACAGCCTGCTGCTGAGGCGAGCCCGCCTGTGACACCGCATTAACGCCGCGTTAACCTGCCAACAACACCGAGTTAAACGAGAGATGCTACAATCTATAGTCCGAATCGCGCGGGGAAGACTGCCGCGGATAGAGAAATGCGCGGCAAGATGCTTCATCTCGGCGCAGAGGTACACGTGATAGTTTGAGCAACCTATAGACAGCCAAGTAAGGAGGGTAAAATGAAGACGTCACGTACGCGCAACCGTAGACTGTTGGCCGTGGCAGGCATCGCCCTGCTGGTCGCCCTACTCGCCATCCCCACGGTGTGGGCCTATGAGGGCCGGGGCGGTGACGTGGTCACCATCGGGGCCGACGAGGTGATTGACGACGACCTCTACGTCACCGCCGGCGAATTCACGCTGGACGGCACCGTCAAGGGCGACCTATTCGTCGCTGGCGGGATCCTAGAGGTCAACGGCGTCGTGGAGGGCGACCTGGTGGCCGCGGGCCAGAGCGTCGCCATCAACGGCACCGTGGGCGACGACGCCCGCATCGCAGGCTACGCCCTGGCCGTCGAGGGCGAGGTGAAAGACGATCTCATCGCGGTGGGATTCAGTATGGAGCAGGAGGCGGAGTCCACCGCCGGTGGGGACCTGCTCTACCTGGGCTACCAGACCACGCTGGCCGGTGACGTGGACGGGGGCGCCGAGATCAACGCGGGCGCTGTGGAGATCGCGGGCACCATCGACGGTGACGTAGTCGTTGACGTCGGCGGGGCCGAGCCCGGGCAGCAGATGCCATCGGGGTTCCCCTTCTTCGGCGCTCCGAATATGCCGCCGGTCCCCTCGGTGCGCTCTGGCCTGACGGTGCGCGAGAGCGCCAGCATCGGCGGGGACCTGGACTACACTGCAAACAGCAGGGTGGACGTCCCGGGTGGGGCGGTCGCCGGAGACATCGGTTTCACCCAGTACGTCCCCGAGGTCAAGGAGAAGCCGGCCGTGAAAGCACCCTCTCCGGCCATGCTCGCGGGCCGTTGGTTCCTGCGCCAACTGCGCCGCCTGATCACGCTCCTACTCGTGGGGGCGTTGATGATGTGGCTGGTACCTGATTGGACGCGCAAGATCGCGGACAACGTCCGCTCCAAGCCGCTGCCCAGCCTGGGATGGGGCGTGGTCGCCATCGCCGCGTTCGCGCTGGCGATGCTCGTGCTCGTCATCGCCACCGTGCTGCTGGCCGTCGTGTTTGGTCTCGTGACACTGGGCGAACTGGCCGGGCGCTTTGCCACGCTGGGCGGGCTCGCCATGGGCACAGCCGGGTTCAGCTTCAGCGTCATCTGGGCCTACGTCACCCGCGTCGTCATCGGCGTGCTGCTGGGCCAACTGATCTTCACGCTCTTCAAGTCCCGGGCCGCCAAGCACCGCTGGTGGCCTATGCTCCTGGGCGTGTTCATCTTCGTACTCGTGGCCGCCATCCCCGTACTGGGGTGGCTCGCGCGGTTGGCCGCCGTGCTGCTGGGCCTGGGCGCGATCTGGCTGTGGGCCAGCGAGTGGCTGAAGAGCCAAAGGCCCGCGCCCGTCACAGCAGAAGCGGAGGGTAGGACGCCTGTAGCGACATCGGACACGACGGAAGGCCGGACCTCGGGCCGCCAGCTCTCAGACCCGCACGACTGGGACGTAGCCGAGAGCCCTCAGGCAACACCAGGGCCAGAAGCGGATGAGACTCTCGGGGGTCCGCCTTCAGACCCGCACGAGAGCGCGTAACACACAACACGTAGCAGAGAAACCAGGCTTCTTCCCGCGATGCATATCGCCAGAAACCTGGTTTCTCAACCGCTCGGCAGGCTCGCCAGCCAATCCTCACTGCATCTGGTTGACGACGTCCTCGAACATCTCGCCTATCGCGGGGCCCAAGATGACCAGCACCACGCCGACCAGGCACGCCACGCCGACGGTGAGGATCAAGCTGGGCACGAAGATGGCGGCGACGGCCTTGCCCGTGCTCAGGTCGTGGGTCACCTTGACGACGCGCACGTTGAGCACAATCGAATATACGATGAGGGGCAGGGAGACAGCGACGAGCAACAGGGATACGACAATGACACCCACATTGCTCGGTCCTGCGACTCCGGAGATGAGCGCCCCAAGAACGCCCATCACCAGGCCCACCACCCCCATGACAATCCCAATCGGGACGCTGAACAGGGACTGCAGGTAGGTCTGGGTGCCGAAATCGCCCTTCCCACCGAAGATGCGCGCGCCCAGGTACACGATTCCGTTGGCGATGTAGAAGCCGAGCAAGGTTTGCACGGCCCCCTGGCAGACGGAGCACAGCGCGCTCGTGCCCGCGCCTGCGGCAGTGGCCCCCGCCAGTTCGGGAGGCATGTCGGAGAGCAGCATAGACGCCGCCTGACTGCCGCCTCCAATCAGGGCGGTGAGCCCGGACAGCACGGCGGTGACCACGGCCAGGATCAGCACGCTGATCAAGGCGTTGGAGCCGCTGGCGCGGAGCGCCTCTTGGGCGAAGAATGCCTCGGACATCCTCAGGACCTTGAGCCACAAGGGGGGAACCTCGCCAAAGGATCGTGGAGACGGACTGGCGGAAGGGCTCTCGTACATCGGGGATTGCTGTTCAACCATGTTCTACCTCCTTGTATAGAATACCCTCGGTATCTACGTGCACTTTAACAACCACAGAGCGTGCTTGCGGGAATCGGGTGCCCCGGTGACAATGGTACCCAGTTCGGCGTGGGCCGGATTGCGGGCTGACCGGGCAAGGCTGTACCTCCTTGCCGGACCGGTACTGACCAGGTACAGGTCACGTCTGGATTAGTTTGCTTCCCGGTCTCGCTGGGGATCAACGTCTGACATCGCACGATGCCCCTACCTCCGCCGAGCTGCGGTGTAGCAGATCGCAGATCACCTCGACAGAGCATGAGGGCTAATTGCAGCAAGGATGCCGCTCCAGAGAGCGCCGGGGCACCCGATTGGACCGCTGGATGCACGCTTAACTTGAAAAGGAGCTATCTCATGAATCGTCTGCAAGTTGGTATCGACTTCAGTCAGAAGAAGGCCGATTTCTGCCTACTCTTCCCTGACGGCCAGCCACTCGAACCTCACGTCTCTTTCGCCAATTCCTGTTCGGGCTATTCCTCGGCCAAGCGGCTCTTGATCGACGCTCTCGATACGTATGCC
>Ga0180432_10000493_pt1 | contig 64448 bp, 60 predicted proteins | sample SS_ome_10_FD_132414 | JGI IMG/M metagenome (GOLD analysis project Ga0180432, IMG submission 132414) | Hypersaline lake sediment archaeal communities from the Salton Sea, California, USA - SS_1_MS_2 metaG | ecosystem: Environmental > Aquatic > Non-marine Saline and Alkaline > Hypersaline >...
CAAGCCGCCCGAAGAGCACGAGCTGCGCGGTGAGCAGCGCGTCGAGGCCGACCGGATCAAGCGCATGCGCGGGCTGGCGCTGGGGGTCAGCATCCCGATGACGCTGGTGGCGGGACCCCTGCTCGGCTGGCTCATCGGGGCCTGGCTCGACCGGCTGCTGGGCACCGGCTACTGGCTGGTTGTGATGATCGTGCTGGGCACCATCGGTGGGTTCGTCGCGATGATCGAGGCGCTGATAATGCTGGGGCGCGAGCGATGAGCACTGCGCTGCCGATTGTCGACCGCGTGGTGCGGGATCTGGTGTTGCTGGGTCTCGCCGGGGGCCTGGCGGCCGGGCTCTGGCGTGGCGAAGAGGTTGGCTGGTCCTTTCTTGCCGGCTGTCTGTGGATGGCGCTGAGCTTCACACTGCTCAGCTGGCTGCTGGGCGGCTTTCTGGGCTCCGGCAGGCCGTCCTGCCTATTCATTTTCATCATGGCCTGTGCTAAGATTCCGGCGGCATATCTCCTGCTGTATTGGCTGTACAGAGCCGACTACTCGGATGCGCTGGGACTCACGGCGGGCCTGCTGGTCTTCCCGCTGGTGCTGGTGTATCGCGGTCTGGCTCACGGGAGGCGGGGGGAGGCCCGGCAGGTTAAGGAGAAAGGTTAGCCACAGATGTTGGCCTGGCTATTGGCGGAGCACGCGGAAGGCGCATCCGAGGCGGCGCAGGCCGCCCATGAAGCGGCGCAGCACGGTGCGGAGGCGGCTGAGCACGGTGCCCACGCCGCCGAGCATGCCGGTTCGCTGGTACCGGAACTGCCGAATATCTTCGGCGTCGTCCACCACGTCCTTGGCGAGTACTCACCGTCGACGGCGGACTTCCTGGACAACGTCGCGCGGCGGCTCAATCTCAGCGATCCGATGGGTACGCCGTTCACGGCGCTGGAAGGCCTGCTGTTCGCGCTGATCGTGATCATCGCCCTTAGCCTGTTCTTCATCGGCGGCTACGTGCGCCTGCGCCGCTCCCCAAAGGAAGGGCGCCTCAGCCGCCGGGCGCTGTTCAGCGAGATCGTGGTGCTGTTCTTCGATGACTTCTTCGGCCAGGTGATGGGCAAGAAGGAGGGGCGCAAGCACCTGTCGTTCATCGGTACGCTGTTCATCTATATCCTGGTCTGCAACTGCCTGGGGCTGGTCTGGCTGGGCAAGGCGCCGACGGCGAACCTGAGCTTCAACCTCGGGATGTCGCTGCTGGTGTTCCTCTACGTCCACTTCACGGGCCTCAGCCGCAGCCCGCTCGGCTACCTCAAGCACTACCCCGGTGAACTCCCCGCGGTCAAGGACCTGGGCATGGGCTGCCTGGGCTATCCGCTGGTCTGGTTCATGGCGATCCTGTTCACCATCATCCACGTGCTGGAAGCGGCGATCCAGCCGCTGAGCCTGGCGCTGCGACTGTTCGGCAACGTGCTGGGTAAGGACGTGCTGCTGGGCGTCTTCGGGGCGCTGATGCTGATCCCGATCTACGGCGGCATCAGCATCGCGTTTCCCTGGCACACGCCGTTTTTGTTCCTGGGTCTGCTGCTCGGGGCGATCCAGGCACTGATCTTCAGTTTGCTTAGTGCGATTTACATCATGTTGTGGCTGCCGCACGAACACGAAGCTGGTGCGGAGCACTGACAATCATCGTTTAGAGGAGTGCAGTATGGATTTTAGTGCAACGTTGGGTCTGGCAATCCCGCTGGGCTTGGGCATTGCAGCGTTCGGCAGCGGAATCGGCATTGGCACCGCCGTCAGCGGGGCAATGCAGGCGATGGGCCGCCAGCCGGAAGCGATCGGCAAGATCCAGACCGCGATGATCATCGGCGCGGCCTTCATCGAGGCGCTGACGATCTACGCCCTGGTGATGGGCTTCGTGTTGATGGGCAAGATCGCCTAGCGGGGGAGCTTAAGCGTGGAAGCAATTGCGACCCTGATCAACCTGCCGGTGCTGCTGTCCAGCCTGATCGGCTTCGTGATCCTGTGGTGGGTGCTGAAGAAGTTCCTCTGGCGCCCGGTGCTTAACGTCATCGACGAGCGGCGCGACAGCATCGAGCAGGCCTTCCAGGAAGTGGATGATGCGCGCGCGGACGTGGAGCGGCTCAAGGGCGAGTACGAGGAGCACCTGGCCAGGATCAACGCCGAGGCGCAGGCCAAGGTCCAGGAGGCAGTGGCCAAAGGACAGCAGATCGCCGCTGAAATCCGGACCGATGCCGAAGCCCAGCGCGAGAAGCTGCTGGCCAAGACCCAGCAGGACATCGGGCGCGAGAAGGAGAAGGCACTGGCCGAGATGCGCAACGCGGCCATCGACCTGTCGTTCACCATCTCGCGCCGGGTGATGCGGGACGGGCTTGACCGTGAGGCCCACGACCGGCTGGTGCAGAGCTTCATCGATGAGATCAAGGAGCTGAACTGATGGCCGGTGCGGTGGCCAAGCGCTACGCGGCGGCGCTGTTCGCGCTGGCGCTGGAGCGCGGGCTTGTCGAGCCGATCGACGCGCAGGCGCAGCTGATCGAGGACCTCTTCGCGCACCGCGAGATTCGGGCGTTCTTCACGAGTCCACGCATCGCGGCGGAGCGCAAGAAGCAGGTGCTCGATCGTCAGTTGGCGGGCCAGGTCGACACGACGGTGCTGAGCCTGATCAAGCTGCTGATCGATAAGCGGCGGATCGACCACCTCGTCGGAATCATGGAGGAGTATGACGTCCTGACCGACAGGCATCGCGGTGTCGAGGAGGTCAGCATCGTTTCGGCGGTACCGCTGACCGAGGAGCAGCGGGCGGCGGTCGTGAACGCCGCCCGGCGCTTCAGCACTTACGGTGAGCTGCGAGTCAGCACTGAAGTCGATGGTGGCGTGCTCGGAGGCGTGAAGGTCAAGCTGGGCGAGAACACGGTGATCGACGGGACGCTGTCCAGCCGTCTGAGCCAGATGCGGGAGCGGATGTATCGCTACCGCCATCGCGGAGTAGGCGCCTAGGGTGGGCCGGGCCGCGGGTACCCGGTCGTGAGGACGGGGCTGGCAGCGGCGGAGTGTCCCGGGAAGGGGTGCGACAAGTCGCTGGTGGGTGAGAACCGGACCGGATACGGTAGACAGGAAAGAAGAACATGTCAGCAATCAGACCGGAAGAAGTGACGGCGCTCCTCAAGCGGGAGATCGAGGGCTATGAGACCGAACTCAAGCTGGAGGACCGCGGCACGGTGATCCAGGTGGGCGACGGCATCGCCCGCGTCTACGGCCTCGACAACTGCCTGGCGGCCGAGATGCTGGAATTCCCGGGTGGCGTGATGGGGATCGCGCTCAACCTGGAGGAGGACAGCGTCGGCGTCGTGCTGCTCGGCGAAACAAGCGAGGTCAAGGAGGGTGATTACGTCAAGCGGACCGGGCGCGTGTTGCAGGTGCCGGTCGGCGAGGCGGTTATCGGCCGTGTGATCAATCCGCTGGGCCAGCCGCTGGACGGCAAGGGGCCGGTCACCACCACCGAGTATCGTCCGCTGGAGCGCAAGGCCGACGGTGTGGTCTACCGCCAGCCGGTCAAGCAGCCGCTGCAGACCGGACTCAAGGCCGTCGACTCGATGATCCCGATCGGTCGTGGACAGCGTGAGCTGATCATCGGTGACCGTAGTACGGGCAAGAGCGCGATCATCATCGACACCATCATCAACCAGAAGGAAACGCATCAGACCGACACGCCGGTGTGGTGCATCTACGTGATGATCGGCCAGAAGGAATCAAACGTGGCGCGGACCGTGGCCAAACTGGAGGAGCACGGTGCGATGGAGTACACCACGGTGGTCTCGGCCAGCGCCTCCGACCCGGCGCCGCTCCAGTACATCGCGCCCTATGCCGGCTGCGCGGTGGGCGAGCACTTCATGTACAAGGGCCAGGACGTGCTGTGCTGCTACGACGACCTGACCAAGCAGGCGGCGGCCTATCGCACGCTGAGCCTGCTGCTCAGGCGTCCGCCGGGCCGCGAGGCGTTTCCCGGCGACGTGTTCTACCTCCACAGCCGGCTGCTGGAGCGCGCGGTCAAGCTGGCGGAGTACAAGGCCTGCCCGAAGTGCGGCGCCCACAATCCGTTCATGCCGGACCACCCGCATGAGGAGCAGGATGTCTTCAAGCAGTGCGGGGTCTGCGGCGAGAATCTGACCGGCGTCGCGGTGACGCGCGGCGGTTCGCTGACTGCGCTGCCGGTGATCGAGACCCAGGCGGGGGACGTGTCGGCGTACATTCCGACCAACGTCATCTCGATCACCGACGGCCAGATCTATCTGGAGAGCGATCTGTTCTATCAGGGCGTCCGTCCCGCGATCAACGTCGGCATCAGCGTCAGCCGCGTGGGCGGCAACGCGCAGGTCAAGGCGATGCGCAAGGTTGCCGGCAGCCTCAAGCTCGATCTGGCGCAGTACCGCGAGCTGGCGGCCTTCACCCAGTTCGGCAGCGATCTGGACGCTGGCACGCTGGCGCAGCTGACCCGCGGCGAGCGGATGGTCGAACTGCTCAAGCAGGGCCAGTACGAGCCGATCCCGTTCGAGGAGCAGGTGGTGATGATCTACGCCGGTGGCAAGGGTCACTACGATGGCCTGCCTGTCGAGGAAGTGCGCCCGACGGCGGCCAGGCTGATTGAGTACATCAAGGACAAGCACTCGGACGTGCTGCACTCAATTCGCACGACGGGCAAGCTGGATGAGATCGACGAGACCCTGGCGGCGGCGGCGAAGGAGTTCTTCGCGCAGCACGTCGCGGCCGGCAAGGAGTGACCGAGGGAGCTGACCACATATGAAAGCACAGCGCCCGATCACAATGGAGGACGTCGTCGGCACCAAGGTGCTGATCAAGCTGCACCGCCAGGCTTACGAGACGCTGGACGTGCAGGGCGTGGAGTCGGAGAAGTTCGTCGCGCAGGTAGTGGGCCTGGACAGCTTCGGGCTCTGGATCGAGAACCCGGCCTATACCACGATTCCGGTCTACGATGACGAGGGGAACTACATCCCGCCTGAGGACCGCGCGGAAGTGGTACACCGGGCGGTGTTCCTGCTGCAGTGGCCCTACATCCAGACGATCATGCAGTTCCCGGATCGTCCGGCGTACCGCGGCGGCGTCGACGAGGCCGAGATCGGCTTCAAGTCCAAGGCCAGGCCGCCAGGGGGCGAGGATGAGTAAGGGCGGCAAGGAAATCCGCCGGCGCATCCGCTCGGTGAAGAGCACGCAGCAGATCACCAAGGCGATGAAGATGGTCGCCGCCGCCCGGCTGCGCAAGGCGGAAGGCCGCACCGAGGCCAGCCGCCCCTACACGGATACTCTGCGCGAGGTGATGGGCCGGCTCGGCGCGGTGGCGGCGGAAGTCGACCACCCTTACCTGCGCCACATCGCGCCTGATGAGCCTCGCGTCTACTTGCTGCTGCTGACCTCGGACAAGGGGCTCTGCGGGGCGTTCAACAGCCACCTGCTGCGCCGTGCCGAGAGCTTCATCGCGGAGCAGCGCGAGCGGGGACGCAGTGTCGGCGTCATCTGCGCCGGCAAACAGGGCGCGGACTGGGCCCGCAAGACCGGCCAGGACGTCGTGGAGCGCTACCCCAGTTTCACCGACCAGACCACCTTCGCCGATCTGAGTGCGGTGATGCAGCAGCTGTCCCAGGCTTACCTGAGCCGGGAGGTCAGCGAGGTCCACCTGATCTACGCGCGCTTTGTCAACGTGGTCAAGAACATCCCGACGGTCGTGCGGCTGCTGCCAATCGAAGATCTGCCGGCCGGTGAAGAACAGGAGCACGAATACCGTCAGGAGTACATGCTGGAGCCCAGCCCTGAGGAGTTGTTGGCCAGTCTGTTGCCCAGCTATTTCCGGACGGTGCTGTTCCAGGCAGCGATCGAGAACTTCACGAGTGAGAATGGGGCCCGGATGGTAGCGATGGATAACGCGACCAATGCCGCCGCCGACATGATCGACGAACTGACACTGCAGTACAACAAGGCGCGTCAGGCGGGTATTACGCTCGAGCTGCTCGATATCGTTGGCGGCGCTGAGGCGCTGAAGGGGTAGATGCAATGAGAACAGCCATCGCGCTCGCAATCGCAGTGCTGCTGGTCCAGCCGGCCTGGGCCCAGGATTCGGTGCCCGAGGACTCGGAGGGCTCCGGGGCGATCACGTTCGAGGATCTCTCCGAGGGTCTGGAGGTCTTCGCCACGCACCGCGAGGGAATCGTGGTCTTCTTCGTCCTGCCCGTCGGCTGGCCGGTCGCGGAGCCCGGCGCGGATCGTGAAACAGGCGAGCTGGACGAGGAACTGGGTCGCTATACCCTGCTCAGCCGTTCGCTGGTGGCGGATGATGAGGAGGCCGCGGACCTGGTCTTCGAGATGACCATTTTCAGCAGCGCGCTGCCGGAGGAATGGGCCGAGGGCACGACGGAGGAAGAGCGGGCCGAACTGGAGAAGTCCGCGTTTTGGGACTTCCTGAACGTGCAGATGTCGCAGAGCCTGCGCGCCGGTCTGCACTGCGTGACGCCGGCCGAGGAGATCCGGGCCAAGCCCTATGGCACCGGTACCCGGCCGCCGACCCTGTTCGTGCCGATCTTCTATGAGCCCCAGGGCGGCGGCGCCAGGATTTACACGTTCTCCAGCGTCTACGACGGCAAGGTCTGGATGCTCAAGTTCCTGGTCAAGGAAGACCAGATCGACAACTACGGGGCGCTGATCGCCCTGATCGTCAACAACAGCTTCGCGATGACGGAGGCGGAGTTCGAGGCGGGGCACTACGACATCCCGCCGCCGCAGATCGAGAATCAGTGAGTTCAAGGAGCGCATGATGGCGGACGTCGCCACTGGAACGGTAACAACGGGCACGCGGGTGACCGGCAGAATCGTCGAGATCATCGGTCCGACGATCAGCGTCGAGTTCCCGGAGGGCCACCTGCCGGCGATCTTCAACGCGGTTGAGGTCAAGCATCCCGAAACGGGCGAGACGATCGTCAGTGAGGTCGCCCAGCACCTTGGCAACAACATCGTCAAGTGCATCTGCATGGACAACACCGACGGGTTGATGCGCGGGATGGATGCCGTCGATACCGGGGCCGGCATCAGCATTCCGGTGGGCCCACCCTGTCTGGGGCGGCTGTTCAATGTGCTGGGCCAGCCGATCGACGAGAAGGGGCCGGTTGAGAGCGACACCCACTACCCGATCCACCGCGAGCCCCCGACGCTGACTGATCAGAGCGTGCAGATGGAGGTGCTGGAGACCGGCATCAAGGTCATCGACCTGCTGGCGCCCTACCTCAAAGGCGGCAAGATCGGCTTGTTCGGCGGCGCCGGCGTGGGCAAGACCGTGCTGATTCAGGAGATGATCCGCAACATCGCCACCGAGCACGCCGGCAAGTCGGTATTCGGCGGCGTCGGCGAGCGCACGCGCGAGGGCAACGACCTCTATCTCGAGATGACCGAGTCCGGAGTGCTGGCGCAGACAGTGATGGTTTTCGGCCAGATGAATGAGCCGCCCGGCGCGCGCCTGCGGGTGGCGCTCAGCGCGCTGACGATGGCCGAGTATTTCCGCGACGAGGAAGGCCAGGACGTGCTGCTGTTCATCGACAACATCTTCCGCTTCACCCAGGCGGGCAGCGAGGTCAGCGCGCTGCTGGGCCGTCTGCCCAGCGCGGTCGGCTACCAGCCGACCCTGCAGGTGGAGATGGGCGAGATGCAGGAGCGCATCACGTCGACCACCGCCGGTTCGATCACCTCGATCCAGGCGATCTACGTGCCGGCCGACGACTACACCGATCCGGCCCCGGCCAACACCTTCGCCCACCTCGACGCGACGACCAACCTCGAGCGCCGCCTGACCGAGCTGGGCATCTACCCCGCGGTCGATCCGCTGGCCTCGACCAGCCGGATCCTCGATCCCAGCATCGTGGGCGAGGAGCACTACCGGGTGGCCCGCGGCGTGCAGCAGGTGCTGCAGCGCTACAACGACCTGCAGGACATCATCGCGATCCTCGGCATGGAGGAGCTGAGCGACACGGACAAGGTGATCGTCAACCGCGCGCGCCGCATCCAGCGCTTCCTGAGCCAGCCGATGTTCGTTGCCGAGGCGTTCACCAACCTGCCGGGCAAGTTCGTGTCGATCAAGGAGACGGTGCGCAGCTTCGCCGAAGTGCTGGACGGCAAGCACGACGACCTGCCCGAGCAGGCGTTCTATATGGTAGGCGGCATCGACGAGGCAGTGGAGAAGGCCGAGCGCCTGAAACAGCCGAGCTAACAGGGACCAGGATATGCCAGAGCGTGAGTTTGCACTGAAAGTGGTGACGCCGGACCGCGAGGTCTGGAACGGCCGCGCGACCAGCGTGGTGGTCCCGGGCCTCGACGGCTACTTCGGCGTCTGGGCGGGCCACGCCCCGCTGATTGCCGGCATGGGTCTCGGCGCGGTGCTGATCAGGACCCCCGAAGAGCACGTGATCAAGTTCTGCGCCGTAGCCGGCGGCTTTATCGAGATCAGCGCCGCGGGTGTCACCGTGCTGGCCGAGGCCGCGGAGCTTGGCGAGGACATCGACGTCATCCGCGCCGATCAGGCACTCACGCGCGCCCGCGAGCGCCTCAGCAAGCACTTCGCCGACATCGACATCGACCGTGCCCAGGTCGCGCTCAGAAAGGCGCTCAACCGCAAGCGCGTCGCCGACCGCGCCAAAGAGAAGCCGACGGTGATGGTGTAGCGGCGCAAACGGTCAGCCTGCGCCAACTAGGATTCCGGCAGGCGCTTAACGTCCATCTCGCCTTCGCGGACTTCGACGCGCAGCTGATCGCCGGGCTTGACCTGCTCTGCGTCGCGAACCAGCTGGCCTTCCTTATCCCAGACCAGGGCGAAGCCCAGCTTCTTGGGAGCGCGGGGATCGCGGGCGGTCAGTTCGCGCTCGCGGGCGCCAAGTTCAGCGACGACGCTCTCATAGCCGGCACGCGCGCCATGCAGCAGATCGCCCTCCAGCCGTGGGAGCAGGTGCTCCGCATCGTCCAGTTGCCGCGCGAGCGGATCGGCCAGGCGGGCGACGAGATCGCCGAGGCCTTCTTCCTCATCAAGCTGGACGCCGGTGGCGGCGAGTTCCGCCAGCCGCTGGGCGGCGTCATCCACTTCCTGCCCGCCCTGCTCGACACTGCCCAGCACGTCGCGCACCACCCGGCGGTCGAACAGCCGCTCCAGTTCGTCGCCAGCCCCATCAAGCGCGTGCTGCAGCGTGGCCAGCAGGCGGCCCGAGGCAGCGTCCACTCCCGTCCGCAGCTCGGCGGCGTCGGGCGCAACCAGTTCGGCGGCGGCGGACGGTGTCGGCGCGCGCCGGTCGGCGATGAAGTCCACGATGGTGAAGTCGATCTCGTGACCGACGCCGGTGATTACCGGGCGCTGGACCTCGGCCAGTGTGCGCGCCAGCGTTTCATCGTTGAAGCACCACAGGTCCTCCAGGCTGCCCCCACCGCGCACCAGCAGGACTGCCTCGATGCCGGGGCACTGATCGGCGGCCCGCAGCGCGGCGATCAGCTCCGGCGGGGCGCCCTCACCCTGCACGCTGGCCGGAAAGAGCACGATGTCCAGATAGGGTGCGCGGCGCCGGAGTACGTTGAGCACGTCCTGCAGGGCGGCGGTGGCGATGCCGGTCACTACACCGATCCGCCGCGGCACCTCGGGCAGCGGCACCTTGCGCTCGGCGGCAAACAGCCCCTCGGCGTCGAGCTTGCGCTTGAGCGCTTCGAACTGGGCGGCCAGGTCGCCGGCACCGGCCCTGATCAGGTCATCGGCGATCAACTGATACTCGCCGCGTACCTCGTAGACCCGCACGTCGCCGTGGACCAGCAGGGCCTCGCCGTCGGCTGGCGGCTTGCGGCGCTTGCCGAAGCGGAAGTAGGCTACCGCCAGCTGGGACTGGCTGTCCTTGAGCGTGAAGTACAGGTGGCCGCTGCCCGCCAGCCGCACGTTGCTGGCCTCGCCGCGAACCCAGACGGCGGCCAGCTCGGCCGCGCCCTCGATCAGCCGCCGCACCCGGCGGGTCACCTCGCTGACCGTCAGTTCCTGCCGCTGGCCTTCCCGATCCATCGGCAGTATTGTAATCGCCCGGCCCTCAGTCGCTGCTACAATCGTGCCTCTATGGCTGACAGACCCAAACTGGCGGAGGCGCTCGAGAGCGTGCTCAGCCTGACCTATCCGCCGACAACTCTGAGCATCGACACGCCCAAGGCGGCCGGCCACCGGCTGGCCAAGGCCGTGGTGGCCAAGGGCAACCTGCCGACGCGGCCCGTCTCGCTGGTCGACGGCCTGGCGGTGGTGAGGCGCGACGTGCTGGCCCCTGCGGCGCCAGCGGCTGATGCCGAGGATGTCGCTGCACCAGCGTCGGCACAGGAACCCCCCGCGAGTGACGCATCAGAGAATGGCGGGGAGGTCATCAGCGGACCGCTGGAACCCGTGGCCGACGAGGACGCACCCGCGGAGGGCGAGCAACACCAGCCGGCGGCTGACGCCGCGCCGACCGCCACCGCCGAGCCACGGGACCCTGGCACCGTCCGGCTGACACTCAGGCCGTTCCCGCCGACCAACCGGCTGGAGGACGCACTGGCCAGCGGCCAGGCGATCGCCGTGCCGGCCGGTGGGGAAGTCCCGCGGGGTGGCGAACTGGTCTACCCCTTCAGTGCGTTCACGGCCGAGGTGGAGAGTGTCGCTGCCGATCCCGCGGCCGCCTCTGGAGAGCAGCCGCCGTCGGCGGAGCAGGAGGCCAACGCGTCGGAGAACGACGAGAATGGTGATCTGCCCGTTGCCGAACCGGCCCGCGACTGGGATCTGGTGGCGCGCTTTCAGCAGGGCGAGATCGAGTTGCCGCGGCTCAGCGGAGCCCCGCCCTCGAACATGGTCGGGATCGGTGCCTGGGCGCGCAGTCGCGAAGCACTACTGCCCGAACGGACCATCCTGCGGGCCTCGGACGTGGCGTTGCTCGCCTCTCTGGGTATCGACGAGGTGAAGATCTACCGCCGGCCGGTGGTCGGGGTGGCGAGTCTGGGGCCGGTCTTTCCGGTTGCCGGACGGCAAAACGACGACGAGGCGGCAAACGCCATCTGCCCGCTGTCGTCGCTGGTGGTCTATCTGGCGCGCGCCGCGCGGGTGGCGGCGCTGCCGCTGGGCCTCGCTCCGATGCGGTTCCGCAAGCTGGCGGGCATGGTCGAGAAGTGGACGAAGCAGGTGGATATCCTGCTGCTGGTGGGCGGCTCGCACCACGGCCCGCAGTGCCTGGGCCTCGATGTGCTGAGCGCTCTCGGCAAGGTGCAGCTCAGCGGCCTGGACCTGCGCCCCGGCGGCGGTCTGTCGGCGGGGAAGGTGGACGGGCAGCCGGTGATCGTGCTGCCCGGCTCCCTGCCGGACGTTCTGGCGGGATTCGTGCTGCTGGCGCGGCCGCTGGCCCACAAGTACCTGACGCCGCATCTCTACGAGGATACGCTACCGCTGGAACTGGCCTGCGGGTCACAGCTGCGCGTCGAGCGCGATACGGCGGTGCCGGTCCGCTATAGCTTCGACCTGCAGCGGGGCATCGACTACACCCGGTTCAGCGGAGAGGTTCAGGAGCCGTGGCTGGAATACTCCCGGGGTCAGGCGCTGGTGGTTCTGGAGGGTGGCCGCCGCTACGCTGACGATGAAGTGGTCACTGCGCATCGCTACTAGTCTGCGCGTGAACGACGACAACTAGTGCTTGTGCCGGGGGTGCCTGAGCGGGCGGTGTATGAACTCCGGGGGATCCGGCTCCCACTCGTCGGTGAGTTCCAGAACCTGCTCCAGCACCTGCTCCCACTCCAGCAGTTCTCCGCCCAGTTCGTCCTGATAGCCTTCGGCGTCGTCTTCGCTGGCGAACGCGTAGATGAAGGGCAGCTGGGTCTTCTCGACATCTCCGGACTCCGCATCGTACAGATAGACGGCGTGCTTGGCGCGCAGGACCAGCTGTTCGTCGGTGCCGAAGCTCGGATAGTCCAGCACCTGAATCCAGATCGGCTCGTTCTCGTAGTCCTCCAGCTGTTCCAGCAGGCAGAACAGGCTGCAGCCGTCCAGCGTCTTGGTGTGCCGGTCGATCTTGACCGCCGCCTGGGCACGGCCGGGACTGGTGTCGGTGAAGCGGCGGCATACCTGGCAGATCGGGCGTGGGTTGAGCGCCGCTGCCGGCTCGGCGTTCAATGGCAGCAGTGCCGCCAGCAACAGCAGCGCCGTCACCAGCCGCGTCCACACTCTCTCCAGCTTCTCGATGCTCCTCATGACTCCGGGTAATGATACCGAACGGAGCGGTAGCTACGCTCAGCTTTGCTATAATCCAGCAGCTTTGACCAGGCGGAAGGCCTGGGGGTTCCGCCCGCGGTCTGTTCAGCGGAGCGCACGGGTGAATGCAAGTACTGATCGGGAGGAAAGGCGATGGAAGAAGTAGAGGTTGAGATCATCCTGCCTTCGATGCCGGAGGTGGCGGATGTGGTGGAAGGGCTGGCCAAGCACCTTGGCCTCGGGTTGCAGACGCTGGGTATGACCTCGACCTATGACCGGCTGGTGGACACCGAGGACTTCGCGTTGCTCAGCCAGGACCACTCACTCCGGGTCCGGCAGAAGCTGGACAACGTCTATCAGGGGGAGGAGTTCCGGCTGACCTACAAGGTCCCGCTGCGCAGCCACGACCGGCTGCTGATCCGTGAAGAGAGCAAGCTCAAGCTGGTGGAGCCCGAGTTCGAGCCGGTACTGGGCGTGCTGAGCAACGTGGCGCACGGTGTCTCCGGCCAGCATCTGGGCACCGTGCTGGAGATCCGGGAACTGGCCCGCGAGGCCAACCTGGGACCGGCGGGAGCTCAGGTCAACATCAGCGTCGACCAATGCGATTACTACGCGCCCGGCCACGACGACCCCGGCGCGCGGGAGGTGGTCTTTGAAATCGAGAGCCATGGCGTTGACGACGACGTGATCCTCGAGGCCGCCGACTGGGTGATCAAGGAACTCAAGGGCCGCGAGGCCGCCGAGGCCAAGTACGCCCGCGGCCTGCGAATGCTGGGCAAGCTCTGAGCGATTAAGCGGACCAGTCCGCCGTATCCGTGCCATCCCCGCGAGCATTGAGGCCCGGGCGGCTGCTGAGAAGCCGCCCGAGCCGGGAGGTTGCTGCGCAGAGCCGCAGCACGAGGAACCCAGTGCTGCACTACAGCAGCAGGTAGGTGTCCTCGCGGTACAGCGCCCGCAATAGGCGATGCTCCATCGAGATTGGCAGCTTAGCCAGATTCGATTCGGCGAAGCGCTCTGAGATCATGAACTGGAAAGCGCTCTTGTGGCCGTCATTCCAGCGCGCGGTCCAGACCACCTTGAGCAGCGGCTCGGGTCCGTCGAGCATCTCGCCGACCTCGGAAACCCGCAGCGATTCAAGCCGGTCGTGGGAGATCGCGTCGTAGACGTTAATCGCGACTTCCTCGGCAATCCAGATGAACCGGGGCATCGCGGTCAGGTGGTCCAGGGAGATCGTCCTGGCGGTCTGGCCGTTGTCCGTCTGCACGGAGTCGGTGATTACTGCTGCCATCATCGTTTGTGCCTCGCTTGTTAAGCTGGTGACATTGTGCCAGCGCCGGAGCGCCGTGCCTATCAGAAAGACTCCTAGGAATCCGTCGCGGTCGGCGAGCGCCCCCCCGGCGGTGAGCGGGCTACTGCTCCAGGCTGGACAGCCCCTCGCGGATCGCGAATTTGATCAGCTCGGACTGGCTGGCGATGCCCAGCTTCTGCATGATGGCGGCGCGGAAGGTGTAGATCGTCTTCGGATTGAGGCCCAGTTCCAGCGCGATCTCCTTGGCCGACTGGCCCTGGGCCAGCAGCCGCAGCACCTCCTGCTCGCGCCGCGTGAGCACCGCCAGTGACGCCCCGGCCTTGCCGGACTGGCTGAGGAACTCATCGACGATGATGTCCGCGATCGCCGGACTCAGGAAGGTCAGATTGCCGTCGACGGCCTGGATCGCACGCGTCAGATCGTCTCCGGCGCAGTCCTTGAGGAGATAGCCCGCAGCGCCCGCCCGCAGCATTTCGCCCACGTACTGCTTGTCGGCGAACATCGACAGCGCGATCACATGTACCGCTGGCAGCTCGGCAGTCAGCAGCTGCGTGGCCTCGATGCCGTTCATTTCGGGCATGTCGATGTCCATGACCACCACGTCCGGCTCCAGCTCGCGGGCCAGCCGCACGGCCTCCTGGCCGGTGCTCGCCTCGCCCACGATGCTGAACTGCTTGTCCTGGTCCAGGATGGTGTGGATACCCTGCCGCATCAGCTGCTGGTCGTCGGCGATCAGCAGGCGGATCGTACCGGCGCGGCGCCGCGCAGCTTCGCGAGGCTGCAAACCCTGCGGCGGCGGGGGAATCGAAGGCGGGTCCACCGCCAGCTCGGCCGCCACCGGGGCTGACAGCGTGACGCGCGTGCCGTCCGGCCCGGAATCGATCTTCAGCGCGCCGCCCAGGTACTGCATCCGCTCGGCGATGTTGAACAGGCCGTAGCCGGCGCCGCGACGGCTGCGATTGGCGGCCTCCTCGACGTTGAAGCCGGTGCCGTCGTCGGCGATGCTCAGTTCAACGTGGTCGCCGGCGCGCGTCAGTTCGACGGCGACGTGACTGGCTCCGGCGTGCTTGACCACGTTGAACAGGATCTCGCGCGTGGCCTGGAACAGCAGGACGCGCAGGTCCTCACTCAGGCGTCGGTGCCAGTCGCTGTGCACGACCGAGATCTGCAGGCCGTGCTGCGCGCTGGTCTGGTCGCACAGCCACTGGATCGCCGCCGCCAGCCCCAGCTCGTGCAGTACCGGCGGGCTGATCTCGAAAGTGAGCGAACGCGTGTCCTCGATGGTGGTATCCAGCACGTCGAGCACTTCCGACAGCCCGCCGGCGCTGGTCCCGGCGTCGTCCAGCAGGCGCTCCAGCTTGATCTTGGCCAGCACCAGCGCGTGGCCGATGCGGTCGTGGAGCTGCGTGGCCAGTCGTCGCCGCTCGCGCTCGCCTGCCAACACCAGCTCCGACGACAGCGCGCGCAGCTGCTCGCGCTGCTGCCGCTGGATCTCCTCGGCTTCCTTGCGGCCGGTGATGTCGGTGATGACCGCGATGGTGCAGTCGACCTTGCCGCTGGCGTCGATCAGCGGCGCCGCCGAGATCAGACCGGCCTGACGCCGGCCGTCGTGGGTGGTGAAATCGAGTTCGTAGTAGCCGCGCTCGCCCCTGTGCCGGCGCTGGATCTGCTCAAGCAGCAGCTCCTGGGCGGCGGGATCGAACAGCTCGACGAAGGGCCGGCCGATGATGCTGTCCGCCGGGTGCCCAAGCAGCCGTCCCAGCGCCTGGTTGGCGTAGAGAATCCGCGCCTGGTCGTCCAGGACGGCGAGCCCCTGGACCATCGTCTCGACGGTCAGGCGGTACAGCTCAGGTCGGGTGCTGAGTGGATCATCCGGCATTGCCTGTATTATCCATGCTGCGCTCACGCAGGCTTAGCGGGCGCCCCTCCGCTTGACTGGAGGTCCGGGCCAAGCGCATCCGCCAGCCGTACGTAGTCGGCCATGCTCAGCTCCTGCGGCCGCACGGTGGCGCCGATGCCTGCTGCCGCGAGCGCCTTGCCGGCCGCCTGATCCCCCAGATGAGGCATCGCCAGCAGCAGCGCGTTCTGCAGCTGCTTGCGCTGGTGGCGGAAGACGCCCTCCACCAGCCGGAGATACAGCTCGCGGTCGCGCGGTCGCGGTTGCTGATCGGCTTTCAGCGGCGTCAGGCTGACTACTGCGCTGGCGACCTTCGGCGCGGGATGAAAGGCCTCGGATGGCACGTCGCAGACCCAGCGCGTGGCGAGGTAGGTTTGCAGGTAAAGGCTGAAACTGTTGTAGCCGGGATCGCCAACGCGGGCTACAACGCGCTGGGCGACTTCGCGCTGCAGCATCACGACCACCAACTCCAATGCGTCAGCGTAGCCCACCACGGTGTGCAGGAAGGCGCTTGAGATTTGGTAGGGTAGGTTGGTGACGATTTTGAGCGCGCGGCCGGCCTCACGAGCCTCGGCGATCACGGGCTCGAACACGTACTTGTTGAACGAGATGTCCTTGAGCACCACGTTGCGCGTGTGGGGCAGCACCCAGGACTGAAGGTAGCGCACCAGATCATCGTCCAGCTCGTAGGCCACCAGCCGGTGGCAGCGGCCCGCCAGCGCCTGGGTCAGCGTGCCCAGCCCCGGACCGATCTCGACCACGTATTCCTCGCCGCTGAGTCGCGCGGCCTGGACGGTGGCGGCCATTACGCCGTCGTCGATCAGGAAGTGCTGCCCGCGTGCGCGGCTGGGCCGGATGTGGGCCCGCCTGAGTGCCCGACGCACGTCGTCGGCCAGCATGGGGGGATTATAGGTGCGCGCATGCCCTATCATGTAACCGCGCCGAGGAGGGCAAGCAATGAAGCGAGGCAAGCTGGGAACCAAGGCGATTCACGCCGGCTATGAGACGGACGCCAGCGGGGCCGTCAATCCGCCGATCGTGCAGAGCAGCACGTTCGCGTTCAGGACCGCGGCCAGCGGGGCGCGCATCTTCATGGGCGAAGAGCCGGGCTGGATCTACACACGCATCGGCAACCCCACGATTCGCGCGCTGGAGGACAACATCGCGGCGCTGGAAGGCGGCGTCCGGGGGATGGCCTGCGGGTCGGGCATGGCGGCCTCCAACACGCTGTTCTTCTCCCAGCTGGGGGCGGGCGACCACGTGATCGTGACCGACGCCGTGTACGGCCCGACGCGCCTGGTGCTCGAATCGTGCTGGAGCCGCTTCGGTGTCGAGCACAGCGCGGTGGATACGGCGAATCTCGACGAGGTGAAGGCCGCCGTGCGGCCGAACACGAAGCTGGTCTTCATCGAGACGCCGGCGAATCCGACGCTGAAGGTCACCGACATCGCCGGCTGTGCCGAGATCGCCCACGCCGCCGGGGCCAGGCTGGTGGTGGACAACACCTTCATGTCACCGATTCTGCAGCAGCCCTTCCGGCACGGCGCGGACATCGTCGTCCACAGCGTCACCAAGTTCATCAGCGGCCACAGCGACGTCGTCGGGGGCGTCATCGTCTACAAGAGCGAGGCGGACTACGAGGAGGTCGTCAAGCCGTGGTACATGCTCGGGGCCGTGATGGACCCGCATCAGGCCTATCTGGTCTTCCGCGGGGTCAAGACGCTGAAGATGCGAGCGCTGACCGCCCAGGCCAACGCGCAGCCGCTCGCCGAGTACCTTGAGAAGCATGCCAAGGTTGACTGGGTGGCCTATCCGGGCCTGCCTGATCATCCGCAGTATGAGCTGCAACAGCGCCAGGCGGAGGGCCCCGGCTCGCTGATCAGCTTCGGATTGCAGGGCGGCACGAAGGCCGGCGCCAAGCTGATGGACAGCGTCGAGTTGATGACACTGGCGGTCAGCCTCGGCGGGGTGGAGACGCTGATCCAGCACCCGGCCAGCATGACCCACGCCGGGATGACGCCCGAGCAGCGCGCGGCCGCCGGCATCACCGACGGGCTGGTTCGTGTGAGCGTCGGCTGCGAGGACATCGAGGACTTGCTGGCGGATCTGGAGCAGGCATTGGCGCAGGTCTAGTCGTCGTTCGCCGGGCTGGGTGGAGCCGAGACTTTCAGCACCTTGATCCGGTTGCGGAGCACCTTCAGTGCCTCGATCCTGACACGGCCGAGTTCGATTGCGTCACCGACGACCGCGGGTCGGCCCAGCCGCTCCATCATCAGGCCGCCGATTGTAGTGCTTTCAGTCTCGCCGATATCCGTGTCTTCCAGTTCGGGTAGCTGATCCAGCCGCGCCCGCCCGGTGATGACTACCGCGTCGGGCGTGCGCCGCAGCACCTCGGCGCTGGCGATGCGGTCGCTTTCATCGCGAATCTCGCCGACAAGCTCCTCCAGTATGTCCTCCATCGTGACGACACCGGCGGTCCCGCCATGCTCGTCGACAACTACGACCATCTGGACGTGCTCATGTTGCATCAGGCTCAGCGTGTCTACGGCGCTCTTGGTCTCTGGCAGCTGCACGACGTCACGGCGGTAGGGCTTGGCGGGCAGATCGACCCAGTGATCATCCGGGTCGCGACCACCATGGGCGGCACGCAAACTGATCCGCACAAGGTCCTTGAGGAGCAGGACGCCGTGAATCTCATCAAGTCCTTCACCGTAGATCGGCAGGCGCGTGAAACCGGTGTCTGTCATCAGATCAAGGGCAGTGCCGACCGTGCAGTGCTGATCGACGGCGATCACGTCCACTCGCGGCGTCATCACATCGCGCAGGTCCCTGGTCGAAAAATGCAGCGCCTCGCGGGCAACCCGCATGTCGGACTTGTGCAGCTCGCCGCCGGCGTGGGCCAGGCTGATCGCGGTCACTACGTCCGCCCGGCGGACCTGCTGCTCAGTGTCCCCGCGCCCGCCCGCCAGCAGATACACCATCGGCATCACGACCTTCTCGATCGCCCAGTTCAGCGGGGTTAGCAGCATGTCCATCACGTACATCGGGAAGGTGACCACCGAGGCAATCTTGACCGTTCGAATCGCGGCCACCGTCTTGGGCGTCAGTTCGGCGAAGATCGTGATGGCGACGGTCACGCAGACGGTGGAGACCAGGGTGGCGCGCTGCTCGGTCCACCCCTCGAGCGCCGCCAAGTAGTGGATCGCCAGCCACGTGACGTAGGCGGTCAGTGCGATGTTGGCCACGTTGTAGCCGATCAGGATGGTCGATAGGAAGCGTTGGGGACGGCTGCGCAGCGTCTGCTGCAGTCTGGCTACAAATGACCCCTGGCGCGCTCGCGTCTCAAGCGTGATCGGGTCCAGAGCCATCAGGGCCAGCTCGGCCCCGCTGAAGAACGCGGAGATGAACAGCAATCCCAGAATGATGAGGATGGGGACAATCAGTTCCACGACCTGGCGCTAGCGCGCACTCACCTCCCGGACGGGACTTCGAGGTCGGTCGTCGTCACTTGCCATGAGCGCATTGTAGCAGAGCACGGATACGCCATCAAAGCACGCGTTGAACCCAAGGCTATACTGCCCGCCATGCGCGTTGAAGCGGTGGTCTTCGATTTGTTTGGCACGCTGATCGACAACTTCCAGGTGGACGAGTACCAGGCCGTGCTCGACGAGATGACAACAGCGCTGGAGGCCCCGCGCGAGGAATTCTCAGCGGCCTGGATCGGCAGCTTCGGTGAGCGTATCATCGGCAGGCCGCCGACGCTGGTCCAGGGCATCCGTGAGATCTGCCGGCGCGTGGGCGTGAAGCCGGACGATCGGCAGGTTGAGGCAGCGTGCCGGGTCCGCATGGAATACTCCCGCCGCATCCTGCGGACCAGGCCGCACTCGATCGACACCCTGGGCGAGCTTAGGTCTCGCGACGTCCGGCTGGCGCTGGTCAGCGACTGCACCTGGGAGATCCCCGCGCTGTGGCCGGACACGCCGCTCTGCGCCTGTTTCGCCGCGACGGTGTTCTCGTGCGAGGTTGGCACGTGCAAACCGGATCCGCGAATGTACGGAGCGGCCTGCGAGCAACTGGCGGTCAGACCCCAGCAATGCCTGTACGTCGGTGATGGTGCGGGCCGGGAGCTGACCGGTGCGGGGGCCGTGGGTATGCGGGCGGTGCAGATTCGTGCGCCCGAGGAGACACCGGAGCATTACGGGCGCAATCAGGCCGAGCCGTGGAGCGGCGAGCGCATCAGCCACATCTCTCAGGTGCTGGAATACCTTGATGGCGCGGAGGCTAGTGCTTGAAGAATAAGTAGACTGCGCTGGCCGCCATGATCAGCGCGAAGCTCTTGCGGACGATCATCGGGTCCAGCGCGTTGGCCCACTTGCCGCCGAAGTGCGCCCCCAGCATCAGCATCAACGCGATGATGCCCGCCGCCCAGAGGTCGATGTGCACAGCCGGGTTCTTCCAGTACTGCAGGAAACCGAGCACCCCGATCGGTGGGAGCAGCACCGCCAGGCTGGTCCCCTGGGCGCGCAGCTGGTCGTAGCTGAAGATCAGCACCAGGGCCGGCACGATGATCAGGCCGCCGCCGACGCCGACAAAACCACTGAGGACTCCGGCCACCATGCCAACTAGCGCGTATCCGACGTATTCCATGCTCCCATTGTAGGGGGCGCATGGCCCGCCGGAGCTAGCGCCGGAGTTCCCCGGTGAAGATCCCGCCGCCGTAGGAAGCCAGCCTGACCGGCAGGCACCGGCCGATGAGCTCCGCCGCATCGGGTTCCCCCGGCAGGTGCACGATTTGGTAGGCCTCGCCGTGACCCCTGAGCAGCCCGTCGGCCTGCTCTTCCACGATCACTGTGCACTCGCCGCCCACGAAGCGCTGCCAGCGTCGGTCTTCGATCTGCGCGCAGTGGTCAATCAGCTGGCGGTTGCGGTGGCGGACCTCCGTCCGTGGCAGAGGTGGCAGCTGCGCAGCCGGCGTACCGGGCCGCGGGCTATAGGGGAAGCCGTGAATACGTTCGAAGCCGGCGGCGGTGCACAGCTTAAGCGTGGCGTCGAAGTCGCCCTGGGATTCCGTTGGATACCCCACCAGGATGTCTGTCGTCACGGCCCCCTCCGGGCAGGCTCGGCGGAACCGTGCAACGATGTCCAGGTACTGAGCAGCAGTGTAGCGCCGGCGCATCGCTTTGAGCACGGCGTCGCTGCCCGACTGCAGCGGCATGTGCAGATGAGGACACATCCGTGGGTGGGCCAGCTGCGCAAGCAGTCGATCGCTCACATCCTCCGGTTCAATGCTGCTGAGCCGCAAACGGTAGCCTTCCGGCAGAACGGCCAGCACGTCATCGAGCAACTCGCAGAGCTGATAGCCCGCCAGGTCCGGTCCTGGCTCGGATTCCGTCTGGGCGGTGCCCTCGCTGCGGAATGGGGCGCGCCCGTAGTGACCGGAGTTCACGCCGGTCAGGACTACCTCGTAAAAGCCCGCGGCAATGCAGCGATTCACCTCGCCGAGGATCTCGGCGGGCGGCCGCGAGGCGTAAGGACGGACGTCGGGAATGATGCAGAAGCTGCAGCGGCAGGTGCAGCCGTCCTGGATCTTGATGAAAGCTCGCGAGCGCTTTGTTGCCGGATGCAGGTCCGGCTGGGCGAGGTTGCCGCCGGCCCGCGCCTTCAGCCAGTCGACTGCCGCCGGGTAGTAGTCAAACACCTGGGCTCCGGCGTCGGCGTAGCGCTGCCGGATGTCCGGATGCCGCGCGCTGCAGCCGGTGAACAGCACCTCCACGTCCGGATGCTCGCGGCGCAGGCGGCGCACGAACTGCAGCGCTTTACGCTCGGCCTCGGTGGTGACGCAGCAGGAGTTGACCAGCACCGCGGGTGGTCCTGCATCCTGTGATCGACCAGGCAGGCGTGCTCCGGTCAGTTCACAGGCGTCAAGCCCCTCGGCGCGCAGCAGTTCGGCGGCCGCCATGCTCTCGGCGTAGTTCACCTTGCAGCCGAAGGTCTTGATGTAGATGCGGTGCACAGCCAGTCATTATCGCTGAAGCCCTGGTGGTGGTTGCCAGCGACGCACGAAGGGAGTAACACCGGTGTTAGCCTTCCCAGTGGACCAACGCAGGAAGGAGGATTTGCCAGGCCACCAGACTGGCGAGACCGCTTACTGCCGTGAGGACCAACGTCCGCTGCTTGTCGCGGCAGCCAAGCCACGCTCTGAGGGCGAAGAGGGGCAGGTAGATGCAGGCCGCGTGAAGCAACGCGTACGGCCCGGAGTAGCACAGCAGGACGGTTCCCAACAGGTAGGAGTACAGCGCCAGTCCCACAGCGCGTTGAAACGATCCCCGCCCCTTGGACGCCAGACGGACAGCCGCATAGACGAGCACCAGATGAGGCATCAGGACCAGAAGCGCGAGCCAGATCAAATGTCTGAGCGCCGGAATGGCCTCGGTGGTCAGGCCATGTTGCTCTAGCAGCCATACTTCCATAGCCCTGTAATGGCTGACGAGGGCTCGCTGCAGGGGTTACGCCTGCAGCACCTTGATTCCCGGCAGTTCCTTGCCGGCAACGTACTCCAGCGAGGCCCCGCCACCTGTGCTGACGTGATGGATACGGCCGATTACGCCGGCCTTGTTCACGGCCGCGACACTCTCACCGCCGCCGACGACCGTGTAGGCCGTGTTGTGCGCGTTGGCCAGCGCGTGGGCGATTGACATGGTGCCGTGGCTGAACTGCTCGACTTCGAAGATGCCGACCGGACCGTTCCAGAACACCGTTCGCGCCCGCCGCATCTCGTCGCGGTAGCGCTCTCGGGTGCGCTCGCCGATATCCACGACAATGTCATGCGCGCCAATCGACTTGGCCGACACCGTGCTGGCCCCACCCGGGGGATCCAGGCTGTCAGTGACAACCAGGTCGAACGGCAGCAGCAGCTCGGTTCCGTGCTGCATCGCCAGCGCCAGCATCTGCTGGGCGGTACCCAGCATCTCGTCCTCCACCAGGCTGGCGCCGACGCCGATGCCCTGAGCCTTGAGGAACGTATTGGCCATCGCCCCGCCGATCATTACGGTGTCCGCTCGTGGCAGCAATCCCGTGAGCACGTCGATCTTGCCGCTGATCTTGGCACCGCCGAGGATGATGACAAACGGTCGCGCGGGTTCGTGGGCCACCTTCTCCAGCGCCTCCACTTCTTCCGCCACCAGGTAGCCCGCGTGGGCCGGCAGCAGGTGAGCGACACCCTCGGTGCTGGCGTGCGCCCGGTGGACCGTGCCGAATGCGTCGCTGACGTACGCATCGGCCAGCGCGGCGAGCTGCGCCGCGAACTGCGGATCGTTGGCGGTCTCGCCCGCATGAAAGCGCAGGTTCTCCAGCAGCAGCACGTCCCGCGCGTTGGCCTCGTCTACAGCCTTCTGGATCCCCTCGCCGATGCAGTCGTCCAGGGCGACGACACGGCGGGGTTCGATGTTGTTGCGCGCCAGATACGTATTGAGCAGCTGCTCCAGGACGGGTGCCACCGGTGCCAGTCGCAGCTCCTCGTGGATTTCGCCCTTGGGTCGGCCCAGATGACTACAGAGGATAATCCGCGACTCCAGCTTGACCAGCCGCTCGATCGTCGGCAGCGCCGCCCGGATCCGCGTGTCATCCGCGACCCGGCCGTCCTGGATCGGAACATTGAAGTCCACGCGGGTCAGTACCCGCTTGCCTGCCAGATCGGCATCGCGGAACGATTTCAGCTTCATACAGCACCCCTTTGCAGACCCATCCGCCGCTGGGCTTCCGTGTCCCGCCAACGCTCGAACCTAACGGGATCGCGATGCTTAAGCATAGCAAATCCCGCGCTGCGGCACCGCCGCCCCGCTGGCACCAAGCCAGCGTCAGTCTGAGCCGAACTCGCGCGCAGGTTTGGCCGGCTGGACTTTCAGTGGCCGTCCGCCCAGTTCGGCGTCGGCCAGTCCAGTGACAGCGGCCTGCCCGGCCTCGTCGCTGTCCATTTCGACGAAACCGAAACCCCGGCTGCGGCCGCTGTGCTTGTCGGTGAGCACGGATGCGGACACCACCGTCCCGAACTGTGCGAACAATTCACGCAGCTGCTCATCAGTGGTTGAAAACGGCAGATTGCCGACGTAAAGTCTCATGTCCCGGTGTCGCCTCAGTCTGGTCTAATCGCTGGCGCAATCACGCTGGAGCCCGTGCCAGCGGGTTAGTCTAGCACAGCAGCGAATAGTATAATTCCACATTTCGCGGCGACCGGAGGCACCGATGTTCGAAGCACGGATCGACAAGCTGCTGGCCAGGATGGAGTCCGACGGACTGGATGCACTGCTCATCACCTCACTGCCCAACGTTTACTACCTGAGTGGTTACACCGGCTCGACCGCGACGCTGGTCCTGACGCGGCGCAACAAGTGGTTCCTCACGGACTTCCGATACCACGAGCAGTTCGCCACCGAGGTCTGGCCGGGCTGGACGCTGGTGGATAACACCGGCAGGAAGCTGGTCGGGGAAGCACTGCCAGGTCTGGAGGATGCCAGTCGGCTCAACCGGATGGGATTCGAGTCCAACGTTGTGACTCATGCGATGTACGCCAAGCTGCTGGCGGATGAAGCGCGTGAGTACGTTCCGACGGAGGGCTGGGTTGAGGAACTGCGGCTGATCAAGGACGACTCGGAGATCGAGAAGCTGCGAGCCGCGGTGCAGCTCAACGAACGGATCTTCACAGAGTTGCTGGAGCTGATCAAGCCGGAAACCACGGAAGCGCAGCTGGCGGCGGAAATCCACTTTCGGGCCCTCATGTATGGCGCGAAGGGCTACAGCTTCGAGCCCATCGTTGCCAGCGGCGTGCACGCCAGCAAGCCCCACGCCGGGTTCACGACCGAGCCGCTGGTGCGGGGTGCACCGCTGACCATCGACATGGGTGTGCAGCTGGACGGATACTGCAGCGACATGACACGCACGGTCTTCGTCGCGGATTGTCCCCCCGAGTGGGAGAAGGTTTACAACCTGGTTCGCGAGGCCAAGGACCTGGCGTTTGCGGCGATTCGCCCAGGGAAGCTGGGCCGCGACATCGATGCCGTGGCGCGTGACCTGATCTACGGCGCTGGCTTCGAGGGCAAGTTCGAGCACGGACTTGGACATGGTGTCGGTGTCGAGGTGCACGAGGGACCAACGCTCTCGAAGATGGGCGACAAGGAGCTCAGGCCAGGTATGGTGGTGACCGACGAGCCGGGCATCTACCTGCCCGGTCAGGGCGGCGTTCGCATCGAGGACATGCTGGTGGTGCGTGAGGACGGTGCCGAGATTCTGAACACATTGGACACTGAACTGCGGGTTGTGGGTTAACACTGCGCGGCAGGCCCGCGAGCATGAGATAAGAGGAGAGACTGATGTCAATCACGCCAAACGACTTCCGCAACGGGATGGTCTTCGAGCGCGGCAGCGACCTGCTGCAGGTCGTGGAATTCCAGCACGTCAAGCCCGGTAAGGGACCGGCGTTCGTACGCACCAAGCTCAAGAATGTACGTAGCGGCGCGATCTTCGAGGAGAAACTGCGTCCCAGTGAGAAGTTCGAGGAAGTCCGGGTCGAGAGCCGCAAGTACGACTACTTGTACGCCGAGGGTGACATGCTGGTGCTGATGGACAAGGAGACCTACGATCAGATCCAGGTGCCGGCGGAGATGCTGGGCAAGGCGCTGGAGCTGCTGGCGGAGAACGAGGAGCTTTCGGTGGCGATGAACGGGCCGGAGCCGCTCAGCGTGGAACTGCCGCTGACGGTGGTGCGCAGCGTCACCTTCTGTGAGCCGGGGGTCAAGGGCGACACCGCCACCGGGGCGACCAAAGCCGCTACCGTCGAAGGCGGTGCGGTGGTCAACGTGCCGTTGTTCATCAACCAGGGCGACCGGATCAAGATCGACACGCGGTCTTTCAGCTACCTCGAGCGCGTCAGGGAATGACACTCGTCAGGTTGCGAAGATAGCCCGAATAGTAGATAATGTATCGATGGCGCTCTCCTGCGCGCCCTGACGGCTAGAGAGCGACACGTTTAAGCTGGGTATAATAGGTCAACCTGTAGAGGATTGCTTTGGGGCAAGACGACAAAGTGTGTACCAGGAGGCTGGCTATGTTTAGCAGGTCCAATTGGGTGTGGACCCCGCTTCTGCTCGCCGTGGTTCTGTTTCTGGGAGCCTGCGGTGGTGGGGATGCCACGACGGCGCCTGTCCTTGGCCCGGCGTTCAACCTCTTCATCTCGACGGATCGAGAGGTAGGAGCCGCGCCGCTGACGGTGACTTTCAACGCGGTGCCGTCCGGAGGGCACCTGCCGTACACCTACGCCTGGGACTTCAACGGCGATGACGTCGTTGACTCGAACGCGGCTCAAGGCCAATACACCTATGAGGCCAGCACAGTCGCGACGGTGACCGTGACGGACGCCGAGAACCAGGTGGTGACGGCATCGCGAACGATCACGATTACCGGAGACGCTGTCGTGAATCCCGGCGATCCTCTCGACGTGCGCTTCAACGCCATGCCGCAGGTGGGCAATGTGCCCTTCAACGTGCAGTTCACGGCGTACGTCACGGGTGGCAAGCAGCCATACAGCTACTCATGGGACTTCGAAGGCGACGGTGTCTACGATAGTTTCATCGAGAATCCGCTGTACACCTACGAGGAAGTGGGGCAGGAGGTTGAGGGGAATCGCAACGTCTTCTATCCCGTGCTGCGGGTGCAGGACAACCGCGGGGTTGTCGGCACCAACTTCGATGACAAGGACAGCAACGGCAGTCCGGACTTCAAGATCCAGATTAACGCTGCGCCGCCGCTGACGGGCGGGATGCAAGTCGCCGTCAACGCCAATCCGTTGTCGGGGCAGGCACCACTGACCGTTGAGTTCAGCGGAGCGGTAACCGGGGGATCCGGAAACTACGAGTTCGTGTGGAGTTTCGGCGACGGATCGTCCAGCGAGCCGCTGGCGAGTTCGATGGCCACTCACACCTACCTGCAGTCCGGCGTGTATCAAGCACGAGTGACAGTGCACGATACGACAACCGACGAGGAGGAGACCTCCTATCCGCTGACGATCGAGGCCAGTCCTCAGCAGGAATTCACCATCAGCATCGACAGCGACGTCGTCGCTGGACAAGTGCCGTTTGTGGTCAACTTCGAAGCGTTGCCCGCCAACGGCAAAGAGCCAATCCTCTACGAATGGGACGTATTCACAGACATGACGCCTGGGGAGGACGAGCCGACGATCGGCAATCCTCCGGCACTGAACGGAGCCGCCGTCGTAACACCGGATTACACGAACCGGGTTAATCCGACGATCCACTTCGGCAACACCGCGGGCACGGGAGCTGCGTACAGCTACGTGGCTCGCTGCGTGGCCCATGATGCCAACGGCAACGACGCCGTGAGCAACCTGATCCGGGTCGTGGCGTCGCCCAACACCGCGATGCCGTTCTACGAGTGTGAGCGGCCGCTGGTGATGGGCAGCACCATCTTCCCGGTCTTCGCCGGCACCGGCGAATCGGCCGACGCGATCTACCAGCCGTATCTGATACCCGTTCCGTGGCCGGCTCGTGCCAACGCGGCTACGACGGCGCATCCCACAGGTATCACCTACATCCTGGGCGGTGAGCACCTGGATGAGAACGGCAACTTCGAGAGCCTGGTTGACCGCGGGGACTCGGCCTACATGTTCGTGCCCGCCACCGGCGGCACCGGCACCGGCGAGGGAACGATCGGCAAGTTCAACACCTTGGCCGACGGTTACATCATCAAATTGAACGATGACACCGCCCCGGCATTCCCCAGTTCCCCGCAGACGCCATTCTCGCCTGAGTGGCGCAGCGACTTCGACGCAGGCGATACGGCTGTCCCGATTCCGGTGGAGGATCCGCCGACAGCCTCGCCGCCGCCGGTTGGATCGCAGCGCAGTGCGCCGTTCACGATCGTGGGTAGTGCCGCAGCAACGTACATCAACGAGCGTCCAGAGACCAACCCGGCGGGCGCGTATCCCGGCCCCGGTTACTGGGCCAGTGCCCTGCCGCCGATCGTCCTCGATCGGGATGTCCAGTTCCTGGATGTGGACAAGCTCTGGCCGTGGCCCGATCAGGCCTGTCACGGCTGGGGCTGCGATGCCGGCAGTTGAGGCACGATAGATGGCACGGGCGTGCCTGTAATCTACGTGTTTGGTGGGCGTACCGCCGCGACTACTCCGACCGACCTGGTCCAGAAGTACCTCGTCTATGGCTATGGCTCAGAGTATCTGGTGCCGTGGAGCCAGGACTTTGGCTTCCAGGTGACGTCGAATCAGACCGATATCTGGAGCCCGTATTTCCTGAGGCCTGACACGGATCAGTTCCCGGGTTCGGGGGGCAACTTCGATCCACAGATCGATGATCGCCGTGAAGGTGGTTCCGGTGGTTCAGACAACGCGGTACTGCCCAGCCTGCCACAGCCGCTATACGGTCTGATGGCGGTGCGCGTGCAGAGCGGCGTCGACTCGCCGTCACCTGACTTCCCCTACGGTGGTTTCACTTACATCTACTTGTTCGGCGGCATCACGGCGTCCGGCGTTGCCTCCGACGAGATGTTGCGCTGGAGTCCGAGCGAAGGTGCGGAAACGACGGGCGGTGGCCAGGCGGAGAACCCGATCCAGATCGTCAGCCAGATGCCGCGGGCCCGGGCTTACGGCAAGGCCGTGTTTGTGCCGGCTCGTGACTACTTGATCGCGCTGGTGGGCGGCTTTGACGACAACGGCGTGCCGATTGATGAGATTGACATCTTCACCTTCGACAGCATCTACAACCCGTCGGGTGGCGGCTGGTCCACCTTTGAGGGATCCCTGCCAGAGGCACTGGTGGCCTGCGGCGCGGGCTACAACGAGGGCTACCCCGGCGAGGACTGGGTGCTGACGATGGGTGGTTGGAACGGCGAGTTGTATTCGCACCGGATGTATTCCGCCCGTATCGAGAGCGCCGGCAACCAGGTGATCCGCGAGCTGGTGGTTACGGTGCCGCGCGCGTACGCGGGCAGCACGCAGTCGGGCTCGAACCCGCTGAGTACGCTTCGCGTGGAGAACATGCTCTCGCCCATTACGTTCAACCGCTACTTCGTACTGGCGGGCGTGGATGAGAATGGTGCCGAGTCGATTGTGGAGACGCTGAGTCTCCCATAGGAGAAACATCAGGCCGGGTCCGGTGTCGGAACAGACACCGGACCCGGTGATTAGACTAGAGGGATGTTGGTGAAGTTACAGGAGGGTGCTGGAGTGAAACGGACAGCATTGGTTCTGGGGTTGATCGGCGTGATCCTGCTGCTGGCTGCCTGCGGCGGCGGTAACGATGGCACACCTGATGCGGAGGTTGGCCCACTGGCGATTGAACTGCTCTGGGCGGAGCCCGCAACGGGTTCGAGCCCGTTGAGGGTTACGTTCACAGCGAATGTCACGGGAGGTCTAGCCCCGTACTATTACGCTTGGGACTATACCAATGACGGCTCGGTTGACAGATACCTCAACGGTGAATTTCGGCGGACGCTTAGCGTGGCCGAAGACTACTACTTCCGGGCGTCGGATCCTGGCGGCGTGTCCAGCTACGAGGCAGTCTTGACGGTGACCGACAGTGAGGGCACCATCGTCACCAGTGACCCGGTTGCGATCAACGTGCTTGGCAGCAGCGGCGTGACCCTCGATCCCGCTGGCACGGGGGCCATTTCGGACGAGGTGGTTGAGGAAGAGATAGACGGCGAGACTGTCTTGGTTTACGTCTACCGGACCGGAATGCCGGTCTACTTCAGGGCGCAGCCGGTGGGTGGCACCCCTCCCTACGAGTATCAGTGGGACTTCGATGACGACGGAGCGATTGACTCGACAGTCGCCAACCCGCAGTACATCTTCACCCACACGGGTGTCGGCGTGATGATAGCCGTCGTGAATCTGGAAGTAGTGGACGGGGCCGGCGAGCGGGTGATGTGGCGGACTTTCCTTGAGATCGAGGGGCCGGATTCCGGCGAAGAGCCCGAACCGCAGTTCGACATCGTCGTCAACTCAACGCCGCCCGCCGATTCCGAGGGCGTGATCACAGTCAAATTCGACCCAACCGAGGCTACGGATACGGTGCCCGCGGAGCCCGAGATTGACCTGGCGGTCATCGTGGATCCGTCCGGCGGAGGGATTCCGCCGTTCGAGTATTACTGGGACTTCGAGAACGATGGCGCATTGGACAGCCAGGCGCTGTCGCCGACGATCCCGTATTACGACAGCAGCCGCAAGATCCTGATTAACCCCTACTTCCACCAGGAAAGCTCCAAGACGTTCACCCTGCGCTGCATGGTGCTGGATAGCAGCGGCCAGCTGCAGGAAGAGACGCGTACGATCCTGGCCATCAACGTGGCCAATCGCCCACCCAACGAGATGTCGGTTGAGACCACATATGGCATCGTCAACGAGGGCGGTGCGTTCCTCGATACTCCGCCGCTGCCCTACGCGGAGGTCGGGGATCGTGAAACGACCACTTACGCCAAGTTCTCGTGTGAGATTAGCGGCAGCACGGGCAATACGTTCGAGTTCCAGTTCGATGCCAATGGCGACAACGTTCCGGAGATACCGACGGAGGGCACTGGCTGGTTTGCGATCGAGGGTAGTTCATTCGATGTATTGCAGCCATTCCAGGGCGCAGGCTATTTCCCGGCCAACGTGCAGATTCGGGCCCTGAACAGCGACCTCAACGTCGTCGATACGACCAGGATCGAACTGCCGATCAGCCTGGTGATCAGGAAGGACATCCAGCTCACCGAAGGCACACTCGATCCGCGCACGGATCACTGCATGGTCGCGACGTGGACAACCGAGCCCCACGCGTCTAACGGCGAGACCCTGACTTCGCGAGAGCTGATCATCGTCGGCGGTGCGCGCGGGACCACCCCGCTGAACACAGTTCAGCGCGTGCTGCAGACATATACGCCGCCCAACGAGGAGGGGCTGATCGAACGGCAGGTCTCGGCAGTGGTGACCGAGCGGCCGTCCATCAACCAGGAGCGACGCGGCAGCGTGATGTGGGCCAACAACGCCGGTTCGGGCGCGGGAGCCGAGATCCGCATCCACGGTGGCAAGAACGAGGTCAGCGGGATCATGGCGAGCAACGAGCTCTCGAACGGTGGCGGCGGCAACGTGCTCTGGCTGGTCCTGGCCGAGACGTTGATTCCTGAATACTACCCGCTGCGCGACGCCGCAGGCACGGTGGTGCCCGGACTGGGCTACGTACTAGCGGGTGGCGTCAACCAGCCGGCCGAGGAGGCCAATACCGTCGTATCGGGCAAAGTGCTGCTCTATGACTCGGTGTTCGACTCCTACGGCGAGATTGCCAACATGATCAAGCCACGGTACGATGCCAGCGTGGCCTACGTCAATGACCGCCTCTACATCATCGGCGGTCGTTCACCGAGTGGGCAGAGCGTGGCGACGGTTGAATCCTACGATCCGAATTCAGGTCAGTGGGACACCTTTGCGCCTCCGATGATTGAGCGGCGCTCCGGCGCGGCGTGTCACGTCGTCGGTGGTCAGATCTACGTGATCGGCGGCGCGTTCTGGCCTGACAACGAATCAGATCGCATTCTCAAGACGACGGCCGAGGTGTTCAACCCGCAGACCGGAGTCTGGAGCTATACGCTGCCGCTCGCCAGCGGTGACGAGGCCGACGATCTGGCCTCGACGGCGGCTCCTGCCCCGGGCGGGGTGGCGACCGGTGGCGCGGTAGTCAATTCCATCGTGTGCTTCGGTGGTGAGCGGCCGGTGGCCGGTGGCGGTAGTGGCGGTGAGGTCAACAACCTCGTCGAGTTCATCTACTTCCACATCGTGGAGCTGCCGCCGGAAGTCTAGGAAGCGAATCAGACATGAACCGCAGACAGGCGGTCCCGTGCTCAGCAGGGAGCGGGGCCGCCTGTGGTGTATCTTGGGGAGATCCTTGGGACAGGCTACGCGGCTGAGCAGCGGTTAGCCCCGGTCAGATGCTGGAAGCACCGACCGGCGGCAGCATTTCCTCCAGGCGGTGGAATTCGGGTGGGCGGGCGCCCAAGCGGTCCAGTTCCGTCAGCGTGCGGTAGCAGCGATCGTACAGGGCGGCCTTCAGCTCTACCTTGAGCTTGAGCGTCCAGATGCCGGGGTCGTTGGTTTCGTAGCAGACGGCGCGGGCGAGGTGCTGGGCTGCCGGCATGTAGGCGCCCTCACGTGCCGCCGTCAGGGCGTGATTGTAGAGCTCCTGGGCGCGCCGGCGGTCGCGGTGCCGTGCCTCGAGCTCCGCGCGGACTTCCGCCGCCACCACCGGGCTTAAGTCTGCCAGCAGAGCCTCGGCGCCCGGGGTGTTGCCTTCCAGCATCAGCAGGCGAGCCGTCAACGCGTTGAGTTCGGCGCTGTCTATCTCGCCCAGCTGTGGCAGCCGCTCAACGATCTGGCGCGCCGCCGGAAGTTCACCGCGGCTGAGGAGTTCGCTGGCGAGATTCAGGTAGTTTGCGGACAGCATCGCAAGGTCGCGGTAAGGTGACAGGTCCGCCCCGCAGCCGGGACACTGCACCGAGTCCTTGCTCAGCACCGTCCGGCACAGCGGGCAGGCGTCCAGTTCCTGCACGATCTAGAGTCCCCAGTCTGACAGGTAGTTTCCAACCTTGTCGATAAGCTTCTCGAGCCCTTCCTCGTCTTCTTCCTTGATCGAGGCTTCCAGCTCTTCCATCATCGAGCGCAGCATCCCCAGCTGCAATTCGTCCATCTTCTTGGCGCCGTCGGCCGCCTGCTTCTCCAGCGTCTTGGCGCGTTCATAGACGCCCTGAGCTTCGAACAGCGCCTTGCCCTTCTCACGCTGCGCGATCAGCATGCCGCTCATCTGGGAGACGTCGCGCTCCGCCAGTGAGATGTCGTCCTCGGTCAGACGCGCCTTGGAGGCCTTGATGGTGATCCCCTGTCCAACTCCGGTCTGACGGTCGCGGGCCGTGACCTTCACGATACCGTTGACGTCGTAGTCGAAGCTGACCTCGACGAGTGATTCGCCGGCGCCGCCGTAGGTGATGCCGCTGAGCACGAACTCGCCGAGGCTGGCGTTCTCCGTGGCCGCCATGCTCTCGCCCTGAAGCACGTGAATCAGCGCCTCTGTCTGCCCGTCGATCGTGGTCTTGTACAGCTGCTTGCGTGAGCACGGGACGCTGGTGTTGCGCGGGATGATCGGGCTGAACTTGCCGCCCTCGGTTTCGATGCCCAGCGTAAACGGCGCAACGTCGACTACGACGAGCTCGTCCAGCTTGCCGCGCTTGATTCCGGCCTGAATGCTGGCCCCCAGCGCCACGCACTCCTCCGGGTTGATGTCGTGGTACGGTTCCTTGTTGGTGATGTTCTTCACCAACCGCTGCACGGCCGGCGTGCGGGTCATACCGCCGACCAGGATGACGGCGTCGAGATTGTCCGGATCCATATTGGCGTCGGACAGCGCCAGCTCCATCGGCTGCAGCGTCTGGTCAATCAGGTCCTGGACCAGGTCCTCGTACTTGGCGCGCGTGAGCGTCTCGTTGAGGTGCAGCGGTTCGTCGCCGCCGGTGTAGATGAACGGCAGATTGATGTTGGTCTCCAGCAGCGATGACAGGTCGATCTTGGCGTTCTCGGCAGCCTCCTTGAGCCGCTGCATGATCGCGCGCTGCTGGCTGATGTCGGAGATCGTGCGCAGATCGACCTTCTCCTTCTCCTTGAAGCGCTCGATCAGCCACTCCACCACGCGGTAGTCGAAGTCGTCGCCGCCGAGGTTGTTGTTGCCGGTGGTGGCGAGCACTTTGAACGCGCCCTCGACCAGCCGGATCACACTGACATCGAAGGTCCCGCCGCCCAGGTCGTAAACCATGATCGTGCGGCTCTCGCCCTTGTCGAAGCCGTAGACCAGCGCCGCGGCGGTGGGCTCGTTGATGATCCGCTCCACCTTGAAACCGGCGACTTCACCGGCGTCCTTGGTTGCCTGCCGCTGGGAGTCCGTGAAGTAGGCCGGGACCGTGATGATCGCCTCGTCGACGATGTCGTTAAGGTAGGTTTCGGCGTCGAGCTTGAGCTTCTTGAGAATGACGGCGCTGATCTCCTGGGGACTGAATTCCTTGTCCCCAACGGTAATGCGCCGGTCGGTACCCATCAGCCGCTTGACGCTGGTGATGGTACGCTCGGGATTGGCCACCGCCTGGTTCTTGGCGACCTCGCCGACCAGCAGCTCACCGGTCTCCGTAAAGCCGACCACCGACGGAGTGACGAACTTGCCCCGCTCATTGGGGATTAGCGTCGGCTGGCCGTCGATGATGGCGGCAACCAGTGAATTGGTCGTGCCCAGGTCAATTCCAACAATCTGGCCCATTGATTTACTCCTTGTCTACCTCGCGTCCACCTACCAATGTACCTTCATCAATCAGCGATCAGGGCCGCCGACAGGCCGGCCGTTCACGCCTGTTCGTTCTTCACCACCACTACCTGTGCCGTCCGCAGGATCTGCTCGCCGAGGCGGTAGCCCCTGAGCATCACCCGGCTCACCGTTCCGTCAGACATGTCGGTACGCACCTCGGTTCCCATCGCCAACTGCTCGTGGGGATCGAAGGCGTCGCCGGGCTTGACCTCCAACTGTGTCAGGCCGTGGCGCGCCAGCGTCTCACGTGCCAGGTGATACAGGGAATCCAGCCCGGTCCGCACCCCTTCGCTGATTGCCCCGGGTTGCGACTGGGCCAACTCGAATACGCGATCCAGCGTGTCGAGCACCAGCAACAGGTCTTTCAACAAGCGCCTGACGCGGCCTTCCTCCTCCGCTTGCGACGGCAAGTCGGCCAGAGGCTTAAGCCGCGCTTCAACACTGCGCAATCCATCCGCCACGCGATCCAGTCCGACCGCCTCGATGGCCGGCAGACGCAGTTCCTCAACACCACGCCGGAGCCGCGACAACTCGTTACGCAGCTTGCCGATGTCGGCCGTCAGAGCGCTCAGATTCGCCCACGCTTCCGTGGACAGGTCAGCTGGCGGGGCCTCGCCCGCCGCTTCGAAGTAGAGATTATAGTAATGCTCAGATGCGAAGTCAATTTGCGTGACCAGCTGCGCGAGCGCTTCATCTGTTGATGCCAGTCTCACAGAATCGTCCAGTCCGGAATCTTGAAGTTGATCCTGAGCAGGTCGGCCAATGGCTCAACCAGCTCTTGTTCATCTGCCTTGGCCGGCTCCAGCTGCTGGAAATCCGGTGGTGGCACGCTGTCGGGCAGCTGCAGCTGCTCGAAACTGATGCCGCCGTCGCGTGACAGCCGCGTCAGACGTTGACGCACCGCCGGCACTTCGGTGGGGTTGAACACGAACAGATCGATCAGTTCGCGCCGCGCAGGATCGGCAAACAGGTTACTGTAGGACTCCTCGACCAGCATGAAGTCGTCCGCGTGCCGCTCGGGGTTGAAGATCTTGATCAACCTGAAGTACTCGTTCTCGATCTGCTGTTGGGTTGCACGCTTGTCCAGGCTCAGAATCCAGTAGAACTGGTTGGCCTTCTGGTAGTAGTCGATAATGTCCTCGGCGCGCACCTTGGTCAGATCGAAGTCACCACGCCCCTTGGTCAGCGCCAGGGTGTTCATTGCGCGTTCCAGATGGCTGATCGATGACTGCAGTTCGTTGTAGCGCTCGCGGTCGGTACGGCTGGCTTCCTGCCACAGCAGCGCCAGTCGGGTGAACTGCCTCGACGCCTCGTCATAGTCATCGAGCAACAGGTTCACGATCCCGTAGTTCTGGAGGATGCGCGGGTTATCCGGGTCGAAGCCCAGTGCCTTCTTCCATTCCTCACGCGCCAGTTTGTTCTGATCCTTGCGCGCCAGCTGGTAGGCATTGAGGTCCAGGGTGGAGGCGTACAGCACGGGCAGGTCCGCGTTGCCCTCGTCGAGTTGACGCAGGTGATCCCAGGTCTGCATCGCCTCCGGGGCGTAGCCGGCGCTGAGGAAGGCCAGTCCGATCTCAGTGAACTGCCGGATCTTCATCTCGGGTGATCCGGGTCCATCGCCGACGAGGCGGGAGAGTTCCAGCCAGTTGTGAACGGCGAGATCGCGTTTGTCCATCCGGGCGTAGGCTTGGCCAAGGTACCAGTGAACCTGGGGTGTAGCGCCCTCCCCACGGATCATCTCCTCGAGCTGCTGAGCCGAGCGCTTAAACTGGCCGTCGTGGATCAGCAGCGCTGCCAGCAGCAACTTGTCAACGCCCTCGGGGAACTGCACTGGTTCCCACAACTGCCCGTCCACGGCGTCCTGATCGGCCAGGAAGCAGGAAACCAGCCGCGGGAAGTTCTCGGCCAGCAGGTTGCCGCGGCGCGCGAGGTCCAGAAACACCCGCCAGGCCTTCTCCGGCTGCTGGTTGGCCAGGTAGGCGTAGGCATGGGAACGCTCCAGCTGCGGATCCTCGTCGGTCCAGGTGATGTCCCGGTAGTAGATAATCGCCTTGGCGTATTCCTTGAGCCGGTGGTATGCATAGGCCAGGTAGATCTTGGTGCGGGTGCGCTTGGGAAGAATGCGGTGCGCGACCTCCAGAATCCGCGCCGCACGCTCCAGTTGACCGCCGAAGAACGCCTGTTCGCCATAGAAACTGAGCAACTCGACGATGACCTGCCTCAGCAGGCGGTGATTGCGGTTGACTTCGACCGCTCGGGTGAACAGCGGCAGTGCTTCGGCAAGCTCATCATTTTGCAGCTGCTCGCGAGCCAGCAGGAAGAGCGACAGGCTGAAGAACAGCTGCTCTGCACGACCGTTCGGGTTGTGGCGATGAATCTCTTCCAGGTGCTGGCGCGCCTCTTCCAGCCGTCCCAGCTTCATCAGCACGATCCCGCGTTCCAGCTGCAGCCATCGCTGGAAGCGCGCAACGTCCTCGCCGTCGGTGATTCCGCTGTAGACCTCGAGGCTGTCGTCCAGCTTGTCCTGGAGTTCCAGGTTGATGGCGCTGCGCAGGTCAAGCAGGAAGGATGGAATCTCGCCGTCACGCGGCAGCTCCGCCAGAATCTTGCCGGCGCGTCCGGGATCGCCCAGCTGCTGGTGGGCCGCGGCCTCCCAGTACCGGCGCCGGATTGCCATTTCTGGGGCGTCCAGCGCGGCCAGCTGCTCCAGGCTGCGATCGGCGCGATCTTCGAGCAGGTGGATCTTGGCCAGCCGGTAGCGGATCTCGTCGGTAGGCGACAGCTCATAGCTGGTCTCGAACGCGCGCGCGGCCTGTGGAAAGTTGTAGTGCTCAATGTAGAAGTCGCCGATCTCCTGGAGCAGCGACTCGCGGTCGTGCCGCTGAGTCAGCGCCACGAGTTGCGCGGCGTCCGCCTCGAAGCAGCGGACCGCCAGATTCAGTACGTTGACCGCCGGCTCTGGCTGCGAGAAGCAGTCCGCCATGAGCACGAACGCGATCTCGGCATCGGTGGAGAATTTCTGCAGCTCGAACAGCTTGCGGTAGACCCGCATTTCGATGCTGCCCGGTTCCGGCGGTGCTCCCCGCTCCTTGATGATGTCCGCCAGCAGCGTGACCAGCCGTGGATTGAGGTGCTCGGTCTCCTCGGTGCGCTTGAACAGCGCGAAGTAGGCCGCCTGAGCCTGTTCGCCGCGGCGTCCGGCCGCCAGGAAGCAGTTGGTCAGCGCTTCATCGTAGACCTCGGCCAGCGGCCCGCGTTCCGGCCGGCCCATTACGCTCAGGTACTGCAGTGTCTCCTCGTTGTAATCGTTGACCGCAACACGCATCTCGGCCAGCACGGTGGCCAACTCGCGCTTGACCTGCTCGTCGGCGATCGGGAAGGCGTGCCGGTAGATCTCCTCTGCGGCCTCATCGCGCCGGTCGGCGGCATGGTACGCCCGCGCCAGGATGGTGATCGCCAGCGGATCAGTCGGGGTGTCGATCAGCGCCTCTTCGTAGATCTTCTGCGCCTGATCGTCAACCCGCGTCAGGTTGGCGTAGTGGTGGGCCAGCACACCGTAGATCCGGCGTTGCGGCCGGTCGGGCCAGGTGCTGAGGTAGCTCTCGTAGACCCGAACAGCGAAGTCATCCTCGCGGTCGTTGGCCAGGCAGTGCTCGGTCAGAATCAGGATTGCGCGCTTGGAGACCATCCTGAGCTCGAACGCCTTGGTCATCACCTCGATGGCCTCGTCGTCGAACTTATTAGCCTGGGCGAGGAACTCGCCGAGGAAGGCCAACAGGTCGCGGTCGCTGTAGCCTTGACGGTAGACCGCCAGCAGCAGCTCGCCGCGGTCGAGCAGTTCATTGGTGCTGCCGAGCACAATGCCGGACAGCTGTTTAAGTGCCTCCTGCGACAGCTTCGCCTTTTCCAGCGCGCGCGTGATGTAGGGCACCGTGGCGGACGAGAAATCCTCCTGCTGGATGTAGTACTCAGCCAGCAGTCGCAGCGCCGCCGGATTCTCGGAGGTCTCTACCGTGTCGCGATAGACTTCGGCGGCGAACTCGTCGGTTTCCTCATTCTCGATCAGGCTTTCCAGCAGGACCGCGCGCAGGCGCCGATCGGCCTTGCGGTTGTGGTAGGCGTTCCGGTAGATCGCCAGAGCCTCGGCGTCGCTGCGGCTCTCACGCAGATAGCGGTCGGCCAGCATGCCCTGGCCTTCCTGCCAGAGCGGGAACGCCGTGGCAGTTTCGGTCAGGAACTTGAGCTCCTCGTCCGCCACATCCTCGCCGCGAGCCGCGATGATGTTCTTGGCGGCCGTGATCATCAGGCGCCGGTCCTTGGGACTGATCTCGACGGCCTGCTTGGCGAGGGCCAGCACTCGCGGCTCGATGGCTCCGCTGTCGATGAGCGCGGCGACGATTTGGGGTAGTTCCTTGGGGACCGCCTCTGCCAGCGACTCGGCCAGATCCAGTGCGGAGTCCTGGAGCCCGGCTGCGAACAGCCCATGGAACAGCCGTACACGCAACGAGTTGAGTTCTGACAGGTCCTCGGCGGAAACGTCCTCAGGCCGTTCCGTCCAGAGCTTACCCAGCAATTCGGCGGCGTCATCCAGCTTGTCGCCGTCCAGCAGTCGTGCGGCCTGCTTCAGCTTCGGCCCAAGCTTGCTTTTCGAGCCACCTAATATCTTGCCGAGAATCCCCATTGGTCTTCCCAAACCAATATTATACAGTCGAGTCGGGCTGCTGGCGCTCGAGGTCCGTGCGCAGAGTCAGTTACTGCTGTCGGCCGTTGAGCAGCTGATACAGGAAGTGACCGGACTTCTGGCTGGCTGCGACGTCTTCCTCACGCAGCTCCTTGAGCAATTCGCGCTGGCGCTTGCTCAGGCGTTGCGGCACTGCGACCACGACGCGCACGTGCAGTTCGCCGCGCCCGCCGCGTCTGAGCCGCGGCAGTCCGTGTCCGCGCAGCTGGAACACGTGATGACTGCGCGTGCCGGCCGGAATCCTGAGCTGCTCCTCGCCCGTCAGGGTCGGCACGCTGACTGTGGCACCGAGGACCAGATCGGCGTAATGCACCGGCAGTTCCACGTACAGCGAGTCGCCCTCGCGGTGGAACTGCTTGTGAGTCTCCACCGAGACCTGGACCAGCAGACTGCCTGCCGGCGCTCCTCCGCGTCCGCTGTGGCCCTGGCCGCTGACCCGGATGATGTTGCCGTCGTCGATGCCGGCCGGAATCGTGATCTCGATGGTGCGCTGACGCTCGGTGAATCCCGTGCCACGGCAGGCCTTGCAGGGGTCAGTGATCGTGTAGCCCGCGCCGCGGCAGGCCGGGCACGTGGTGGTGGTCTGCATCCGTCCCAGCAGGGTGTCTCGCACCTGGATGACCACGCCGCGGCCGCCACAGGTCTCGCAGTCCACGGGCTGTGTGCCGGGCTCCGCCCGCGATCCCCCGCAGCTCTCGCAGGTCTCCCGGCGCTGAACCTGCAGTTCAACGTCCTTGTCTTCCAGGACTTCCTCCAGGCGCAGGTGCACCGCCCGGTGGATATCGGCGCCCGGTTCGTATTTGCGGGGTCGTCCCGGTGCTGCGGCCCCGGAGAAACCGCCGCCGAAGAAGAAGTCGAAGATATCGTTGATGCTGCCGAAGCCCATGCCACCAAACGGATCACCGCCGGTGGGACCCCCGGTGGTGCCGAACTGGTCGTATTGCTGGCGCTTCCGGGGATCGGACAGCACCTCGTGCGCCAGGTTGATCTCCTTGAAGCGCTCGTCGGCCTGCGGATCGTCGCTGACGTCCGGGTGGTGCTGGCGGGCCAGCTTGCGGTAGGCGCGCTTGATGTCGTCCGGGCTGGCGTTGCGCGGTACGCCCAGGATCTCGTACAGGTCCACCTTGCTGGCCGGCATCAGCTGGTACCCTCGTCCTCGGCAATCTCGCGCAGCGTCTGCGCGACGACCTCGCCGATCGCCTTGACCCAGGGCAGGGTGCGAGCGTAGAACAGGCGAGTGGGACCGAGCACGCCCACGGTGCCCTCGCCGCTGCTGGGCAGGCTGTAGCGCGACAGCACCAGGCTGCACTCGTGGAGGTCCGGATCGAGGTTCTCACTGCCGATGATCGTCTGTACTTCGCGTTGGCTGAGCTGCTGATGCACCGTCCGCACGAAACGGTCGCGGTCCTGCAGGACGTTGATGACGTTGCTGAGCCGGTCGACGCTGGAGAATTCCGGTTCCAGCGCCAGCTTCAGCGCATTGCCGAACAGCACCCGTTCTCCGCTGCCCGCCAGGCTGAGGAAGAACTCCTGGATCGCGTCCAGCACTTTCTCGGGAACCGCGACGGTGTCCTCGATCAGGCGTCGCAGCTCGTCGTAGTCAACCTCGATTACGCTGCGCTCGCGCAGGTAGTTGTTGAGCCGCTCCGTCAGCTGGCCCAACTCGAGTTCGCGGATCGGCACATCGAACGTCAGCCGCCGGCTCTGCATCGCGCCGGCGCCGGTGACCAGCACCACCAGCAACTCGTGTGTGTCGACTTCAACGAAGTTGATGCTCTTGATGTCCAGCGCCGAGGGAACGGGCAGGCTGACCCAGGCGACGTAGCCGGTCATCTCGGTCAGCAGGTCCAGGGTGCCTTCCAGCAGCGCCTCGATCTCGCGTCCCAGCTCACGGTAGACCTGGGAGACGCGCGCCCGCCGGCCGATAGTATCGGCCAGGCTGTGCACCAGTTCCTCGACCAGGAACCGGTAGGCCTGATCGGTCGGGATGCGCCCGCCGGAGGTGTGCGGCTGCCGCAGGTACCCCTGTTCCTCCAGCGCGACAAGCTCGTGACGTACGGTGGCCGGACTGACGTGCACTTCGTCGGCGACCACGTTGCTGGACACGGGATGCACCTGGCGCACGTAGTGGTTGATCACCTGACGCAGAATCTCCCGCTTGCGCGGGCTCAGGCCATCCTCCAGTTCCTCAGGCAGCTTGCTCACAGCTTAATTCTACCGGGCGTGTGCCGGTCAGCGTCTACAACGTGGCCGTCGGTCTTCAACGGCCCGGTGGCTTGCGGCCCTGTCCGGGCCCGGCCACAACTCGGTGCCAGCAGTCTAGTGCCCGCCTGGGCTCTTGACAATCCGCGCCTCGGTGATCAGCGCCATCCGGAACGGATCCCAGTACTGGCCGACGTATTGCTGCCAGGCCAGGTCATTGAGCAGGTACTGCTCAATCGCCTCTTCTGGGGCCCCGTCGGCCTCCAGCTGGGCGCGCAGGTCGGCTTTGGCGGACTCCATCGCTGGGTTGAACGATTCCACCAGCCGCTCCACGTTGTCCCGGCCCTCCGTCACGTAGGCGAACGGTGTGAAGTAGGTCTCCTGCGACATGTCGCTGAGGCGGGAGTTGTTGGCAAGATTGATGAACGGCTGGGTGGACGCGGTATCCGGACCTCGTTTGGCGAAGCAGACCGTCCACTGCCGGGCCGGGAAGCGCACCGGTTCATCCTTCAACTCGACGACCAGACCTTTGCGATCCTCATAGCGCGGATAGACCGGGGGCTCCTCGCCCGGTCGCAGGCTGGCGGCGTCACTGAGGTCGTAGAGGTCGCCCCACTGCACCACCCAGCCCGGCGCGATGCGGTGGACATGCATGTTGTCATAGAAGCCGGCCTCCACGAGTTCAAGGAAGCGCACCGCGTGGATTGGCGCCAGCTCTGGATAGACCTCCAAGCTGAACTCGCCGAAGGTGGTGCTGAATTCCACCGTCCAGACCTCGTCCAGCTCATCGCGCAGGTCATCGATCGGCCGCTCCGGCCCCGTGTAGGGGTCGCCCAGCAGCGCAATGACCATGCCGGCGGGCTCGGTGTCCTCCTCCGGTGCGTCGCCACCGGCCAGGGCCTGCCACTCGCCGGCGATCTCGCTGTCGACGCTGGCCAGCACCTCAAGCTCACTGAGCACGGCGTCGCGGTCCTTCTCGGCCAGTTCCTTCAATTCGTCGTCCAGAGCGGCCAGTTCGTCCTGCAGCTCGGCCACGCGCTCCGGAGCCAGTCCCGGCGTGGCAGCCAGTGTCTCCAGCTCTCGCTCGATTGCCGCACGCTGATCGAACAGGTTGCGGACCACGAGTTCCGTCGAGCCCCCGCCGGTGGTTTCTCGGCCGCTGGTCGCCTGGTCGCGTTTTGTGCCGGCGTCATCCGTCGCACCATCGTCCGCTGACGCCACGGCCGCGGGCTCGACGGTGTCTGATTCATCCCCGCCGCTTGGGCAGCTGCTGATCAGTGGCAGCAGCAGGAGGACAGCCAGCATCGCTGGCAGTATGCGTTGCATCGTCAACTCCTTCGGCTTCCCGCGCCGCCTGGCCAGACGCTGGCCGCATGCGGGCAGGTTCCCGCCTGTACCACGCAATTCCTGAGGTTACCGGCTACACATTAGCATACCCCTCCTGCAGGGCGCAGGCTCAGTGGTCGCCGCGCGTGATCCGCTGCATCTCGTGCACGCCGCCGTCGGCCGTGCGGTGGCAGGGGGCTGGACTGACCACCTGGTCAGGCGCGATCAGAGCCGGGTTTGTTGCCACTGGATGGTCAATTCATCGGCTATAATGTGTTCAGAAGGGCCGCTTCGCGATTCTTCCGGGGCCAGCAAGCACCATCGCCGGCGGCACTGCCAACACTTATCTTAGTTCGGGAGGAAGGCATATGTCGATGCTGAAGGACAAGCTCGCCGCTCAGATTCCGGGCATTCGCGCGGACCTAAAGGAGCTCGGTAAGAACTACGGCGATGTCAAGATCTCGGATGTGTCGGTGGCCCAGGCCTATGGCGGCATGCGCGGCGTCAAGGGCATGATCTGCGACACCTCCGTGGTGGAGCCGGACAAGGGCCTGATCATCCGGGGGATTCCGATCCTGGAGATCAAGGACAAGCTGCCCGAGGAGATCTTCTGGCTGCTGATCACCGGGGAACTGCCCAGCGAGGCTGAGCTCAAGTCGCTGCAGGACGAGTTCCGGGCCGCCGGCAAGGTGCCGGACTACGTCTGGAAAGTACTGGAGGCGATGCCGAAGGACAGCCACCCGATGACGATGCTGGACACCGCGATCCTGGTGATGCAGGCTGAGTCGAAGTTCGCGGCGCGCTATCACGAGATGGCCAAGACCGACTACTGGGAGGCGGCGCTGGAAGACGCAATCGCGATCCTGGGCACGATTCCGGTAGTGGCGGCCGGCATGTATCGGATGCGCTACGACAAGGGCGCGCGGATCGAACCCAATCCGGACCTGGACTGGGCAGCCAACTACGTGCACATGCTGGGTCTCGAGGAGACGCCGGACTGCTACGACATGATGCGGCTCTACCTCACCCTGCATACCGACCACGAGGGCGGCAACGTCAGCGCCAACACCTGCCACACCGTCGGCAGCGCACTCAGCGATCCATACTACTCGGTCAGCGCGGGTCTGAACGGTCTGGCCGGCCCACTGCACGGCCTGGCCAACCAGGAGTGCCTGGGCTTCGTGATCAAGCTGCGCGACCAGTTCGGCGGCGTGATGAGCGAGGAAGAGCTGACCAAGGCCTGCTGGGATCTGCTCAACGCTGGCCAGGTGGTGCCGGGCTACGGCCACGCCGTGCTGCGCGTGCCCGATCCCCGCTTTGTCGCCTTCCACGGCTTCGGCAAGGAACACTGCGCCGACGACGATATCTACAAGATCGTCGACCTGCTGTATCAGGTGGCGCCCAAGGTGCTCAAGGAGCACGGCAAGGCCAAGAACCCGTGGCCGAACGTCGATGCCGGCAGCGGCGCGCTGCTCTATCACTACGGTCTGACCGAGTTCCCGTACTACACGGTGCTCTTCAGCGTCAGCCGCGCGATGGGTATGCTCAGCCAGCTGGTGATCAACCGCGCGATCGGCACCTCGATCACGCGGCCCAAGAGCGTCAGCACGGAGTGGATCAAGAAGACCGTCGGCGCCACGGCGGCGGCCGGCTAGCCAGCGCCGACGACCGACTGCGGCAACTTAGGAAAAATCGCGGGGGAGGAGAGACTCCCTCCCCCGCGTACCTCTGCGGTAGCGCGCCGCCAGTGCGCTATGCTACTGCGCGTATGGCAATGCGGCTGGATGCTTCCCTGATGCCCGAGGCGCGCTGGAACACGCACATCGCGTGCCTGACGCGGCTGTGTGACGCGGCCGGGCGCGGCCTGGACCTGATCGACGTGGCCGGGACGACCGGATTGGCCTTCCGCACATCGCTGGCGCGCCGGGTCTCGCCCGCCGGCCAGTACCTTGCCTGGGCCTGGGAGCCGTCCTTCCGGCTGTGGCTGGACGTCCTGGGGCTGGACGCCGACGTTGCCGCCCACCGCGCCGGCCGTCCGACCTACGACAGCTGGCTTCAGCGCCAGCACGAGCGGATCGCGGACACGCTGGCGCGGGGTTTTCCGGTGCTCTGGTGGGACAACGTCGGCTTCGCGCTGATCTTGGGGGAGGAGGACGGCGGCTATCTGGTCTCCGGTCTGCCGTCCCAGGTCGTTCATCCGTTTTGGCTCACCGTGCCGGAGACCGCCGGGCTGGCGGCCCGCCTGCGCGATCCGCGCTCGCGTCAGCCCCAGTCGGTCTTCCGCGTGGAGCGCGACGACCTGACCTCGGCGGTCGAGCCCGAGGCGCTGCTTGTCTACGTGCACGGCGTGGGTCGGTTCGACCCGGAGCGGGCGCGTGCGCGCAGCATCGCCCTGGCCTGCGCCGAGCTGGGCGGCCGCGTTGCCTACCCGCGGCTGCGAGGGGACCTCGGGCGCGAATACGAGCCGCAGTTCGGCACGGAGGCCCTGACCCGCTGGCGCGAGGAGCTGAAGGACGGCCGCGTCCACCCCTTCGGCATGATCCAGGCGCTGCAGTCACTGGGCGAAGCGCGGCGGCTGGGTGCCGAGTATCTTGGCCGGCTGGCCGACCGCGCGGAGCCGGACCGGGAGCCGGCCCTCAGGCAGGCGGCGCACTTTTTCAAGCAGATCGGCGACTACCTGCGGCCGCTGCTGCGGGTCTTCGACATGCCGCTCGATCCTGACTCGCAGATGACTCGCGCGCGCTGGGAGTCCGGCCGCGAGGCGCTCTACCAGATGCAGCAGACCGAGGGCACCGCCGCCCGCCTGCTGGCCAGCCTGGCTTCCGGCTCGCCGGACGAGGAGCAGGTGGTGGGGGGCTGAGCCGCCGGGCTCAGGCTACAATGAACCGCAGCTGCCGCCGCCACGTCCAACTGGCGCGCGTGCAATCCTGCTAGGCAGCCAAAGGAGCTGGTTATGGTGACATTCTTCAGGCGCATTCGATTCCAGCTGCTGATCGCGGTGGCTTTCGTGCTGGGCTTCGGTTTCGCCGGCGCGCTCAGGCCCCTGCCGGCGACCGCCGGTATTGATCTCGGCGACATCCTGGAAGGCGCCGTCAAGATCGGCGGCGTCAAACTGGCGATCGACGAGTTCGGCGATGAACTCAACGACCTGATCAACAAGCTGCTGGACAACAATGATGCCAGCGTCGATGCCGCCACCAAGGTGGTGCCGATCATCTCGCTGATCGGCAACAAGCACATCGGCGCCGCGCAGGTGGTCGGGCCCGAGGACGCCGTGGAGAAGGTCGGCGCGGTCGTGCAGCTGGAAACCAGCTTCATGGACAAGCTGTTCCGCGTGCGCGCGATGGTGCCGATCGAGGGCGAAGATCCCGCCAAGCTGCACCGCGTCAAGGGCGTGGCAGTCAGCGCGATGATCGACATCAAGCTCTAGTCTGCGCGCGTCGCCAGGGCTTGACCGCTGATCTGGTGGGAACTGGGCCGGTCGCGAAGCCGCATCCGAATGCAAGGGGCGGAGGCTACCCCATGTGGGAACTCACCTCCGCCGATGCTTTGGGGAATCGCACCTTATAGTACCCAGGCGGTCCGCGCACTTAATCTGCCCTTGCCGAGATTGAACTGAGTCTCGCTTATCAACTCCGGCGCAAGCGTCGGGCCTGGGATTATCACGGCGCACTCGATGAGCCGGGCCCGCGATCACCCGACCTGCAGCTGGCCGGCCAGGCGCGCGAGCGTCGCGATGGCGGACAGCGCCGCCAGGTAGCTGGTCCGCGGGTTCTCGGGGAATGGCAGGTTGCGCGAGGTGAACTCCACCTCGCCGGCCGGGCCTCGCGCGTAGACGTGGTGCGTGTTGCGCTCGACGGCCGGGTCCGCGATCAGCCTTACCTGCGTGCGCTCTGGCCCCAGGCCGGCGAAGCTGAGCGCGATCGCGACGTTGACATTCTTGGGGTAGTCACGGATCACGTCGGCGGCGCTGCCCTCGAACACGATCGTCTCTGTGGCGACCTCGAGGCCCAGGCTGGCGGGCGGCTTGCGCGTGGTTAGGCGCACCTCGTCGAGGCCGGCCACTGCCATTGCCTGGACCGCGTCCAGGCCGCCCAGCGCGCCGGAGGGTACGTGAATCACGGGCCCGGCTGCCGCGCGGTCTTTGACGTCCAGCAGGCCGCCAACCGACATCACCAGTACGTGACGGGGGCGGCCCAAAGCGGCCCCGGTCTGGCGCGCGGCGTCGATGACGGGCGGGACGGCACTGCCCGCGGCGCATTCGACCAGCACATCGGCGGCCGCAGCGGTGTCGGCCAGACCCAGGACGCGGGCCTCCGTCGCGTAGTCCTTGACCAGCCGTTGCGCGGCTTCCTGATCGACGTCGCACACGCCGGCGAGTTCGTAGGGGAGGGTGCCCTCGGCGACGGCCTGGGCGATGCGGCGACCGATGCACCCGGCGCCGACGATAGCGAGCGTTCGAAGATCACTCATGCTGAATTCACCACCTTGGGGCTGACCACTGACCTCGTGCCGCCGGGCAGCGTGCCCCGGCTCTTGCCAGCCACCTGACGGGAGAGTGCGTCTACTTCAGCCAGCCGGAGTCGTCTGCCGCTTCCTGGTCAGTGGCCGCATCCGCCGATTCGGCGGGTGCGCCATCCGCGACGCCGATGCGTGTGACCTCCTTGGCCATGACGAAGATCATCATCGTCCTGCCCTGCAGCGCCGGCTCGTTGGCCATCTCCTCGGCAATCTGCTTGCCGACGAACGGCAGTTTCTCCAGCTCCATCAGGTCCCAGACCATGCACTGCCCGTAGGCGCGCACTCGATCGCCGACGCCACCGACGGGAGCCTGCTTGGTGATGTCCAGGACCATCACGCTGTTCTCCAGAATGTAAGGAGTCGCGTCCTCCGCATTGAAGGCGCCCTGCATGTCAGCCATGGGGCCGCTCTGGGAGGTGATGACGCCCTCGATCGCCAGCCACTTGCCCTTGTAGACGGTCGGGTTGGCGGCCAGGGCCTCGGCGTCCGTTTCCATCGCCTCCGCCTTGATGGTCGCGATGTCGGTGGCCTCTACGGTCTCGGCCACCTGCACCATCTGCATACCGATGTTGAGGAACGGCTGGGCGAACCGATAGCCGCAGTAGCCGACGACGCCGCCGATGATCAGCAGCACGAGGCACGTGATTCCGCAACAGGCCAGCCAGTTGAAGCCCTTGCCCTGCGGCGGCGGCGGCACATACCCCCCGGGTGGCTGGGTGGGTGGCTGATAGGGCTGCTGGGCGGGGGGCGCTCCCGTATCGGCCGGCACCTGGGGCGGTTGCTGCTGGTCGCTGTCCATGAGTGTCCTCCAATCCAGTTGTCGAAACGCTCGGTCAAGCGGCTGCCGAACGTGAACCGCCTGCGCGCGTCACCGGCGCACAGGCGGCTGTTGGCTCTTCACAGGCAACCTGCGGTGGTCGGCCGCACCGCTAGGCGCTACCCTCTTCGGGTTCCTCGGTTTCGTTCTCCGCAGCCTCGTCCTCGGCCGGTTCCTCATCAGGCATCGTCTCATCGGCAGCCGGCTCCTCGGCCATCTCGTCGGTTGCTTCCTCGGTAGTCAGCTCGCCCGGCATCGGCTCCGCGCCCTCTTCCGTCGGCAGCGCCGTGACCTCGACGTCCTTGGCGATCAGGAACACGACGGTCTCGGACATACCTTCCACGTCGCCGAATTCCGTCCTGAGATTCTCGCCGACTACCGGCAGCTCCCAGATGTCGCTGATTCTCAGGACGAACAGCTTGCCGTAGGCCATGATCGTGGTGCCTTCGGCGACGTCCGGACCCTCACCACTGATGTCCACGACAACCACGGAGTCGTCGATCACGTAGCCCTTGTAGCTCTCGTCGTCACGGTAGATATTGAGCGCCATGTTCTGCTCAACACCGATCGACTCCTCCTTGCTGACCATGCCGTCCGTCATAACGTAGCGGTCGTCAAACCCGGTCGGATCCTTGCCCAGCTGCTCCGCTGGTACGTAGGCCGCTTCGTTCTCAATCTGGGACCGCGTCATGTCCATCATCTCGGCGATGGCGGGCTCCAGGCGCATTGCCGACTGCACGATTGGGTTTTCCTTGGCCTTGTTCCAGATAGTAATCGCGTAGATCACGATAAACACCAGGATGACCAAGGCTACAATGCCGAAGATACTAAGCCAGTTAATGCCCTTGGGACTATCTTCGATCTGCGGGGTGGTGTCCATACGTCTTCCTCCTGCCAGATTGCCACAATTATAGACGATTCCACTGTCAAGGCCACGCGTTCGGCGCTTTCGCGCCTGTCCGCTACACTAATGAGGATCACACCGGGCGGGAGGAGTGGTATGGGAGTCCAACCTGCGAGCGGGCCCCAGGCGGCATTGGGCATGGCTGTTCGCTGGGGGCTGCTGGTGTTGGCAGTCGGCGCGGCGCTGGCTTATCTGCTGCTCAGCAGCGCTGTGGCCGGCGCGGCGCGCAGCGGGCTGTATGACAGCCAACTCGGCGGCCAGCAGGCGCTGGTGGTGGCGATGTGCTCACACCTGGACGCCGATGTCCGCAGCGGAGAGGATGCGCTGACCGCATTCGATCGCTTGGCATCGTTTATGACGCTGCAGCTCGGTTCGGCCGGCGGGGGCCTCAGCTTGGTTGATCCTGAGGGCTCCGTCGTCGCGCAGCAGGGCGCCGGAGAGATCGCCGCCGCCGGCGAGTTGACCGGGCTGGTCGTCAGAGATCCGCGTTCCGGCGCTGCATTCAGCTTCGATGAGTACCTCTCGCTGCATCGCAAGCTGCAGCAGCCTCCGGCCGGTTTGCTCTACTCCGCGGCCGGCACGCCCCAGCGGCAGAGCATCGCAACCGCCCGCGTCCCGGCCAACGGGTGGTCGCTGGTGGTGCACCAGGGCACGCGTCCGATCGAGGAGGTGCTGAGCACGGTGCGTCTTTACCTGCTGGTCTCTTTCCTCTGCCTGGCGATCCTGGTACTGCTGTTCGTACTGCGCATCTATCACTCGCTGGCTGTCGTGTTCAATACCGCCGTGCGGTCGTCGGAGGCGCTGACGGTGGCATCGACTACCTTCCAGGAAAGCCTGGGTGTGATGCGGGCGCCACTGCACAACATCCAGGGACTGGCGGACCTGCTCTGTCTGGCGGCCGACAGCGTGGAGCGCGAACGCTACGCCGAAGAGATCAAGACCGAGGTCCGCAAGCTCATCGAGATGTTCAAGAAAGCGGAGATCTAGTCGCCCGCCGGCGGCGGTGGGGCCTGGCTGACAATCCGGTTCTTCTTCATCCGCACCTCGTTGCCGGCCTCGTTGAAGGCCACGCCGTCCATCAGCGACTGAATCAGCAGCAGGCCGCGACCGCTGCTGCGGAACAGCTCCTCCGGGTCAGTGCTCTGCGTCCGAGCTTGGTGGTCGAAGCCGGGTCCCTCGTCGCGGATCGCCACGGACATCTCCTCCTCGGAGATCACCAGGTTGACGCGGATCTTCTTGTCGCGGTTCTGCGGATCCTCCATGCACCCCAGCAGGAAGTCACGCCACTCCTGCTGGCCGTGCTCCAGGTACTTGGTCTTGGTGTCGCCGCTGATGCCGAGATTGCCATGCTCGAACGCGTTGGTCAGCGCCTCGTAGAGGCAGACCTTGACGTCGTGCAGATCCTCATCGCTGACCAGCCAGCGCGCCCTGAGGTGGGAGAAGATGTAGTTGATCACGGTGTTGAGCAGGTCGAACTCGTTGGGGACCTCGAGATTGATATCCTCGTGGGCGATGTACTTGATAATCTCGCGTTGGTCGGCCTCTTCCGCCATCTTGCGGAAGGTCTTGTCGATGGTCTCCAGCACCTCATTGATGTCGAAGGGCTTCTTGATGAAGTCCTCTGCGCCAAGGTGGATCGCCTCGATCGCGTCGTCCAGCGTTCCGTAGCCGGTGATGATGATCACCGGAATGCCGGGCTCGATCGCCTTGAGATTGCGCAATAGCTCGATCCCGTTCATCTCCTTCATCAGCAGGTCGGAGATGACCAGGTCCACCGGCTGCTCCTTGAACATGTCCAGCGCCACAACGCCGTCATCCGCGGTGAAAACCCGATAGGCCGTGGTCTGCTCCAGCTTGCGGCGCAGCACGTTGCGGATGATCTCTTCGTCGTCAACAATGAGGATTGACTTGGCCATAGCGCTGCTGCTCGTTGGACTCGTATTATACCTTTGCGTTGAGTCTGCCGCTGCTCCCACGAGACGTGCCGAGCCGTTATACTCAAGTATGGTGCCCGGCGGCGATGAACTCTGGCTGACGGTTTTCGGTGGGCTGATCGTGTTGGCGATCATTGCCTTCCTGCGCATTCAGTCCTACATGGAGGATCCCCGCCGCGCGGAGTTCAACGAGTGGTGGTTTGCCCGCTTCGAGGAGCGGCAGCGCCGACGCTACCACGACCGGCGGCTCCGGTGGCGCATCCACGTGCTCGACGGGGCGTTTCGGGTGCGGGACGGGCGGCGGATGGCGCGCTGAACCTCCGGGCGTGCCGCGGAGTCTGATATGTGCGGCCAACCGCTATACTGGGGGTGCCATGTACACGCTGGAGTTTCTGATCGATCCGCAGGCACAGGCCAGTCTGGAACTGGTGTGGTGGGCGCTGGCGCTGGGCGCCGCCCTGCTCGTGTTCATCAATATCCAGGTCTACTACGCTAATCCGCGGCGTCGAGATTTGGAGCGCAGCTGGGCCCAGGCGTTCGAGGCGGCTCAGCTGCAGCGCTACGCCGACAGCGACATCGAGTGGCGGGCCAAAGACCTGAACCTGCATTTCGGCCACCAGCTGACGGGCCGGAATACTCTCGACGAGTGGTTCGATTCCAAGATGTCGGTGTTCTGAGCTAGCCGCCCAGTCCGGCGAAGCCCTGAAAGGCCATCGCGACGATGCCCGCGATGACCAGGGCGATCGGCACACCCTCCATTGCCTTGGGCACCTCCATCAGTTCCATCCTCTCGCGGATGCCGGCGAAGATCACAATCGCCAGGATGAAGCCGATCGCCGAGCCGAAGGCGAACAGCAGCGCGACCGGGTAGTTGTATTCGTTCTGGATCGCCAGCAGCGCCACGCCCAGGATTGCGCAGTTGGTGGTGATCAGCGGCAGGTAGATTCCCAGCGCGTCGAACAGGCCCTTGGCCACCTTGCGCAGCACGATCTCGACCAGCTGGACCAGTGAGGCGATCACCAGAATGAAGGCCAGCGTACGCAGATAGCCCAGGTCGAGCGGGACGAGCACCAGATGGTAGATCGGCCAGGTCACGGCGACGGCCAGCGTCATCACGAAGGTGACTGCGAAGCCCATGCCCAGGGCGGTGTCCAGCTTCTTGGAGACACCCAGGTAGGGGCAGATCCCCAGGAACTGCTGGAAGATGACGTTGTTGACCAGGATCGCTCCCAGTACCAGCATCAGGATCTCTGCTACGCCCATTACGCCGCACCTCCCTTGGCCAGCCGCGCCTCACGCTCGCGCGACTTTCTCAGCTCCTCTTGTCGCTGGGTGATTGCGTTCATGCCGGCGATCAGCAGCCCCAGCGTGATGAACGCTCCCGGTGGCAGGATCATGATGATCCAGGGGTGGGCGGTGAAGGGCGGGACCGGAAACCCCAGCCAGGTGCCGTTGCCCAGAATCTCACGGACGGTGCCGACGGCCACGAGCGCGAAGGTGAAGCCGATTCCCATCCCCAGCGCGTCGATCATCGACATGAAGATGCCGTTCTTCGAGGCGAAGGCCTCGGCGCGTCCCAGGATGATGCAGTTGACCACGATCAGCGGCACGAAGACCCCCAGGCTCTTGCTAAGCTCGAAGAAGAAGCCTTGCAGCACCAGGTCGACGATGGTGACGAAGGCCGCGATCACCACGATGAAGCACGGGATGCGCATCCGCGGCGGGATGATCTTGCGCAGCAGGCTGACCACGATGTTGCTGCACAGCAGCACGAAGGTCGCCGCCGCCCCCATCCCCAGTCCGTTCTCGACGCTGGTGGTGACCGCCAGCACCGGGCAGAGCCCCAGCAGCAGCCTGAGGACCGGGTTGTCCTTCCATATTCCCTTCATGAACTCAGCGGAGACGCTGCTAGTTGCCACTTCCCACCTCCTCGGCGGCAGGTGCCTCTGCCGCGTCCGGCTCCATGGTTTCCTCCGCGACCGCCAACTCCTCTTCGGCCGCCATGGTTGGGGCTGCCTCGGTCGCACCCGGCTGCTCAGCGGTGTCCGTGGGCCGTGACGCGAACTCCTTGATGCCGCCGGCGGACTCGAACGCCCCGATACCCTGGCTCAGCGCGCTGCAGACGGCGCGGCTGGTGATCGTCGCGCCGGTAACCGCGTCGATCTCGCCGCCGTCCTTGGCGACCATGAAGCTGTAGTCAAGCGGCTTGCCGTCGAACTGGTCGATATAGGGCGACTCGGCCGCCTTGCTGCCGAGGCCCGGCGTTTCGGCGCTTTCCAGCACGCGCACGCGCTCAATCGTGCCGTCGGGCGCGATGCCGAAGACGATCGAGAAGTAGCCGGAGTAGCCAGTCTTGACCGCGCTGGTCATCCCGAAGCCCGAGGCCGCGCCCTCGTGCTCGCCGACGTACAGCCTGACGTCCTCGCTCAGTTCCTGCTCAGTCGCCAGGATGTCGTTGCCGAAGGCCGGCATCACCTGGGTCAGCTTGTCCTGCTTGTCCTTGCGCTTGGCCTCGGCGATCGGCTCCTCCGTGACGGCGTAGACCATCGCCAGCAGCAGCCCCATCACGGCGGCGATCAGGACGGGCGGCAGCATGATCAGCGGGCTGATTGTGGCGGCTCCGCTGCTCTGCGCCAGCGCCTCGCCGATCTGCTCGCGCGCCTCGCTGATCTCCTCGTGCTCCGGTGGCTGCACGCTTCTCTGCTGCTCTTGCTCAGGCACTGGCCTCACCTCGCAGTACTGTCTCCGCGCCGAACTTGCGCGGCTTGGTATAGCGGTCGATCAGCGGCGTCAGGCCGTTCATGATCAGGATCGCGAAGCTGACGCCCTCGGGGAACGATCCGAACAGGCGGATCAGCGCCGTGATCAGCCCGCAGCCGATGCCGAAGATGATCATGCCCTTGGCGCTGACCGGACTGGTCACCATGTCTGTCGCCATGAAGAATGCGCCGAGGATCAGGCCGGCGCTGAGTACGTGCAGGATGGGATTGGCGTAGTAGTTGGGATTGACCAGCCACATGATGCCGGTCAGCACGAACACGGTGACAACATACGTGACCGGCACGTGCCAGCTGATGTAGCCGCGCCAGAACAGCAGTCCCGCGCCGATCAGCAGCAGCAGCGCGCTGGTTTCGCCCAGACTGCCGCCGGTGTTGCCGATCAGCATCGACCACAGCGAGGTCCCGCTCTGGGCCATCCAGTCCAGGAACGCCTGCAGGCCATCGCTCTTGATCATGCCCAGCGGGGTGGCGCCGGTCACCGCGTCGAGATTGTCCGCGGCGAGGCTGGGCAGGTCCATGAACTGCGCACCGCTTCTCGGGTAAAGCCAGGTCGTCATCTCCGCCGGGAACGCCAGCAGCAGGAAGACACGTGCTACCAGCGCCGGGTTGAAGATGTTCTGGCCCAGCCCGCCGAACAGGTGCTTGCCGAGCAGCATCGCCACCAGCGCGCCGATCAGAACCAGCCACCACGGCGATGTGGCCGGCAGGTTCAGCGCCAGCAGCACTCCGGTCACCACCGCGCTGCCGTCCAGCGACATGCTCATCGCCTTGCGGGCATCGATGCGCAGCCTGAGTAGTACGTATTCGAAGACCACGCAGCCGATCGTCGCGCCGACGATCACCAGCAGCGCCCGCAGCCCGAAGAACCAGCAGGCGGCCAGCATCGCGGGCGCCAGCGACAGCACCACCGTCCACATTACGTGCGGCACCTGCTCGCTGCCCAGCGCGTGCGGGCTCGACCTCAGTACCGCCGATTCCACCTTCACGTCAGCCAATACAACCCCCTAACTCTTCGCCGCCTCGGCTTCCTGTTGTTTCTGCTTCGCCTGTGCGCGCCGGCGCATCCGGTTCAGTTCCCACTTCGCCAGCCTGATCCAGTGAACCAGGCGGCGGTTGCTGGGGCAGATGTAGGCGCAGGTGCCGCATTCGATGCAGTCCAGCGCGTCGGTGGCTTCCTCGAAGCGGCCACGCATCGCCAGGCCCATCAGCTCCGTCGGCACGAGACCCATCGGGCAGCCGGCCACGCAGCGCCCGCAGCGGATACAGGGATCTTCCTCGGGCAGCCGGACTTCATCCGGCGCGAGGAACAGGATGCCGCTGGTGGCCTTGGTGGTCGGCTCCGTGATGTCGCTGGTGGCACGGCCCATCATCGGCCCGCCCATCACCACCTCGGCGACGTCACCCTTCAGCCCGCCGCAGAAGTCGAGCAGCGTTTTGACGCTGGTGCCCATCGGCACCAGCACGTTCTGCGGACGGGCCACCGCGTGGCCCGAGACGGTCACCAGCCGCCGCATCAGCGGACGGTCGTACTGCAGCGCCTCGTATACGGCCGCGGCGGTCGCGACGTTCTGCACCACGACGCCGACGCTGAAGGGCAGCTTGCCCGGCGGGACGCGGCGGCCGACCGCGGCTTCGATCAACTGCTTCTCCGAGCCCTGTGGATAGCGCGTTCTGCAGCGCAGGATCTCGATGCCGGGCAGTCCCTCGGCGGCCGCGCTCATCACCGCGAACGACTGCGGCTTGTTGTCCTCGATCCCGATGTAAGCGCGCTCGATGCCGGCCGACTTCATCAGCGCCCGCGTACCCTCCAGCACCTGCACGGGATGATTGCGCATCAGGCAGTCGTCGGCGGTCAGGTAGGGTTCGCACTCCGCGCCGTTGATGATCAGCACGTCGAGAGTGACGCCCGGCGGCGGGCTGAGCTTGACGTGCGTCGGAAACGCCGCGCCGCCCATGCCCACCAGTCCGGCATCCTTGATCTTGTCGATGATCTGTTTGGCCTCAAGGCCAGCCAGATCGAGCGGCGGCGGGTTGTGCTCATAGCCGACCACCGGCTCGGCGTCGTCGGCGGGCTTGATCACCACCGACGGGCTGTTGACCGGTCCGATGTGGACCTTGTCCTGCGAGCGCACCACGCCCTTGAGGGGCGTATGGATGTTGGCGGAGACGAACCCGCCGGCCTCGGCGATCAGCTGGCCGGCCTTCACCTCATCGCGGTTCTTGACCACCGCCTTGGCCGGGGCGCCGAGGTGCTGACTCAGTGCGATCACCAGCTGCTCGGGATTGGGCAGGACGCTGTAGGTACTGGGATCACACAGCTCCTTGTGCTCCGGCGGATGCGTGCCGCCGCGTCTGAAGGTCGCTCCCCTGCCACTCATCACTGCGCCTCCTCACCGGTCTGGCTACCGGCGATCTCCGCCGGATCGTGTTCGGCCGCCTTTGACGCCGGGTCGAGCGCGGCCAGTTTGGCCTTGAATCCCGCCTCGATCTTGGGCAGCCGCTTGGCGTATTCCGGATCATTCTCGGCCTTGGCCCGGGCATCGTCCAATGCCTGCTGGATCTTCTGCCGCTTGGCCTCCAGCTCCGGATCGACCGCCGGTGCCGCGCCCGGCGGCGGACCAAGCTCCTCCAGTTTCTTAAGGAAGCCCGCTTCGATCTTGGGTAGTTTCTTGGCGTACTCGGGATCGGCGGCCGCCTTGGCGCGGGCGTCGTCCAGTCCCTGCTGGAACTTGGCGCGCTTGGCGGCGGTCTCGGGGTCTTCACCGCCGGCCGCCAACTCCGCCTGCCGCTGCTTCTCGGCCTCGGCCTTCTCGCGGGCGCGCTCCGTCCACAGCGCCTCGGCGATGGTGTCGAAGCCCTGCTTCAGGTCCTCCTCGGTGACCATGAACTCCGCCAGATCACGGACCTTGATGAGGTGGCGCGGGCAGGCCACCACGCACTCGTAGCACTGCGTGCACTTCTCGTAGTTGATTTCCGCCAGGTTGTCATTGAACCAGATCGCGTCGCTGGGGCAGACCTTGACGCATTTCTGGCAGCCGATGCAGCCGATCTCGCAGACCTTGCTGACCACCTTGCCGCTGTCCAGGCTCTTGCAGGGGATGAACACCTGCCGCCCCTTGGGGATCATCACGATCAGCTCGCGCGGGCAGGCCTCCACGCACTTGCCGCAGGCCACGCAGTTCTCGGGGATGATCCGCGCGACGTGGTTGTAGATCTCGATCGCGTCGAACGCGCAGGCTTCGACACAGGTTCCCATCCCGATGCAGCCGTAGGAGCAGACGCGGTCGACCTGGCCCACCAGATGGGCGGCCCGGCAGTCGTTGATGCCTTGATACAGGCCGTTGAAGCTGGCGCTGCTCTGCAGGCCCTCGCACATCACGTGCGCGACAACCGGTTCCGCATCCGCCAGCTGTTTTCCCAGCAGCCGCGCGATCTCGGCCATCGCGTCCTGGCTGCAGACCGGACAGGTGCCGTCCTCGCCGGCTACCAGGGCCTCGGCGAAGGCCTTGCAGCCCGCCTTGCCACAGCCACCGCAGTTGGCGCCGGGCAATAGCTCCTCGACCTGACCGATGCGCGGGTCCTCGTAGACGTAGAACTTCTTGGCCGCCAGGAGCAGTGCCAGAGAAAGGAGCAGCCCCAGGCCGCCCATCACGCCCGCCGGTATCAATACTTCGATCATAAGCTCACTCGATCTTGTCCAGATGTATCTCGAGTCCACCGTCCCTGGATGCCACCTTGTACAGGTGCACGAACGCCAGGCTGATTCCGATCCCCGCCGCGACGCCGATCAGGCTGCCGATGTTGCCGTCGATGCCCAGAAAGGCCTCGGCCACCGCGAAGCCGGCGAACGAACCCACCAGCACCAGGAGCGCCGGGATCAGGTAGAGCACAAATGACGCTCTTACCACCGCCGCCGCGAAGGTGGTGATCCGTACCCGGTCCCCGACGCTGAACCCGCTCGCTTGCACTTCCAGCTGCCGGCCACCGAGTTCCGCTACGTGGCAGGACTGCCGTGTCTGACAGGCGTCACAGGCGGTCGGAGTGGCGACCTCGACCACCACCACCGATTCCCGAACTGCCACAACGCGTCCCTCGCAGGAGGACTGGGCACGCTCGGCGCCCGCGCCGTCTGGCGCCTGGTCATCCGGATTCCGTCTGCTCATGGCTGCTCGGTCCAGTTCCATGCGCCTCATGTTGTCTCAGCGCACCGGCAGCGCGCACCGCAGGGACTGATCAGCTGAGACGGGAACCGGCGCCAGTAGAATACCACCACCCGCGCCGCCGTTCAAGGTATGTGCATATCCGAATGCGATCCGCGCTGGGCAGGCTTTGTCGCCGCTGGCGAGGACACGCTAAGGCGTTTGCCGACGGCTGTCGAGGAAGGTCTGCAGGATGGCGGCGGCGGCCTGAGCGTCCACGGCTGCCCGCGGGCGTTTGCCGCCCCTGTGGGCTTCGCGGTCCCGGGCCAGCGCCTCGGCTGTCGTGAAGCGTTCATCGACGAAATGCAGTTCGCAGCCGAGTTCAGCGGCGAGCGTGGTGCCCAGCTCGCGGGCGCGGACGGCGGCCTCGCCTTCGCCGCCGTGCTGGTCCAGTGGCAGGCCGACCACCAGGCCGGCCAGCTGGCGCTGGCCCAGCGCTGCCCGGAGGCGGGTGGCAAGTGTGTGACGCGGTTCGGTGGGTAGTACAGATAAAGGCAGGGCCAGCGTGGCGCTGGTATCGGCGACGGCCAGTCCGCAACGCACAATGCCGGGATCAAGACCGAGCCATTGAGTGTCTATCTCACTGGTGGGTGGTTTCAGGTTGCACATCGGTATGCTGGAGGATAATATTACACCGGTGGCCCCGAACCTTAGCGAGGTGGCAGTGGCAGCGAGGCTAATCAGTGCATGGCTGTTGGTGACGGCGCTGCTGGCTGCTGGCTGCGGTGGTGGCGGGGGGCACGTCGACCTCGCTGCCGATGGCCTTGGTGACGCTCTTCCCAGTGTTGATGAGCTTACGCGCGGCACTTCGGGGCTGATGCACGTCAGCGGTGAGGACTACGTCCGCCAGCACGGGGGCCAGGTGGAGAACACCGACCTGGTCCTGACCTACGTGCCGCCCGAACTGGTCGGTGGGGGCCCGACCGGACCGGGGCCGGAGACGCACCTGGCTTATGCGGTCTACGCAATCGACGGCGCCGCCGAACAGCCGCTGACCCTGGAAGTCAAGGTTGGTTACGACAACGAGGCTGTGTACTGGCTGGGCTTCGCGGACTGGCAGGGCCGGACGTGGAACTTCTCAGATGGCTATCATTACGGCTCCGTGCTGACGGGGATCGAGGATTTGCCTGGCGGCGCCGAGCGGTTTGTATCGCCCGAGGGCCGGGTCGCCCTGGCGGTGGTGCTGCTGGATGAGAACGTTCCCCTCAGGATTCACTTCGTCGAAGTCACCACAGCCACCGAGGTCCAGGACCTGACGGCCAGCACGGACCGCTGGGACGGTGTTCATCTGACCTGGGAAGGCGACGACAACGCCGACGGCTACCACCTGTACCGGCGCCCGACGATCATTCCGGATGATGCCTGGGAGCAGGTGACCGATGATCCGATCAGTGGGTTCGCCGAGGAGTACCTGGACACCACCGCCCTGGGGGGGCTCGAGTACGAGTACCGGCTTTCGGTCGGTTTCTGGCGACTGGTGCAGGGCCTGCCGCGCTGGTTCTGGAGCGAGGGGACAACGACGATCGGCAAGCGCCACCTGTCTCATCTGAACGTCGATCTCACGGCCTACTGGCCGGCAAACATGTACAAGTACCTGGCTTTCTTCCAGACGCCCACCGCTGCGCCGCAGACGATCAGCGCGCAGCAGACCACCAGCTATCCGCCGGGCGACGGGTGGATCGCCTACAGCGAGGCGACCGAGGGCTTTGGCGGTATCGAACTGGGTTCGCTCGAGCAGTTCGGCAGCCCGTTCACGCTCTACCAGGAAGAGGATCTCGACAACCAGACTCTGTGCATGCTGTACAGCAACAGCGCGGGTCTGTTCAGCCATGTGGCGACGATCACGCCCGAGGGCGAAGCGGCCTGGGAGACACCGGTCACCGTCCGTGAGGCCGGCCCGCACCTGCTGGGCGTCATCCGCATGCCGCGCCGGATCGGTGCCGTCACCTGGAATCAGACTCTCGGCCGCATCGAACTGGTCGACAGCATCGACATGATGGGGCGCGACTGGTATCCGTTCGATCCCGACGGCATCGCCTGGCACGTGGTGGGTGAACGGGTCCCGGATGGCAATCTGGATCTGCGCTACTTCGGTGGTGGCGAGCGGATCACCTATCGCGAGCGCGACACCGGTGAGATTGTCTGCTACGAACGTGAAGGAACGTGGAAGGACATCTCCCCGGGCATCGTCTGCGGACCGGGTCCGACCAGCCGGGTCGTTATCAACGGCTTCGGTCTGCCCGGCTACGCCATCATCTACCTGACGCCGGACGGCAAGCGGATCAAGATGCTGCGTCAGAACAACACCGGAGACTGGCTGACCTTCGAGATCGTGGACCTGGTGATCGCCAAGGGGGAGTCGACGATCAGCGAGTTCGCATTGCTGACCAGCGATGAAGTGTCCTGGCAGAACTACCTGGCCTACGTGCTGGACGGCGAGCTCTACGTGCGCTACACGGAGTACGCCTCCTTCGCCAGTTTCGACAATCCGGCGCTGGTGGACGATGCCCCCGGGATACATGATCTTCGGGTCATCAGGCTCGGCTCAGGTGAGAACTGGACCAGTCTGAAGTTCGTCACCTACCTCAGCGACGGACCGGGTGGCCAGCAGCGCCTCAACTTCCGGGACATGGACATCGCCCGCCTGCCGCAGTAGTGTCGCCGGCAGCGGGTTTTCACGATCTGCCGATCCGCTTTCTCACACGTGAACCGTGAAGCGTTCGCCCTTGCGCAGGTCGAGGCAAAATGCGCTCAGCAGCCGCGCGATCTTCTCAAGATCCTTGAGATCGACGGTCTCGACCGGGCTGTGCATATAGCGCTGGGCCAGGCTGACCACCGCCGTGGGGATGCCGGCGCGCGTGCGGAAGATGCTGTCGCCGTCGGTGCCCGTCCAGCCGGGCGCGGCCTCGTGCTGCAGATTGATCCTGAGGCGCCGCGCCAGCCTGGTCAGGCGCTCGACCACCACCGGGTGGCAGGCGCTGCCGTGGGCCAGCACCGGGCCCTGGCCGATCTTGTGCTCGCCCCACTTCTTCTTGTCGCTGTGGGGATGGTCCACGCTCTGGGTAACGTCGACGGCCAGCGCCACGTGCGGATCGATGCGGAAGGAGCCCATGCGGGCTCCGTGGCCGCCGATCTCCTCCTGGACGGTGGCCAGCGCCACCACCTTGGCCTTGAGCTTGTCGCGTTTGGCCGCGCAGCGGCGCAGACCCTCGGCGGCGGCCCAGATGCCGATCTTGTTGTCCAGGCCGCGGCTGGCCAGCAGCTCGTTCTGCAACTCCAGCGGTCCGTAGTCGAGGATCATCGGATCGCCGACGCGCACGTGCTGCTCGGCTTCCTTCTTGTTCCTGGCGCCGATATCAACATAGATGTGCTCGCCGAACTTATAGCGCGCGATCTCGGTGCCGCCCGTCGCCGGATGCTGCAGGTGCGGGGGCTGCGCGCCGATCACGCCCGCAAGCGGCCCGTCCTTGGTGAAGATCTTGACACGCATGCTGGGCAGGATCTTGGCGTCGTAGCCACCCAGGCTGGCGACCCACAGGAAGCCCTCGTCGTCGATGTAGGTCACCATCAATCCGATCTCGTCGGCGTGGCCGGTCAGCAGAGCCGTGGGATCGCCGTCCGGGTTGAGTACGGCGAAGCCGTTGCCGTAGCTGTCGGTGAAAACCTCGTCGGCATATGGCTTCAGGTAGTCGCACCAGGCCTTGACCGCCGGGCCCTCAAAGCCGGTCGGCGCGGGGCGCTCGATCAGGTCGAGCAGGAACTGCTTGGCGTCCTTGTCCATGGCGGGCTATTGTAGCGCCTGCGGGGCATGTCCGGGCTTGTCTGCAACGGCCTCGCCAAACTCCGCCGGCGGTCGCCTGCCGGCGTGCCACAGCACTGCGCCGGCTGCCGCCATCAGCACGATCACCACGACGCGGTAGGCATCGGGTTTCTCCGGAGCGGTGTTGGCGACGAACCAGAGCAGGAAGATGCACACGACGTACATGGTGCAGGTGCCCATGTGCCACATGAAGCCCTCTTTGCGGCGCAGCAGCACCAGCCACTGGACGAGCATCGCCAGCAGCACTGCCAGTGCCAGCCAGGAGCCCAGGACGGGTCCGTAGTACGTCCAGTTGCGGCTGATCAGGAAGTAGGTCCCCGGCAGCAGGTGCGGAACGAGGTTCAGCACCTCAAAGGCCGCGAGCGGGAGGATCAGCAGCCCCAGCGTCCAGCCCAGGGACTGCCGGATGACGTTCGAGCGTACGGCGGCATAGATGGCTGAGGGCGGGTAGGCGACGAGCAACTCAGGTGGCACCGTCAGGTGCAGCGAATGGTGGATCGCGGCGGCGGCGGCGCCAAAGACCGCCAGCAGGGCGCTGAACGGCTGCGAGATGAGCGCGGGCTCGAGGAAGCCTCCGGGCGAGCCGTACCACGGCCGGGGTGGCCCGCCTCAACCCCCGCCGGGGCAGCCGATGCCGAAGGCGCTGAGCACGTTCCAGCCGGTGGCGACGGCCAGCAGCAGCACCGGCAGCCAGACCGCGGCGATCAGCAGCAGCGCCGGCCAGCGGTAGCGCCGCCACCAGTCGTGCTGCCTGGCCGCCAGCTGGCGCCGCAGTGGCGCAAGCCCGCTGTCAGCCCGCCGTCGCACAGTTGGGATTGTACCCCCATCTCAGGAGCCGCCGCGCCACTGCTACTGCTCCCAGCTCAGCGTGGTGTAGTCGAAGGTCTCGATCTCGTCGACCAGCTGCTGGATCCTGCCGCCAAACGCCTGCTGCTCGAGCAGGGTGTCATCATGCAGCTTCTCGAGGTAGATCAGTGAGAAGCTGCCGCTGCCGGTCAGCAGACTCTCCGCGTACAGTGGCCAGTACTGGCGGGGGGGCAGCTGGCCCGCCAGATACAGCGTGGACGGGCTGCCGATAGCTCTGAGCTTGGCTCGCAGCCGGTCCTTCTTTGCCTCCAACTCGTCCAACGCCTTGCGCGCCTCCACGCTGAGAGGCTCGGGCCACTGATCTTTGACAGCCTGAAGTGGCAGGACGATCAGCACGCAGCCGAGCAGGGCCTGGATCAGGGTGGTTCCTTCTGCGCTGCCAAAACGGCATCCAAACGTGTGGAGTTCGTCCAGAGCGGCCAGGTCCTGGCGTTCAATCGCCTCGGCGATCAGCAGCTTGGCTGTGTCCTTGACCATGATGAAGTCGGGGAGCGCCAGCATGAGGGAATGCTCGCACAATCTGCCGCTGACGAGCTTGTCGTTCAGTGGCCGGCCGGCGCGCATGCCGCCCCATAGTTCGTCGAAGGGGAATCCGGTCAAGGACGTGTTGCGAGGCGCTGCATTGCCCTGACGAAGCTTGTCCACGGCGGCATCGTAGTTACCGCGCTCGGTCTCATACATCGCTGCGTAGTAGTAAGGCAGTGCTTCGTCCGGCGCAGCGGCGAACAGCTCGGAGAGCAGCAGCTTGTACTCGGTGCCGCGGTACTGGTCCACTGCCGCTCGGCGCGCCTGCAGGTACGGTGCCTTGGTCTCGTCGCGATGTTGCGGTGGAGTGACCGCCACATACTGATTCGTCGCCTCTCGCCAGGCCCGGTCGCAGGCGCGCAGCAGTCGCAGCAGCACTGCACCGTCGACCGCGCCGCGGCGCCGCGCCTCTTCCAGGTAGCGGGCACGTGGATCGAGATCGACTTCCGCCCACTCGCTGGAATAGCCTTCCGTCGAGCACCTCGCGAAGTGGTAGCAGAGCATCCAGTAGCGTGGATCGTCCCCGAATTCCACCTCCCATTCGGCGAGCACGCCCTCACAGATACCTCGGGCATCCGTGGGCATGCCCCACGGGGACAGCGCTGGATCACTCTTGCTGGCGGCGATCGTGCCAAGGAGCCTGTCCAGCAAAGGATCGCCGGTGGAGGCGCTCGGCGGAACAGCCGTATAGACCGTCACCAGCAGCGCGCACCAGGCGAGGACGGGCGCCACGATCAGCGCCAACCAGACGCCGCGCCCCTCCGCCAGCCAGGGCTGCCTTGCAGCTGCATGGGCGTCGGGGCTGCCGCTATCCCGCTCCCGGCTGCTGTGCTGAGTGTCCGCCACTACTCCCCCTTCAGCCCCCACTTGCGGCGGCGGATGGCGTCGCGGGCGAACTCGGCGCAGCCCCAGAGCAGGATCAGCTGCATTGCCAGCAGGATGCCCATCTGCCACCAGCTGCCTGTGATTTCGGGATCGGCATGGTGGCTGAAGGACGCCAGCGAGGTTGCCTCCGCGGGCATCGGCGCGATGACAGCAAGGCACTGCAGCACCCAGGCAAAACCTACGGTGATCGGCTCCATCCAGAACAGCAGGTCATCACCGAGCGCGAAGGCTCCGAAGACCAGCATGGCGATGGCGGCCAGCACCAGCGGGAACGCCCAGGCCAGGGCTGCGCGCATCCAGTCCAGCCGCCGCGCCAGATAGAGCAGCAGCCCGACGGTCAGCACCGTCAGCGTGCCGTACATGACGGCGGCCATCGCGTCGAACTCCTCGCCCTGCATGCCGCGGGAGGCGAATACGGCGTAGAACACGCCGCCCAGCAGCGCCAGCTGCATCAGCAGCTGCAGCGCCGCCCCGACGCTGGGCATCATGCCGGCCCGCGGCACCAGCCCCACGCTCACCATCAGATAGGTCAGGGCCAGCACCGCCAGCGCCCCGCCCAGCACCACGTAGGCCAGCACCAGCAGTGCGGAGCCGAGCGTGTCCAGCGCGCCGCCCAGCGATGCTGGCAGTCCGGTGCGCAGCACATTTGCACTGACGCGCAGCACGCTGAGCAGCAGCAGTGGCGGCAGTGCCAGTCGCAGGCTGTGCAGGCCGAGCCCGACCAGCGTCTCCTGCTCGCTGAGCGCCGAGACCGCCAGCATGTCGTCGAGCGTCTGTCTGAGCTGCTGGCGCGGCTGCTTCTCCAGAAAACCCAGCGCCAGCTGCGCGATGGTGTAGAAGCGACCCAGCAGCCAGGCCCCGGCGAAGATGGTCGCGCCGACCACCAGCAGCCCAGTGCCCGTCCGGACCGCCATGTGGGCATAGCCCGGGCCGTTCTCCGGCGCCAGCACCTCAAGCGTGAACAGAACCAACCGGATGGTCAGGCCGAGCGAGATCAGGGCCAGCAGGATCAGCAGGCCCAGGTTGCGCTTCCACCAGGCCACCGTGCTCAGCCGGTGCCG
>Ga0180432_10000494_pt1 | contig 64348 bp, 81 predicted proteins | sample SS_ome_10_FD_132414 | JGI IMG/M metagenome (GOLD analysis project Ga0180432, IMG submission 132414) | Hypersaline lake sediment archaeal communities from the Salton Sea, California, USA - SS_1_MS_2 metaG | ecosystem: Environmental > Aquatic > Non-marine Saline and Alkaline > Hypersaline >...
ACAAGAGGGACAACAAGAGGGACAACAAGAGGGACAACAAGAGGGACAACAAGAGGGACAACAAGAGGGACAACAAGAGGGACAACAAGAGGGACAACAAGAGGGACAACAAGAGGGACAAGAGGGACAGCAAGAGGGACAGCAAGAGGGACAGCAAGAGGGACAGCAAGAGGGACAGCAAGGGGAACAAGAGGGACAACAAGAGGGACAACAAGAGGGACAACAAGGGGAACAAGGGGAACAAAAGGGACAACAAGAGGGACAACAAGAGGGACAACAAGAGGGACAACAAGGGGAACAAGAGGGACAACAAGAGGGACAACAAGGGGAACAAGGGGAACAAAAGGGACAACAAGAGGGACAACAAGAGGGACAACAAGAGGGACAACAAGAGGGACAACAAGAGGGACAACAAGAGGGACAACAAGGGAAGGAGACAGCAACAGCGGACCCCAGGGAAGGCGAGAGTACAGACAACGAAACAAGTGGACAGGTCGAAAACACGAAGGATGATCGAACAGACGAAGAGGTTGCTGGTGCGCTTGAGAAGGAGGCAGAAGGCGAGGACCTGGGAGAATTCCTGCGGCGCGAACTTGAAGCGCAAATCGACGAAGTTCCCGAGGCAGATCGTCGCTATCGCAGTATTAGGGAAAACGACGCATACGAGGTGCCCGATAGCACCAGTGTGGCTCAGTTCAACGCAGTCCGCGAAGAAGTGGCAAACAGCATTATGGGTATCAGTCGAGCACTGGACCAGGCTCTCCGCACACTTAGTCGCTCTCGTAAGGAACAATACATGCGACGCGGAAAACTTGACATGCGGCGGCTTGTGGATGCGGCAGCCGGATTGGACAAACGGGTCTTTTACCAGGTTCGAGACGGTGAGAAATTGGATACAGCGGTAGTCATTATTGTGGACGAAAGCGCTTCGATGTCTGCTTCACGATACGCCATGCAGCGGCTTGTTGCGGCGTTGGGGGAGACCCTGAACAAACTGGGGGTTCGCTTTGAGATTGTCGGAAGTACCACGAAATACTTTGGCGGCGAAATTCCCAGAAAGTTACTAATTCCGGGCTATGATCGAACAAACCCTCTCAGGTTGCGTATTTATAAGACCTTCACCGAGAGATGGGAAGCCGTCAAAACACGCATAGTTCGCATTTCAGCCTTCAAGCACAATGTGGACTGTGAGGCAATTGAGATGGCTGTCGCGCGCTTGTCTACGTGCCGAGAGCGCCGTAGGATCATTTTCAGTTTGAGCGATGGTTGTCCCGAAGCAGGACATAACAACGAGCAGGAAATGGGTCAGTTTCTCAAGTACGTTTGTGAGCGCAGTCGAAGAGCGGGAGTCGAGGTATATGGGTTCGGTGTGCGCACAATAGAACCGAGGAAGTTTTACGGGAGGGATTATTTTGTCTACCTGAAAGATGAGCGACAAATGGGACAAGATTTCTTCCGTCGGTTTGCGGACATCATCACAAGAGGTCGTTTCAGGGCGTAGGAGTACATGATGGCGCTTAACAAGATATGCCACTACAGAGGAGGCAGCAGCAACAAGACATATCTCGTCTATGTCATCAAAGTGACTGACGGTGAATATCGAGTTGGTGGTAAGTGGGGAAGGACTGGAACTGCCCTCCACCAACAGATTAAGCACGTCACGCAGACGTTCCAGGAAGCGCAAGACAAGGCTCTGCAATTGTTCCGCAGCAAGATAAAAAAAGGTTATCAGAACATCGAAGATCCCGACTACGATGGTCCGCTAACATTTGCGCGTATGTCGGAATACCTGGAACATGATATTGAGGCAGAGCAGGATAGCGACGAAACGGATAACAATGAAGCGGTAGTAGACGGGGCAGTTCTATCTGGCAGGAAACCTGTGCCCGTACCCCAGAATGGTGAGGATATAGTTGTCATGTGTCTTGACAACACGGGGATGGAGGACAACTTCAGCAGCGGCGTTACCTACGTGGTCGAGAATGAGATTGACGAGGAGATGTTTGTGGTCTCGGATAAGCGCGGGAGGGAAATCGAGTGTTATCGTGACCGTTTTCGCGTGGTGGTGGAAGAATGAGCACAGGTGCAAGAAAACTCAAAGAAATTGCCCGCCGGAGACATAAGAAGCGCGAAGCCACGAACCTGGCAGAGCGATGTGGTTTCGAGTCTAATTGTCCTGACTGCCGGAATTGGGCGAAGAGTGAATCGGGCGAGCATTGCCGCGCGTACTCTGCGGGCGAAAGGAGACCCGTTGGCTGCCCTCATTTTGAAAGAAATATGGTAGATAGACGAGTGCGCTGCATCAACAACGAAGGCATCGCGGAAAGGTTCACTGTGGGAGCGGTCTACGATGCCGCTTTTTACTATGATGACGATGAAGAGTATTTGCGAGTAACCGATAACCAGGGTGTTCCGGTTGATTGCGATTGGGAACAGTTTGAAGCAGCAGGGGAGCCGAAATGAAGTTCATGCGATGTACCGCGCTTACGACCGAAGGCGAGTTTACAGTAGGTCGTATCTACGCGGTAAAAGATGAGATGGAAACAGACGCGAAAACAGACGATAGGTTCATGATTGTAGATGATAACGACGAGCGTTTGAAGATGAAATACAGTGACCGGTGTTTCGAGAGGGTGATGACCGTCTATGGGGTCTGGGTGTGCGAGGATGGCAACTTTGACGCTGGAGAGGTGTTGTCCATAACGGGCGTAGATGGACAGTTTTTGGAGGTTGCCGGATACGGATATTTTGGCGGTGATTGCATTGAACTGCTTGACGCCACGAATCTGCGACCGGGGATTGTTGTCTGCGACGAAGAGAATGGGCAATGGCGTAAGGTGAGTCGCGTAGATGAGGATTTCAACGTCTCTATCGACGGGAATCCAGAGGAATTTAGGTCGGTTGCCGGATTCTCACTTGCGGTAGTAGACGGTGCGGTAGTGGATTTTCCTGTTTTGTACTGCATCGACGCGAACGGAAAGCCGGGAGAACTTACCGTGGGAGAGTCGTATCTTCCGGTGGCAAGAGAGGGTGCTATCGTGACATTGAAAAATGATGCTGGCGAGGAAAAAGGCTACGGCATGGACAGGTTTTCAAAAAAGAGAAAAAAATAAGATTTTTGGGCGGCAAATGGAGAATGAGACCGGTTATAGATGTAGGCGCACTCAAGAGAAGGGAACGAGATGCCCACAAAAGCCAGTCTTACAGATGAGGAGCAACGAGTAGTCGAGGCAGTCAAAAAACTCGTTGCTGAACACGGAACTGTTGAGGTGGGGTGGGACGATCCTGTTGTTGCCGACCACTTTGACGTACTCCGGAAATCCAAAGTTCGTCGCTGTCTTGTCAAAGGGGCAGACAGCATCGTTGTGGACATTTACGACACGACGAAAACTGTCCGGCTCTTTGCCATCTCGGGAACTCACTCAGAGGGGCGACAAAAAGAACGAGGCAAGAAAAGGACGTCCAAAAAGAAGATTCAGCACACCTACATCAAGCCACGCCTGCATCAGCGCATGAAAAAACTCATTCAGAGCCCTTCGTCCTTGGTGGTGTGCGGCGTGGGTCCGACCGGGTGTGGGAAGACCACACATATGCGGCTGATGGCTGAAGAATTGAACATGGAACTAGAACTCATCAACTGCAAGCGGGACATGGACACCGCTTCGTTTATTGGCGAGAAAACCATTGAGGTAGACGAGAAGACGGAACAGAGTATCATCAAATTTCTCGAAGGACCTGTCATCCGCGCCATGAAGTGCGGTCTTGACGAAAAAGGCAACGAAGTTGGGAATCCAGCCCTCCTGGTTGTTGACGAATTTCCGATGATACCGAGTTGGATTGCCATAGGGTTGAATAACCTGCTTGACAACTTCAGTCCACGGCGGCAGATCCGGGTTGACGCTGATGGCGCTCGGGTAGTAACGAGCCACAGTGGATTCCGGATTGTGTTGCTGGGCAATACGATTGGGAGGGGGATCCTCAGTACGCGGGATGCAGGCTACGTGGCGCAGGGAGACGCACTAGACGACAGTACCCTTGACCGTATTGACGCGATTTTTCACTACGGGTATAACCGCCGCGCTGAAGAATCGATCTTGCGAGAAAAGATCGGCAATGACAGCATGGTCCGCAAGTTGCTCCGGTTCCGTGACGCCATACGGAATCTCAAACGACAGGGAGAAGTGACAACCCCATTCTCAACGCGCCTCATCGTGAGCGTTTGCGACCTCTACCGGGAATACGACGAAGATATCGCTTGGGCGTTGCATGACGCGGTCTTTGGGAAACTTGTGGATGACAGTCCAGATCCGAATGTTCCCGGCGGCGAACTGGCTGTGTACAATGAGCAGGCAATGCAAATCTTCGGTATTGACGTGCTGAAGAGTGCGGCGGACGATTCCGACATGGATTACGTTTGATTGAACTCCAGCCTTGGGGAAATCATGAAGAGAGACAGATACGCAATTTACGAGATGATGGGAAAAATGGTGAATTTTCGTCTTCCGCGCGCGCGAACAAACAAGCCGGTGGAGGGCGTGGTTGATAGCGTCTATCGCGACGTGGTGAATAAGCAAATCGAAATTGAAATTGGTCAAGTTCGCTACGTCTTCCGTGAGCCTGACTCTGTCATTTACTTGGAGGAAGACGCTTCTTTGGTCTTCGTATACGGTGACGAAGAGGACCCAACAGACGAGGAATTCTTCGAGGCGCTCAAAACTGCGTCGGGAAAAGGAAGTGGGGTAGACGCCGCCTTGAGGGAGTTGGAACGGGAAAAGCAGCACATCTTTTTTTCGTTGTTTGCTGCGCCTCCCCGGAATACCCGCAGGAATAGGGGTCGCGGTTCTTCGGGGCGCGCCAGGAATATCGGAGCATCAAAAACGGCGCGAAAAGATAAAAAGCGAAAGGAGAGCAACCAGAGAAAGGGGAAACAAAATGGCTAAGCGGATTGAAGGAGAGATCATTGGCTACCAGGTCAAAGCCCAGTTGACAACGACGGTAATCAGTGCGGACCTTGTCAAGGCGGCGGCTGCCAAACACAATCTTCCCCTTGGCTATCTCTGCATCCCATCCAAGAAACGTGCGACGGCTCGTGCTGCTAACGAAGCCGCCAAGACTCATCGGCGCTTTCGTGATCACCTGACGCGCTCGGTTGCGAATAACCCCGAAAAAGCAAGTTGGTGTATCCTAGACGAGCAACATGACGAAAGCCATGACCGCAATTACTATCATCAGGGTGCGACCATTCGTTTCGACAAAAACAGCGGGTGCGTTACGGCGGAGGGGAACGAGGCGATGGTGCAGCGTTTCTGGACGTACCAGGAGAAATACGAAAACGGCTTAACTACTAACGACTTGCGCAGTTTTCTCTATCGCGTTGTGCGTCGCTTCTGCAATGGCGTTGGGCTTGTACCCACTGGCGGTCTCTACTTTGTGCCGGCTTCCAAGTTGCCTGTCCTGCAGTCCATGGATGCTTTTTTGAGGGAATTGTGCGTCGGTCGGCTTTGGTATGAGCCAAAGGTGGACTGCCGCGAGACGATGGAGTGGCTGTGGGACTCCGCAAAGCGTGAGGTGACGTCCCAGATAAACAAGATCATGTCTCAAGTTGCGCAAATCAGCAAACGCGAGAGTTCCCTCCAGCGGAAAAGCGGGGAACTTGGCGAACAGAACGCACTGCTGGAAGCCTATTCCGAACTCACTGGATTCGGAGAAGAGGCGGAAGAAATCTCAGCAACTATTGAGGATGCAATCAAGACGGTGACGGAGCGCATTTCCGAATTGGTCGTTGTTTAGGTTGCCTCTACAGATCCCAAGCCGGGAGCCTATTTGGTCGTAACCACAAAGTTAGTGTGGCTTTACAGGAGAAGGATAGGGCGTGACGGAAGTCGAGAAAGAGGGCACTCCCGGGCGAATTTTTCGTGCGGTTTTATTTTTCGCTCAATTTTCTCTTTCGTTGGTATAATGGATGACAAGGCGACGCGCTGATAGTGGTGCGCTGGTTGAAAAATGGAAGGCGGAACTTGTGGATGTTTCAATGGTAGAAGGGATTCTCAAAGGGCGACGGACGACTTTGACCCGGCTTCAGATTGAGAACCAAACGCTCGACCGCCAGATTGCACAGCACGTGGAAAAGGTGAAATCGCGCGTGTCTCAACTCGAAATGGGACAAGAAGCCCTACAGTTCCTAGAGAACGTGGCTAACAGTCGTCGAGGGGCGATGAAGGCGCAAATTGAAAATGTTGTCACGGAAGCCTTGTCGTTTATCTACGGGGACACCTATCGCATCGAGTTGGTTTACGACGTGAAAAACAACCGGAGTTTTATGGAAATTGAATTGGTGAAGGAAACACCCCAAGGTCCTGTCCGGAGGCAGATGGATGGTTTTGGCGGCGGTGTTTCAGACACCATCAGCGTGCCTCTCCGTCTTTTGGTTCTTCTCGCGTCACGGCAAACTGATCCCGTCTGCATTCTGGATGAGTGCTACAAACACATGGATTTGACGCGCGTAGACAGGGTTGCCGAGTTTATGTGCGACGTTTCACATCGCTTGGCTTTGCAGGTTATCATGCTGTCGCACCACGTGGCAATGCATGAAGTGGCGGATTCTGCTTGGCACGTGACGGATAAAGACGGTACCTCGGTCGTGCGAATGATAGATGTCAGCGAATTTATCGACGAAGAAGGGGAGGCAACAAAGAGAGATGGCGAAAATTAGAACAGCGAGTGTGGATGATGATGTGACGAGGTTGGTCGATGAGGGGGCGCAACTCGACGCAGAAAGCAAAAAGCACCAAGCGCGCTTGAAAGAAATTAAGGAGGAATTGACAGGCGCTGTTTCTTTTGAGGAAGGCGAGAGCAGCGTGCGCGTAGCCGGAGAGAACGACAGCGCGGTGGTTACGTGTCGGAAGTCCGTGAGTCTTGGTTTCGACGGGGCAGAGGATGAGGAACGGTTCAGGAACGTCTTTGAAGGGGAAAAATTCAGCACTGCAGTCGGTAGCCAAGTTGTTGTTCGCGTAGCACCTGGGAAGATGGAGTCCCTTTTGGACTTTCTCGGTGAAAACAACTACGGATACGAGGTAAACTGGAGTCTGAGGGCGCAGGATGTAGTGGCGGTTAACTCTCCGGAGGCGAAGGCTATCTTGGAGAAGGCAACGAAGGTAAAAACGACGACTGCGGTCAAATTTGAGTGGTAACAACCGGAAAGTGAATGAAAGGAAGGGAATGGGAACGAACGACGACAAGCGGCTCAACGAGTACGAGCGCACCTACGAAGGCTGCTATGGTCTACAGGTCAAGGCGGATAGGCTTGTTGACTTTCTGACTACGAATTTTCGCTTTAACGACATCGAAGAAGAAGCCGGCAATCCGCGCATTGCTCAGTGTGTGTGGGGACATCCAGGGACGGGCAAGACCTCAATTATCAAGCAACTCCGCGAAACGCCGGTAGAATGGCGTGGAAAACAATACCCTGGATGGGACGTGCATGACGTTCCGATTGCGCAGTTCGAGGAGATGGGCGACCTTCACGGCATTCCTATGGATAGCCTCATGATGCGCCGGAGACGAGACGGCGATTCCGAGAGCGAAGAACAATGGGTGCCGCAGAACGAGATGACCATTGCGGCGTTCCGAGACGACGGCTGGGAAGTAGACACCAGCATTCAGCCCCGTACCATCATGGCTCCTCCTGACTGGGTTCCTTTGAAACCAGGACCTGCGATTTTGCTGTTGGATGACTGGAATCGCGCCAGCATTCGCATCATCAAGGGTATCATGCAACTTCTGCAAAACTACGGCATGGTATCGTGGTCGCTCCCGGCGGGCTGCAATATTGTTTTGACTGGCAACCCGGACGAACAGAATTACCTGGTCACAACCATTGACAAAGCCATTCTAACGCGCATCGAGCACGTCACGCTGGTTGAAGATGCCAAACTGTGGGCAGAGTGGGCAGCGAAGCAAAAACTTGACCATCGCGGGATTTCGTGGGTGTTATATCAGCCCGAAATGATGCACGGCAAGGAACGGACGAATCTGCGGACGCTTTCTCATTTCTTTCGGAAACTGACAGCCATTGGCAACCTTCAGAACGAGGACGCTCGGAAGCAGGCAATGCTCCATGCTCATTCGTTGTTGGACGAAGAAACTGTCACCGCTTTTATCGTCTTCTGCACTCGCAAGATGGAGGACATAGTCGAGCCCGAAGATATTTTGGATGGTCGGACGGACGTAGCCGCACGGTTGTGTGAACTGATGTCCAGCGACAAACACGAACCGCGTAGTGACATTCTCGGTGTCATGATAGAGCGCTTGTTCGGGACCATGGTTGACCCAAGCACCAAGCAAACTCCCGAACGCATTGAGAATTTTCAGAGGTTTATCACCAACCAGCACATCCCTGAAGATTGTCGTCATGCGCTTTGCAATCGTCTCTCCAGGCGTGCAGATGCGGACGGTAGAAATCAGAAGTGGCTTCTCAATAATTCAGCATTGCGCGGGTTGATCTTAGAAATGTTTGACTAAGAGAGCACGACAGCAAGGAGGCGGGGGTGGACAGAGTACAAATTGACAGTCTTAATGAACTGCCATACAACCCGCGAAAAATCAGTTCGCGGAACCTTGAGAACCTTAAAGCATCAGTGAGAGAAGGAAGCAACGCATTTACAGAAGAAGAACGCGACGAGGGGTTTCGGTTGGCTATGACGGTGACGGTAAATCGCATGGGCAACCGTGTTGTGGGAGGTCACCAACGACTAAAGGCGCTGAAGGCTCTCGGGCAAGACTGGGTGTGTGGCGCAGATGTTACCTGGGTTTCGTTGGAGCCGAATTCTGTTGCCGAAAAGGCGCTGAATGTCGCCTTAAACAACCGTGAGGCACAAGGAGACTTCATCCAGGAAGAATTGGATGACCTCCTGGCTAGTATCAAAACAGAAGATTCGGTACGCTTTGAGAGTTTAGGATTCGAGGATATCGACGCTGACTTGAGTTTTCTGGATAGCGAAGCCGAACCGCCAAGGAAACCCGCGAAAAATGAAGAAGCGGCTGGCGAAGATGCCCCGGTTTCCAATAAGTTCAAAGGGGAACCAGGTAGCCAGGCAATACACACCAGCGATGAGGCAGACGGTGTTGGTGACGTTGTGGACGGGGATGTGGTAGAGCCGCCAACGCCTCCGGTGGATGAATCGGAAATGCCTAGCGAACAACTTTTCCCTATTTCCTATGCTGTAACGGTACAACAGCGCGAACATGTTTTATCGGCTATTACCGTGGCAAAGGAAAAATACGGGTTCAAGACAAACGCTGAAGCCTTGTCATTTGTTTGCGAGGAGTACGTTGCAAAGGAGGAAGAAAATGACTGAAACAGGAAAGCCCGGAGGATTTCTGAAGGGATTTGGTTCGGGGGCAATCATCGTCCTGGTAGTCGCCGTTGGATACATCTTCGGTTTTGACGAGAACCCAAAAGACGCTGTGACGGACGCAGTGCAGGAAGCCTACGTCGTTGCTGCGCTCGGGGAGAAAAGCGTGGCGCAACTCAAGGCGACGTTGCCCGACCTGAGCCCGAAGCAGGAGGAGAATCTCAAGAAAACCGAAGAAGCGCTGGGCAACGTAAGAGCGGAGGCGGAAAGAATCGCCTTGTTGTTCAAGATTGCTTTGCCCCCACTTCCCGAAGAAACTGCGCTGCCTGCCGAACCGAGTGCGGAAACTGTTGCTCCCGTTCCGAGTGATTAAGGAACCTGTCTCGGCTGCTTCACTTTTTTGTGGGGCAGCCGAGATTTTTGTTTGATTTAAGGTAGCCAGGTGGTATAATGCGGGAGACTCGGTGCTGAATTTTGATGAGACGTTGTCATTTTAAGGAGGGAGAAAGATGACCTGAAATTGTGGTGCGCGGTACTGCCGTGTGAAATCATTCGCAAAGGATGCGTTTGAGAAAGCAGGCAGGTAATACTACTCTGCGAAATCATCCGCAAAGGGCGGTTGAGAAAGCAAGTAGCGTGTGAGAGAGGAAAAAATCATGCCTAGCGACACTGTACCCACTCTTGACTCGTTGAATGAAAAGGTTGTCGAAGCCGCGAAGGTTTTAGAGAGCATTCCTGGCTTTTGCGATGCACTCGATACTGACGGCACCCTGGCTGAGCGCACACAGGCATACGTCTGGGCGCGTTTGGCACAACTTGGCATTTATCAAGACGAGAATTCACATGATCTCCTGATGTCGGATGATTGCCAGGAGGGAGAGGTTCGGCGTACCTTTTGCGAGAATGGCGACCCTAACGTCCCACCTGTGCGATTCAAGCGCATGTGGTCAATTCTTCGTGGCGGCGAGGCGAAGCATGAGCCTGAGAGGGCATCCGATGTCTCAGATGCCCTCCTTGAGGCGTTGGGTAAGACTCGTCCAATCGAGCATTGGAGAGACACAGAACTCGTAGCAGCCTATGGTTTTGACTGCGAACTTACTATTGTGGATGCCCTAAGAAAGCGGAGTCAAAACCGTCCGTTCTTGGTTTTCAATCAGGACGGGAGTGTGGACGTAGAGACAAGCTGCCGAATGCTCCGTGAGACGCGCCGGCGTGAGATGCCGGTCATGTATCAGGTGTCCGATAGCCTGAAACGGCTGTATCGTGCCGGGGAGTTTCCAGGTGTCTTGGACCTCCGGTGTCCTTTTCACGATGTCATTCTCACGGATGGTTACTGTGACGAGTCAAAGATGACGTGGGAAGGCGTGGACTACGAATGTATGCAGTTTGCGCGAATTGCCCAGGAGGAAGGCGAAGCCGGACAAAGCAAGCCTGACATTCGCCAATTCATAGCCACGGCGCGCGGAGAGGGTTTGTCGGGTCTGTCTCGTGATTATCCGCATGTCGCACTCATTTTTCAGGAGCGCAAAGAAGCGGACAATCTGCCAAATCTCAAAGTCCGCCTATCGGAGCCGAACCAGGCTAATTCTGCCGACCCCTTCGGAAAGAGGCGCTTTTAACGACTGAATGACCAGCGCAACTGACCGAAAGGAGCGAAAATGGTAGCATGGGATAAGCCTCTTCCGTGGGTTGAGGACTGCAAAGATGTTGTGATGCGTGAGATGCGCTTGGACGGGTTTGTGGCAAAGATCATGTTTGCCGAGAGACTAGAAGGGAAATCTACTCACGGATTACCACCAGGGAGGGCTGCCGAAGTTGTGCAGGTGGACTGTCTGCCGGGAGTGCCGGAGTCCTGGGTGCGCGGGAGGGGTTCCTACGTTGTTCCTGTGGAGACGGGAACAGGAATCTGGTTCGACTGGAGAAATGGTGCCGAGAGGGACATGAACACGGCAGTTGTTCCCTCAGTCAAAGGAATGAATCCGTTGACTGGGATGCCGCTGGATGGAATGTACCTCGAAAGTTACGTGGAAAAATGTCCCAAGCACGGCACCCGATTCAAGGGTGGTGGTCGTTTTTGCGAAGAATGTGGTTGGGAATGGCCACCGCAAGGATATATCACCTACGAATCAACGATGTGGTGGGATGGTTTCAGGCAACCGGATGGCACCGTTCGCCAGTTTTTCTTCACAGACGAAGACAGGCGCGATATCGCTTCGGCATTGATTGGCAAAGAGAACACAGTCCCTGCTTTTGGTTTTGCCTTCTACTGCCCCAAAAATCCCCGTACACCGCCGCCTCGTATGACCAGGGGTGTTGGCTGGAAAAAGTCTTTCGTACCCCACGAAGTCAATTATGTCGGTTCCTCCGTCAAGTATTCCCACAGGCAGCCGGATGTGTACTCGCAAACGGTTGATATGGGCGTTGCCAGTTTCACGGCACAGAGTTTGGCGGGGGCACAGGACAGCGACCTCGTCAGGACAAGCAGCATAAGTTGCAGCACGAACGAAAAGCGTTCTGCGTCGGTAAGCATCGGAGCAGGCGCAAAGATTCGTCAAGGATTGATGGTCGACAGCCTGGGTTTGGAGGGTTGGCAGGAAAGACCCTCTGCCGTTATTCGTCTCTACTTCTGTTTCGAGGAGGAGTTCAGGAAAATCGTGAAAAAGGGCGGCATCAAGGAATTCAACTGCAGCAGCGAGGGGATGCTAGAGGGGCTTCCCGTTGGTTAAGGGATATTTTTCGAAGAATTTTCAACAAAGGCCGCTTTCGGGCGGCCTTTTTTCACGAATTTCGGGGAGCAATTGGTATAATGCATCTGTGGAGGACAAAAAATGCGTCACCCAGCAGATGAGGGCGAAGATTGGACGGAGATATTTGGTAAGACTTTTTCCCATTCTGAGTTGAGGGAGGCGGCAGATTTTGGGGATGTCGTGCGGTCGTATGGGTTTGTAGAGTCAATGTTGTCTACCTTCATTCGCGAGAAGATGAAAGTGGGACATCGCCTGTTTCTTATCCAGAACCTTAAGCCAAGCGAACTTGGTGTGATGGCGATGCGGGAGCCCGATGACAGGTTGGCTCACATTATCAGAGAGCGATGTAGCGAGATGCACCGTCAAGAAGAGGGCAGACAGTGTATCGTGCTACCGAGTGAATAGTGGGAGACCATGATGCCCGATATTAACGTGAAAAGAGAGGTGATGCGGGGCTCGGTCGATTTGATTCGGCACAAGTTGTTTTACGGGCACATACTTCAACAGATACCCAAAGTGTATAATGCCGAAAAATGGGGAATACCGACCATGGGAGTCGGGAAGGAAGCCAATGATCTCTTGATAAAACTTTGTGTAAACGAGCAGTTCGTGCGGGAAATTTGGAAAAGAGCCGCAAACAGCGAGCAGGCCAGACAATGGCTAGGCTGTATCCTGGAGCACGAGGTTTTACACATTGTCTTTGACCACCTGAGTCTCCAATTCTACGATAAAACACGCGGCGCTGTGGCTGTGGATTTGGCGGTCAATTCCTACCTTCCTGAGCAGCACCTCCCTCCTGGTTGTTGTTTTCCGAATGACTACAACCTTGCGCAGGGCAAAAGCGCCATGTGGTACTACACGCACTTGGTGGATAATGAGCACTACCAAAAGCAGTTGGCGGATGAAACACTGGCCGTTCATATGGGAAATCAAAAACAACAAAGCAAAGGAAAAGGCGGAAAACAGGGAATAGGCGGAAAACAGGGAAAACAGGAAGAACAGGGAAAAGGTGGAAAACAGGGAAAAGGTGGTGATCTGGATATGTCTGGGTCGCATGAAATGTGGGACCGAGCGGCGCAGGACCCATTGCTGAAGGAATTTTGCAAAGACCTCGTCAGCAAAGCCCGGGAACTCGTTGGTAAGGAGTACGGTGACATACCAGGGGCGGTAATCGAGCAGATAGAGGATTTGTTCAAGAAAAGACGACCCATTGTCCCCTGGAATAAGGTGCTCCGGAACTTCGCCGCGAGTGCTACGGAATCAAGTTTGGATTACACGATGAAACGCGTAAGTAAGCGTTTCGGTACGCGACCGGGCACGCGAAAAGAAGACGTGCTCAACCTTGCCGTAGCCGTCGATACAAGCGGGTCAATTAGCGATTCGCAGTTGGTGTTGTTCTTTAATGAGGTTCGCTGGATATGGCGCAATGGTTCTATTGTGACCGTCTACGAAGCCGACGCCGATATCCAGGCGGTCTACAAATTCAAGGGTAAGTTCACCGGAGAGATACATGGTCGCGGCGGTACGGACTTGGAACCGGTCTTGAAGGAAACAGAAGGAAAATACGACGCGCTTATTTATTTCACCGATTTTTATGCGCCTCACATCGACAGGCGGTATAATATTCCTATCTTGTGGGTGCTGACTACCGAACTGACGCGTGACCGGTTTCCTTACAAGTGGGGAAGATACATCAAGATTGAAGATAATAAGGCAAAAGTTGCCTGAGATTGATCATGGGGAGGCAAGATGAGAACGCTGTTGGTTGCGACTGAGGAGACAATTGGGGCTCACGCGGGCGAGGAATACGACGATTACATAACGGTGAAGTCCATCCCGACCCCGCAAGAGTTACCTTCGATTGCCAATCAAATTCGCAATAAAATACGCGGAGTCATTGTTGCTGCCCAGGCTGAAGGTTGCCACGATGAAAAGGTGGTTAAAATAAGCCTTGATGCATCGCCGCCTTACAGTGTCGTGTTGGTAAGCCTTAGCGATGTGATGAAGCAGGAAGAAGGTCTCGTGTTGGAGTTGCCCAAGGGACTGGGAAGAAAGGATAACGCGGTCAGTAGCGCAGACTCCACTACTATGACGGGCGACGAGAGCGGCACCGTGCAGCCCGAAGATGCCGACAACGAAGTGACCAGTTAAGAGGAGAAAAGGAATGGCAACACCTGAGCGGTTCGTAAGTCCTGCTGTCGCTGACATCATGGAGAAACACCTGCGGGCGTATCCGGAGGTCTTCGAGGGGTTCGACGTCAACGAGATAGTGTGCTTCCACTACAAAGGCAAAGAGGATACGCGTCGTCCTTTGAAGATTAAGCCCGTTCGCGACCCGTTTGACATGCTGGTTGACAAGGTTTACATCATCCAGGTGGCTGACGCGACTTGGAATGAGATGACGCCAACCCAACGTCATTTGGCTGTTTTTCATACGATGTGTGCTATTCCAGAAGGCGCATTTGACAAGGAAAGTAGGGAATACGGTAAGGTCAAAAAGCCTGACTACGAGTTGTTTGCGGAAGAATTCGCAGCCGCCGGAGGGGTGCCAAACTGGATGGAGAATCCGGAAGCCAAAGACCCCTTGGAGAAGAAAAAGAGCAGCACTCCTAAGCGCGCGGTGACGACAGCGGGGGTTGCTGCCGGGGCTACCGCGTGAAGAACAAGTTTCTGACGGAAATACTCAAAATGCCGGCAGAGCAGCGTCGGCGACTGCGTATCGACGTGAGACGCCACAAGCGATATCGACCGGCGGCACGTCGCGAATATACACAAGAGGAGTTGCTGGAGTGGGCAAAAGAACGCAACATCAAAACAACGCGCCAACTCGATGCTGTGCGCGAGAAAGGCGACCCAACGTTTTACATTTTCAAGCAGGTGTTTGGTTCTTGGAATGCTTTCAAGGAGATGGCATACGGAAGGGAGGCAGTAGACCCCTTTTTGCACGAGCCACCGAATGACGCGAAATATATCATGGAAGTCATTGTGCAGTTTCAACTATGGCGACAAAAGGACTACGAAAGAGCGCGACAGGTGCGTCCGGAGGTTGTGCCGTCTATCAGCCGGCTGCGTTATCAATTTGGCAGATGGTCAAATGCCGTTTACTGCGCTGAAAGGTGGTCGGCTTGGAAGACCCTGGAGCATTACGTGAGATTGCGAGATAAACTGGGCAGGTGGCCAACGGGTGGCGAGTGCAAGAAGGCAAAACTCGACCTCCGAATGCTCTTGGAAATTCACCGGACGAGTAAGGCTCTGCAGAGGTTTATCGAAAATATGGAACGAGGTTAGGCATGCAGCCAGAGCAGACCATCCGAGACAAGTTTGACATGCTTTATCGGCGTGTCTTGCAGAAAAGACAAAATGCTTACTTGACTATGGGTTACAGAAATTGTAAGTTTAATAGTGTCAAACGTGTTAGGAAGAACGGCTGGGTTGGTTTTTGCGTGAACCCAGAAGTCGTTACCAGGAGGCAACGCTTCCTGTTCGTCTGCAACGATGACGAAACTGCCGAAAAATGCGAATGCTACGAATGTAAGCACACAGAGGACTCGGTAAGGGCTGAGTTCCACGAGGAACTTCGGAACCCCGCGTTGTGCGGTCAGAAACATCCGAAGTTGGCAATCCTCCTTTGGTGCTTGCAGGAGATGCCGGAAGACCGGAGCCGGCGTCGCCGTTTTATCAGGGCACTGCTATCGAGCATCAGGGAGGTTTGGAGTTTAATTCGATGCCGATGGTGGTGACTGGATGGGCGTAGCGGCGCATTGGTACTGCCTACTGCTTGATTCCCAGAGATTGCGCGGAATCAAGGACATCGAGCGTCATCTCTGGCGCGAGATGGGTCTCATATTTGGCGATGACTTTGAAGATGTGCGCTTGATAGGCGAACGGCTCGACGAGGACGCCTACGAGTTGTACTCCGAGAGTTACGCCTTTGTGAAATGCCGCAGTTACGAACACCACGCACAACGTCTCAAAGCATCGTCCCTCATTCAACTTGTTCTCCCTTCTTTCCATAGCCCCGACATAGTTTCTGAAGATGCCATTGAAACGTTTGACCGGGCGGCTCGGGTCAAGTGTGGCAATAACAGTCCCGTTTCGGTCGGGGATATTGTTTTGGTGCGCAGTGGCTATTTGGAGAACTTGTACGGCGTGGTTGTGCGCGAGGGGAAAAAAGACCGGTTTGAGGTCATGTTCAGGTTACACACCCGGCATTTCATCGAAGAGGTGTCGGAAAGAAACTTGTCAGCGCGGGGTAGCGTGTTTCGGGACCACGGTGTAAAGGTCCGAGTGAAAGCAATCGGCGATGCTGTTGATATCAGATTGCTTTCACCGCAAGTTGGGAAAGGCGCGAGGGATAGTCTTGAAAATAAGGCACGTAGGACGGCATGGAGACAGGAAAAGACGGTGGGGAAGAGAGAGTTACCGGCAACGGCCACACTTTGACGTTAGCGAGGTCCGGGAGAACAAAGCCCTTTTTGACCTGCTGAACGCCAAAGACCGGGATGTGCTCTATCTCGTCTACGTGTCGAGAAAAAAACAACAAGCCGTGCGCCGTATCCTGCGGCGGTCGCAACCTATGCTGGTGTATGACATTAGACGCATACGCGAACGCATGGAGTTCATCGTTTATCTCAAGCGCGTTTTTGATATCTTTTTGGATTTTTTGGAATTTCGCGCGGAGGAGTACGAACCCGAGATAATCGAAGCGCTCATCGTCATGTATTATACCACTTCGTATACCCAGTCCTCAGAGGTCCTCGGAAAGCCACAAATCTATGTCAGATATACATTTGACAAAGCCATAAAGCAGTTGCGAGAGAGAAAACATTGGGACGCTTACGAGATATTTGCCGCCATAGCCCGTAACAAGAATAAGGTCAAGCGGCTTTATAAGTCACGCGATAGCGCCTCCTGACTGCATATTTTTTTGATAATGCTGTCTTTTTAGAGGGTTACAGCAGTGTTCCTGCTGTCGTGGTCTGACGGTCTATCACGAGGAGGGGTTGGTCGTGGGTAAGGAATTTTACAGCGACTTCGTCTGGCATTCGGCTATCGGAATTGACAGCGTGGTAGACGGGCACAAACGGTTTTGTACGCGCTTGCCTAATACACGCAAAGCCAGGAGCATGTTTTTCCGCGCGGCTGGGGACGGCAAATTGCTCATTCATCGCACTACTCAGGCTCTCTGGCGCGTGAGTGAGGATGGTGGTTCTATTGAGCCGGTTTTTGACACAGATGTTTTGACCGAGGAAGACCTTGCTGAAGGCTTCTCCGAGTAGAGAGGGTGCCAATATGGATTTGACCAGGATGATGGCTGAGGAGCCGCTTGCCAACCTTGATTGGCTGCAGAACGCAGAGACTTTCGAGCCGGCAGACAAGGACATTAACACCAAGGATGACCTCGCCGTAGAGTGGGGGCGTGGCAGTGTAAATTCCCCGGAGGACCTGCCGCCGACCACCATTGAGGATGAAATGGATGTCGAGATGCCCTGGCAGGCGACGGAATCATGTGTGGCGGCAGCGCGTGTGTTGATGCATCAGGGATTCATGCACGGTGACTTGGTTGCGGCTCTTCGGACGCATTTCGCCCCCGACGTGATTAAGGCTGCTATTCCTGAGTTGAAGAAACTCACGGCGGCGGAAGGTATCATCGGCTGTGTGGCGCTGGACCTGCGGGGACAAAAAGACCACGAAGCAGCACTCAAGGCATCCCGCAGGTCGCCCTATAAACGCTTCATCAGTTACGTGCTTATGACCCCTGAGCAGATTGAGTCCAGCGCACTCGTGGAAAGGCACTATGCGACGAGAGCCAGTATGGAAAACGGCTCCATTGATGGGCTTTTGGGTAACGACGAGAGGCGCACTATGGAGCAGGCTGTTTACAAGCCTCTGAACATGCCCATCATTGTTATGTCTTCGGGTCCACACGAGGAGAGCATAAGCGACGAGAACTACGGCACCACCATGCTTGAATTGGCTCAATTTGGCGAGTTGAATGATGACGAAATCAAGGAGATTGAGAGCCGCGAATCAGCCGACAACTTTGAGAAATTGCGCCAAGCATTTCGTCTCGTCAATCGTAAGCGCAAAGCCAAAGCGACAGCGGATATGAATCGCAACGTCAATGCTGCGGATAAGGCGAACGACTACGCAATGGAAGCGTCTATCGTGACGGCGGAGGTTGGTAACGCGCCGACTCCTGAGATTGAGACCTTTGGGGTTGATGTCGCGAGTTTGACGGTCGAAAGTGACCGGGAAGTCGAAAAGGTCGCGGTCGAAGATGTTGAAGTGCAGCACGTAGAGCAGGAAGACATCGTGCTCGCAGCAGTAGCAGAGATGGATCTTGATATCGACCCGTCAGTGGTTCTTGATCCTGAGTTTGAGGGCATCTCCGACATTGGGCTGGACGAACCCGCAGAGCAAATCGCGCCTCTCGACATTGAAGAGACGGCAGAAATCGACTTTGGTTGATGTTGTTTTCTGCATGAAGTGCTGCCTGAAAAATTGAGTTGGGAACGACGAGAAGGGACTAAATGGCTGCTGACGATTTCAGCCGGGACGAGGGTTTTGACGAGGGACCGACGACCGAACTTGTAGTTGCCAGTCCCGAGACTAACCTGCCGACCGAAACTCCCCCGCCGGCTACCAACATGAGGGAGCATCGGGCAAACCTGGTGCGTGACTACCACCACGGGGCTTCCTCGCTGGCTGAGAAATTGCGCCTCCAGGGTCGGGATAACAGCGAAGCCATGGTTATGGCTATCGTGGCTGAGATTATCCAGGAAACGGATCATCTCCTCGGGAATGAGTTGGTAGCCACTGAGGACGGCGAATTACGAGACGCTTCGGTTATCTCTACAAAGCGTGCAGAGGTATTGGATAGGGCGCTCAAGGCGGTACAGACAAAACTGGTTTTCGACCGTGACCATGGCATTGACGTGGAGAGCCCAGCCATGCGGGTTATCTTCAAATTCTTCATGTCCAAGGTGAGACATGTGTTCAAACTTCTCAAGTACAGTGACGAGGCTTCCGACACTTTCTTTCGGACGTTTGCGAGTGTCATGGATGCATGGGAAGGTGAACTAAAGACGGAATTGCAAGGTAGTTCGGTGTTGAATCCAGAGAAGAACCAGCGATGACTAAAAAAAACGACTTCATGGACGAACTCACCGAGGAGTTTCTTTCCGGAAACACGACGGATGTAGCCGACGTGATTACGTTTGTGGAGGCTCCATGGGGTCTCAATCTGACGCTTTTCCCGGTCCAAAAGTGCGTACTCAAGGTGTATTACGGGCTCCCATTAGATAATCAGGAACGTAGCATCCAGGTCCCGAATATCATCAATGACAAGATACTCTACGAATTTACCGAGGTTGAGTTCCTGAAGTGGCTTTATGAGGAAGGTCGTTGCAACAGCCGAGAAATCATCGAGGCTCCGTATACCGAACTCATTCTGGTCATGGGCAGGCGAAGTGGCAAGTCAACAATAGCCTCTTGTATCTCTTGCTACGAGGTGTACAAACTCGTCAAAAGGGGCGACCCTTCGGCTTTCTACGGGTTCCCCCCCGACACCACTGTCGCCATCACGAACGTTGCGCCGACTGATGACCAAGCCAGCATTGTCTTCAATATGCTGCAGAAGAACGTTCTCGGTTGCCCTTTCTTGCGTGACCGGATAGTGAATCAAACGCTGACCTATTTCAACGTGCAAACTGATTCTGATCGCAACCTTCCGAGTAAAAAGCGCCGGGCTAGCATCATGTCCTTGGCTGGTGGTTGTGCTTCTAACAGCCTGCGCGGGCATAACAATATCGTGGTCGTGATGGACGAGATGGCGCACTTCATCGACAACAACGGTCGATTTTCTGGCTCCGAGGTTTACAAGGCTCTGAAACCCTCCATTGGCTCGTTCAAGGGCGACGGCAAGATGGTAGGTATCAGTTCTCCCTATGCCAAATACGGACAGTTTTGGGACTTGTATGTTGATAGTTTCAATCAGTGTGAAAATACTATCATGTTTCAGATGTATTCATCCCTCGTCAATCCAACCATTCCGTCTGCGTTTCTCCGTGCGGAACGTCAGAGGGATCGCATTGGCTTCATGACCGAGTACGCTGGTGAGTTCAGCGATAAGGTCACAAGTTGGGTTGATGACGAAGATAAATTCAAAGCGTGCATCGTTAGAGGTCGTCCCAAGCCGGTGCGCGGACAGACGGGAACAGACTATTTCATGGGTGTTGACCTGGGCGTCAAGAACGACGGCACAGCAATTGTCATTTGTCACCGCGAACAGGGCATCAATCGCCGGGGGAAGGTGTTTGCCGGCACTCCCTCACGCATTATCGTGGATTGGGCGCAAGTCTGGTTCTCGGGCTCCTCTGACGTGTGGGAGGTTTCCAACAACATCTATAAGGGTTGCAATAAATATGCCGAACACGACGTGATTCCAGTGGCTCTTATTGCCGAAGAGATTAAGAATTTGTGTCGCTGGTTTCCAATCAAGTCTGGGTGGTTTGATCAATGGAATGGATATTCGCTTCTGGAAATCCTGCACTCCATGGGCTTGAAGCAATTTCGCATGGAGCAAGTGACAGACAGGATGAACAGCGACACCTATCAACTGTTCAAGACTTTGTATAGTGAACAGATGATCGAGTTTTACGATGATGAAACGCTGGAATCCGAGATTCTAGGGTTGGAGGCTGAACGCAAATCCAAAGCCAGGATAGAAGTGCGGGCTCCTAACAAGCGAGGTGCGCACGATGACCTCGCCGATGCTTGCGCCCGAGCCATTTTTGAGGCGTATGGTGCTGACGGTCCAAAAAACACGAATCTGACAGGAGGAGCCGGCGCAGCGGCAATTGGAAGTCGTGGAATGACAATGGCGATGAAAAATCACCAACGAGCGCAGTCCAGAATGCACGGCGCGCATCCGAGGAGGGTAGAAAGAAGCCACACGCGGACGCGATTTGTTTAGCACTCTGAAAGGAGTGGGAATATGAAAAAGCACGGAAGTTTGTCGGATGAGGATTTGTCCAGTGTGATACAAGCAGCGACACAACTGGACGAGCAAGAGCGCATCCAAAAAGAAAAACGTAGGAGAGAAGGAAGAGAAACTGCGGAGGATCTGCCTGCGGGACATCCAATGCGTGTGGCGATGGAGCGCGCGCGTGAGCAGTTTGAGCAGCGCCAGGAGTTTGAGAAACAGCAACACGAGGCTGTTGAGCGTATGAAGGCTAGGCGCGCTAAGAGAGCACAGAAGAGGCACTCTCGGCGGGCGGCAGAGGATAGCGCTGACAAAGCCAGTCAGAAAGCCGCAGGAGAAACGAACCGGGCACTGGACGAACTGGCTGAACATACCGCGACAGTACGCGATGAGGTGGGAAAATTGATGGAGCATATGAAGGAAGTGAACGGTTCCATTGATGCCCTGGCAACGCATGCGGCGGAGGTGGGAGGTACTGTGCAGGTCCTGGAAAAAGACCTGATTGGAGGTGCAATGGTGAAGGCAACACGACTGCAAAGATTGCTTCTTGCAACGCATCGGGGACTGACTACGTCGAAACTCAATGACAAGCGCATTGAGCGAGATGGATCTTGATAACTCGATGACAATATAGAGGAGCCTTACAATGGCGAAGAGGAAAACACCGGTGAAGAGAAGAACCCCGCAGAGAAAACGCACAGCGACGCTTCGGGACGCGGCAGTAGAACAGGCATTGTCCGAAGCCTCTGCGCGAACTGATGACGCTATTGGTGGCATTCCCTCCCCGGGACTCCAGCGTGGACCGGTAAATGATGTCAAGGCACGCATTGCTGCTGTCCGCGAAAAGAACGGTTTAATCGCTTCTGGGCTTCCGAGAATGCGTACTGCCGGAATGATGATGAGTCAATCCACGGGGATGGATGGCCTTTGGGGCAGTTCGTCTCTCGATGCATATCACACAAGTTACGCCTCTGGAAATACGCTCTATGGAGGCGGCGTTCGTGATGTTCCGACCTATTTTGTGATGATGAACCAGCAAAACGGGGGCGTTCTCTACTGGCCCGTTAGCCTCCGTGAGAAGTACGAATGGTATAGGTACTTCTCAAGAACGGATGCTTATGTTGGACGGGCGTTGGAGTTGCTGTCTGACCTGCCGATGAGCAAAATCACACTGAACATGCCCAAGATACCGAAGAAAGGACTCAAAAACGAAATCTATGAATTCTTTCAGGACATGTGCGAGAATTTGAATCTTTTTGAGCGCCTGCAGGAAATCTTGTGGGAATGGAACATGATCGGAAACTCCTTCCTCTTTCATGAGTGGTCCGCGAAAGAGAAGCGATGGAACAAAATTGTGATGCTGCCGCCGGAAGAGGTAAATTGTTTTACCTATCCGTTCAGTGATAACGCACGCATTGAGTATCGTCCTGAAAAACTGATGCAAATTGTCAAGGCATCGGCTGATGTGACAGGTTACGATGTGCCGCAGGAAGACAAGGCGGCATGTAGTCGAGTTGAAATGATGAAAACACTGGTCAAGAATATCCCTCCCGAGGTCGTGAAGATGATAAGGGAGCAGGATTGTATCGTCATGGATACCGATCCCATGGCTGGAGGCAGACCTGGTTCCTTTGCGTATCATTTTGCTCGTCGTCGCAGTCCGTACATGGATTTGGGTGCCTCCGTGTTAGAACGCGTCTTGGTCCCCATGCTGCAGAAGGAAAACTACCGCTACACGCAACTTGCCTTGGCTACGAGAAACATGACGCCGAAAAACAAGATCTCGGCTCCAGGTTTGAATGAGTCGGAAATTGAACAATTGCGGGCTCAAATCGACTTGTCCTACATGGACCCTGAATACTCTGTAGTCACGAACTACGAGTGGGATTGGGAGCAGATTGGCGCTGATGCTCGCTTGCTTGATCTTGCCAGCGAATATGAGATGATCGAGAATCAGGTATTCGCTGGGTTGGGGGTGACGAGGGAGTTGTTGACTGGCGAAGGCACGTATAGCGGCAATCGGATTACTGTTGAGATCCTGAACACTATCTTTTTGCTCACTCGTCAGATGCTTCAGCGTTATGTGGAGCGGAGTTTGTTCCGGCCGGTGGCAGAGGCGCACAAGTGGTATGAGGACACGAGATACGGCGTGCGCAAATATTGGTATCCGCGAGTTGCCTTTAACCGCTTGAGCATTAGGGATAATCAGGAGGTCTTCGAGAACCTGTTTCAACTCTACCAGAAAGGTTCTATGGATATCGACGTGCTCTACGAGTTGTTCAATCTTGATAGTGATTACATTCATGAAAAAATCAAGGAGCAACTTTTCACGGTCAAGGACCCGAATTTCAATCGTACCATTGAGAACGTGGATGACGAGGTGGGTCGTGCGCTTGTGGAGCGTTCCGACGTCGTGGACAAGGTTGGCAAGTACCTGGGTCTCAAAGTGTCCGCGCCCCAAGGTGAGGGCGAGGGTGAATTCGGAGAGAGCGGATTCGGTGGAGGCTTTGAGGGTGGGTTCGGTGCGGAGGAACCTGCGGCAGAAGAGGAATCTGCGTTGGATGAGATGGCAACGAGCATTGCAGAGGAATTGCCGGAGGACGCGGACGAGGGAGAAGTCAGGGAAGTGGTTGAGGAGTTGGCGGGGGCTGGAGTGTCGTGAGCGAAATTACATCAGCATTGGTGCGCATGAGTGCCGTTGACTGGCTGACGAATGCTAATCAGAGCCAGATCCTTGATCGTGTCCTGGAAAAGGCGGGACTCGGTTCTCTTGTCATCCGAACGGCTGCAGAAGACGTCAATTGGGATGCCGAGGTAACGAAAGACAACATTGCTGACGTGGCAAGTAGCTTGAACGAGTTAGCCAAGGGCTACGATGACGCGGTGGCTAGGGATATCCAGAAGCAATTTGACCAACTCGAACCCAAGGAAAAGCAGGAAGAGGCTGCCGGCGAGGGAACCTTTGACGGGAAGGCAGTAGTAGAGGGACTGGGCGACGAGACAGAGGCGGAGAGTCCCAAACCGGCAAAGAAACCTAGTGAGACCCCGGGTGATGAGGTTGCCTTGGTGAGGGATCTGATTGACATGGTGATGGCGCTTCTTTATGCGAAGCCGGGAAGAACGCCGGTAAAAGAAGCGTCAGAGCAGGAAATCGACAAGGCTGCAAGCGCATACATCGAGGTTGCCCGGATGATGCTGGCGAAGTGGCAACCAATGAAGACGAAAAACAAGAAGGGATTGCCCGGCTGGAAAAATACAGAGACCGGAAAGGTCGTCTATCAGAAGACGGAGCCAGGAAAAGTCTCTCAGAAAGAGAAAGTCAAGCCTGAGTCGGGCAAGCAGCCGTCGCAGTCAGAAATGAAGGCACTCGACCGACCATCTCCGGATTGGTATGACAAAGACAACCCGCTCGACTTGTCTGATGAAAAAGCCATGACAGACAAAGGATTTACCAAGGCGGAAAGTGACTATCCAATTGGCGATGACACTATCATGACCAATGCGAAAACGGGCAAGAGTTACCGCTTTGGTGATCTTCCAGAAGCAGCCAAAAAAAGGCTTTCCGAGAAGGTGAAGGCGGGTCAGACATGGAAGGCTCCTGCCGCACAGAAGCCAAAGGAACAGACGGCTGAAGGTATCGCCAAGAACTATTTTCCTGGTGATGAGAATCCACTGGAGAAGCATAGCCCGGACGAAGTAGAGGCGGCTATCCAGAAGCAGATTGACGCGGCTACTGAGCGAGGTGACGAGGACGAGGCTGCTGTTTTTCGAAGCGACCTGGAAAAATTCAACAAAGGCATGGGTCGGGAGATGAAGCCGGAGGAAAAACCAGAAGCGGAAGCAAAGCCGGAAGTAAAACCTGAGAAGAAGCCGGAAGCAAAACCTGAGAAGAAGCCGGAAGCAAAACCAGAAGCGGAAGCAAAGCCGGAAGCAAAACCTGAGAAGAAGCCGGAAGCAAAACCAGAAGCGGAAGCAAAACCAGAAGCGGAAGCAAAGCCGGAAGCAAAACCTGAGAAGAAGCCGATGAGCCTCAAGGAGATCCGGAGCGCCTTGAAGAAGCGTCCGGAAATGAACCTTGCTGCAACAATGGCAAAATGGTCGGGACTCAGTGGGCAATTCGAAGAGGCGACTCGAAAAATGTCAGCGGAGGATCTGGATGCCATTGATAAGATAGGGATTGACTCCAGAGATTCCAGCACTGGTACCATGGATGCTCGGAAATTCTTCGAAGGTGTCTTGAAACAATTCGGGCTCAAAACTCCAAGGACCGGCAACCCACCAGAGGTTACCGAAAAACAGACCACGGAAGCCAAAAAATCGCTTGAGAAGGTGAACCCGAAGGAACCAGACGAAAAGCAGCACATGCAGTCCGTAGAGGCTGTAGCGGAAAAAACAGGAGAGACGCCCTCGCAGGTCAACGAACGTGTTTTGAAGGGCTTGGATGGCTTAATGAGCGGCAACATGGAACTCACCAAAGCCATTGAAAAAGGAATGACCACACGAACGCTTTTTCACGAGTTGTTGTCTAATCCTTCCGCTGTCGCCACAAAGAGTAGGACAAAACCCAGCAAGAAAACCATACAGAAGCAACGGAAGGAGGAACGCACGCGCCGCAAGAAAGGAAGACCGAAAGCCAAGAAACGTCGTGCAGCCGAGGAACGCGTCGCCTCCGCCTTCTTGATGGGTCAGGACGAGAACGACTCTTCCACGCTTTCTCCCGAGCAAATAGACAGGTTGGTTGAAAAGGTGATGAGCAAAAAGGCACCGGAAGGGAACGGTGCAGCGGAAGACATGGTGATTACCGGCGCACGAGGTCTTCAGATGAATCGCAAAGACAAGGACCTCATGCAAGATACGGGTGGCGGCTCGTACAAGAAGACGGAGCCCAAGGAAAAGCCACCTCGCGAAGACCTGAAAAAGCCCTGGAGCAAGAAGCACAAGAAGCCGTCTGAGCAAGATAAGGACGTTGACCAGGACCCCGATTTGAAAGTTTCGGCCGTAGGGAGACGCATGAGATGAACGAAGAGAGGCTTGACAAAATGGTTACTCGCATTGCCGCTGACGAAGGAAGCGACCCAGCCCTTGAGGAGATTGACAAGGCTATTGACGCCATTCTTCTTAGCATCCAGGTCATCGAGGAAACTCTCCCGAAAGTGGCTGCCTCGACGCCTCAAGAAGAGGAAGCCAAGCGGAAAATCGGAGACTTGTTTGACACTGCCATCAATCCTTACTTCGCGGATGTCATGGAAGCGATGCAGGTGTTCGGTGGTGAGGATAAGCCGGAGTAGGAGCGTGCGGGGTAAAAAATGGCGTCCAGTTCATCTTCAAGTTCTTCTTCAACTGTGCCTTTGCTCTCGGACTATTGCGTTCGTGGCGCGGGGAATCTTCTCTACGATGGCACCTACACGGCTACTGGTTCTTACTTCAATGAGTATCCCTACTACGAAAACAGCAACGGCATGGAGTTGTTCTGGGCCGAGACGAATCAATGGGCTCTCGGGCAACGCGGGACGATTCAAGACTATCACGCCATTCCTCCCGCCACGCCAGGCACTACCGCTCCCGACGATGGAGAATGGGTGGAGTTTACCGGTCTCAATCCGCCTCCTGATGTATTTGGTGGGGCTTGCGCTCTCACCTCTTCAAGCAGTTCCTCAAGTAGTTCCTCGACGAGTAGCGAGTCTCACAGCAGCAATTCGTCGAGCAGCAGGTCTTCTTCCTCTTCTTCTTCATCGTGGAGTTCTTCCTCGGCGTCGTCTTCTTCGTCATCTTCGTCGTCTTCGTCATCTACCACGCCGAGCCTGTCTTTCCCTTATCCGACAATGGGGACCGTGCGCAGACCGGTTGGACAGGGGTGCTCGTCTTGCGTCCATCAAGAATATTGCCAGGCTTTTTACTGGCTCATTCGGTATGCGCAGTATCCCAGCGTCACAGGAAAGAACGTGGACACCGTTGACAAACACCTCGGGATACAATGCGAATCATGGTCAAACGACCCAGCTCAGCACATAACGCATTGGAATTCTGCCGACTATGACGAAAATTATCGACTTGCAGCCACGGAACAGATACTCATAGAGCCGTTTCCTAGTGGCATAGATGACGCAGTGACGGCTGGTTACAGAGAACACTAGCGAGGTGACCCAATGCCTAGAGACTTGGAAGTTTACACACCAAAAGCAAGACCATTGACCGCTCCGTCGCGCGAGGAATTCATCAAGTACCAGAAATCGAAGGCGCGCGTGCAACGACGTGGCAAGAAGCGCTTTAGGGACTTGGTGGGTCGCCGTAGTATTTCGCTGGTCATCCGAGAGAGTGCCGCCGGTCGCAAATACATGCACATTCGCTACAAGAAAGTCACGACAAGCGAGGTTAAACGGTACAAAGTTGCGCCGTACTCATATCGGTACAAGCGCCAGAAGAAAACGGGAAGACGGAAGAAAATGCTCTTCGCGTTTGACTTCAAGGATAGACACATCAAAGGTTTTTACCTCAGCAATATCCAGAGAGTGCAACGAACAGACAGCAATTTCACGCCAAAGTGGGAAATCGAAATCACCCTCTAGTATTGTCATATTTTTTTTATATCCGGCGCTTAATGACAACAGGTCGCACGCCTCCTCCGGGGTGGTGTGTCGCCGTGCAGATTGGGAAAGAATAACGCTGAGAGGCATGCCATGAGAACAAGACGAGGAAGTAGTTTCTACCGCTCTGAGATGGCTCGCATGATTGACCAGTTCTCGCCTGGAGACTATGTCCTCGGCACTTGGATGGTCATTGGTGACTCACTCCAGGGCACAGTGACGGACGTAAACAAGGCAGAAAACAAGGTTTACGTTGCCTGGAACGGTGGTCCTGTGAAGCAACATGACCCAGATGAACTGATGTTGTCGGTCAAGCAAGTGGATTTGGACCGGCAAATGGGGGAAGCCCAGAAGCGAACGGTCATGGAAAACCCGGCACCAGAGGACGCGAGTGGAGAATCCAAGCCGATGGTTACTGTCTTGGATAACACTGCAAAACCAGGACCAGAAATCAGAACGCGCCGAGGAAGAATGAACCGTAAAGCAGCGAGCCCTCCATTGGATAAATTCGTGGGCAACCCCGAATTGCACGGTCTGGACAAGCCTGTGAGCGGCGGAAGCAATGTCATGGAGGAGTTGGCTAGGGCGCTCTACGTCGAGTCCCAGAACGCAAAAACGGCGTCCCATGGTGGTAGGCGCATGGCTGTCTACCATGGCGGCCCGGGCAGGCATTATCGACGCACCCGGCGTGAACGTGATGAGGATGTGGCGTATTGTCCTCGCTGTCGTCCGGAACTCGTGGAGATGGAACTGCAGCCTTTCACCCGGGGAATCGGCATTTGGATTTGTCCGGAATGCGGGTGGAAAATCAGCACGGACAAAGTGACCGATGAGGCTCTGCAGGTGCCAGGTAATCCGGATGATGATCTCGTTGTGCTGGGGAGAGGTCGTAGGATGGCTGGACGATTTTTGAAAGTGGCGGCTGCTGGTCCATACACGATGCTGGAACAGTTACAGGACGATCTCAAAAAAGGTCGGTTCCAGAGTCGTGTTGATTCTTGGTCATTGGTCATGGGTCATACTCGCTCTGCTGACATCATCGCTTGGAAGGGTGGTCGCGAGGGAGATCACATTGCCATGGGTCTGGTTGGATACCGCGATGGCGATGATGTGGATGAATTGGAAAAGATGGTCAAAAAGAACATCTCGAAAGCCATGCAAAATCTTAAGCGATTCAAGGGCATGACTTCCAGGGAGACAGAGCGTATCTTGACCCAGGAACTTCAGAAAACCAAGAAGGCTGGGAGTGTGCCCAAGAAGGTTGGCAAATACACCGTCGAGAAAGAGTCTTCTCTGTCCAAAGGTCCCAAGGAGGGCTATTTGGTCAAAGAGGGAGAAGCGGTCAAGGGTTTCGTTGAGAAGTTCAAGGACACCCAGACCGAAACCAATCCTTGGAAGGCTTTTCACTATCCCCACGGATTTCGACCGGGGCAGAGCCAAGCGAAGATGGTGGCTGTGTATTACCCGAAGGCTGAGTACGACGCCATGAGCGACAAGAGCGGCGCGAAGCCGGGAGACGTGAAAGACGCGGTGATGGCAGCCGCAACAGGAAAATCATAGGCATGAAATACCCTTAGCCATCGTGGGCTGGGGTAAATCGAACAAAGGCGCAGGAATAGGCTAGGAGAAAAAAATGGCATATTCGCGCAAGTACCAAGAGGTTGTTGCTGGTCGTGTACGTGAAGACGAGGGAACGTTTGGCTCGATGAACAAGGTCGCGACTCCTGCTGGCACGTTCACCGCCTTCCGGGTGAGTGGAAACGCCGACAAGGAAGCCCCGCTGGCAGAAGATCACTTGAACACCACCCAGGCTGGCAAGGCGCGCACGGTTGTCAATGGTGAGAATCCTGTCGTCACTAACTACAATGCCGGCAGTAACAACTCCGCGAAGTACTAGGTTCGGGAGACAGATGAATGAAATTATTACAAGCGCTTGATGGATGGAAAACACACATTTGTGCGCTCCTGTTGATCCTTTCAGGAATATTGAAGCACTATGGTGTGCTTGACCCAGAGACCTTCAAGACAGTAGTGACCATCCTGGGCGGTCTTGGTTTGGCAGCGATTAAGTCTGGTCAAACGCGAGTCGAAAAGGCTGCGAAGCAACTAGCCCGCTTGATGAGGAATAAGCAACCCCTGGCTTGAGGGAAATCAACGCCTGCGGACGGCAGTGACAATGACTCTGGTCGTTGTGAATCTGAACTGGTTGAAGCAGGAATCGAACACGGAAAAGGTCTTACGCTTTTCCACGTTTAGAGGAGCAGAGACATGGCAGTAACAGGAATCAACAACTGGGAATACGCCCGCTGGGTTTACACTGTCGGACGCTCGCTTCGTTTCAATCTGCCGAGCACCAGCGAACAGTCGGCGGCGGACACGTTCATTTCAGCATTGACGGCTGGACGTCCGTGGCTGGAACCCCGCGAGCAGGCCAAACAAGCGGCTGGCGGCACATTGAACAATGCCGAGTTCAGAGGCGAGATGATTGCGGTCATCGGTCGTGACATCAAGAAGACGCCTCTCCAAACATCTGGTGAGAAAACGGCTTGTGACAGTCTCATCAGTGCCACGGGAAATCGCTACCTCGGCGACAAGGGAAACATTGCCGGGTCAGACGTGTAAGGAGAGAGCCATGACAGGTCGGCGAGGCGATAGGTTGCGCAATCTGAATCTACCCGTCGCGACAATCTTGAGGAATCCGCAACGCGATTGGGGACAACTGACGCGCGGTCATGTTCGCATTGCCGCTGATCGTAGGCTCTCTGTGGATTGGAAGACGTTCACACGAGACAAGTTTTTGTTTGCGCACTCTACCATTGTTTCGTCTGTCAAAGTCGCTTCAAATCACTACTACATCGAGCCACCGTGCGACGAATTGGTGAACTCAAACGGGAATGCCTGGTCGACGCCGGTGTTGTTGGCGACTTTCCGAAGTTTTATCGGGCGAAACAATTACGTCGAACACTTGCAAGTGCCGGCAATGTCCAAGGGTACTATCTTGGATGCCGTGGCTCGTCCTGTCAAATTCGCTGGTGAGAATGGTGATGAGGCAGATGTTGTCTACGTTGACATCCTGGTGGCGGTAGACAGAAGGCATGCGGACCTGGTGGACCGGATTGAACGTGGCGAACTGCGAACGATGTCTATGGGATGTTTAGCCAAGTGGGTCCAATGTTCCAAATGCGGAAAGCAAATCGACGACAGTATGAAGAACTGCACACATCTCGACAACGAACTGATGCAATACTTCGTCGATGAGAATGGGGTACGGCGTATCGTTGCTGAACTGTGCGGGCGAATGGTGAAAAACCCAAAAACGGGAGAGATTGAGGCAGACCCTGAGTCGGTAGAATTTATCGAAGGGAGTTGGGTCGAAAAGCCAGCCTTCAAAGGCGCTGTTCTTAATCACTTCGTTCAGGATAACACAAAGGTCGCCACGATTCTTGAGTTGCCAACCGACCGTCTCCAAGAAGCCGTTGAGGATATTTTCAGGATGCGCGTTGCTGACCGCCAGGGAATGCTCGCTCTCCGGGTGGCACGGGACCTCATAATTCGCATGCGGCGGACAGATGTGGCTGAGAGGTTGGCGTATTGCACTGCACAGTCAAGAGGTCTTGTTAATTGAGGCAGCAACACAAGAGCGTTCTCCGTGAGCTTTTCTTCAACGCGGATACCCTGAGACAGGCCCTGGGCTTGGATAGTATATGGATGAGGGGCATGGAATTCCAGTTCGATAACCTCAGCCCAGAGCGAGCGGACCTTGTCTTCCAGGACAAGTGGGATGCTTACAGAGTGCCCGAGGATGTGACTTGCTACGTCTTGGAACTGAAGAGCGAGGTTGGGGACCACGAGGTTGTTGGGCAATTGAAAAAAGCGGTCACTGTGATGGATGTGCGAGGGCGCTCGACGGGGCACTGGCACCGTACCGTCGGGATTGCTGTGGCGCGAAAGTTCACCAAAACAGGTCTCGAACTTTTGTGGCAGGAGAAATATCGCGCATTTGAGTACACGGGCGATGAAGGCGACATCAAGTTGACCGAACTGGAACAGCCGGAAGACGGAAGCCTGCGCCCTGTCAAGAAGGCTGTTAGTAAGGAATGGTTGGAAAAAATGAGAGCAGCGAAAAGAAAAGAAGATTGCTCAGAGGCAAAAGCCCTGAGACGGAATGAGAAATAATAAGCAAGTTGCTTTCCGGTTTTGTATGTAACTCCTTCCCTGGGCACGAGTTCCGACCGTATCCAACAATGTGATATTTTTTTGATATTTGTCTTTGGGTGAGAGGTCATTGTCTCCACGAGACCCTACCCGACCCTCGATGGAAGTCTGCGACGACTGAGATTTAGGTTCATTTGAAAGGAGATGGGAATGCGGGACAATTTGCTGGGCGAAATCCAGGCGTTGGAAAAGCGTCTGGCTATGTTCGCCGACGATGAGGTGGTGGCTCCCGTCGAAGACACGCTGGATGAAGAAATTGCGGCTCTTGAAGACGAACTTGAGGAGGACGAGGTGCTTGAGTTGTCTCCCGAGGAAGACGACGAGGACCTGGAAGGCGAGATTGATGTCATGTTGTCCCGTTTGTCTCAGGACCAGGACGCCGAAATCGCGCAGGAAACCGAAGCCATCGTCAAGGAAGACGATGCTGACATCGAGAAAGCGACACGCAGGTCCGCCAGCGAGAAGGAAGGCATTGCTCGCGCGCTGTTGTCTCTCGCGCAGGAACTGACCCAGGAAGGCGCGCCGGAGGTTGTCAAGCCGGAAGAGGACATGACTCAGGACCTCGATGAAGTTGAGAAGGTCACAGGCGAAGAACCGGCTGAGGGAACCGACAGTGGCGAAAACGGCGATGTGTTGCCGGTAGCCAAGAAGGCAGATGACGCTGACTACATCCAAGCGTCGCAACTTCAGGAAGCATCTCGTCGCCTTGACCGGGTTGCTAATGCATTGCAATCCCGAGGCGGAAAATGGGTCAAGATTGCACGACAGGTTGACGTACTGGCAAACACCATCGACGAGAGACGAAAAGTGCTTGCTTCGCGGGTTGCGCAGCGTTTGGCCGCACGCTAGGTCAAGGGCACGGAATCAAAAACTCACATAGGGAGGTACAAAACATGGAACGTAAGAGACTCACAGACCGTGCTCTTCAGGCTGCCGAATCTGAGCCCTATCCGGGAATGGTCGGCCAACCTGATCGGACGTTTGAGCCAATGGACGAATACAACTCAGACGCCTACAAGCAGGAGGGTTGGTACTACCCGGACGAAAGCGACGACTGGAAAAACGAAGAGCGCAACGAAATCGGCGTTGGTATCCCGCGCGAGGATCCAGAACGCTCTGGCGACAGTAACCCGGTCGTTCGCAAGGCTCACATCCAAAAGATTCGTCAGGCTGCAAGCAAAGCCGTTAGGTTGGCTGTGTTGCTGCTTGGTGATAAATCTCCGGAAGATGTCGTAGAAGCCCAGGCGCGTGATTTCATGCGACTCGGCAGCAGTGGTCTTGACAGCGCACTGAGCCGCTATGCCGAGACAGCCAATCTTTATGCCGAGGACGAGAAGCCCGCCGAAGCCAAGAAGGCTGAGGACGCTGAAGAGAAGAAGGAAGACGAGGCGAAGGGCGAAGAAGAGGCTGCTAAGACGGTCCAGGAAGAAGTCGAAGAGGAAGCCAAGGGCGAAGCCAAGAAGGCTGAGGACGCTGAAGCCAAGAAGTCTGAGGACGAGGAACCCGCCGAAGCCAAGAAGGCTGAGGACGCTGAAGAGAAGTCTGAGGACGAGGAACCCGCCGAAGCCAAGAAAGCCGAGGACGAGGAACCCGCCGAAGCTAAGAAGTCTGAGGACGAGAAGCCAGCCGAAGCCAAGAAGTCTGAGGACGAGAAGCCAGCCGAAGCCAAGAAAGCCGGCGAACTGGATATCGAACTTGTCGCCTTGGAGTCGGATATCGACGCAACTCCGGAACAAGAGGCGCTTCTTGCCAGCCTTTACACTGACGACAGCGAAGCACGGACAGCCGAGGACCAGGACGAGGGTGATGACGAGGAAGCCTGTGTTGAACTCAAGAAGTCCGAAGGCGGCTCAAAGAAGGCTGGCGTTCAGACCTTGGGCGGACAGCCGAAGGTGGCGAGTGCTTCTGGCGACCTCGACCTGACTACCCTGTGGAAGAGCGCTCCTGACGTAAGCAGTGTTTTCGGTTCCTAAATCAGGATAATGCGGGCGCTGCCCGACAATATGAGATCTTGAACAACAATGTGGGTTGGCGTCCGGAAAGGACGATTGACAAGGACTTTGGAGACAGGAGGAGTAAAGGATGGCTCTCACAATTCTCATCCGTACTCAGAACAACAGCCTTCCTGTTCTCTCCGACGACTGCTTCACCAAGCAGAACTACGGAGCGAATGCGAATGGCAACAGCACGTTGAGCGTCAACACTCCGCGTGGTGTGTTGGGTGGGTCGGTTGCCGCCGTGAGTGCTGGTCTCGATTACACCGCCGTTCCGGGAACCGACGAGCTGATGCCCATCGGTCTCTTCGTGAACGATGCTGCTGGGGCAGCGTTTGACAACAGCCCGGCAGTCGCCTCTGGCAAGATCGCCGTTATCAAGGGACAGGCGTCAGTCGAGGTGGATGTGTACGAAACCGACACTGGTGGTGGTGCAATCACGTATGCTGTTGGCGAGAAACTCTACTGCTCGGCTTATGGTCTCTTGACCAACGTGGCCAGCAGCGAGGGGACCGTCATCGGTGTCGTGACAAAAGCACCGACAACCGCAAGCCCGACGCTGGGCCTGGATATGCGTATCTAGGCAAGCAGCACCGCCACGCCTCACCCCCCGGCGTGAGAAGTAGGGGGTTTTTAAGACGAGTGGTTCAGGGAACGAGCAAGAAGAAAGGGGCCGTTCACCGCAATTGGAACCGCGAAGTCTAGGGTGGCACGTGGCTGCCCAATGCCCGAGAGGGCAGTGACTGGAGGAATGGCGAACTGCTCGCCACTCCGATCTGAAAGGAGAAGGAATCATGGCTCTGGATAATCAGACCAAACAGGAAATCATCTCGCAGTTCATCCGGACTGCGGCTGGTCGCCAGCGTCTGGCAGCGTCGATGATTCAGCCTCTGCGTCGTCGTCGTGACTACTCCAGTGTGGGACGCAAAGCGTTCTACGTGGAACAATTGCCCGATGGCGCGCTTCCGCTCTACGACAAGGACCCGAACGTGACGGCCTACGTCGTGGGTGAGGAAGGGCTGAACATCATCGCGGTGCAGAAGCCGAAGCGCGTGATGTTTCCGTTGTTCGAGATTGCCTCGAACCCGGAAATTCAACTCACCGAGGTCAAGGCTCGTCGTTTCGACCTGATCGAGCGGAGCATTGACCTGGCGAAGAGCGAGATTCAAGCCGAGGAAGACCGCAAGGTTTTCGCGGTCATGGATGCGCTCGCCGCTGACCCGACCAACCCGAACCCGGCAATTCCTGTCACGGGCAACCTGACAGCGAACGCCCTGGCTGATGCCTTTGCGAACGTGGAGCGTACCGACATGCGTGTCGCGAACGTCTTCCTGAACGCCAAGGACTACGCCGACCTGCGCAAGTGGGACCGCGACACCCTGGACATTGAGACGCAGGCTCAGTTGCTCAAGACCGGTCTCATGGCTACCGTCTGGGGCGCGAAGTTGATTGTGTCGCGCGTTGTCCCCGAGGGTACCGTGTATGTTTGTGGCGAGCCCGAATTCTTCGGTCGCATTCCAGTGAGGACGGAACTTACCGTCCTCAGTGCAGACGACCCGAAGAACCGCCTGATTGGCTTCTCGGTGTTCGAGAACATCGGCATCGGCTGCTACAACCCCTACGCGCTGCAGGTGCTGAACATCACCCGTACCTGATACGCGCTGGTTCGGTAACGCCAACCCATCATAAGCCCCTGGGAGATTTTCCCAGGGGCTTTTTCTTTGGATCAACGCACCCAATCTAGTCTTGCTTCAATGTTATCGAATACCAAATAGGTAACCAAAAGTTCTTGGGAATGTCTTGCCAGGAGCCGAAAAGATTGTATAGTGCCCATGGACTCTTAAGGAGCGAGGCGCGTGACAAAGAAGTGTCACAAATGCGGCGAGATTTACGACGCGGGCGATGCGGCGTTGCACCTTGCTTACTGGTCCATTCCTTCGACCCCCGGCTTTCTCTTTCTTCTCCTTGGTTTTCTCCTGTTTTCATCCCTCACCCGATTGCTGTCTCTTTGGCTGATGGTTTTCGCCGCCGGGAATCTGTTCAGGTACTCTCCCTTTGAGATGCCATGAGCAGACAACAAATGCCGCCCGAGCCGACTAAACTTCCTGTGACATAGTTGGCAGGTCACAAAGTACGAGATTGGAAAACTGAGCGACGGTAAAATAGGCGCGATGTACGGGCTCACCGGGGAGGGAGTTGCATACCATCGGAAGAAACATGGCATTCCTACAAGAAGTCGTAAACCTGCAAGAGAAGTCAAGTTAAGCCTGAAGTAACGTGCGGCGATAGAAAATCCGGGTTCGTTTTGCTTTTTCTCGGGCTTCAGCAGGTTTTGTCCTTGATAATTTGTTGATATAGTCATCTGGGTGAAGTCAACTATTTTTGGCAAGGAGAGAGCCATGCAACTCAGCAACACGCCGAGCAATCAGATGCCCACGGCGGCAGTGGGTTCGGACAGCGGTCAATGTTTCATCGAGGAGGCTGCTTACGAGGGACAGATACGCGTGATGGACGAGACCAGGACCATTCGCGTGGCTGGCGGTAGCGTAATCAAGGCTCAAGCCGGCAGCGTTGTAGTATCAAACTGTGGCGTCATCTGCAACTGGAACGACACGGCGCTTGATTCCACGCCGGGAAGAGCCTAACAAGGTTTTTTTGACGAGATTGAGGGAGAACCGGAGAGGAAAACAGATGGACAACCGCTGTATTGCTGGTGAACTACTGAGGGTGGCGCGCCTGATTACGACCTCTCGTTGGGACGAGAAAATTGTCGGCAACGGTTGTCGTATCGAGTGGAATAACTTCAACCTGCGCATAACCGAACTCCCGGCGAAAGGGAAAAAGAAACTGCGCGTTTTCCGGGTCAGTGTTTGGCCCGGGATTCGCTCGGGTGTCGAAACGCGCGACGGTGCCAATGATCTTATCATCGAAAATCTGATGCGCGCTGGTAAGGTTGGGAAATCTTCCACCTATGACCAGGCTAAGCGCGGGATGGAAAAGGCTGTTAACGATGTTTTGACGAAGTGGGAAAGGGAAGGTCTCAAGACACGCCACTGGGCACACATGGGCGAAGAGCAGGTGCATTACCTGAAGGTCGAGCCGGAGGATGCGAAGCCCATTACCGTGAAGGGCAAAGATTTCGAGTTTACGAGTTCATGGACGAACTTTGGTGTCCGCGAGTATCACGGCGACAGTGGACCTCAGGACATGGACCCGAGCTACACCGACATTGATTCAACAAGCCCCGCGTCGGCCAGGAAACTCTACAAAATGCTTCGCGCCGACCCTAACCTCCTCAGTAATGTGAGTCTAGGCGCGTTTCCGGATTGGCTCAAGAAGAACAAAATCAAGTACGAACTCCATTTCAGCGTTTGGCACTAGGAGAGCACGATGGATAGGAAGAAGGTAGCGCGCGAGTTGCTGGCGCTTGCAAAAGAACTAACGGCGAGCGAGAAGTCTGCCCGTCATCGCCTTACCGACCACACCGCCGGCGAAATGACTCCAAAGCAGAAGAAATACCGTGAGTTTTTCGAAGGCAAACTGCGGAAATACAAGGTAAATAGCCCTTCGGAGCTGAACGCCGAGCAGAAGAAGAAGTTTTTCGACGAAGTTGACAAGGGTTGGGATGCCGAGAAGGAAGAGGATTAACCTACCGTAGGCGGCGTTTCTTCCCGAACAATTCTTGCCTACGTTTTTTCACGACCGTTTTCACTTCTTCAGGTTGCATTTTGTCCAGGCTAGTCCGAACAGGGGTGATTTGAATCCCCTGGGTCGGACGCCTGTTTCTGACTGACCTGAGAACGTATGCGTCGCGGAATTCAGAAAAGTGCGCGAAGACCAGGCTTATGGATTCCTCATCCGGTAAGCCTGGGTATTTCCGGCGCAGCAGTTTGTATTCACCTATCGTTGAAAAGAAAACGCCATACCCGATGACAGCGTCGATAAGCGCTTGTTTGCGACTGTCAGGTGGTTGCGTGTTTTCGTTCATGGTTTCGATTCTACATCTTTCTTCCTAGATTTTCACAAAAAAGATGGCGACGAACGTATAACTAGGAATGGTAAGGACGTGCGGAGGGTGAGTCATGTCTTTTTTTGCCATTTAGGGACCGGGAAATGCGAATAGGTGTCATTGGTTCCTATATTTCTTTGATACCCTCCTGTGAGTAGGCTGATAAATGATCACACCGGAGGGATGCAACGGATATTTCGGATTCGCTCTACGATTGAGCGGGAGTTCCAGGGACTCATAGTTGACTGGAGGCGAAGGGATGCCGGTACGTCGCGGATGGCACGTGAAGCAATCATTTTCGAACGACTTTGTGGGCATCATGGAAGCACTGGAGGAAAAATACGGCGACAAGATATTTGCAATTCAGGGCATTGCCGGCGAGCACATGGACCTGGTTAAGTTCAGCAAACGGTTTTTCAAGAGCGCGACGGTAAGTGTGGCGGATGTGAGCGTAGATGGAAATGCGAATGTCACCGAAAAAAACATCATGCAGTACAACTACGAGGCGAACAAAGCGTTAATGAAGTTGAACAGCCTTTATCTTCTTTTCAAGTGGGTCAAGCGTTTCTATGGTCATGACGCTGCGGAGGAGGCGCTGGAGAAGGTAGTCAACGGCGAACTTTTCGTCAATGACCTCGTAAACTACTCAATGCCGTATTCGTACTATCAGCAGACTCCTGTGATAGTGCGCGTAAATGGTGGTCCAACTCGCCTTCTGACCATGAAGGCGTTGTTTGAAGAGTATGAAGAGTTTGCCGAACACCATCCCGACCGTGAAACAATCAACATGACAAGTGTTTACAAGGAACTGGATTTTCATCGTGTTGCGGTGGGCAGCGACAGGAAGAAAATAGTGCTCAGCGGAAAAGCATCAGAATCCGTTTTGCAGCGGCACCGTGTGGAAGTACTCGATGGAAATGGCGAGTGGGTGGTACTCAAGAGAATACTTCGTCACCAGAATGAACGTGGCTATGTCATTTATCAAACAAAAAATGGCGACATGGCTTTCGTGACAGACGATCATCCGGTTATCATGGAAGACGGGTCAGAGAAGAATGCGGAGGACCTGGTCGCCGGGGATACAATCAGGGGAAGCGAGAATACACTGCAATTACGTTCTATTGTCGATGTTCCTGCTGACATGGCGTATTTGATGGGCTTTATCGCTGGAGATGGTTCAGTAGGGCGGCACAAGTTCTACTCTGGCTCAAAGAATCTTACCGGCGAAGAGGTTGCTATCAAAGTGGATGAACTTCGCGGAAACATCCACATCTATCAGAAGAACATCGTCGAGACAAAGATTTACGAAGTGGTGACAAGGTTGTTCCCTGAGTGTGCCGTAAGGACGCGGGACGACAGGCAGATCGTCTTCAACTCAAATCATTTCAGGATGCTGCTTGCGAAGGTTTTTGGTGTTGGCTACGAATCGTCATATGCCAAGTCCCTTCCGAATAACGTGCTGGATTGGGACGCAGAATCGGTCAGCGCATATGTCGCGGGACTGGTGGACAGTGACGGCATTGTCACTCGGGGGTCTGTGAACCTTCGTATGTCGGCATACGCAATTGTGAACCAATTGTCTGATGTGCTGGCGGCAATGGGTGTCTTCAATCATAAGAGTGTCGAGGAGATTGGCGAATCAAGTTCGGGACATGGTAAGGGTGGGGTTACATTCTTGTTCGGACTTTCATTTCAGCCTAATGAGGACATGATTGACGCATCTGTGAAGTTATCCTCTTTTGCGCGAGAGGGCGGGCTCAACAGCAGTCTGGACACGAATGAGCGCACGAATGAAGTGTCAAAGACATTTCGATTGGATGCAGGAACGCAGAAGGTCACTCCCTCTGGTGAGGATGTTCTTGGGTTTGTATACGACATCACAACGGAGTCTGGCACCTTCTATGCTTGCGGAATGACGCAACATAACTGCTTTGCCTTTGATTTGCGTAATCTCTTGGCTAGTGGCATGGCATTTTTTGACGGTAATATGCCTATCAATCCTCCAAAGCGCAGTGACTCGTTTTTTGCCCTTCTCATTCAGTCGACCGCCTACATCAGCAACCAGATTCTCGGCGCGGCTAGCTATCCGGATTTCTTTGTGGCATTGGATTGGTTTTACCGGAAAGAGATGGGTGAAGACTACGCGAAGCACCTGGATAGAAAAGAAACGTGGGGGAAGATCAAGAACCAATTCCAAAACTTGATTTTCTCTCTCAACTTTCCTTTTCGCGGAAATCAAAGTGCCTTTACCAATCTCAGCGTAATGGACAAAGGCTTCTTGGCGGAGTTGTTTAGGGGCTATGCTTATCCGGATGGCACCAAACCGGACCTGGATAGCGTCTTGGTGTTATCGCGGCGCTTTTTTGAGTATTACGCGGAAATCAACTGCGAAGAGGGCATTTTCACTTTTCCCATTATGACCTTGGCGATTTCTCTTGACGAAAACGGGGAGTACATCGACCCCGAATTTGTTGACTGGGCTGCCGAAGCCAACTGCGCCAAGGCAACGGCAAACATTTTCCAATCAAAGCCCAATGCATTCTCCTCGTGCTGCCGGCTGAAATCCGAGTTCGACAAGGTAGCGAGCGACGGGTACCAAAATTCGTTCGGGGTTGGCGGTTTGTCAATCGGTAGCCACAGAGTAGCCGGGCTGAACCTGCCCCGCATTGCCATTTTGGAACGCGATGATCCGGATATCCTGGAAAAAGACTTGGCAGTTCTCCACAAGATTTTGGTTTCCCATCGACGACTTATCCAACACCGCATTGAGACGGGTCACTTGCCACTCTACACGACAGGCTGGATTGACCTGCGTCGCCAATACAGCACGATTGGTTTTGTAGGCGGTTACGAGTATGTGGTGAACAAAGGACTCGACATCAAAAGCGAGGAGGGTATCCAAGCGCTTGCCAATGTGCTCCAGACCGTCGAACGTCACATCGCAGAGTGGCAGAAACACGAAAGGAGAGAAGGTCGCATACGCATTGTGACTGACGATGGGGAAGTACTGCATTTCGAGCCAAGCGACGAGTTGACGGTGAAACACGTATCCAATGGCAGGGTGTCCAAGGTGACGGCTTCTGAGTACATGGAGAATCAGGACAGTTACCTCTTGGGAATCGCTTGAGGTTCCTTGTGTTGCCGTGGAAAACCGAGGTAGGTGGGGAAGCCACATGAAGTGCGAGATATGTGGAAAAACGGGATTCAAGAACAAGGACGGGGTTAGGAAACACCTGTGCCAAAAACATCCCGACTGTGACCCGGTGGACTACTACGACCAGCGTCTTCGGAAACAGGGAGAGGGAATCTGTCAAGCCTGCGGTGCGCCGACGACCTTTATCTCCTTCGGAAAAGGATACCGAAGATTTTGCAGTTGTTCTTGCGCAACCGGGCAATTCTGGTCCGACGATGAGAACCGGAGAATAAGAACGAAGCAGATTGTGAGCGGCACATCTACTGAAGAGGCGATACAAAAGCGAAGGGTGGCTATTTCGAAGTCGTGGAGGACGAGGAGTAAGGAGGCAAGAGAGAGAAGCCTCGCCAATATCAGGGTGTCTGGCGAGGAACATCAGTTCGGCACAGAAAAGCACAGACAGGCGATGATCCGAAGGTATGGTGCTGACAACTATTTCAAGACGGAAGAGTTTCAGGAAAGGATGAAAGGAAGAAGAGAAGAGATAGAGGAAAAAAAGAGACAGACGCACCTGAAACGCCGTGGTGTTAAACATTACGCCATGACGGAGGATTGGAAGGAAAGATTCAGACAAGCGGCAAGAAGAAGTCGGTATGAACTTTTCCTTATTCAGATGAGACAGAAGCAAATTGAGGCGTTGTTCGATAGAGCCTTTTTTATCGAGGCAACGGCTGGTTTCAAATACAGATGCTTGCGGTGCGGTTTGGAGTTCGAGGGGGATAGCTGTGTCGCTCAATTGGTGTTTTGTCCATCGCAAGAACATAAATACACGAGTGCGGCAGAAGATGAGATAGAGAAGGTTGTTTCGGACCTGGGGATTGCCTCCGAGAGGAACAGGAGATTTTACTACGACGGGACGAGATATCACGAGATTGATGTATTTCTCCCGGGCTGCAGCGTGGGGATTGAACACCATGGGGCGTACTGGCATTCTGACCTGTTCAAAGACAAGTCATACCACCGTGAGAAGTACCTGTTTTTCCGGGAGAAAGGCATAAGGCTGATTCAGATTTTTGACAGCGAAATGGCGGACAGGTTTGAGTGTGTCAAGTCGCTGATTCGTTCCGCTGTCGGTAAGAATGTTTCCGTTTATGCCAGGCAATGTGAGGTGGCAGAAGTTCCCAGGAGAGACGAGGTGGAGTTTCTGGAACAAAACCACATCCAAGGATCATGCATCGGTGGTTCCTTGGCGCTTGGTCTTTTTCGCGGTGGGGAAATCGTTGCTGTTGCCGTCTTTGGCAAGGCGAGATACAGGAAGGATTTTGATTGGGAATTGCTGAGGTTTTGTTCAAAGGCTGGATTGTCGGTCATTGGTGGTTTGAGTCGCTTGCTGAAGAGAGTAGAAGGATCGATTGTTAGTTACTGTGATGTGCGCTTGTTCGATGGGCGCGGATACGAGAAGGTTGGGTTCCAGAATTGTGGACTGACTCAACCGAACTACTACTACTTCCGGAAAGGGAGCCGGAAACTTCAAAGCCGGGTTAGGTTTCAGAAACACAAACTGCCGCATATTCTGGACGACTATGACCCGAGTCTTTCTGAATGCGAGAATATGATGAAAAACGGCTATTACAGGATTTTTGACGCCGGCATGCTTCGATTTGAAAGGAAAACCTGTGAAATTCGTCAAAGCGACCGCAAACAGGAAACAGGAAAAAACAATCTATAACATTGAGCAAATTCCAGCCGAGTCAATGGCTGTGCGGCTGGCTCAGATTGACCGCCTCATGGGGTTCAATCCGAGGGAATTTGAACTCTACTCGAACCAGTACATTCCGCTGGTTGAGGAAGCCAGCATTCACGACCGGTTTCGTATCCAGGGGCGCATTGACGGGTTGACAAGCGGGGGTGCCATCCTTCACATGAACGTGGACGATGAGAAGCCCTTGGGAGCCCGGCAGTTCAAGCGCATCATGGAGCATGCGAAGAATAGTGGTACTGTGTATTTCGCGGTTAACTACGCCTACAGTGAGTGCGCGAAATTACACTACAGCATCGGGCGCAAGGAAATTTGTCCCGTCTGCGGCGAGCCTATCCAGCAGCAGTACACGCGGGTGGTCGGATTCGTGACACCAGTTAGGAGTTGGAATCCTGTGCGCCGTGGCTACGAATATCCAAATCGGGTTTTCTACTCGAATGGCGGCGTGGCTCCAGAGGAGCCCATTGCGATTGAAGCAGTCGGGAAGTTTGAGGAGGTCTTGGCATCAGCATGAAAATCGTTCAGGTGATTTTGGACAGTTTTCAGGAATACGAAGACTATCAGGCTCTCGTGCTTTTTTGCTCTGGCTGTAATCTTGCTTGCCGGGGGTGCTACAACTACGAAGAGATTACGCAGGGAGAGTCGAAAGGAACCGCTATTGAGTTGCTGGACGCCCATATAACGCCGCTGCACGAAGCAGCGGTCTTCCTGGGAGGTGAACCTACCCTTTGGGGTCAGAAACTCGTAGACGCCGCCGAAAGGGCTCATACAAAGCACGCATTGAGGGTTAAGGTCTTCACGAACGGAATGATGCCTGATGTCGTCGAAAATGTGGCGTCCCGGGGAATTCTGGACGCCCTCAGCGTGGACCTGAAGTGTATCTCTAATGCTAGTAACGTTTTAGGAACGACAATTGACGACGAGATGTATCTTCAGCGCGTTACAGAGACGGTGAGAGCAGCCCAGAAATACAGAGTAGACGTGGAGTTACGCACGACGACCTTTCAGCACATTGGGGATGTGGCTGCGATTGAGCGTTTTGCCGCGTTGCATTTTCCAGGTGTTTCTCACATTTTGCAGGCTGAGTTTACACCGGTCAGGTCATAATTCTTTGATATTGTGTCTTTCGTGGAGGATTCTTACCGGCTATCGTGTGGCCGGATATTCTGGATGGAGGAAATGAGATGAGAGGCATGGGCGTATTGCTGGTTGTATTGGCGTCGATGTTTTTGGTGACGGGCTGTGAGCCGCCAGGGATGAATCCTCAGCGAGCAGCATTGCGAGGAAGTGGCGACATCTCCATAAACACGACGTTGGATTTGGTGCCGGCTGAACAGGCTCCAGCGATTCAGGAAAAAACAAAGGAAATCGCAGAAGCCATGAGATTGTTCCTCAAGACCGGAAAGGTAGCCGACCTGACGATTCCGGAGGTTACGGAGGCGTTGGAAAAAATCATTCCGGAGAGGTACCGATTCTTGCTGGAAATAGCCTTAGCCCAGATTGAGGGAGTGACGCTGCCAGTAGACGTGATAGGCATCAACAACGTTCGACGCATCGACGCCCTTTGCGTTGGATTGATTACTGGTTGCAACGAGTATGACATGAATGACCGTCCTCCGCCAAATGAGACTGAGGCGACGGCTACTCGAAGCGTGGAAGACCCCGTGGCGATTTTTGGCAGGGAACTCAAGAAACAAGTGATGAATCAGTAAATCGACGTGACTGGTGGGCGGACAGTGGTGACTTGGGTCCGTCCACCAGATGTTTCCGCGTGATGAGGAGATGGCTATGGGCTTTGTGCGGGCGATTGTGGCTTTCTTCAGGAAACTACTTGGATTTGGAGGCGTGAAACCAGTGGCAGATGAATCGACAAACCCTTCGACGCCAGCGGATTCTGTAGTGCCCATGAAGAAGAATCGCTACGCCTTGTTGGTGGGTATTAACAAATACGCGATGCCCGGAGCAGATTTGCGTGGGTGCGTAAACGACGTGGAAAGCATGTGGGAACGGCTGACGAAACTTTACCATTTCGACCCTGATAACATCCGGGTGCTCACTGATGCTCGCGCGACCAAGGCTAACATCATACAGCGACTTGAATGGCTCGTTCAGGTTGCGAAGGCGGGCGACCATCTCGTTTTTCATTTTTCTGGGCATGGTTCTCAGACGCGTGATAGAAACAATGATGAACTAGATGACCACCTTGACGAGTTGCTCTGCACGCATGACATGGATTGGGATGACCCACTCACTGATGACCTCCTGGCTACCTATTTCAAGCGTGTAGCCAAGAAAGGCGCGCGTCTGACCTTTGTCGCAGATTGTTGTCACAGTGGCACCGTTGATAGGGGGACGTTCGGAAATCCCCACCCAACTGGAATTCGTTATCTGCGTCCTCCTGTTGATATCATGCTGCGAAGCCATGGTCGGTCACTGCAAAGGAAGCGCGTGGGGTGGCGGGAAGTTGGAGTGCGCTCGAACGATGTTACGCGTATCAATCCCCAAAACCACATGTTGATTTCGGGTTGTCGGGATGACCAAACGAGCGCAGATGCCTACATTGACGGCGAATACCAAGGTGCATTGACAGCCACTCTAACGAGCGTGTTGGATGAGATGCCAGATGCGGACTGGATAAGCATCCACCAGAAGGTCATTGGCGACTTGAAGGCTGGCAGATATAGCCAGATTCCCCAATTGAGCGGACCTGACGACATGTTGGATGTTGTTCCCTTCGGAGGAATATGATGATTAAGCGCAAGGAACAACGCAAGCCCGAGCAGAAGTGTTTCAAAGACAAAGATGGCGTTCTCAAGACAGCCGCCGTCAAGAAACAAACGGCGGGCTCTGGCGTCAAAATCGGTGACTCTTCTGCGGTGACGGTCAAGGGACGGTAGCGACTGTTGCTGTCTCTAGCGGATTCGAAGGGGCATCTCAAGCGTTGTGGCTATGAGGAGGACTAACCATGGTGAAAGGTTTTCTGTCATGGTTATGGGACCTGCTTCAGTGGCTGGTGTCAGTCTTCCGGAAGAATGACGTAGCCGAGGAACAGGTAAACAGCGTGGTAGATGCGGCGAACGAGGAGGATAGCGTGGTGTCTGAGCATGACGAGATTGATGCGTCGAACTCAGGCGTCGTGGAAACCGAGGATGGTGGCTTGAATTTTGATGAAGTGAGGCGACCGAAATGACGAGACTCTTCATGCTGTGTGCCGCGCTCGTGTGCCTGGTTGGGTGTACCGTTAATGTGGGACACAGGCAGGAGTTCGTCTATGAGCGTTATCCTGTCTATCCTGTGGCTGAGATGGAGAGGCTGGAGAATATTAGCGGCGCGGAGATGATGCCCTACAAGGAACTCGCTGAACTGGTCAGAAAATCCCTTGAAGATGGTGCCAAAGACATCAGAAAGGAAGAGGCAGCGCGTATCTTAGCCGAGGCAGATGAAAAAAGAGAAGAAGGTCGCCAGAAGGTAAGGCGGAATATCGAGAAATTGCTGCGCTGGGGTCGCAAAAATGAGGCTACAGTGCGTTCATACAACGAATATGCCAGAGGAAAGAACGAACGAATCAAGTTGTATGAAAAACTGGAAAGGTAAAGCGCAGACCATTACCGAAAGGAATTCGTAGGTTTAGCGATTGATACCGCCCCGGGAGTCATAACTCGGGAAAAGAAAAGACCTTTCACACCTGCAACACATCATCATTTCCGGTCGAGTCCTGACCGAGACGGCCTTGCCGATATGTTTCATATTTATTTGATATTCGCCTCCTTTATGAGAGGCGTTGTCGCGAGGACGTATTGTGATCAGAGAGTGGACCGCCGACAGATCATTCTACCTCGGGGACGTTCAACAACAGATCGTCCCTGTGCATGACCGAACCATCGTCCAAATCGAGGCTGGCGAGGTCATCTGCGAGTCCGAGTCTCGTAATGCTGTACTCATCAAGGGTCGTTGGCTGATTCAGGACGACGAATCCTGGAAAGGCTTCTGCAGCGTTACGGCAACCTACCAAGAAGACGTGCTCGGCAACATCAAATATACGGGAGGAGGCGGGGGAGGCTATACGCCGGATGACCCAACCCAGTGGACGTCTCCCCCTCCGACCACCACAAGTGAAGCGCTCGACCGACTGGTAGAGTTTATCAATGACCATGTCGGTGGCCCAGCGAAGCCATAGTGAGGAGCGGGCCATGGCTGACAGAGTAGCCCTAATCGGAACCGCTACCGGTGGCTTGACGAAGCACGATCAGGCGTCTTGGACGCCTGGTGACCGGATGGTTGACCCGGATGGCCACGTCATCGTAACGAGTGCGTCCACGACGGGGATGATAAATACGGTTCCCTTCTATGAGGGAAGCAATGCGCCGCCCATGATCAACATTGACGATTACGACTTCGAGGATGCGGCTGAGTTTCAAAACGGCACTGTTCAGGACGTGATTTTCAGGGTTGACGTCACGAACCTGGCACAGAGTGGCATCAGGTTTGTCATGCGTTACTTCATGACGACTGCTCACACAGGGACGTTGCGGCTTCGACTGGATTATCGGATTAAGGACACGGGAGACGCCGTGAGTGGCGGCTCAAATTACATGACCCTCCTGACCTTCGACCCCGTAAACACAGCCAATGAGGTTGCATGGTTCAACGATGTTACTGTTCCTGCAGGTCGCGTGGTGGCGGCTACGCAACTTATTCACTGCAGGTTTTCGCGAATAGGAAATGACGTGGCTGACACGCACGATGGTTCTTTTTGTCTTCTGAACATTCAACCGGTTGTTCTTTAAGGTAAGGAGAAATTGAAATGGCTGCTTATGTGGAAAGAAGGGTAAAAGAGGAGGTCGATAGTAAACATGCGACGACTGACAGTCTGATTACTACGGCTAGCTCGGAGGTAGATAGCAAACACTCCACTACCGACGCGCTGATCACTAGCAAGCATGCTACTGACGTGTCGATGCTTAACACCAACGAAACGCTGTTGGGCACTGTCGAATCCAAGGTTGACACGGTCGAGTCGAAGATTGACACCATTTCCAGTGGTGATGCTTCGGTGTCAATGCAGGACGTTATCAGTTCCCAGGTGGACACCAATGAATCTCTGCTCACCACTGTCAAATCAATGGCTGATACCAACGAAGCTGAGGTTGACAGCAAGCACGCAACCACCGACGCGCTGATCACCAGCAAGCACGCTACTGATGCGTCGATGCTTAACACCAACGAAACGCTGTTGGGCACGGTTGAGTCCAAGGTTGACACGGTCGAATCCAAGGTTGACACGGTCGAGTCAAAGATTGACACCATTTCCAGTGGTGACGCTTCGGTGTCAATGCAGGACGTTATCAGTTCTCAGGTGGATACGAATGAGTCTCTGCTCACCACCGTTAAGTCGATGGTGGACACGAACGAAGCCGAGGTTGACAGCAAACACACCACCACCGACGCGCTGATTACTAGCAAGCATGCAACCGACGCGTCCATGCTTAACACGAACGAAACGCTGCTGGGTACCGTCGAGTCCAAGGTTGACACGGTCGAATCCAAAGTCGATACGGTCGAGTCCAAGGTTGACACGGTCGAGTCAAAGATTGACACCATTTCCAGTGGTGACGCTTCGGTGTCAATGCAGGACGTTATCAGTTCTCAGGTGGATACGAATGAATCTCTGCTCACCACCGTTAAGTCGATGGTGGATACGAACGAAGCCGAGATTGACAGCAAGCACGCCACCACTGATTCTGAGATTGACAGCAAGCACACCACGACCGACACGCTGATCTCGACGAAGCACACCGCGACGGATGCCGAGATTGACAGCAAACACACGACCACGGATGCCCTGATCACCAGCAAGCATGCGACTGATGTCTCGATGCTGGACACGAATGAGTCTCTGCTTACCACTGTCAAATCAATGGCTGATACCAACGAAGCCGAGATTGACAGCAAGCACGCCACCACCGACGTGCTGATTACTAGCAAGCATGCTACTGACGTGTCGATGCTTAACACCAATGAGACGTTGCTGGGCACCATCGAGTCCAAGGTCGATACGAACGAGACCGAGATTGACAGCAAGCATGCGACGACTGATGCATTGGTCACCAGCAAGCACGCTACTGATGCGTCCATGCTGAACACCAACGAGTCGTTGCTCACCACCACAATCAATGCTATTGGTGCGATCAGCAACAATATGCTTACCAAGATTGTGGCTCCTAGTGACTTTGAGCGGCCTGACTCAGGCTCAGCCAATGTGCGTTTCTGGGCGTATAACTACGATTCGTCCGGAAACATGGAGGCACCTGATAGCGCTCCGACCATCAAGATTACCGATGCGAGCGGCGCTACGATTGTTGCCGAGACATCCATGACCTCTGACGGTCGCACCCCGGACGCTGTCTATCGCTACGACTGGTCTGTCAGTTCTGCACAGGCTTTGGGTTCGTACTATGCAGAAGTCAAGGTGATTGAAAACAGCGTGACCCGGTACAACGGCAAGAGTATCGTGATTGTTGACAACGAAGGCGTTATTGGTGAGATTGACAGCAAGCACGCAACTACCGACACGCTCATTGCCAGCAAACACACGACTTCAGATGCGTTGGTTACCAGCAAGCACGCGACTGACGTGTCGATGCTGAACACCAATGAGTCGATGCTCACCACTGTCAAGTCGATGGCTGACACCAACGAAGCCGAGATTGACAGCAAGCACGCTACGACTGACGCTGAGATCGACAGCAAACATGCAACAACTGATGCGTTGGTCACCAGCAAGCATGCAACCGATGTCTCGATGTTGAACACGAATGAAACGCTGCTGGGCACTGTGGAGTCCAAGGTTGATACGCTCCAGGACAACTTCAGTCAGTTCGAGGAAAGCGTCTTTCTCAAGACAAGCGGTACTCTTACTGCTGATGGCAATGATGAGGAAGAAATCACCACAAGCGATTCCACGGATACCGACTACAGTGCCGACACTTGCATCATGGCCTCCAAGATTATCGGTCAGGGCATGGGTGCAGTGGCGTGCCGTTCTGCTTATGTCGACGTCGGTTGGAACGGTGAGATGGACGCGAATACGGGCAACTCCAAACTGATGGTTGTTGCTGGCTCGACGGCAACGGTCACAGGCGCGGTTGACCTGACGGATGACATCAACGAATCGACGACGAAGACAGGTCGTTGGCGTAGTGGTCAGATTAAGTTGGCTTCTATGGCTGACCTGCCGTTTACCGTGATGCTGTGTGGTCACGTTGATTCGGGTGGTGACACGTTGACCTGTAAGGGCTTTGCAGGCTCAACGGTTACGGTGGTTCACGAACTCGAAACTTGATGAGTAGTCTACGGGTGTGGGGTGCTAAAACCACTCCCACACCCGACATATGAAAAGAGGATGATATGAGAGTATCGGTATTTAGCACCAACCTATCTTTTTTTGGGCCAATTCAGGAGGCACTTCAAAAGGCGGGACACAAGGTTCACATCGGTTACAAGGACGGCATGCCAGGAGTCACACAAGGTCTTCATTTGAGTGATGCTTTTTGGCGCTCCGATGTCGTTTTTGTTGAGTTCTGTCAAGTGCCGATGCGACAAGTGCTTGATGTTTTCGCTGGCAGTAGGCGTGCGGTTGTCGTCGCGCGTATGCATCGTATAGAGATGTATAACGCGCTGACGCAAGATCCCGATTTGAACTGGGACCGCGTTGATGTTCTGATGACCTCGGCGGAGCATGTTACAGATAGGTTTATGCAGAAACGCCAGGGGTTGTCAAAACCGAAAAGCGTTTTGCTCCATCCCACAAATGTCGCAGATGAAAGCCGGTTTTTCTACAAAGTCAGGAACTGGAAGCCTCCTTTTCGGATTTGCATGCTGGGCAATTTTGTACCGAAGAAACGGCAGTATACGGCAATTCAGTATATGTACGACCTGAAACAGGAATTTGGACGTGACTTCAGGTTGGAGATTGTTGGCGCGAGGGGACAATGGGGAGGATACGGAAACCCGGAATACTACGAAAACTGCAAAGATTTGATTGCCGATTTGGATTTGCAGGACGTGGTGACGATATTTGACAAAGTTCCTCACGACGAGGTGCCTAACCTACTTGCGCGAGAGCATGCAATCATCAGCAACAGCAATGAAGAAGGGACTCATGTAGCAATTGCAGAAGCAGCGATGACCGGATGTTTGCCGCTTTGTAATTGTTGGCGCGGTGTTCAGGCGGTTTATCCTGATCCGCAGGTGGCTTGGCATTTTAGATCAGGGACGGAGTTTGTGGGTTTATGTCGCCGGATAAAGACGTTTCAGCCGGCAGAGCTAGAGGCAAGATCACAAGAGGTGGCAAAGGCGGCGCAAGAGAGGTATGCGGCACGGGATCGGTATGACAAACTGGTGCAATACCTCGAAGAGATGGTTCAAAAGAAAAGGCCGTCGCCATGAAGATTGCGCATTTCATCTTCTACGGACCACGGCGGTCTGGGATGTACGAGACGACGCGTGACCTGTGTGCGGCTGAGTGCGCGCTAGGACACGACGCGAAACTCATTGATACTTCATGGATTGGGAAAGGAAATCCGCCCGAAACCTCAAGGATTGATCGTGGTATCGAGGTGACCACTCTTGATTGGGCTCTGGAATGTGACTACCACGTTATGCACAGTCGCATCCATGACGAGGTATTCGGAAAAAAGCCGACGGTCCTGATCCTGCATGGTGCTCCGGAGTATTGTTTTTACTCGGAACTGTTAAACCACGACAAGGGTGACCGGAACTTCTCGACACTGTTGGCTTACAAAAGAGATGAGAGAGTCCAAAAGTTCGTAACCATGTGGCCGCGCCATTTGTCTTACTGGAGGGCAATTTTAGGCGACGAAAATGTGCATCTTGTCAAAGCGCCGGTAAATCTGTCTGAATATAGTCCGGAAGGAAAAAAACACGAATTCCAGACACCAGGCCAGTTCAACGTGGGATTTTGTGACACCTGGAGACCGACGTTTTTCAAGGATCCTTTTCAGATTATCATGGGGGTGCGTGAATTTTGGAAATTGCAACCCGACATCAAGATGCGACTTTTTGCGATTCCTTCAACGCGGGACATTGTTTGGGATAGGTGCATAGGAGCAATCAAAAAGGAGGGTGACTTTTTTGGTGAGATATGGGAACTCCACAGGGAAATGGCAACTGTCTACCGAGCCTTGGATGTAGTAGTGACAACGACGGTGGATGCCTCTCGCATCACTCGTGAATGCCTGTCCTGTGGTACTCCTATTATCGCACCGGTTGGAAACCCTTATACGCCATATACGGTCGACATTGGCAATGCGGAGGCTTTAGCTAAGCGGCTCTGTGAGATTCGGGATTTGCTGAAGAGGGAACCCGAACGCGTCAAACAGGAATGCCTAGAAACCGCTTCACAGTTCAGCAGCGAAGGTACTGCTGAGGCTTTTGTGGAGGTGCTGAAATCGCTGTAAGCATCTGATCGGTATGGTCGGTCTTTTTCAGATCGGCTGGTTCGCGCGAGCGACCCTACTGTGAGGAGAATAGAATGCCTGGCGGAAACATCGGAAGACTAAGCGCACGTCGATTCAACGCTGCTTTTAACCCCTCGAATTACACACCTAGTTCTGTTGGTGATGAGTCTACCAACAAGATATCTGCTCATCTCAAGGGTATCGACAATGCGCTTGCCTCGGCGACCGTTGGCGGTTCCGATGGCCAAGTCCAGTACAATAACGGCGGTGCTCTTCGGTTGATCTACTCGTCGAGTTGCAGATTTACTAAATTAGGAGGAACGTGATGGGCGATGTCCTGAAAAGCAAAAGAGTGTTGATTGGCAACAGCAGTACGGAGATCTTAGCTGCACCCGGCACTACCGGGAACGTGTGTGTTGTCAATAACCTGACGTTCTTTAATATTGATGGCGTTAACGCTTGCGACGTTGATGTAACCATCAATGAGAACGGCGGCGGAGATGTAGATTTGGTCAAAAAGCTGACAATTCCTGCCGGGACCGGTGTTTGTGTGTTCGGAGAAAAGACGGGCAAGCTTAATCTCCAGAACGAAGGTACTGCGGCGGATACGATTGACGCGACGGCGACATATGTCAACGATGTTGTCGCGTTTGTAAATTACGTAGAGAGGACATAACCATGGGAGGCTTTGACCATTACTGCACGGTCGCCTGTCATGGAGACGGTGACCTTGCTCCGTCGCCACATCGGATTCTGCTATCTAATGGGGTGCAGTTTGCGAATTTTGCGCCTCCGGGGAAAGTAGGGTCCTTTTTCTTCAATGGGACAACCGCACCATCAAATCGATCATATGCGTGGACCGATAACGGTACCTGGCTGCCGTCGGGGTCGAACGACTACTACATTCGGGGTTGGATTTACTACACATCCACCATTGGAGCACGCCACACCATTTTCATCAAAAAGCAGGACGCGAATAACCTGCAGGAATTCTATCTGCATACGGACGGTAAGTTGAAATGGACTGTGCGCGATACGTCCGTGGACCGTGTTGCTATTACTTCTAGTAGTGCAATTACCCCGAATAAGTGGTACCAGTTCAAGCTCGCTCGGGAAAGCAACACGTTTACGATGTATCTCGATGGTGTAGATGTAGGGAACGCATCGTATTCAGGTGCAGTTGCTTCTCATAGCGGCATTTGCGTTTGGGGAGACAATACCGCCCCTTATGAATGGGTTGGTTTTATGGCTGACCTGGAAGTTGATGACAACGGTACCACCGTATTCAAGTGGGATGGTGGTGGTTGCGATGAGAGCTTTGCACCGAGCACCATAGTGACTAGCGACGGGAATCGACTGCGGGAGGCTGCTGGACCGTTTACTAACTCGGGGTCGTTTTATTTTGAAGGCACCTCTACATCCTATTTCATATACCCCTTCGCGGGTAACTACCGCTATCCGTTTGTTCTTGGTGGAAACGATTTCACAATAGACGCGTGGATAAATCCATCTAACACGTCGGCGAGAGGTTTGTTTGCTTCTTGGGCGGATTATCGGTATGGGATGTCAGTTGGCTTCACGTCTCCGTTTGTCCTTGGCATTTGGGCGAGCAGCAATGGGACGTCATGGGATATCCTTAGAGCAGATACCGGATACAATGGTGTTGGTACCATCACTCTCTCAACCTCTACGTGGCAGCACGTTGCTTTTTGCCACTGGGGTAACCGGTGGATGTCATTTGTGGACGGTGTTCTTGACGTGGATGTTACTGATTCGAAGGACATTTACGTTGCAAATGAAGGCATGAGAATTGGACTTTGGGGGTCTGGCAGTATGCAGTTCTCCGGCTCGATGGCAGAGATTCGCGTCAGCCGAATTGCTAGAATTGCCGACCCGACAGATCCCCTGTACATCCCGAGTGGGGATCCCAATGACGGCTTCACACCACCCACTGCGCCTTACACCAAACAGACGATCTACTCAAAGTTGCCAGTAATTGGTTGGGAAGACGCATTGATCCCTAGCCCGTAGATTGCTGCGGCTGGGCCAATCTACAACTGCATAAGGAGAAATACGATGGGTTTGGAGTTTACTGGCGAGAATGCTGGCTCGGTCCAGACTGTTCAACTGGACGACGTGGACTACTGGCATGTGTGGAAGATCGAGGATTACCCGAGAGAGGGCGTTCTCGACGTGTGGCTGCGCGGGTACAAGACCTACACAGAGCGCAGCACTAACGGTCTGACGGCGATGCGCTTGGAAAAAGGTCCGATCCGTATCGAGGGCGACGATTACAGTGAGGACATGACGCTTGCGGAAATTTATGCGCATGTTCAAACACTTGACGACGGAGATGGTGTTGATTGGACCGTATCTTCAGACAAAGATCCGGATGCGTAATTGGCTGGATCACACGCTTGTGGGTGATCTAAGGAACGATGAGATAGATGATGAGACAGTAGACGCTCAATTGTGCGTCTGATGGGATTGACAAGGAGCAGTGACGATGGCGGAGGAAAAGAGGAAGTTTGACTTAACGAACGCAGATGTACACAGGAAGGTGGACGGGCTTGTCGCGCTTGGTCAAGACCCAACGACACCATTTGCCCTTGCGTTTCGGTGTACTCGTAATCACCGGATTCTTGAGCCTCTCTCGAAGGCGAGTTACGATGTCCGAGAGAACATCGGGAGGGCGTTCGCGGAGAAGACGGAAGAAGGAGAACCGCGCCAAGTCGAACTTCCTGGACAGGCGGGAACCTACATGTGGGACATCCCGGCCGAGAAGCAGGCGAAGTACAACAAAGCAATGCGCGAGCACATGGACGAGGTTAACAAGGACGTTGAACTTTACATGGTGCATTCTGCGGCGTTCAGAGGTGTCAAAGAGATTGCGGGAAACATCCTTTTCGCAATCTTTGACATGATTGAAGACCCAGATAAATTGGAAGCAATGTTTCCACTAGAGGAAACTAAACAATAACGATGACATAGCGGTCTGTTGCGGTGCGACCACTATCCCGAAACATGGTTCTTGGTCAAGCCAGATTGCTATGACGGTCGTACCGTAAGGAGAATAGAATGGCTGGCGGAAGCATCGGAAGACACAGCGCAGCCCGCATACAAGCCGTACACACGGCAGTAAATTACACACCTGTCGCAGTTGGTAGTGAGTCCACAAACAAGGTATCCGCACATATCAAGGGTATCGACAATGCCCTTGCTGCTCTCGCTTCTGATGGGGCGACTGGTCGAATACAGATAAGCGATGGCGCTGGCGGATTTACGAGTTCGGCAAACCTTACATACTCATCCAACATTTTCAAGGTTGGCACTACTCAGAACGTGTCCATAGGGAACACTTATGACGGTGCTGGTGGCTGGGCAAGTAATAGGAGTGCCGTTGTTCTTGATAACGGGACCATTCGTGGCAGCTTTCAATTGAACCCTTCCGGTGGGATGATCCTGTGCTCGGAGACAAACCATAGGCTAGCTATCGGTATTAACAATGCTGAATATCTGACGTTCGAGACTGCAGGGTACATCGCTACGCTATCCGGGATCGAGGTGTGCGCTCTCCAAAGTGGAGATCGGAATTCGCTGATTGACTTCCATTCAGACGACACATACACCGACTATAGCCTACGAATTATACGCTCCCCCGGTGCAAATGGGGGCGCAAGCATTACGCATCGTGGTACGGGTATTTTTGAGATTCGCACCGTTGAGGCTGCGCCTATCGACTTTGTGTCTAGTAGCTCTTTGCAGTTGCGTATCGGAAATATCACCAGTGCCGTCAACTACGCATTCATCAACGGGTCCACAAGTACAAATCCAGTGACTCTCGGTGCGTGGGGTTCCGATTCCAATATTGATATTGCACTGACTCCAAGAGGGACAGGTTGGGTTAAGTCAGACAGACCGATTCAAGCGGGCGGCAGCGGCGCGGCAGACAATTTCCTCAATATTTCATTGTACCAGGTTGGGTCCGGAGCCACGGGTTACATCGCTAGTGACCCGTCGGTAACAGCTGCGGCCATTCGCAATAGCTCTGGTCAAGACGTTTTCTCGGCGCTCCAGAATCGTGACGTTACCATTACTTATGGTGGCTTGGTCTTTCAGGGCAGTACCGTAACTTCCACGGCAAACGGTACGATGTATTGGAACGGTTCGGACTTCTTGGGTCGAAAAGGCGGCGCTTGGGTGTCGTTTACAAGTGCGGGTGGTGACGCTCTGGTCGATGACCAGATTTACTAAGACGGATTGGCGCGAACACAGGCGATTTACGAAAATTGAGAATTTTTCAGAATTTTCGCTGCATTTCTGATTTTGAGGGGTATAATGCAGAATGAGATCGCGGGGTGGAGCAGCCTGGTAGCTCGTCGGGCTCATAACCCGGAGGTCGGAGGTTCAAATCCTCCCCCCGCTACCAGAACGTAACTGCAGGCATTCCTGCTGCCCCTTGAGCCCGACCAGCAGGTTTGTCTGCGATTTGAGCAACGAGGCGAGACATGTACCGGACTACACAGATATCACAATCAGGATCATCGCATCCAGCCGTATATCATCGCGGTTTGGGATGCGCTGTGCTTCTGCCGGTCAATCTGTCGTGCGAGGTCAGTGAATCCCTACAAGATGATTTTGGTCCCGCACCCTGAGCCCCGACGGAGATAGATGAGATTAGAACCGCCGGGGCAAAAACCCCGGCGGTTTTTTATTGGTGCAGAAAGAGGGGGGTGCGCAGTGAAGAATTCGCTATTGCTTGGTCGCGGTGGGCGCGTCTTGAATGTGATTTCCTGGGAGAAGGCTGTTCTCCTGATGTATTTTCGGGACGATGGTAACGCGGTGTTCCCGCTGGAGTTACATGATGCCTATGTGCGCTCGAAGGATCGTGTTTTCCAGTTGCCGTCAGTCTTACTCTTGACGGGAAAACGAGACAAGCATGGAAACTTCGACAGGCTGCCACTAACTAGGCACAACGTGTTTCTGAGGGACAATTTTACCTGTCAGTGGTGCGGAAAGCGCCTGTCGAACACCAGCGGCACTATTGATCATGTGCATCCGGTTGCGAGAGGTGGAACAAACGCCTGGAGGAATGTGGTGGCGGCTTGTGAATCCTGCAACAATGAAAAGGGTGACATGCTGCCAGAGCATTACACGAAGCGAACTGGAAAGAAGTTGGCGCAGAAGCCAATAACGCCGAATCGTGGACTTCTGTTCAAGCAATACCTGAACAATGAAGACTATGCGGCGTGGGAGCCCTATCTTGGAAAGGCGATAGCATCATAGAGCCGTAGCTCAATTGGCGAGAGCACCGGATTGTCGATCCGAAGGTTGCGGGTTCAAGTCCCGTCGGTTCTGCCAAAAGCAAAGGGTGAAGCCTTCGGCCAAAGAAATCCCCTCTCTTTGGTGCGAAGGCGGAGCCCAAGTTGGTATAATGAAGGAGCCGCGAGCGTGGCGCAACGGCAGACGCGGCAGTTTGAGGGACTGTTTGGGCTTGTCCCTACTGGGAGTTCGAATCTCCCCGCTCGCACCAAAATGAAAGGATTTTTGCCCCCGTCGTCTAATGGTTTAGGACGCCAGTTTTTCATGCTGGATATTGCAGGTTCGAATCCTGTCGGGGGTGCCAAAAAAGAGAAGGCGACCAATGCTCCACGTTGAAACCTGTAGGACGTGCGATAAATGGTGTGATTCCTATAAGGACATTGGAGAAATTGGAGCGCTGTGGGGAGTAGAGGTTTTCTTGGAGGAAATGGCCCGGGCAGAACCACCTCGGACCTGTCACCAAAAGGAGAAACATCAAGAAGGACGCGCTTCAGCATAGGACTACTTCTTTCAATCTGCAGACGGGGGTTCGATTCCCTCTGGGGCTACATCAGACGGCCCCATAGTGCAGTGGCAGCACGGCAGCACAAGCAGCCTACGCGGTTTTTGGCGTCCTATTTGGAGGAGAGGCAATGACTAGCGCGGGGGGAAATCCATTGTAGTGCTCTTGAAAGGAGAACTGCAATGGGAAAGAGTTGGAAGAGATATCCATGGACGTATTTTCGTTGCCCGCGTGGAGGGAAAAGCGCAAAAATCAACGGCGTAAGATCTGGCTCAACTCCCCCGAACGAATGGGACGATGTTGACTACGACAGAGCGTGCTGGATTGCCGGCAAGGTGGCTTTAGCGCTGCACAAAAAGAGACGCGGAGACGATGAAATTGTCCGCCATTTGCGCAAGAAATTTGGATATGGACGTAAAATGGCTGTAAACGTCATAAGGTGGGCCAAGTCGTATAATGGGACTTGGAGACGCTGTGATTGTGAGTGCTGCAAAGAAAGCAGAAATGCCCCCATCGTCTAGTGGCCCAGGATGGCAGATTCTCAGTCTGCAGACACCGGTTCGAGTCCGGTTGGGGGTAATAAACAAAGAAAAGGCACGCTTCAGCGAGGAGATACTTCAGAGAAACCGGTGTCCTTCGGGACTTGTGGGTTCGAGCCCCACCGGGTCGTCCTCGGATGGCTTGTGGCGAAATTGGCAAACGCGCCGGTAAAAAGACACTCCTTGTATTTTTTGGTGCCTTTTGTTTTTAGGAAGCTGGAGGTTCAATTCCTTCGTGTGGTCGTCCAAGAGCGCTCTTGGGGCTACTCCGCAGGTTGGCAAGCGCTTGCTGGCTAGCGGAAAGACGTGGTTGCCGGCTTCCTCTTTATAAGAATGCGAGCGTGGCGCAATGGCAGACGCGGCAGACTCAGGCTCTGTTTGGGCTTGTCCCTACTGGAGGTTCGAATCCTCTCGCTCGCACCAGGTTTTCTAGGGGAACCGTGATGCAGTGGTTTATAGTGTACGACTACGATTATGACTTTCATGGCGTCCGAGCATGTGATAGCGAGCAAGAGGCGCTGGAATTTATCGAAGAGCGAATGAGGCGGAACGAGAACGCTACCCTAGAGGACTTTCAGGTTATCAAGGGCGAAAAGAGGGCTTTGATGACCGAGGAAGGCAACAGGCTTATGGTTGGAGGACCATGACGAGGTGCGGCGTCAGGTATAGTGGTTACGGGGCTCTGTGGCGGAATAGGCATACGCGCCAGACTTAGGATCTGGTGGCTGCAAAGCCATGGAGGTTCGAATCCTCTCAGAGCCACCAAACCGAGTCCGAATCTTAGTTTTGCTGCCAGGAGCCACGTAGTGATGCCCTGGTTGAAACAGCCCTCCCAGTAGCGGCTTATGAAGGGGAAACAGAGCATGAGGGAAACGTTGGCAAGGTATGCGCATGATGCCTGGAGCGGCTGGATGAAGTACATGTTCAGTAAGTCCAAAAAGAACGAAGACGGCACAGTGACGATTCCCAGGAGCCTTGTCGAGAGGTGGGAGCGTCAGATGAATACGGAATATGGGAGTTTGCCGGAGGAGGAAAAAGAAAGCGACCGTGACGAGGCTGACAAGATAATGGGCATTCTCCTCGCGCGAGGCTCGTGACAGGCTGAAGCAGGAACTCATAGGTGTGTAGCTCAGAGGCTAGAGCGTCTGACTTACATTCAGAGGGTCGGGGGTTCGAATCCCTCCACGCCTACCAAAATACGCTTAGGAGACAGAGGGCGGAAAGTCTGGTTGATTCGACGGGTCTTATAAACTCGTGTCCGCAGCAGGGTTCGATTCCCTCTCGCCCTACCAAACTGACAAACTCACGATTCGGTTGTGACCGCGACGAAGGGAAAACGATGCTTAACATGCGCGCAATGGATCATATCGAGCGTACACGAAGTTATTTGGACTACATTGAAAATCACTTGCGCAACATCGAGAAGGCATGGGGCGTACTCCAAGAAAAGTGCAAGGACATGCGTTTTATCTATGATGACTACGTTTTTCACGAAATCAGAGGACACCTGGAACAGCATGATGTTTCGAAACTATCGCCAGAGGAATTTGTCCAGTATCGCGTAAAATTCTATCCTACTGAGCATGAGGATGCCAACTCAGCCGATTTTGCGGCGGCATGGGAACATCACAAGGGAGAGAATCCACATCATTGGGAAAACTGGGCTGCGACGGAGTTCTTCAATCCATACGCCGGCGAGGTACACTGCGTTTGCATGGTTGCGGATTGGATGGCAATGGGTTACCAGTTTGGGGATACGGCTCGGGAGTACTACGAAAAAAACAAGGATAGGATTGAACTGCCAGAGTGGGCAGTCAGGTTCATTCACGAGATATTCGAGCGTGTGTATTCGTAAGTGGAAGGGACCAGATGGACAGGAAGTACGCGCTGACGGTGGTAATTCCTATCGACGACGCTGTTGACGACATTGACGCTCGGCAGTCAGGGAAAGTCATGCTGTGCAAGGTTAGTTGGAAGGACATCCCAGGGGCGAAGGTGAAACTACAAGAAATCTTTGATGACAAGCCGCCTCGGAAGGTCGAGTGGAGAGATGAGGTTGAGTGACCAAGTCCGAAATCCTGTCCGGGCGTGTTGCATAACGGCAATGCACTGGCTTGACGTGCCAGAGACGGAAGTTCGACTCTTCTCACGCCCACCAAACTGAGATGCGTCGATACATGAGGGCGATTAGCTCAGTTGGCTAGAGCGCTTCTCTCACGCAGAAGAGGTCACAGGTTCGAATCCTGTATCGCCCACCAAGAAGGGAAAAATAGTCATAGAGACGGTCACCTGCAACGGCTGCTTTGATGGCATTCACCCAGGACATCTGTTTTATCTGGGTTTTTGCCGTGGTCAGGGAGACCGACTTGTGGTCGGTATCAACGCTGACGACTACATACGACGGAGAAAGCGTCCTGAGCCATTTTTCGACCAAGAGACGCGGCGCAAAGCGTTGATGAGTCTAGGATTTGTTGATAAAGTGGTTATATTTGAGGAAGATACGCCGGATGCCTTCATTCGGAGTATCAAGCCCCACGTACATTGCACAGGAGAGGAATACGGTCGAGAATGCCCGGAATCTTCAACTTGCAAAGAAATAGGGGCGCGGCTCGTCTTGGTGCCCAGGACGGCTTTTTGGGCGACAAGCAGCATGAGTGAGCCGGCTATCCGAGGAGTGCAGGGTTTCATGAGGAATTGTGTTGCTGAATGAGTGGTGTGGGATTTCGTTTGTCTCGAAAAACAGGAAAGGAACTCAGGCGACTTTTGTCTGGCAACGGAAGGGTATCATAACTGGTAATGAACCACTTTGCTAAAGTGGCGACCTCACGGTCTTGCAGGTTCGAGTCCTGTCCCTTCCGCCATAATGAGGGGTGCTTCATGATTTTCACAATAGGCAAGAAGGAAATATATGAGAAATACATAGATGAGGATGAAAACGCAGCAAAAGCCGCCGGTGGCTCTGTGTGGCGGTTTTGGAAGGATGCTCTCGCTTATCTGGAGAGGACAAAACAGGAGGGAGAGTTTGAAGTTTACGCAGTAGATGCAGATTGGCGAGACGACACGATTGACACAGGTAAGGAGTGGAATAGTTTGACCAGGGATGCCAAATTGCTGAGAGTGCGCAGAAGCTAACGGAAGGGTGCCCCGAACGGTAAGGGTCCTGCCTGGAAAGCAGGTGTGGCGCGAGTCACATGCAGGTTCGAGTCCTGTCCCTTCCGCCAATTCACGTAAGGATGGGTCGCATAGTGGTCTAGTGCTCTGGTCTTGAAAATCAGTGGCGGTGCAAGCCGTCCGTGGGTTCGAATCCCACCCCATCCGCCAAATTGAAGGTGACAAATGAGGATCACCATAGGGAACAAGAAGGCAGGGGACAAGGGAGAGTATGTCGGTAGAGGTTCGCCGCTCGGTAATCCTTTTCCATTGCCATCGGAGTCGAAGCGTGACGAGTGCATCGAGCGTTACAAGGAATGGCTGGAGGGGAGAATTGAAGAGGAGGACCAAGAGGTTGTATGCGAACTTTGGCGTTTGGCTGACATTTTACGCTTGAACGGAGAGGTAACACTGCTTTGCTGGTGTGCTCCGAAGAGATGCCATGCCGAGGTTATTGCTGCCCTGCTTGAGGAGATGACGCGTGAGTAGCCAAAGAGAGCCGTCGTCGTTCAGGTGGTTGGTGAGCAAGTTGGCGAGCGAGTTTGGCAACCAGAAACACTTTGCGAATGTTATCGCGTTGCTTGTAGTGGGCGCGACAATATACATGCAGATTGTACAGATGCAGGTAGATAGATCTTGGTGGGTCCTGGCAACCGCTGTAATAACCCACTATTTCGCGGCAAGAAAGAATGGAGGCGCGTCTGAGAGATGACAAATGGCAGGGTGCGATAACTGGTAGTCGGCCTGTCTCGAAAACAGGTGGGGGCTTTGATGCCCCTTCAGGGTTCGAGTCCCTGTCCTGCCGCCAAACATAAGAGGGGAAACAATGAGAGCGTTGATTGTGGATGACTCGTCCACCATCCGGCGCATTCAGATACGGCTACTGACGAGCATGGGTTTTGAGGAGTTTGTGGAAGCGCGCGATGGCAAAGAAGCGCTTTTCGAGATGGAGCGCGGAAGGTTCGACCTCGTTACTCTGGACCTCAATATGCCGCGAATGGGCGGCTTGGAGTTCCTGAGCGAGATAAGAAAGACAGACCGGGAAACGCCAATCGTCGTAGCCACTTCTGATGCGGATAGAATGACAGTTATCATGGCAGCAAAGAAGGGCGCAAACCAGTATATCATCAAACCGTTTACGCCTGACGTTTTTCGCGCCAAAATACAAAGGATTCTACCAAAGGAAGGCAGCGATGAACAATCCGGAAAACGGTAGGGGTAGGAGGAATCGGATTGGAGAGGTATTTCGGTGTCAGAAGTGTAGTCACACTGACAATGCAGACGTAAATGCTGCCCGAAATATCTTGGACCGATTACTTACAGGACCCTACGGTGCCTGTTGCAAATCTGAAAATGTGGCTTAAAGGATATTTGTCTACGTTTTCAGAAACGGTAAGGTAGACGCGGTACAGTACGAATACGCAGGGGAAATCGCCCGGCTGAATGCAGAACTCATTCGTGAACGTGAAAAACCGACCTCGCTGTCGCCGGCGATTGATGTGAGGAAGTTGCGAGAAAAACACCAGGAGAGCCTGCTGGAGCGCGTAGAAGAGGGCACAGAGGATAGAAGACAACAGAGGGAACAGTTGAAATTGCAGATTGTCCCGGTTCGAATTCTGAAAAAATAAGCAAAAAGGAACAGAAAACAGACCGCGAGCCCGGTTACAAAGAAAGAGATACCCCATAGCTCAACGGAAGGGCACCAGATTTTGGCTCTGGGGGTCCTGGTTCGAATCCAGGTGGGGTAACCAGCAGAATTTGAAAATATGTTCTTGACAAGACAAGTATAGTCAGATATACTACGAGTATGAAACTTTCAGAGTGGGCGAAACAGAATGGTTTGAGTTATCGGACGGCTCACCGCCTGTTCCAGAGTGGTAAATTGCCTTGTGAAGCACAACAACTCGCAACAGGCACCATATTGGTACACCCTACGGAAGAACCATCTTCTGGTGATTTTGTCGTACTTTACGGAAGAGTGTCCTCACGTGATCAAAAAGATAATCTTGAGCGTCAGATGAATCGTCTCCGCGATTACGCTTCGGAGAAGGGTTTTAGGGTTACGCAGGAGATTACGGAAATAGGATCTGGACTTAACGGATCGAGGAAAAAGCTTTTGAAGATTCTCTCTTCAAAATCTATCTCGACTATCATTGTTGAGCATCGAGATCGATTGTCTCGCTTTGGCGTTGACTACATTGAGGCAGCACTTGATGCTGCTGGCAAGAGGATAATCGTGATAAATGAAGAGGAAGAGACTTCTGATCTCTTAAAGGATTTCACAGATGTAGTCACTTCTATGTGTGCAAGAATTTATGGTAGAAGGTCAGCAAAGAATCGGGCAAAAAGAGCGATAAAGGCAGCAGAAAGTGAAGATTAAGCGATCAAGCAAATGCTCTTTGAAGTTTGCCAATGAACAGAAGAGAGAAACTCTGAGAAACATTCTTTGTGAGTATGCTAAAGTCGTTAACCACTTCATTGATCTTTTCTGGTTATCCTGTCCTGCACGTTGTCAGCTTTTGAAGCCAATTGTCAATTCACCGACGACTTGGTTATCTGCCAGGTTAAGAAAAGTA
>Ga0180432_10000495_pt1 | contig 64341 bp, 67 predicted proteins | sample SS_ome_10_FD_132414 | JGI IMG/M metagenome (GOLD analysis project Ga0180432, IMG submission 132414) | Hypersaline lake sediment archaeal communities from the Salton Sea, California, USA - SS_1_MS_2 metaG | ecosystem: Environmental > Aquatic > Non-marine Saline and Alkaline > Hypersaline >...
CTCCTTTCCTCTTATTTTGCTCCCTTCAAAGGCAAGACTACAGTAGCCTTGCCAGGTGTCGTCTTCTCCCCTTTCCCATTCTCCACCCAGATGTCACAGTCCACCATGTGTTCACCATCCTGGGCGTATTTCTGCGTAACTATGCCCTTACACCACCAGGTCTCACCCTCCTCATAAGTTAGCTCCGAATTCATTTTTCTAGGATAGTCTTCAGCCCTGTACTGACAAGAGAGCTTCTTAATCTTTCCTTCTTCCCCGATCCAGTTCTCTACTAAGTGTACTAGCCATTGCCCCTTAAGGCGGCCATGAACCAGAACAGATGGCATTCCCCGCGACTGAGCGAAAGACTCCTGGTAGTGTAAGGGGTTAAAGTCACCTGAGGCTCCCGCCCACATGGCCAACATCTGTGTAGTAGCTATCTTGGAAATAGGAGTCACTTCAGTACCAACATCCACATCCTCCCAATAAATTTGTTTTGCCATCTCTACCTCCTATCTTACAACTCTCGGCAGATAAGAGAGGAACGCTCTACCAATGCCTTGTCTCCATTTTGATTTATGAAGTTCATCTCTGTCGTGAGTATGAGCATCCCCTTGCCGCTCTTTGTAGTTTTCTCTGCAATATTTGTCACCGTTGAATAGGAACTTAGAACATCACCAGCTCTGATAGGGACAAATGATTCGAACTCTATGCCAGCATCGAGTAATACAGGGTAGCCAGCATTCATCATAGGGCCCATTAGCGAACCCATCATCTCCATAAGGCCACCCTTCATTGGCCAACCATGAAAACCTAAAGGAGCGATAATCTCGCCGTACTTGCTGTTTCTGGCGTATTCTACATCATGGTACAAGAGATTAGAGTCACCTACGGCATCAGCAAATCTTCTTATCGCCCCCCCTTCAACCTCCCAAACTAGCGGCTCTCCTAGCGGCCTGCCAATCAGCTCTGCAACTTTTTCAGGAATAGCCATTTTCACCTCCTTAAATTATGGTGCCTCAAAAAAACTCCTTGCCTCTTAGAGAAGTCATCCACCGCCAAGTTACATCATGGTGTAGCCGCCACTGGCACTGAGGGTTTGTCCGGTTATGAAGCTGGCAGCATCCGAGGCCAGGAATGCCACGGCATTGGCTACCTCTTGGGCCTTCCCAACCCGGCGCAATGGATAGCTCTTTCCTATTTTTTCCACAAGTTCAGGAGGGTATTGAGCCTTCGTCACTTGCCACATGCTTCCACTCCCTATCTCCTCATCCCCAGGGACGGTCATCCCTGGACAGACGACATTTAACCTTATCCCATAGCGTCCTGTCTCCCTGGCTACTGCCTTGGTAAAGGCAATTACGGCGCCTTTGCAGCCCCCATAAACTGATTCTCTGAATTCTCCTATGCGCCCGGCATCCGAGCCTATGCTTACAATCGCCCCACTCTTTTGCTCTATCATGTGTGGGAGTACCGCCTTGGTACAATTGAGCACACCCTTGTAGTTTATGCTGATTATCTTATCCCACAAATCAGGAGTAGTATCAATAAACAGCATGACTTCGTCCCAGCCTACGTTGTTAACCAGTATATCTACCTTACCAAACTCTCCTATGGCCTTATTTACCATAGCCTCCACCGCATCAAACTTGGTCACGTCTGCCTCAATCACCAAACTGCGCCCCCCCGCCTTGAGAGCATTGGCCTCTTGGACTGTTTTCTCACCGAACTCCGCTTTCAGCTCCGCGACTGCCAAATTTGCCCCTTCCCTGGCAAAAGTCAGGGAAATAGCACGCCCAATGTTTGAACCGCCTCCCGTAACAATGACCGTTTTGCCCGCTAGACCTAAATCCATTTCGTTCTCCTTTCCAAAAAAATAATGGCCCCTAGCAAAGCTGACAATTTTTCACTGAAATTATCCGCCTCGAGGACCACATCCTTGGGTCATGGTACATTGTATTTTGAGGTATTGTCAAGTTATTGGCCCCTGCACCGAGCACTGCCACCCGGTGCCTGGACAAGCCGGAACAGAGGATGCCTTTTACTATTAGTGCAATCCAGGTGGGGGCCCAGAAGAGGATTGTTTTTGCCATTATGGGGTCCCACTCTACCCACATACACCAAGAATTTAGTTATTTGCCCTTCTTCGCATAATCAGGGCACCAGGTGGCGTTGGGGCGCTCAGGACGATGACAAGCAGTTCTCCAGTTCCATTTACAGCTATCACAGAGGAAAACATTCATGCCAAGCCCTTTTTTGACCCTTAGTTTGAATCTGTCTATCCAGCTGGGATTGCTTCGCTTCTTCACTTCGTTCAGAGCTGCAGCCCGAGACAATAATATTTTATTCCCTACATATCCTTAGATAGAGTGGCTAAGAATTCAGCGTTATTCCTTGTCTTAGCCAATCTTTCCAAGATCCTCTGTGTCGCCTCGCCATGGTTAGGGGAATCGCTATCTATCATATTAATTACGCGCCTGAGCAGCCATACCTGTTTTAAGGTATTTTCATCCAGTAAAAGCTCTTCCCTCCTTGTGCTGCTAGGCATAATATCTATCGCCGGGAAGATTCTCCTCTCGGATAATTTTCTATCTAAGTGGAGTTCCATATTACCCGTTCCCTTAAACTCCTCATATATGAGGTCATCCATGCGGCTGCCGGTATCCACGAGGCAGGTAGCGATGATGGTCAGGCTGCCGCCCTCATCGCTATTGCGAGCCGTACCAAAGAAGCGCTTGGGAGGATGCAAGGCCGTTGAATCAACACCGCCAGACAGAGTACGCCCGCTAGTGGGCATGGCTAAGTTGTAGGCCCTTGTAAGCCTGGTAATGCCATCAAGGAGTATGAACACATCTTTGCCCATTTCTACTAGCCTTTTGGCTCTCTCTAATGCTAATTCCGCTACCCGAGTCTGGTTCTCCACCGGTTCATCGAAGGTAGCAGCTATAACCTCCGTCCTAACTGACCTCTTCATATCAGTGACCTCTTCGGGCCTTTCTCCAATAAGACACACCATAAGATGAATGTCATTGTAGTTAGTAGCCACGGCATTAGCGATTTTCTTAAGAAGCATGGTCTTGCCTGCTTTAGGTGGTGACACAATAAGCCCTCTTTGTCCCCGTCCTATAGGTGCCACCAGATTAATTAGACGGGTGGATAACTCGTTTGATGTTGTTTCCAGATTGATGAGCTTGTTAGGGAAGGTGGGTGTCAACGAACCGAAATTGCGCCGCGTTCTTGCCGCTTCAGGGTCAAGTCCATTGATACTTTCTACTCGAAGCAAGCCATAATATTTTTCGCTTTCTTTAGGAGGTCTGGCTTGACCAGAAATAATATCGCCGTCTCTCAAGTTGAAACGGCGGATCTGGGAATTTGACACATAGACATCATTGGCACCGCGCAGGAAGCTATCTTGTCGTAGGAAGCCATAGCCCTCGCTGATGATTTCCAAGATGCCTGTTATAAACACATTTCCCTGTTGTTGTGCTTCCGCCTGCAAGATGCGGTGGATAAGCTCAGGCTTCTTTAAGGCAGAGTAGCCGGTGATGCCGCACTCCTTAGCTAGTGCCTCCAACTCATCCCTATTTTTGCTTTCCAGTTGCACCATGGTTAACATAGCAGCCTCTTTCTAAACACCTTTCCCTTTTGTATATATGTTTCTTGAGGGCTTTTACGATAAAATTCCCCTCTCGCCCATCACCCTTTTCCAGTCATCTCTAAAACGCCCGATGCCGATATCCGTTAGCGGGTGCCGTATCATTTGTAACAACACTTCATATGGCACTGTGGCGATATGGGCACCAATCTTAGCTGCCGTTGAACAATGTTGAGGATGTCTGATACTGGCAGCGATAACTTGGGTAGGTAGTTGATAATAGTCCAGGTATTCCACAATGTCAGTCACCACCTTCATACCATCCTCGCCAATATCATCTAATCTGCCCACAAAAGGGCTTACAAAAGTTGCTCCCGCGGCTGCCCCCAGCAAAGCCTGGTTCAAGGTGAAGCATAAAGTTAAATTCACCTTTATGTTCTCACTAGCCAGCACCGAGGTAGCTTCCACTCCTTCAAGGCTAGCAGGTATTTTAACAACAATGTTCTCCGCCCATTTAGCTATCTCTCTGGCTTCAGCCACCATTGTTTGGACATCCTCGCCCAATACCTCAGTTGATACCGGGCCATGGACAACGGAGCAAATTTCCTTGACCACCTTTTGATAATCAACCTTGCCCTCTCTCGATACAAGGCTAGGATTGGTAGTCACCCCTGTAACCACCCCTAGTCGCACACCATGACGGATATGCTCTATATTGGCAGTATCTAAAAATATCCTCATCTTCTTAATTTAAAGGCAGGCTTGTCTGAGCACCTTCAACAAGTGTCTCCTTGGCTGCCCCAACAAACCCGAGGAATAACGGGTGGGGAGAATCGGGGCGAGATTTGAATTCAGGATGAAATTGGCACGCAAGCATCCAGGGATGATTTCGTAACTCGCTAATTTCCACCAATCTCCCATCCGGTGACAGCCCAGAGGGTACAAGCCCGGCTTCCTCTAATGACTGACGGAATTCATTGTTAAATTCGTAACGGTGGCGATGCCTTTCATAGGCTACTTCGCTGCCGTAGGCACAAGCTGCTGTTGTTCCTGCTACCAGATGACAGGGATAAGTCCCGAGTCTCATGGTCCCTCCCTTTTGCTCTATGCCACGCTGCTCAGGGAGGAGGTCGATAACAGGATAAGCACTGTTCGCATCAAACTCAGTAGAATTTACCTTTTCGGTATGGAAAACGTGACGACCGAATTCGATGACCATAGTTTGCATCCCCAAGCATAGGCCCAAGTATGGGACTTCTCTTTCCCTAGCAAATTTGGCGGCTTTTATCATGCCTTCAATTCCCCGGTAGCCAAAGCCACCAGGAACGATTACACCCTGAACTTGCCCAAGCTTATCATCGCCCATCCTGTCCAATTCCTCTGAATCCAGCCACTCTATCTTCACCTCACGATTGTGAGCTAATGCTGCGTGGCATAATGCTTCGCGCACGGAGTAATAAGCATCTCGGAGCTCCACGTACTTGCCTACCAATCCAATGATTACAGGCTCCTTAGGAGCTTTCAGCTTGGCTACCATGTCTCGCCATTCTTCTAGATTGCTTTCCTCAGCTTTCAATCTCAATCGGCTAACTATAAATTCTCCTAATCCAGCATCCTCAAGCAACAGGGGCACCTCATAAATGGTCTCGCTAGTAACCAAGGGGATAACCGCACCTTTATCTACATCGCAAAATAGCGATATTTTGTCCTTTATCCCTTCAGATATCTCCTTATCGCTGCGACACAGTATAACATCGGGCTGAATACCAATTCTCCTTAGCTCGTTGACGCTGTGTTGAGTGGGCTTGGTCTTCAGTTCATCGGTGGCAGCGATGTGTGGTAAAAAAGTGACGTGAATGTATAGCACATTATCCCTGCCTTCGTCCTTTCTCATCTGCCTTATAGCTTCAAGGAAGGGTTGTCCCTCAATATCTCCCACAGTGCCGCCAACTTCAACAAGGATTACCTCAGCCTGGGATATTTCGGCTACTTCCCTTATCCGCCTTTTTATTTCATTGGTTACATGGGGAACCACCTGAATTGTGCCCCCCCAAAAATCCCCTCGCCTCTCCTGAGCAATGACCGAAGAATACACTTGACCGGAAGTGACGTTGGAGGCTTGGGTCAATTCCACTCCAATAAATCTCTCATAATGTCCTAAATCCAAATCAGTCTCGGCACCATCTTGAGTAACAAAAACTTCACCGTGCTGGTAAGGGGACATCGTCCCCGGGTCAACATTCAAATAAGGGTCAAGCTTCTGCACAACAATAGATATACCACGGCTTTTGAGTATTCTGCCAATAGAGGCTACCGAAATCCCCTTGCCTACAGAACTAACTACGCCACCACTAATGAAAATATACTTGCTCACCGCTTATACAAGAGTATAGAGAAAACCAAATCTAAAGACTGGGCCTACAATGCGAGACAAATCTAGGTTTCTTTTTATTATAGAAACTCAAATTCAAAATTGTCAAGTCTGTGATCTGACAAGACGTTTATGGTTTTATGCTGATTGACAGCGAGACCCTAGCGAAATAAAATAACCTGTCTACTGAATACGTTTTGAGAGAGGTTTCGGCATGGAGAAAAAAATAAGAATGCTGCTGACTAGGCACCCTTACGATGGACACGAGAGAGGTTACAATGTAGTGGCCACAGGACTTAGAGAGCGTGGGATCGAGGTGATCTTGGGGGGAACGCAATTAGCTGGGGAAATTGCAGAAACCGCTATTCAAGAGGACGTGGATTTTATCGGCTACCGCATTACGTCTGGAGAACCTACTATTCTGGTCGAAATCTTGCTACAGAAGTTAAAGGAAAAGGGTGCTGACATACCTGTCATTGTGGGGGGCATAGTTACCTCGAAGGATATCCCCCGATTGAAAAGTATGGGAGTTATCGAGATATTTGGCCCTGGTAGTTCACTGGACTCCATCGCCAACTTCATGAAGAACTATCATCGAGGTAATTAGGGAAGTAAGGAGGAAAGCTAATGGATAAGAAAGAAATAGAAAAGATCAAAGAAGCAAGAAAAGAGTATGATGAGTTGGTAGCTCGTACCGTACAGAAGACTCCGGAGCAAAAGACTAAATACGAAACCGATTCTTGGTTACCTGTTGACCGGCTCTACACTCCGGCCGACATCAAGGGGACGGACTATTTGAGGGACATCGGCTTCCCCGGCCAATATCCCTATACCCGAGGGTTATTCCCTAGCGGCCATCGGACAAGGACATGGAGCAAGAGGCAAGTGGTTGGTTATGGCACACCAGGAGAATGCAATCAGCTATGGAAAAACCTTATAGCGCAAGGCCAAACGGCACTGACCGCAGCTTTCGCAATCTCTGGTGGAGGGACTAAGGTACCCTGGGATTCAGACGAGGAGTTAATGATAGGATACGGGATGAAGACGAACGCGAAAGGGGACACAGTAGCTGATTGGGAAGAAGTACTCGAAGGGATTGACATAGATAAGATCAACTTCCTTTTACCCGTAGATAATTGGGTTAACTTTGCCTTCTTCGTTGCCGCAGCGGAAAAAAAGGGCTATGATCGGAGAAAGCTCTCAGGTAGCGTGTCCAGTAAAGTCAGAATGCTCCTGTACCCCGAAAATAGGGGCAACCCCTATATCGATATGGTTGAATTCTGTGCCAATGAAATGCCCAACTGGAATGCCTTCTATGTTGATGCCAGGAATATCAGGGAAGGAGGCTTGACTGCGGTCCAGGAGATAGCCTGGGGTATAGCGGTGGGAATGGATGGAGTCAGGACAGTAATGGAGAGAGGCATAGGCATCGACCGTTTTGGCCCAAGGATACAGTTCTACGTCAATGCCGGCAGCGATTTCTTTGAAGAGATAGCCAAGTTCAGGGCAATGAGGCGAATGTGGGCCAGGGTGATGAAAGAGAAGTTTGGTGCCAAGGACCCGCGGTCATGGAGGTTGAGAGCTGGTGTACAGACTTATGGCCCCGCCATGGCGGCGCAACAGCCTTTGAATAACCTTGTTAGGAGTGCTTTCCATGGTCTGGCAGCAATTCTGGGAGGAGCTCAATCTTTGTCCATACAGACTTTTGATGAACCTCTGGCAACTCCATCAGAGTTTGCCCAGATACTATCCCTGAGGACAGCACAGATTATAGAGCACGAGACCGGCGTGACAGATGTCGTGGACCCTCTAGGGGGCTCGTACTACGTGGAGTGGTTAACCAATAAACTGGAGGAAGAGGCCCAGAAAATAATAGACAAGCTTGAGGATTTGGGAGGAGCCTGTAGAGTCAAGGCTTGCTCTTGGTTTTACGAACAAATGAAGGCCTCCGCAGCAAAATATCAAAGAGAGATCGATAACAAAGAAAGAATACTCGTCGGAGTTAATGAATACGTGATGGACGAGGAGGACACGCTAGCAACCTTTGCCCCCCATTTGAGAAAGTACGATCCTGTCCTTCTCCAGAAGCAGATAGACCGCCTTAACAAGATCCGAAAGGAAAGAGACAATTCAGCAGTAGAGACGGCTAAGAAAAGGCTATATGAGGTGTTTAAAGCCAGGGAGAACATTATGCCACCGCTTATCGAGGCTGCAAAAACATACATAAGTGGCGGAGAAGTAATCAAGGTGCTCATGGAAGCCCGGGGGAAGCAATATGGACCCAGGGGAGGAGATAAACTAGAGAACGAGTTAGAGTTAGCACTTTTCACTTACCACTGATATATCGACAGGCTTTCGACATCTCTTGTCAGCCCCCATAGGCAATGTCTGCTTTTGCCCAGGCTTTTTACCATACGCTATTTGATGTGTTATTAACTCCGTCTATTTTCACATAAGAAAAGACATGACCTTGTCTCTAGTTTCGGGGACAACCCAATCCAAGAGTAGAGACCTCGTTCGTCGCCCATCAGCTCTGCGATTAGAGTTTGCCAGAGAGCTCGCAATAGTATAAAATACCACATTCTAGTCAGCAGATTTTAGCGAAAGGGAGATTTCAATATGGAGAAGAAAATACGAATGCTGCTTACCCGACACCCCATGGATGGTCACGAGGCAGGATACAACATTCTTGCTACAGGACTTAGAGAGCGTGGGATTGAGGTGATCCTCGGAGGCGCGCAATTGCCTGAAGAAGCTGCGGAGACTGCCATTCAGGAGGACGTGGATTTTATTGGCTTCCGTAATATGGCTGGAGACCCTATTTACCTGGTTGAGACCTTGTTACAAAAGCTGAAGGAGAAAGGTGCTGACATACCTATTATTGCGGGGGGCATAATTCGTCCGCGAGAAGTTACTAAATTGAAAGAGATGGGGGTTATTGAGGTATTCGGTCCTGGTACCTCGATAGACTCCATCGCTAGTCTTATGAAGGGACACCACCGAGAGTAATCAAACTAGTAATTCGTAAGAAGTGACCGGAAAGGAAACAGGAGGCAAGCTAATGAACGAGAAAGAGCTGGAAAAGATCAAGGAAGCAAGGAAAGAGTATGACGAGCGGGCAGCTCGCAGTCTGGAAAAGGTTCCCGAGCAGAAGAGTGAATACGCAACTGACTCTTGGATACCCGTTGACCGGGTCTATACCCCAGCCGATGTTGAGGGGATAGACTATCTGAGTGAAATCGGCTTTCCCGGGCAGTATCCCTATACTCGCGGCGTATTCCCCAGTGGCTACCGAACAAGGGCATGGAATAGGCGGCAAGTGGCCGCGCGCGGCACAGCCGACGAGTGTAACAAACTGGCCAAGTATCTCATATCTCAGGGCCAAACGGCGTTTGCCCTCCATGCCGGCACTTTCGCAGGGAAGAAGACATCCTGGGATACCGACGACCCGCTATATCTAGGACATGCCTTCAGACACAACACCAAGATGGACACGCTGGCTGATTTCGAAGACTTGTACGATGGAATAGACCTGGAAAAGTTCCACGTTATGGCCGGGCTCTTTCCTATTGACCTCGCTATGTTTGTCGTGGCAGCCGAAAAGAGAGGCTATGACAGAAAAACACTCCAGGGCAGTTCTTCCGCCCAAGTAAGGCTGATTCTCTATCCAGAGAACAAAGGCAATCCCTTTATTGATATGGTTGAATTCTGTGCCGATGAAATGCCTAACTGGAATGCCTTTTATATTGATGCTGCGAACATCAGGGACGGAGGCTTAACAGCAGTCCAGGAGCTAGCTTGGGGCATAGCTGTGGGCAAGGATGGGATTAGGGAGGTAATGAAGCGAGGTATAGAGATTGACCGCTTCGCTCCGAGAATACACTCCTATTTCAGAGTTGGCAATGACTTGTTTGAGGAGGTAGCCAAGTTCAGAGCACTGAGAAGGATGTGGGCCAGAATGATGAAAGAGGAATTTGGCGCTAAAGACCCGCGCTCATTGAGGATGAGAGTCCACGTCCAAAGCCTTGGCCCCACCTTCACGGCACAACAGCCTTTGAATAACCTTGTTAGGGGTACTATTCATACCTTGGCAGCATCTCTGGCAGGGGTTCAGTCATTGGCTGTGGATACCTATGATGAAGCCCTATCAACGCCATCTGATGTTGGCAAGGTGCTCTCCTTGAGAACGCAGCAGATTGTAGAGCACGAGTCGGGGATTGTAAACGTCGCTGACCCTCTAGGGGGCTCGTACTATGTGGAGTGGCTAACAAACAAAATGGAGGAGGAGGCCCAGAAAATCATAGACAAACTTGAGGAATTGGGAGGTGCGTGCAAAATTAAGGCTTGTTCCTGGTTTTTGCCACAGAAAAGGGAAGCTGCCTACAAACGTCAAAAGGAGATTGATAGTAAGCAGAGAATAGTTGTCGGTGTAAATGAATATGTGATGGACGAAAAGGATATGTTATCAACTTTCGTCCCAGAGGTACTTGATTTCGATTACCAGGCCATGTACCGGAAGCAGGTGGAGCGCTTGGACAAAGTCCGAAGGGAAAGGGACAACGCAAAGGTGGAACAGGCGAAGAAGATGCTATATGAGGCATTCAAAGAAAAGGTTAATATGATGCCACCTATGATTGAGGCCGTAAAAACCTATATCACTGCCGGGGAAATAATGAAGGTGCTCATGGAAGCTCGGGGACCCCAGTACGGGCCTAGAGGAGAAAACACCATAGAAAAGGAGATAGAACTGGGGCTTTTCAATTTTGACTGACCTGGCGATTGGCTCTATAGAACAATAGTCTGGGAACAGAAGGTGATTCTGTTCCTACTACCTTAACAATAGCGAAATTTGAATTTTGTGGGGTCTAGATTAGTCAAAGACGCCCTCATCAGCCAGTCTGGCAATTTCATCCCGGGACATTCCCAGGAGCTCTCCAAAAACATAATCATTGTGTTCACCGAGCACGGGTGCTGGTCTAGTAACCCTTGCAGGGGTAACTGAGAATTTCCAGGGCGGGGCAAGCGCAAACAGTTGTCCCGCCTCCTGATGTTGAACGGGAACAAGATATTCACGCTCCTGGCAATGTGCATCATTGAAAAGGTCCTCGTTGCTGAAGGAGGGTATCGCTGCCACCCCTGCTCTCTGAAGCATTTCCATCACCTCGTAGTGGGTATGGGTAATAGTCCACTCCTCAATTAGCCTATCCAGCTCATCCTGATTCTGCCACCGGCTGAGTTGAGCGGAGAATCTTTCTTCTTTGGTCCACTTTGGATTCCCTATGGTCTCGCAAAAAGAACCCCACTCCTCATCACCAGAGATAGCTATGCTAACCCATTTGTCTTCACCCCTGCAGCGGTAGCAATTGTGGGGAGCCATAATAGCATCTCGATTGCCATTGCGAGAGCTGACCCTGCCATTCATGGTGTAGTCCATGATGATCTCACCCATACTGCAAGTAAGCGCCTCCCTGCCGGAGAGGTCCACAAACTGGCCCTTTCCAGTCTCCTGCCGATAATTAAGGGCGACGAGTATAGCAAAGGCTGCAGCATTGCCCATTCTGGAATCAACGCTATTCCTCAAAATCGCCGGAGGACCGCCAGGATAACCCGTTATATGAGATAGCCCACTGAGGGGACCCATGGTCACTGCAAAACCGCTATATCTGCTCTCAGGGCCGGTTGCCCCATGGCTTGAAGCAGAGACCATTATGATATCGGGTTTGATTTCCTTGAGAACTGAATAACCCAAGCCAAGCTTGTCCATCACCCCCGCCCTGAAGTTATCCACCACTACATCACTTATCTTGACCAGCCTCTTCGCCAGTTCTGCTCCATTGGGGTGGGTGAGATTGAGAGTTATGCCTAACTTGCCGACATTCATGCTGTTAAACATGCCGACAGCCGTTTTCCCTGTGCCTATTGCGGTGGCAGTAGTTCTTAGTACATCTAAATACGCTCTACCCTCAACCTTGATAACTTCTGCCCCCATATATGCCAATAATATCGTCGCCTGTGGTCCCGCCACATGCGCTGTAAAATCCAGTACTCTTATTCCAGCCAGGATATCCATGGCACTAAGATACCTCCTAAATCACCCCCGCCTCTCTGAGCTTAACCAGCTCTTCCTTGCTATAACCCAGGCGTCCGCAGTAAATTTCACCGTTGTGCTCGCCAAGCAAGGGTGCAGGGCGATTCACTCTCCAGGGTGTCTCAGAAAATTTGTGGGGCGCTGAGGGGTACTTGACCTTCCCCATCCTGGGATGGTCAATCTCTACGAAGAATCCCCTTTCCTTCAGGTGCTCTGAATCAAGTAAATCCTTAGCGGTATTAACCATACCAAAAGGAACGCCATTGGCCTGCCCCATATGATAAAGCTCCTCTTTAGTATAATTTACCAACCATTCTACTAGAAAGGCATTGAGCAGCTCGCCGTGTTTAAACCGACCACCGTGGTCCTTAAACCTCTCATCTTCCGCCCAAGCAGGGTTGTCCATCATGGATACCACTCTCTCCCACTGCCGCTCCTGCCATGTTACAAATACGGTGTAATCATTGTCTTTACAGGGCAAGATTCCCCCATATGGGACCCCTTGCTGGGCCCTGGTGAGAAGCTTTCTTTCGTTAGCATACCTGACTATAACATCCATTCTATTAAGGGACATTGCCGATTCCTGTTTTGAGATGTCTATGAACTGTCCCAACCCAGAGCTTTTCTTCCAGTAAAGTGCACCCATTGTAGCTATGGCTGCACTCAAGCCGCTGTCATATTCCTCGAGGAAGCTGCCTGCTTTTAGTGGGGGGCGACCAATGTTCTCCACACCGCTAGGCGTGAGATAGCCCTCTCCCCCACTCTGAAATGCATTGAGTGGATAAGCCTTGTAATTCCGATAGGGTCCTGTCTGCCCGAAGGGGGTAATGGAGGTCATAATCAAGCCGCTATTAAGTTCCTTGAGAACCTCGTAGTCCAGGCCTTGCTTCTTCATCACACCAGGAGGATTATCCTCCACCAGGATGTCTATTTCCTTCACCAGCTCCTTGAATATCTTCCTCCCGGTTTCACTCTCCACATTAAGAGTGACCCCCAGCTTATTGGTGTTGAGATACAAGAAAAGGCCGCTCGTTTCAGGATCAGGAACATCATGAAAGAAAGGTGGCCTGCTCCTAGCTTCATCACCCCAGCCCGGCTTTTCAATCTTCACCACCTCGGCACCTAGGTCAGCCATCAGCTTGGTGCAGTAGGGACCAGCTACCATCTGGCAAAACTCCAGAACCTTTATCCCTGCCAAAGCACTCTCAGCCATATACCTCAGACCTACTTCAAGTCAATGCTAAACAAAGTCGGGGTAGCCTGTCAAAAAATTTCACCCCATCAAATTTGGTACCAACAAGGCAAGCTGGGGAAAGGCCATTGTCAAGGCTAGTGTAATAGCCATGGCAATGACAAAGGGAACGGCACCTTTGATAATATCACCCATGGAGACATCACAGATACCTTTGATTACGAATAAGTCCATACCTATCGGTGGAGTTATAAGTCCTATCTGCACGTTGATAATAAATACTGCCCCAAACCATACCGGGTCAAATCCTAGGGCTACAACTGGCGGAAATAGAACGGGCAATACGACCAGCATGAGTGTTGCCATGTCCATAACACAGCCTAGAACGAGCAGCAGGACGTTTATACCTACCATGATTACCCAGCGATTTACGGGCAAATTGACCAGAACGTTGCTGAGCCCCTGCGGAACCTGAGCCACAGTCAGAAAATAGCCGAAGAACAAAGCCCCCACCAAAATAATAAGGACTGCCGAAGTGGCCCTGACCGTGGCCAACAGTGACCCTCGCAGATTACTCCAAGTAAGTCTTCTAAAAACCAGGGCGAGACATAGAGCGCCGAATGCCCCCATAGCCGCTGCCTCGCTAACAGTGGCCCAGCCCAGATAGATGCTCCCTAACACGAGAAAGACAAGCACCAAAACAGGCCATACCTCTCTCAATGCAACGGCTCTGTCTTTCCAGGATACCCCTGGCATCCGTGGAGCCAGGCGAGGATTTCTTTTACAGTGTATTGTCACGTAAGTCGACTCCAGCAATGCCATGATAACGCCGGGAATCAGGGTAGCCATAAATAGCTTGCCCACAGAAACCTCGGTGATAACGCCATAAAAGATCAGGGGAAGGCTGGGAGGGATAAGAATGCCCAGCCCACCACCAGCGGCTACACTACCTGCTGTCAGTCTGTTGTCATAACCTCGCCTCTGCATTTCCGGGATAGCAACGGAGCCGATGCCAGCAGCAGTGGCTGTGCTGCTGCCAGACATGGCGCCGAAGCCAGCACAAGCCATTATTCCACTTATAGCTAGACCACCAGGAAGCCTATTCAGCCATTTGTTAAAAAGGTCAAAAAGATCGCCGCTGATGCCAGTAAACAGAATGACTTCGGCCATTAAAATGAACATCGGCACCGCGACCAATGTAAAATTCTGTAGCACACTGAATGGATGATTGCCCAAGAAAAGTAGAGCCGCTCTCCCATCGAGAAAAGCCCAAAGCCCAACCAGCCCCAGCAAACCCAAGCCGAAGGCTATGGGCACTTTGGCAAATACAATGGCAAACATCGCCGCGAAGGCCAGGATAGTAACAACATACCATTCCATGCACACACTCCCTGCTGCAGGGAAAACTACTATGCCTCTAGTTCCTCTCCCGGCTCACCAGCCATCGAGCCTAGGCTTACCAGAGAGCGAATAGCACGGGGAATGGCAAGCAGAAATTGGAGACAAACCAGAATACTTCCTATGGGAACTATTGCCTGCGGTATGAAAAGGGGCACTCTTAGGGTGGTGGCAGATACTAAGCCCATTTGATAGGACTTCCACGCTACCTCCGCGCTTTTCCAGGCGAGAAGAGCGCAGAAAACAAAACAGAGAACGGAGGCGAATATGTCAAGGATAATCTGTTTCCTTGGAGATAGGCGCGAAGTTATCAGGTCAATACTGACGTGTCTTTTCTGGGCCTGAATGAAAGCCAGAGGCAATAATACAATGGCTATCACAGCATAGGTGGACAGCTCAAAGACGAACCCTAGAGGCGCGTCAAATACCTTCCTCGCTACCACCTCATAAACGATCAATAACGTGAACGACAAGACAACTACGCCCGCTGCCAGGCCTAATGCCTCGCTTAAGCGGTCAATACAACGTACCACTACTGCAGCGACTTTTGCCGCTTGCTTCATACCTGGAAAACCGCCTGATAGACCTAAGGCTCACCTGGCTCCCGACGTAGGCCAGTGAGGATTTGAACACCGCTGTGCCATGTCGGAAACCTCTAGCTTCTATCCAGTTACATCCTCTATTATTGTCAGGAACTGACGCGCTTCGTCGCCCTTGCCTGCCTCTTCGCAAATAGACACCCAATCATCCCATATAGGCATACTAAGTTCTTTCCATTTCATTCTCTCCACCTCGGAGAATTGGATAACCTCCTTCCCGGGAAGTGAACTCCACTCTCCTACTGACTCTTCAAACATCTGATCCAGGTAGGCGACATTATAGTCCTCCATATCCCGGGAAGCGTCCAGCATTATCTCCTGTACCTCTGGAGACAGGTTATTCCAGGTGTCCAGATTTATCATTGTCGCCCCGGCAACATACATATGGTTAGTGAGCATCATATATTGGACAAGGTCGCCCCAGAGATGAGCATCCGGGCTGGTCGGTAGACTGCAACCTCCGTCAAGAACACCCGTTTGTATAGCTAGGTAGACATCGACAGTAGACATGGTGACAGGGATGGCGCCGATCGCCTCTAGCATCATGTCTTCGAGCCCACCAGCCCCCCTTATTTTGAGCCCCTTCACGTCATCTAGGGTCCTGACTGGCTTATCCTTGGTGCAGAGAACATGAGCCTGTGCCGCGTTATAACTTAGCAATTTTACGTTGAAGGGAGCAACTTCCGCTTGCAACATATCCCACCCCCGTCTATAAACTTCAAGAACCTCATTTGGGGTCTCGAAAGCGAAGGGGAGACCTTCCACAGAACCCAGCGGTACCCTGCCTGCCTCATAGGCAAAAACAAGAACCGAGAGATCGGCAACACCGGCTCCGACGCTGGCAATCGCCTCCGTGGGCTTGAACAGTTGCGCTTGCGGATACCACTCGAAAGTGACCGCGCCCTCTGTGCGCTCAGTAATCAGGTCAGCCTGGCGAATGTATGACGACAGTGCACTGGGGTGGTCCATGGCTAGCCAGGTGGCAAACTTCAGCTTTATTTCGGGGAATGTAGGTGTTGGCGTGGGAGTGGGAGTGGGCGTAGGCGCCACAGGTGTGCAAGATAGTAGCAAACTCAGTATCAACACCAAAGCCAACGCCAAGATTATCCATCTCTTATCAAACATTTTTCTCCTTTCTATTCGACCCACCTCGCGCTACCTGCTTTTAGGATTAATAATATGCCTCCACTAAGCATTTGAATATATAGCGACCCTAGCTAAGATATTATAAAAAAGGCTACAAAACCTGTCAAAAGAACTACATCGCATCTTCTTCCCAAGCCCCCCTTCATCGCTCAGAGAAAAGAATAAATGCAAGATTAGTGGAGTCAGAAGCTCTCTCAACTCAGATAACAAAGCTGAAATGGCAGTATAAGAGATAAACCTCACTTTTTCCGCAGCTGTGCAGCTTTGTATTGCTCGTCTCTAGCCGCATACATGCCTTTCCGGCCTTTATCCCTCAGCTCCTTCATAAGATTAAACTCCCCGGGTCCAAACTCCATGTTACTCATAAGGGTATGATGAAGGCTAGCCAAATCATAGCCGTCCGAAAGCCCCATTATATCCATAGCTAATAAGAATTCTTTCTTCCCCATGACAATGCTATCCAAGGGGAGTCGAGCTATAATCTCAGCTATCTGATTTACTTCCTCTTCCAGCTAGATACCATCGTTATCTATCTTCCCCCGATAGAGTATGTTTACAAGGAACTTGCTAAAATCCATAGCCCAGTGTTATCCATGTGGTCAGCCAGCACAGAGATTTGGCAGACAGTTGGGGAGGTGATATAATACAGACCAAGATTCTGAAAAAACAAGTCGCTAATAAATTCAACTGGTCGTGACTTTTGCCAGAACTGGCATACTTTAAGGAGGAAAGGCTATCGCAAAGATAAGGGATTCAGCCTTAGAGTGATCTTATGTTGGAACGAATCGTGCTTCACCTACGCAGTCGGCCCAAGAACATCACCATCCACGAAGTAATCGGTAGGCAAAGGGTATCGGACACGGTGGGTGGATACAAACATCTTTCTTGTAAACTAAAGACCAGATGAGATGCTTTAAGGCATGATTTCAGGCAACAAGGCGATATTAATAAGCCAAAATCTTATGTCGAAGGACAAGAAAGGAGAATACCATGGTAGACTATAACTACAAGCGGGTGGTTCCAGGACGCCCCCCCTATTGTTTATACGAGGTAGATAAAGAGAAGAAGATAGCCCGGATTACCTGGAACAAACCGGACAAACTCAATACAGCTGATGCTGAAGAAAATATGCAGATAGTGCGGGCTATACAAAGGGCGGGAGACGACCCGGACGTCAAGGTTGTTATCTTCAAAGGGGCCGGAAAGCATTTCTCTGCTGGAGCAGATGTGAGTATGATTATACAAGATGATACACTCAAGCCCGGAGAGATGGAGCGGCCGCGAAGCCAGGGATTCCGGATTGTTGAGCTCAGGCAAAATGCTTATGGCAGGAGAGGATACAACCAGACAATGCATAATTGTCCCAAGATTACCATCGCCCAGGTCCAGGGCTACTGCTATGGAGGCCATTTTCAACTTGCCTCGGGCTGCGACTTCATCGTCGCCGCTGATAATGCTATGTTCACGCACCCTGGCTACCGGTACATCGGCCCCATGGGCGAGGACATGGTCATGCTAATCCTCAAGATTGGCCTCACCATGACTAAGGAGATAATGTTTACAGGGCGCGGTCTCGATGCACAGGAAGCCCTGGAGTGTGGGCTGGTAAATAAAGTGGTGCCCTTGGATAAGCTAGAGGAAGAGACCAACAAGCTGGCCGAACTCGTAGCACTACAGGCTGCTGATTCTCTATACATCGGCAAGCAGAACTTCAACATAGCGTTAAGTATCATGGGCAAGCAGACAATGGCAACAATGGGAACAAACACACATGTCTTGGCACATATGATGCGTAGTGAGCCGGACGAGTTCAACCTGATTGCTGCCGGGAGAAAGGGTGGGACGAAAGCTGCCCTCGATGCCAACAAAGAACGCTGGAAGTCGAGTCCTTTGAATGTGCGAAAGACATAAGTTGACAGGCAGAGTGCCAGAGGGACTTAATTAAAGAATAAAGGAGCAGATTCAATGTCCAATAGTCAGCGACCAAGCTATGAGATAGCCGATGAGAAATTTTTCGGGCCTTCGGATAAACCGTACTGCCTATACGAAGTGGACGAAGACAGGCACATAGCCACTATCACGTTCAACCGGCCGGAAAAGCTTAATGCGGCCACCCCCGGCGACCTTATGGAACTCAGGGACCGCGTTATCGACGCCGAAGAAGACCTCAACGTAAAGGCCGTCATTTTCAAAGGGGCCGGCGATTGTTTCTCTACCGGCATGGACCTGGATTATATACGGCAGGCTTACCACGATAAGGGTAAGGAGCGGAGGCCCAGCCAGAGATACAGACATCACCGAGAGGAGAAACTTTACGGTTATTGGGGTTTCTACCAAGTAATAGGCACCTGCCTTAAGGCTACCATCGCCCAGGTCCACGGAAAATGCTACGGTACCGGCTTCCAGATAGCCTGCCTTTGCGATATCACCGTGGCTAGTGAAGACGCCGAGTTCACCGACCCCACCTACCGATACATCGGGGCGTCCCCGATTGATATGGTACTTCTCTTCCACACCATTGGCGTGAAGAGAGTGAAAGAGATGATGCTTACTGGCCAGCCTATCGGGGCCAAGGAGGCTAAGGAATATGGTCTTGTCAATCGGGTAGTGCCCTTGAATAAGCTGGACGCAGAGGTGGCCAGGGTGGCCGCAGAGATATGCCGCCAGCCCTATGATGCCATACTATCCGGCAAAGCCTGCTTCGAGGGGGCACTCGATATCTGTGGAGTGGGGACCGGCATAACCGCTGCAATGGCCGAGCAGACATGGCAGACCAACATACAGTTTCAACCGGGCGAGCTCAACATGTTGAAGGCGCTGAAGACAAAGGGGGTAAAGGGCGCTATTCAGGAAAGAGAAGATTTTTACAGTGACGCCCCGTTGAGAAGAAAATAAAGTCTGGGGTGACCTTCGCTTGTCTCTATGGCTCCATCAAAAAGGAATGGCCGCCATTTTCTAAGGCCAGAATAACTTCTTGGCCTCTTTTTCAAGCTCGGCACGGAAGTCCGGATGAGCTACGTTGATTAGCTCTTCAGCCTTCTGCCTCCTGCTCTTGCCACGCAACCGAGCTACACCATATTCGGTTACCACATGGTCAGCTAAATTCTTATGTATAGTAACGGTTGTCCCCTCTGGTAATAAGGGCCTGATGCGGGAGACCGTCCCATTCTGTGCGGTGGAAGGAAGCACCGTGATGGCGCGCCCACCTTTAGATAACAAAGCACCAATCTGAAAGGGTATTTGACCTCCGGCATTACTGAACACTTGGAGTCCTAAGCTTTCCGCTGTTATCTGCCCAAACAAATCTACGGCCACAGCCTGATTTATAGCCACATAATTATCGTTGGCAGCAATAACTCTTACATCCTCTACATAATCAACATCAACGAGTTCGAAGAGCGGGTTCATATGAACCCATTGCATTTCCTCCCTCGTGTCCCCACCTATGGAAGTTACGACAGCTTTTCCTGGACGCACATTCTTGTATTTCCCATTGATAACCCCTTCCCTCACTAACCTGATTACCCCCTGCACCGTCGCCTCTGAGTGATAACCTATATCATTCTTGCCATCGAGTATTCCCAGGCTTACTAGGGGCTCCGTGGTTCTACCAACACCGACCTGAAACGTATCACCATCCCTCATCAACTCCGAGATGTTCTTGGCAATTTGCTTCATAGCAGCGTCAGGCTCCTTTTTGACCTTTTTGCCTAACAGGCTGGTCCCACCCGGAGTCTCCCCTGAGGAGACATGCTCTACAAAATAGTCTATTTCCGAAACATGGACATAATTATCACCGTGGGTCCTAATCAAATTGTTGTTCACCTCAGCTATAACCAGTCCTGCCTCCGCAACCTGCTTTCTCTTATTCCATAGCGATTGGCCAAAGCTACAAAAACCTCTGTCATCAGGGGAAGAAACCTCCGTAAGAAGAACATCTACCCCATCTTCAAAGTATTCCATCTCAAATGGAGTGATCCCCCCAGTATAGAGGTCACACCTCCCCTCCTCTACCATCTCCCTATTTATCCCCAAGGGAAACGCTGTCACTATGGTGAATGAGTCTTCCCAGCCGGGGTCATACCAACCAAAATCATAGCCCGGGGTGGGAACGAAAACCTTAACGTCTCTCAACTCTTCTTTCCTGGCAGCGAGTGCCAGTCCTATAGCATGAGACTCTCTACCCGTAGTAAAGGCAACGCGATCTCCAGACTTGACAGCTTTTGCTGCTTCCTCCGCAGGAACCATCCTCTTTTGAAATTCTTCTTGCCAATCTCCCATTGTTAACTAGCTCCTTTCTCTTATTAATACATACCCTGACAACTTCCCAACACCGCAACCCCTTATTATTTAATCGCCGAAGGAGTTTGTCAAGTCCGCCATTTAAGCCGCCTAATATGCAACCAGAGAAAGGCATAACAGGTCATGTAACCGCAAAGCTTACAATTGGTTTGGGGCAGCATTCCATAAGTTTGAGGTGGATTAAGGCTTTCCTTTTGGGGCAATTTTTCCTCAAACCTCCGAATTCGGAGTAATATCCCGGTTTGTAAAGAAAGCCATTGCTTCTACTTTTTTAAATTTGGTCGACTTTCCTGGTCCCCATCTTCAATTTCAAGCTCACCTCGTCCGATATCTCAATCTCTACAAGCTCCCTTAATCTATTTATTCATCCGTCCCAAAGAGGCTTGAGTCTCTCTCCTCACAAAGGTAAGGTGATCGAAGAGTTCTCAGACCTTAGCCAGAGCTGCCCTGACTTCGACATCATAAATTCCCTTCCGCTTCTTCCTCTGCTTTGGTCTCAGATCTATCCCGAGCTGGATTTTTCGAAAGACATGCTTTCTTGCTTGACTGGTATTCAGACAATATTAATCAAGGACATGAGATTTCGCCTTCTTGTTTCTGGCTTTTAAGTACCTTTCCCTCAACACCTTTGGATATTCATTCATTAAAGCACATCCTATCCACAGCCCGGTTTAACCTCCTTTAGAGTAGTAATAACCAAGCCACATCTTAAATATCTTCCGTTAAATTTTTTTGATTTAACGATTTCCCTCGGGTTAGATTTTAGATAATTCAAATCGCGGACTTTACATTTTACTATATTTAGTGGTATAATGCTTAAAAACCACAATCCTTAGGGGGAATCTGTGAACTGTCCTTACTGTGGTGGGCAAGAATCAAGAGTAATAGACTCTCGGAGTTTAGACAAAGTGGTGAGGCGGCGAAGAAAATGCTTCTCGTGTGGTGCTCGCTTTACTACTTATGAGCGTATACAGCCACACGATATCTTCGTTATTAAGAAGGATGGGCGACGTGAGGAATTCAGCCGGGATAAACTCTCCTCGGGTATTCGCAAAGCTTGTGAGAAACGCCCCCTTCCTACAGGCGCCATTGACAAATTTATGGATAGCATCGAGGCTGAGCTTTACAAGGTGGGCAAAAACGAGATCACCAGCTCTTATATTGGTGATTTGGTCATGGAGGGATTAAAGAAACTAGACCATATTGCTTACATTCGCTTCGCCAGTGTTTACCGAGAATTCGCTGACATTGGCGATTTGAAACAAGAAGTGGATAGCTTGGCGGCACGAAGAGAGCTAACTCCAGTAAACCAGTTACCGCTGCTCTCTTCTGAGGCGGTGAATTCTCTAATTGGTCGTAAGGTAAGATAGAAATGCCCAAAACCCGAAGGAAAGAGAACCAGAAAACTATTGGTCGAGATAAAGTAGCTCGAGCTGTTTTCGCTGCTGCTGAGTCCATGGGTATAAGTGATAGGAAATTGTTGGAGAGATTTACAGAACAGGTGAGCCAGCGCCTGGAGGTGGCTCAACCCCTCCCAGGCATGGAGGAATTCGTTCCTCGGCAAACTAAGCAGCCTATGTCCCCCTCCCAAATTCGGGCAATAGTCAAGGATGTTCTAACCGCAGATGAATTTTCTCCCCAAGCCAGAAGCCAAGTCATTTCTGGAATTAAACTTAGCGATAACGCCTTGAGGGTTCTGGAAAGGAGATATTTGATAAAGGATGGGGAGGGGGGGGTTATTGAAACTCCACAAGAGTTATTTCGCCGTGTCGCTAGGCACATTGCCTCAGCCGAGCTTATCTACAATCCCGAGGCGGACGCCTCCATCTGGGAAGAGGCCTTTTATCAGCTAATGGAAAGCCTGGCATTTCTGCCTAATTCGCCTACACTAATGAACGCCGGCCGCGAGCTAGGACAACTATCAGCTTGCTTTGTTATACCTATTGAGGATTCTATGGAGTCTATTTTTAATGCGGTTAAATACACCGCCCTGATTCACAAAAGTGGCGGAGGCACTGGATTTTCCTTTTCCCGGCTTAGACCGGAAAGGGATAGAGTTGGTTCTACAGGTGGCGTTGCTAGTGGCCCTGTCTCTTTCATGCGAGCCTTTGATGTCACCACCGATGTTATAAAGCAAGGTGGCATGCGTCGCGGAGCCAATATGGCAATACTCAGCGTTGAGCATCCCGACATCTTGAGATTCATCACGGCTAAGGACGATCCCCAAGTTCTTACTAATTTTAACCTTTCTGTGGCTGTGACCGACAAGTTTATGAAAGCGGTGGAAAAAGGCACTGATTACAATTTGGTGAACCCGCGAACTGGAGAGCTGACGGATAAGCCTAACGCCAAGGAGGTATTTGACAAAATAGTTGATATGGCCTGGCGCACCGGTGACCCGGGTGTTGTGTTTATTGACGAGATAAACAGGCATAACCCCACGCCGAAATTGGGCAAAATAGAGAGCACCAATCCCTGTGGCGAGCAACCTCTGCTTCCCTTCGAGTCCTGTAATCTAGGCTCCATAAATTTATCCAAGATGGTGATGCATAAAGATGGTCAACCATACATCGACTATGACAAGTTGTCTCAAACAGTCAAGCTAGCGGCCCGCTTTCTCGATGACGTTATCGAAGTTAACCAATTTCCCCTGCCGGAGATTGCTGAGATGACAAAAACTACCAGGAAAATAGGCTTGGGGGTAATGGGTTTTGCCGACATGCTGATTCAGCTTGGTATTCCTTATGATAGTGAACAAGGCCTTGCTATGGCCGAGGAAATTGCCCATTTCATATCAGAAGAGGCGGATAAAGCCTCGATAGAGTTAGCCCAGGAGAGGGGTGTTTTTCCCGCTTTCCAGGGGAGCGTTTATGACATGCCTGATGGTCCTCGTTTTCGAAATGCCTCTCGGACTACCATTGCTCCTACTGGTAGCTTGAGCATAATCGCTAATTGTTCCAGTGGCATTGAACCATTATTCGCTTTAAGCTACGTGCGCCATATCCTGGAAGGCGAGGAATTTGTAGAGGTAAATCCTTATTTTGAGGAGACAGCCCAAACAGGAGGGTTCTATTCCTCTGATCTAATGAAGCAGCTAGCTGAAGGAAAGAGGTTAAAAGATGTAGAAGAAGTTCCTGAAGAGATAAAAGGGCGCTTTGTTACCGCTCATGATATATCTCCTGAGTGGCACGTTAGGATGCAAGCGGCATTTCAAAAGTTTACCGATAGCGCTGTATCCAAGACGGTCAATTTTCCCTCCGAGGCGATGCCTGAGGATGTAGCCAAAGTTTATATGCTGGCTTATCAGGAGGGCTTGAAAGGGATAACCATTTACCGAGATAGGAGTCGAGAAAGCCAGGTTCTCACTGTGGGTAAGGGGATAGAAAAGGCTGAAGGTAAACTAGCTCCTAGGAAGAGGCCTAAAGTTACTAGAGGTGTCACTGAGAGGGTGAACACGGGATGTGGCTACATCTATGTGACAGTAAATTTTGATAGCTGGGGAATATCGGAGGTTTTCTCCGCCTTAGGAAAAGCTGGGGGTTGTGCTGCAGCGCAGCTTGAGGCCATTAGCCGCCTTACATCGTTGGCTTTAAGGTCCGGAATAGATGTAGATTCTATTGTAAAGCATCTGCGTGGCATCAGGTGCCCTTCTATTGCCTGGGAGCAGGGACATGCTATTCTGTCCTGTGCCGATGCTATCGCTAGCGTGCTCGAAAAATATATTAGAGAAGAGATAGCCGGCAATCCTGAGACGTCCCAACCTAAAAATACTGAGAGCGTTAAAAGTTGGGCAGGGCAATGCCCCGATTGCGGTGGCCCTTTGATCTATCAGGAAGGCTGCAATATTTGCCTCAACTGTGGCTTCACTAAATGCGGATAGGGTATGGGAAAAGTGGGTAGCTCGAGAAATAGTTATTATTCAGCTCTCAAGCGGATAACTAAAGTTGCCAATTCAGCCTTTAGTTTAAGGAGGATTTGTAATTCAATAGCTAAAAGCGCCGCCAAAGCAATGCAGGCAAATAGTTGCCATATCTTGGCCCTCGACCCCCAAAAGGAATATTTAATCACTGTAGGCGCGTATGGTTTGAGTGACCTTTATCTAAAGAAGGGCCCCCTTGCCGCCCACAGAAGCCTTCCGGATATCCTTGAAGGCAAAGTAGTATCTATTGTCGATGCTACCAAGGACAAAAGAGTCCAATATCGCCAAGCTGCGCAGGCACAGGGAATATCTTCCATACTTGGGGTTCCTATATTTGGGAAGGGAGAAGCTAACGGGGAGATTAGAATTTATACTCGTGAGCCTCGCCAATTCTCTGAGGCCGACAAAAGCTTCCTTCTAAGCGTTGCGGATATGTGCGCTGTCATCTCTGAGAGGGCAGAGCTTCAACAATTGTTAGAACAAGGCTACAAGGCAGGCGAGCGAAGAAAGAAATTGTCCCGAGTGGCTCCGTCATCTACTAATAAGCTGAGGTCGACTAGTTTCGCTCATCCAAGCGAGGAGGATTTTGCCAAGCTTCTGGACTTTTACTGTATCGAGTGGCTTTATGAGCCTCGTTCATTTCCCCTTAGGTGGGAAGGTGGCAAGATAGCGGAGATGTTCACTCCTGATTTTTATTTGCCCGAGTTAGACCTTTATATCGAACTCACGACATTAAAACAAAATCTGATAACCGAGAAGAATCGAAAGTTGCGCCAGCTAAAGGAACTTTACCCCGAAGTCAATATCAAGCTTCTGACCAAAAATGATTTTCTCAAGCTGCTGGCCAAATATGGTTATGGTCCACTAGGCGAAGCTAAAGTGGCAGGAATCGATCGCGTTTTGTACAGCCACGCCCAAGTTCAACGCAGGGTAAGAACCCTAGCTAGGCGCATTTCCACCGATTACAAGGGCCAGCGATTAGTACTAATAGGCATCTTGAAGGGCGTCGTCTGCTTTATGGCTGATTTGATGCAACACCTTTCCCTTCCAGTCACCCTGGACCTTATGGCTATCTCATACTATGGTGGTGATGACCAGGTAGTCAAAATAACCAGAGACCTCGATAGCAGCATAACAGGACAGCATGTACTGATGGTTGAAGATATTGTAGATACTGGCATGACACTAAATTACATTCTCGGTCATCTCTCTGCTCACAATCCCGCTAGTCTTCGCGTTTGTGCCCTGCTTGATAAGAGAGCACGTCGATTGATAGATGTCCATCTTGACTACGTAGGCTTCGAAGTTCCAGATGAATTTGTAGTGGGTTATGGACTAGATTACAATGGGGAATACCGTAATTTACCCTTTATTGGCATCCTACACCCCGAGCTAACCAAAGGCGAGGGGCCACAATAAACAACTCCAGCTTAGCACCTTTTTCCATAGCGATACTTATGGCTGGCATAAATGAAAAAGCCCTGGGACAAAAAATTGCCCCAAGTAACCTCCCTTTTTTTGGCTCTCCACCCTCCGTCCTTTCTGCTTCCACCTACCTTGTGCTGGGCCTTTTACCTCCCAACACTTTTCAGTTTCCACCTACTTGGCAGCTGGCTCCGCACTCGCCAAGTTCCTGTTTGATTACTTGGGACAAAATTATACTAACACATTCATAAGCCTTTGTCAAGGGGGGGGGCCACTACCTTAGTGACACAAAATCTCTTTTCTATCATTTTGCTTATAGCGCTCAAGAAACTCTTTGGGCGTAAGATAGCCCAAGGATTGGTATTGACGGCCAAAATTATATTCGATAAGCCATTCAGTTAGCCCAGGATTGAGCCCCTGGAGTCTAGAGATAGATTTGAGTTGTAAAGCCTGAAAGCTCTGCCACCCTTCTCCACCGCTCATATCTATTCTCCGGGGTAATAGGCTTGGTTTTAAAGAAATAGAAGCTGGCTGGCTTTCTCATCCTGGTAACTCCTCACTGCAAGTCAATATCACCATTAACCATACCATGAGTGTCAACCATGTATCTCAGCCTCCACAAAACCTTAAGGGTAGAGAAAAGGGGTAGCCCAGGGCTACCCCTTTTCTCTAATGAGGCTCAGGTTTACTGTCGAGAGATTTTGGCTGGCTCTGGACTTACCTTTTGGGGAGTTTTCATGCTACCATCAAGTTGAGAACCAGCGAAATGCTGTCCGCGACGCAAGAAAGAGGGCACATCAAGGACCTCGCTGCTGCCTCTTATCAGGCGACGAAGCTCATCGGCACTGGATATTCCCTTGCCCCATTGCTTACCAAAGCCGGTAGCGATAACAGTAATTCGAACTTCGCTATCCATTTTGGGGTCAAACACCACACCAAAGACTATATTGGCGTTGGGGGACACTGCTTCGCTAATTACTTGGGCAGCCTCATTGCACTCGAATAGGGTGAGACTGGGGCCACCGGTAATGTTAAACAGTACCCCTGATGCTCCGGTAACAGATACATCGAGCAAGGGACTGGCCAAGGCTGCCTTGGCCGCTTCAGCAGCGCGACTCTGCCCGCTAGCTTTACCCACAGACATCCAGGCTGGGCCAGCATCTTTCATCACGGATTTAATATCGGCGAAGTCTAGGTTGATCAGCCCTGGAATGGTAACTACTTCGGAGATAGCTTGAACCCCTAGAAGAAGAGCGTCGTCAGCCAGCCTAAAAGCGTTGTCCACACTCGTCTTGGCATCACAAAGTTGAAGAAGGCGGTCATTAGGTATGATGATGAGCGTATCGACCTTGTTCGAGAGATCAAGAAGGCCTTCCTCAGCCACCTGAGATCTATGCGACCCCTCGAATGAGAAGGGCTTGGTCACCACTGCAATAGTGAGTGCGCCGCTCTGCTTAGCTGCTTCAGCCACTACAGGAATGCCACCAGTGCCTGTGCCACCACCCATGCCGGCGGCAACAAACACCATATCAGCACCCCGAATGAGTTCTTCGACTGTGTCACGGCTCTCTTCAGCTGCTTTGCTTCCAACCTTATGATCGCCACCGGCGCCCAAACCCCTGGTCAATTTCTCACCCAGCTGAATTCTAGTAGGAGCTTCAGCCAAAGCCAGCGCTTGGCCATCGGTATTCATGACTATGAAGTCAACGCCCTTTATCTCCTCCCGGACCATGCGGGTAATGGCGTTAGAACCACCACCACCAATTCCTATAGCCTTGATTCTTGCTGGAGTTGGAGTATAAATCTGCTTTGCCATTCTAACCTCCTTTCACAAATTAGGCACGAAACAGCTTTCTAACGAAACTCATAAAGCTGCCCCAGGCACCAGCCTTTTTTTCTCGGAACGCTGATCCCTCTTTGCCACGCACCTGCCATAGAATCAGTCCCAAGGTAGTAGCATAAGATGGATCATGGAGGATATCGGAAATGCCATAGACACCCATGCTCAAAGGTCGGCCTTGGCGCACCGGAATTTGTAACGTTGTCTGTCCTAACTCGTCAAGCCCAGACAGATTGGATGTGCCACCGGTGAGCACTAAGCCACAAGGCACCAAATTTTGGTAATCGCTGGTGGGCATCTCCAGCAATATGAGCTGCAACAACTCCTCCATTCGAGCTCGGATAATGTTGCATAGGTCTTTATAAGAGGCGTGATGACCATTCTCCATACCCACTTGAACCAAGTTGTCAACCTCTGGATTGGGTACGACGGTGCCATATCTCTTCTTCATCTTCTCCGCAATATTAAAAGGCAGGCCCAAGCCAATGGAGATATCGCTGGTTACCTGGTAACCGGCCACTGGAAGGATAGCGGTGTGATAGATGCTACCGTTCTTAAATACCGCTATATCCGTGGTACCACCCCCGATATCAGCCATAATAACCCCTGTGTCTCTTTCCTCCGGAGTCAATACTGCCTCTCCACTAGCCAGAGGCTCGAGGATCAGGTCTTCAACATCAACCCCGATGTTGCGGACACATTTAGCCAAGTTTTGTATCGAAGTCACCGAAGCAGTTATGATATGGGTTTCTACATCCAATCTGGACCCATGCATGCCTACTGGTTGTTTCACTCCCTCCTGTCCATCTAGTGCATAATATCGAGGAATGGCATGGAGCACCCTCTTTCCTTCAGAGACGGTGATATTACGAGCCGCAGATAGCACCCGTTTAAGGTCTTCAGTACGCACTAATCGATCATCTCGGGGGATAGCCACTACTCCCCGATTGTTCAGACTGCTTATGTGTCTACCGGTAACCCCAACGTAGGCAGAATCTATACGTACACCGCTGATTCTTTGAGCTTCCCTCAAAGATGCGGCAATAGACTGTTTGGCTTCATCCATGTTGACTACGATGCCCTTGTGTAGGCCACGAGAAGGAACGACTCCCACTCCTAAAACTTCAATGTCGTTTTCTTCTTTGACATTGGCCACGATAGTGGCTACTTTGGTTGTGCCGACATCAATAGCTGAAATGATTTTTCTTGCCATTTTCACCTCCTTTTTGCTGAGAATACTGCCTAGTTGAGTCGCTCGGCTATCCTCAATTTGGCGCTACGGCTGCGTGGGTTGGATTCCATCTCCAACGAGGATGGTTTAATGACCTTCCGTGAAATGAGCTTCAAGGTGGGCACATGCCCACAGCGACATATTACTGTTCCGGGGGGACATAGGCAGCTGCTGGCTGCGCGCCGCATAAATTGCTTAGCTATGCGGTCTTCCAAGGAATGATAACTAATAACCACTAATCTCCCCCCAGAGCAGAGAAGGTTAATAGTTTGTTCAAGAGCCGACTCCAGATTCTGTAGCTCACTATTGACCGCAATGCGAAGTGCCATAAACGTTCTTGTGGCAGGGTGAATTTTGGCACGCTTACTGCCCAAAACTTGCTCTACCAACCGGGCAAGCCCTAGGGTGCTAGCTATAGGGCGATTTCGTACAATGTTTCGCGCTATCTGCCGACTGTGACGCTCTTCACCGTATTTTTCTATAAGATGTGCCAACTCTTGCTCAGAGAAAGTATTAACGATGTCAGATGCAGTTAACCCCTGCTTGAGATCAAACCTCATATCCAGAGGGGCATCCAGGCGGAAACTGAAGCCACGTTCGGCCGTATCCAGTTGCAGAGAAGAAACACCGAGGTCGAACAGGATACCATCAACTGGATGAAAATGGTATCTTCTGCAGATAGCCTCAAGGTTGACAAAGTTGTCATTAACCAAAGTAACTGCTTCGCCATAGTCCCTAAGTTTATCTTGGCTTGCATGAATAGCCTCAGGATCAGCATCAATGCCCAAAAACCTTCCTGAGGGTGAGATTTTTTCCAGTATGGCTGCTGCGTGTCCTCCCAGACCTACAGTGCAGTCGACGAAGTACCTTCCTCGCCGAGCCTGTAGCCCTTCTATAGTTTCATCAAGCAGAACAGGAATATGTACGGGTAAAGACATAGTGAGACTCATTAACTATTCTCCAAAACTCTCGATTATCTTCGACGATTGCGTTTCGGCTGATTTTTTCTCTTCCTCCCACTCATATTCACTCCAAAGTTCCACGCAGTTATTGGCACCGACAACGGTCGCCGTATCACCAATCCCTGCATATTCGCGCAAGGCAAATGGCAATGTCATCCTGCCTTGACCATCAAAGGAGGCGGTGAAGGCGGAGCCGAAGATGGCGCGATTCAACCTTCTCAAGCCAGCTGGAGTTACTGCTTTGGTAGATAGGCTATCAGACAGCCTTTTCCACTCAGCTACAGAATAAACAACAATGCATTTCTCGATCCCTTTAGTTAATATCACGCCCTCCCTCAATTCCCGCCTGAATTTTGGCGGCAGAGGCACTCTTCCCTTCTCGTCAACCTTATATGAATATTCTCCAAAAAACATATCAGGCCCTCTCAGCTCTTACTCCAGTCTCGTGCAAGTGCCAATCTCTCAGAAATCCCTCAGTTAATTCCGTCAATTCTTGTTGCGTCCTATTCAGACAATAGTAGGTAATACCTGCGTCGCTTTTTTCGCCCAGTATTCCTTGGCTAATTAGACCTTGTATCTCTTTCTCCAACCCAACCATGTCCACTCCTTGATTCACTGCAACGCATTCAGCGGTGAACTTCAGCTTGGGATACTTCATGCAAAAGAGGAGCACGCGCAATCTGGTCAGGCTGGGACTGTAATTCTCCCACACTCCACACAATACTTCTGAGTCCACACCTTTTGTCATAGTGTGCTCCTTTTTGCCCTTTTTCCCCACTTTTCCCCACTATTCCAATATAAACCCTCGGGTTACATTTTGTCAATACCTTTCGTCCTTTTTTTGAATTTTCGAACGATTTTGGCTTTAGCGATTAAGAAAACAAAGCGGTGCTCAATACAGCCCAAGGGATAAATTGCACCCTGCGATTCAAAGCCATGGGGAACACAGCGACTTTCTTTTGCCGCCGTCAGCATGTTAAGATATGCACTTTAGAAGTTTTTGTTGAGGGAGTCTATGCGAATCGATATTTTGTGTCTCTTCCCTGAAATGTTTGCCTCACCACTCAACCAAAGCATCGCCAAGCGTGCTAGTGAGCGCGGATTGGTGAACATTGTGGTCCATAATATTCGAGACTATGCACATGACAAACATCATATTGTGGATGACTATCCCTACGGCGGTGGACCTGGCATGGTGCTCAAGCCCGAGCCTATCTTCGAGGCAGCAGAGGCGATAAAACAGCAACTTGGTGTAAGTTACATGCCTATCGTATTACTCAGCCCCCAAGGCAGGCTTTTTTCTCAATCCATCGCTCAGGAACTAGCCCTCCACCCTCATCTTGTGTTAATTTGCGGCCATTACGAAGGCTTAGATGAGAGAGTGTGTGAACATTTGGCTACTGATGAAATTAGTATTGGGGATTATGTACTTAGCGGTGGTGAATTAGCTGCCATGGTCCTGGTGGACGCTATCATTAGACTCATACCGGGCGTGCTTGGTTCACATGATTCAGCCGGCAGTGATTCTCACAGTAACGGGCTCTTAGAATACCCCCAATACACCAGACCCCAGGTATATCGGGGTTGGTCAGTACCTTCGGTTTTACTTTCAGGAAATCACGGCGAAATTGCTCAGTGGCGACGCCATCAGGCTATCCTGCGGACGGCAAAACGGCGCCCTGACCTCCTGAATACAGCCAATCTCTATGACGAGGACAAGAAATGAATGTTAGAGAATTTGTTAAACCAAAAATAAATCCCGACCTCCCTCAAATTTCCCCTGGCGATACGGTCAAGGTTAGTCTGAAGACTATGGAGGGGGATAAAGAACGACTACAGCACTTCCAAGGCGTGGTGATTAAAATGAGGAAGAGTGTTGATGGTGGAAGCTTTACGGTAAGGCGGGTATCTTATGGCATTGGAGTGGAACGTACTTTCCCCTTCCAATCCACTTCGGTGCAAAACGTAGAGGTGCTCAGGCATGGCCAAGTGCGCCGAGCTAAACTCTATTATATGCGCAGGCTCAGCGCTAAGCGGGCTCGACTTAAGGAAAGACGAGAAAAAGCAGCAGAGCAAGCCATGCCTCAAGAAGAAGACCAGACCTCTGAATGAGCTACGCCGAGGTGGCAGTCAATTCACCGGGGAGCCGGTCAACCTTTTGCTATGCCATCCCGGCACGGCTAAATATTAATGTCGGGCAAGCAGTATGGGTACCCTTTGGCTCCAGGGTTATTCAGGGGATTGTTGTCGAATTGTCGGAGCAGCCGTCAGTCAAGGCAACCAAGAAAATAGCTGACTTCATTACTGATTACCCTGTGCTTTCCTCCATACAAATAAAGCTTGCCCAATGGATTAGCGAACACTATCTTTCCCCTCTTTTCGATGCCATGGCCTTAATGCTTCCTCCAGGATTTGAGAGGCAGACCATTACTTACCTTCAATTGGTAGACACCCAGGTGGATTTGTCATCACTGACACCAGAACAGAGGCAAATCCTCCATTTTATGAGAGGGAAAAAGAAGACGAGCTTGCCTGAGATGGAGAAAGCAATTGGCAAAAAGAAAGCCAGGCAAATCACCGACCAGTTGCTAGACCGCCAGTTAATCACAAAAACTCTGGAATCGGAGAGAGTAAAGATAAAGCCCAAAACTGTCCTTTATGTTAAGTTAATAGCTGACAGAGAGGAAATTGAAGCGGAAAAGGCCCGCCTGGAAAAGTCCAGAGCCTATAAACAGGCAGAGTTCTTAGAATTTCTAGCCGAGCAGACCCAACCCGTTTCAGTTAGCGAATTAAGGAAAAGCCTAAATTGTTCTCTGACCATTATTAGAGCCCTGGAAAACCGCCATTTGGTCTCTGTGGAAAGAATCAGGATAAGACGTGACCCCTTATCTCACCTTAGCCTCACAACTTCTCCACCCCCAGCTCTCACCACATCTCAGCAAACTGTCTGGGAATCAATCCATAACGCCCTTGTGAGAGAAGCGAAGCAAACCGGCAAGCCATTGGTTTTTCTCCTCTTCGGCGTTACAGGCAGCGGCAAAACCGAGATTTACCTGCGGGCCTTAGCCCAAGTCGTTGCCGCAGGTAAGCGAGGTATCTGCCTTATCCCTGAAATCGCTTTGACCCAACAAACAGTGGAGAGATTCGCTAATCGTTTCCCAGGGCGTGTGGCACTACTGCATAGCGGCCTTTCCCTGGGAGAACAGTACGACGAGTGGCAATGGATAAAGGAAGGAAATTGCGATGTTGTTATTGGGCCGAGGAGCGCTTTATTTGCCCCTTTGCCCGACCTCGGTCTTATCATTATCGATGAAGAACATGAGTGGACATATAAACAAGAAGATAAATCGCCTCGCTATCATGCCCGGGACGCGGCCATTAAACTGGCTCAACTCAGCGATGCTCTTGTCATCCTAGGCAGTGCTACACCCGATATTGGTAGTTTCCATAAGGCACAGCTAGGCGAATATCATCTTGAGGAGCTAAAAGAGAGAATTACACCTCTTGGTTATTTCCCTCTCCCTGAAGTGAGGGTAGTAGATTTAGGGGAGGAACTTAAAGCTGGAAACACAAGCTTGTTTAGTCGCTCATTGTTGGCTGCCATGAAGGAAACCTTGGCGCAGGGTGAGCAGATAATTATTTTTCTCAACCGTCGCGGTACCGCTACCTTTATTCGATGTCGTAACTGTGGCTTTGTCTTTCGCTGCCCTCGCTGCTCAATAGCTCTTACCTACCATTCGATGGAGAAAAGACTGATTTGCCACCGGTGCCGCTATTCTATTCCAACACCTCAAAGTTGTCCTCAGTGTTTTAGACGCTATCTCAGGTTTCTCGGCACTGGCACGCAAAGGGTCGAAGAGGAGACAAGATATTTCTTCCCTGAAGCGCGATTGCTTCGCTGGGACAGGGACGTGATTACCAAGAGACATACTCATGAGGAGCTACTAAAGAATTTTCGTGACTATAAGGCAGATGTACTCATTGGCACCCAGATGATAGCTAAGGGATTAGATCTGCCTCAAGTGACCTTGGCGGGGATAATCAGTGCCGATACTGGCCTTAATTTTCCCGATTTCCGAAGTGGCGAGCGCACTTTTCAACTCCTGTGCCAGGTTGCTGGTAGGGCTGGTCGTGGGGTTAAAGCAGGAAGGGTTATCATTCAAACTTACTCTCCCAACAACTACACTGTTCAAGCTGCTGCCAGACATGATTATCCGGGTTTTTATCATAAAGAGATAGACTATCGACGCCGATACAATTATCCCCCATTTAGCGAATTAATCCGCTTGGTTTATAGCCACACCAGCGAGGATTTATGCCGCCGTGAGGCAGATAAGGTATATCGTCGAATTCTTGATGAAAGGGCAAGAGAGGGAATGATTGACTTCAGTGTAATTGGTCCTGTGCCTGCCTTTGCCTCCCGAGTCCGAGGTAAGTATCGCTGGCAACTCTTCCTTCGCAGCTCCGACCCAGCTCGGATTTTATCCCAGGTCATTTTGCCAAAGGGCTGGACTATAGATGTCGATCCGGTAGGGATAGTTTGATTTCACGTGATTTTATTGGGTTGACCTTGAGCATAACCAACGCAGAGCTTTCCCCTTTTGCCAGTGAGTATATGGCTGCTCTCTACCTACCATACATAGACAAGGAGCTCCTTTTCCATTCGGTAAATTATTAAGCGAAGCAGCTTGGACCAACTAAGCAAAGACTTAGGCGGTGTTGGAAGTTAATCTCATAAGGTTGGATTGAACTAGGGAGATAAACGCTGTGTAAGGCGTAGACATCGGAGTCTGGAATAAATCAAGAAAGAGTGCGGGTCTCCTTTTCTTTGCCACTAAGAGGCAGTGTAAAGAAGAAGGTGGAACCCCAGTCGGGTTCTGTTTCCACCCAGATCCGGCCACCATGGGCCTCCACCAATCTTCTGCATACCAATAGTCCCAGTCCAATCCCTCTGACTCCACTGGGTCTTGAGTTCTCTAGTCTCTCGAATGGCTCAAAAAGCCTGACTTGATCACGGGGAGATATACCGCTGCCTTGGTCACTAACTCCGGTAACCAGATGCTCCTTCTCCTTTTTAGCTGAGACTCTTACCTGACTCCCAGAGGGGGAATACTTAACTGCATTTTCCAAGAGATTGTACAGGATGCGTTCCAGCCTCAATGAGTCAGCGTTGACCGGGGGGAGTCCCCGGCGGACATCTATTAAAAACTGATGTGTCGAAGATTGGCGCCTTATTTTGTTAACGGTTTCTTTAACCACCTTTTGGATGCTGACTGGTTCAGTGTAAAGAAACAACCGCTTGGCCTGAGCCCGAGAAAGTTCAAGCAGATTTCCCAATAGATGAGAGAGTGATTCGGTCTCCTGAGCTGCATCTTGAAGGAGTTGGCGTGTCTCGTCTGGAGATAGACGTTCTCCCTCGCTTAAAACCGTATTCAGAGAGCCAATAATCACAGTCAATGGGGTACGCAATTCATGGGATACGAGTCCAATGAACTCATCTTTAAGCTGTTCTACCTTCTTGCGTTCGGTAATATCCTGGCCCTGAGCAATCGTGGCTAAAGGCGTCTCGCCATCCAGCGCATAGATGGTAGCTGAATTCCACAGCAGGATGTGCACAGTCCCATCTTTGTGCTTGATGGGAATCTCTACAACCTCCCATCGTTCACCAGAAGTAGCTTCACGAATGCGCTTCATAGATTCGTCACGGGTATCAGCCGGGAACAATATGTCCACTTTATTTCCCAGCACTTCGCCTGCAGAGCGTCCAGTGAGCCACTCGAAGGCATGGTTAAACCGGGTAATCTCCGAATTAGGATTCCAGACGATGATAGGGGCATTGGCATAATCAATCAAATTTTCGAGATATTCCTTGGTTTCGCGGAGGGCTTCCTCCACCTGCTTTCTCTCGGTAATATCCTGAACAGTGCCGAATCCACCCTTAAGCTCACCCTTTGAATCGAACTCCAGCTCAGCCCTCTCATGAACCCACTTGACTTCATCGCCTACAATAATGCGGTGCTCGATATCATACTCCTCACCTTGAAGAGCAGCATTCCACTTGTTATCCGCATATTCCCGATCTTCCAGGTGCACGCAGGAGAGGAATGTCTCATATGTCATGGGCGTTCCTTTGGGGATACCGAAGATACGATAGGTCTCGTCAGACCATAAAAGCTGGTTATGCCGAACATCCAGACGCCAGCTTCCGGTACGAGCTACCGCTTGAGCACGGTTCAGGTCGTGTTCGCTCTCTAACAGTGCTTGTTTAGCCTGCTTGTAGATAGAGCTCTCAATAATATCCCATTTTCCCTCCTGCTTAATCAGGGCAAACTGGTGGTTCTTGATGACATCAATTACGGCAGTGCCATCGCATTTGTCCAAGCAGTATGTGCAAATTGCCAACATTTTGTATTTCCCGATGATGTTGTTCACCTCTGCCTCATATTCCGTGAAAGCCTGCCAGTGGTTCCTTTCCAGCCAGAACGTGTTGCCCGTCAGCCGCAGCCCGGAATAACGCCCGGCCAGGGCCTGCTCCAGCTTGCTGACCCAACCCTTCAGCACACGGTCATCATCGAAAGTGCCTACCAGCAGATACCATTCGTTATATGGAATTATCTCTATCTGCCCCCTGCGCAGGTATTCGTCGAAATTCACAACTGCTCCTCTCATGGCCTCCGCTGCCTCGGCTACCATGAGGGGCTCGGAAGTAACCCACATGCAGAATTCGTTACTCTCAAGACCAGCTTTGAAGTAGGGAACGAGTATATCAATCAAATCCTGTTTGGTCTTATAAAACTGGCAGAAGTGAGTACCCCAGGGCACGCCGCCAATCACATCAATGCCGCTGTTTCTAAGTTCATCTTCCATTGGCATCCTCCTTGCATCGCTCTAGTAATCAGCTAATTGGTCATATTCTAGTTCTGCCTTGCTTGCCAGTCAACAAGAACAGGAGAGATATTTGACATAGCTTGCATTGACAGATATTATCTTAAGCGGATGAGCATGTAGAGGACAATGTCATGAGACAGTTTCGTGTCCTCGTAGTCGATGATGAGCAGCGCATTCTTAACTTCCTCAGCTCCAAGCTAAGAGTCTCAGGTTACGAGGTTATCACTGCCAGCAATGGAGTAGAGGCTTTAGAACAGATTCAGGCGCAGGAGCCGAACCTAGTCGTGCTTGACGTGCTTATGCCCAGAATGGACGGCTTTGAGACTCTTAAAGAACTCCGCACCTTTTCCTCGGTGCCAGTCATCATCCTCAGCGCTAAGGAAACCAATGCGGACAAGATAAAGGGTCTTGAATTAGGTGCCGATGACTATCTGGCCAAGCCTTTCAGCCCTGACGAACTAATTGCCCGCATCGAGGCGATGAGGCGACGTCTAGCGCCGTCTGAAAAGCGGAAAGCCTACGAGCAGCTTTCCCTGGGTGACGTGACCATTGATTTTGCGAAGCGCAGCGTCGCTGTTAAGAGCGAAGAAAGATACCTGACCCGAATTGAATGGCTTTTGCTCAGCGAGCTTGCTCATAATGCTGGTCGCCTCATGACCTATGAGGAGCTCCTCAGCAGGGTATGGGGACCTGAATATCGCGACGATGTTCAAATATTGAGGACATGGATCAGCCGGCTAAGGAACAAGTTGGAGGAAGACCCTGATAACCCCCAGCTAATTCGCACTATCCCAAAAGCAGGCTACATAATCAAGCAGCCCTCATCCTGAACGGCTTCGAGAAATCCCCTCATTGAAACCGCCAATGGGGCTTCAAGCCTTGGTGGAAAACAACTCCCTAAAATGTCATAACTTTTTAATCTTTTTCCTCCTTATTTTATGACTTCTTCATACCGAGCTTCCTATAATGTTTTTATGTAAGGCCATTTCATATGATGCTTGCGTCGACATGATAGCGCATCAGCAAGAGTTGGAAGCCAAAAAAGAAGTTCAGTAGGACGTGGTAGCAAGTATAACAGGGGAGGAAAGTATAAGTGATGGGCACTAAGGTATACATACTACTGGATATCATTGAGGGGAAACTTGAGCTGGTAGTCCAAACCCTGCGCGGCAAGCCTGGCGTGGTGGAGGTCGACCTGCTGGAGGGTTCGCCCAACGTTATCATGGTGGTCGAAGCGCCCGAGCAAAAGAAGCTGGCAGAGCGAACCGTACAGGCCCTTGCCTCGGTGGGAAAAATGACCGAAGGTGTGCAATTACTGCCGACTAGAGATGGATGCGAAACGCATGTTTTTAGTGAAGCCTCGTCCTATTCAAAACTCAAGGGGGTTCTGGCCGAAGAAGAGGAGCACGCTGGGGGATGCTAGATTTGGGACACGACTGAAACAAGTAAAGAGACTGGTAGCATGCTTGAAGGGAAGCGCATTGCCATTCTGGCTGAAGAGGGTTTTGAAGATTCCGAACTTATCGAATCCCTGAGGGCGATGAAGGACGCCGGTGCCAGGGTAGTGGTTGTGGGCAGCGGCTCGAAGGAAAGCTATAAGGGTAAGAGGGGTACGACAACAATTAGAGTAGACACAAGTGCCGACAAGGTTAAAGCTGAGGACTTTGATGCCATTATCGTGCCTGGTGGCTATGCCCCCGACAAGATGCGCCTCCACCAACCCATGATCGAGTTGGTAAGGAAGGCAAACAGCTTGGGTAAAGTGGTGGCAGCCATTTGCCACGGCCCCCAGCTCTTGATCTCGGCAGACATCGTTAGAGGGCGTCGCCTTACCTCCTGGCCCTCGTTAGCAGTAGACATTAGAAAGGCCGGCGCACGCTGGGTTGATAACCCCCTAGTTCAAGATGGAAATATCATCACCTCGCGAAAGCCATTTGACCTGCCGAAATTCAATAAAGCAATAATTGAGGCTCTGAGAGGATAGCATTGACAAATAGAGAGGGGAAACATTTCACACCGTCGGCTTGAGTTTCGTGCGTTATGTAAAGAGTGCCAGAAAGGCTGAAGTGAACACGAAATAGATGCTGCAGTAGGTAATCGATGGCGAAAGCCGTGATAACTTTAGATGAACAGCAAGTAACCAAGTTGGAGCAAATCCTCATCGACCGGGACGAAAAAGGGGCTTGGGAACTCTTGGCTGAGATAAGAGCTAAGGTGAGGGCAACACAAGATACTCGCTGTGGCATAGAGAAGTTGAGAAAATAGTGTCTTAAAAAGGTCAGGGGGGCCAGAAAAGAGCTAATCGAGGAAGTGAGCAAGGTTACAATGAATCCTAGAATGCATATTTTGAACATTGTCCTAACTTTGGGCTACTTGACAAATAAGCTGCACCTGCTTATGCTATTAAATAAGCAATCCCCTCGTTTATCTTACCTTAGGGTGTGGGACGATGTGGCCGGATCTGCTGAAATACAAGGTACAGGCAAAGCTAGGTCGCAGATAGTTGTGTATGTATTTGCTGCTAAGCATTGCTTTAGCAGCTTTTTATGTTAATTAGGGCAGGGAGCAGGGTACACTAATTAAGCCAAATTGAGAAGGAGGTGAATGGACATGGCGATTGAAAGATGGCGTCCCTGGGATGAATTCAGAGAAATGGAGAGGTGGATGGACGAGATGATGAGGCGACCATTGGCAACATGGAGGCGTCCGCAGACCTGGTGGAGAGTGCCCACCGAGGCAGTGGGCTGGGTGCCGGGGGTGGAGATGTATGAAAAAGCAGATAAATTTATAGTGCGAGCCGAGCTTCCGGGGATGAAGAAGGAGGAAATCGATGTCTCGGTTGTCGGGGACACCTTGACCATAAGTGGAGAGCGGAAAGCTGAAACCGAGGTCAAGAACGAGGACTACTACCGCTGCGAACTGTGCTACGGCAAATTCTCTCGTTCTGTGGGCTTGCCCGCAGCGGTAAATGCTGCCAAGGTGGATGCCAGTTACGAAAATGGCATCTTGGAGATTACCTTGCCCAAGGTGGAGGCGGCTAAACCCAAGAAGATCACGGTCAAAACTAAGGAAATCAAGGCCAAATGAATCAATTTCGCCCTGCCCCCCCGCACAAACTCAGGAGGGAAAAAATGACACGTGAGGTTAAAGTCTATACCACCCCCACCTGCCCTTATTGCAAGATGGCTAAGAAGTTCCTGGATGATAATGGCGTCAAGTATCAAGAATTTAATATAGTTGAAGATAAGGCGGCCCGGGAGGAAATGAAGAATAAGTGTGATTCACTAGGAGTGCCCACAATTTGCTTCGATGGCGAAGTGCTGGTCGGGTTCAATGAGGCGCAGCTAAGGGAGAAATTAGGTCTTTAGTTCATTAAGGGAAATATGTACGAACTGATTATTGTTGGTGCCGGCCCTGCCGGTATGACGGCAACAGTGTATGCAGCGAGGAAAAAGCTGAGTACGTTGCTTATCAGCTACGACATAGGAGGGCAAGTTCTGTGGACTGCTGGCGTCGAAAACTATATGGGATACCAATTCATCGAAGGCCCCGAGTTAATGCAGAAATTTGAGGAGCAGGTAAAGCAGTTCCCCCTTGATAAGAAAACTGGCGATAGGGTCAGCAGCTTGTCTCAAACAAAGGGAGGATTCGAGGTGAGAACAGATAAGGGTGAAAGTCACCAGGGTAAGGCAGCTATAATTGCCACGGGCAAGCGCCCTCGCCAACTCAATGTTCCAGGTGAAGAAAAGTTGAAGGGCAGAGGAGTTACCTACTGCGCTATCTGTGACGGTCCCCTCTTTGCCGGTGAAAATGTTGCCGTCATTGGAGGTGGCAACTCAGCCCTAGAGGCCGCCGAGGATATGATCAAAATAGCCGAACATGTTTATTTAGTATCGCTAACTCCTCTTACCGGTGACCAAATCCTAATCGACAAAGTGAAGGCTGCCCACAACTTGACAATGTTCCTGGAGCACGAAGTCCTGGAGATAAAGGGGGAAAGCCTCGTTAAGGGGATAAAAGTAAGGGATTTGAAAAGTAAACAGGAAAGGGAATTAGAAGTTGGTGGCATCTTTATTGAGATCGGGCTTATCCCTAATTCAGAGCCATTCAAGGGAATAGTCCATCTAAATAGCTTTGGGGAAATCGAAGTTAGTTGTGCTAATGAAACTGGCGTACCTGGACTCTTTGCCGCTGGGGATGTCACTAATGTTCCTGAAAAACAAATAGTGGTGGCGGCCGGGGAGGGAGCAAAAGCTGCTCTTAAAGCTCACCGCTACCTGCAGAGACTCAGCGAATAAGCATAAATTAGGAAGGAGCATTGAAATGGTTGTAAAGAAAGTTGGCGAAAAATATCGCTGCAATGTCTGTGGCAATGAGGTGACGGTGACTAAGGTTGGTGGCGGTACTCTGGTCTGTTGTGGCCAGGATATGGAGCTAGTTAGCTCCTAGCTTACAAGGCAGATTCGGGCAGCCGCTAGACATGGCTTCAGACCAGTCATCATTCGTCACGGGTATCGCTTTGCGAGTTGATGGTGGCTGGCCAGGTCAATGAACATTGGACTGGGGGATAGATTTATGGAAAGTGAACAAGTCAAAACCTTAGAGGCGCTTCAGCTTGCTATTCAGATGGAGGTGGAGGGCAAGGATTTCTACCAGAAGGCAAGCCAGAAAAGTAAAAATAAGCTCGCCATGGAGCTATTTCAGCATCTCGCTAGCGAAGAAGACGTCCACCGTAAGAAGTTTGAGGAAATACATGGAGCCCTCAAGAGAGGGCGGAATTGGCCTGATGTGAAGCCACCTTCCGAGCAAGGGAAAAGGCTCAAGTCTCTGTTCGCCGAAGCCACTAAAGCACTGGGTAGCAAGATTAAAGTGGCTGAGTCTGAACTCGAGGCTATCAAGGTAGCCATGGATATGGAGATAAAGTCTTACAATTTTTATCACTCCCGAAGCGAACAAAGCAGCCTACCTGTGGAAAAGCGGTTCTATGAGGCCCTAGCGGGCGAGGAGCGGGAGCACCACCTCGCCCTCCTCGATTCGTATGAATATCTTAGCGATCCTGAGGGTTGGTTTACCAAGAAAGAGCATTGGTCATTGGATGGAGTTTAGATAGACCAATAGGAGGATTCATATGGGTGACATTGCCTTAAGCATTGAGCAGCTAGCTGTAGAGGTAGAGGGCCGGGAGATTTTGCATAACATAAATTTGGAGATGAAACCGGGCGAGACTCATGTCCTTTTCGGTCCCAATGGGAGTGGCAAAACCACATTGCTCATGGCAGTAATGGGTTTTCCCAGGTATCGGATAACCAAGGGCAAGATCATTTTTGAAGGCCAGGACATAACCATGCTGCCGCTGGATGAAAGAGCCCGTTTGGGGATTGGCATGTCCTTCCAGCGGCCACCGGTGGTTCGGGGGGTAAAAACGCGTGACATGATTGCTGCTTGCCTCAAGGGGCGAAAACAGGAGGAAAGCATGAGTCAACTTGCAGAAAAGGCTGACCTGGCTGATTTTCTTGATAGGGAGATAAACTATGGATTTTCCGGAGGGGAGATAAAGCGTTCTGAGCTGATGCAACTACTGGCGCAGAGACCAAAATTGACCCTGATAGACGAGCCTGAGTCAGGCGTTGACCTGGTAAATATAGCCCGTATAGGTGAACTTATAAATGGACTGCTGGAAAAGGATTGTCCCATACTTGAACGCAGATGCATGGGGCTGATCATTACTCATACAGGTCATATTCTTGACTACGTTAATGCTCGCACGGGCTATGTCATGTGTGATGGCGTAATCGGATGCGAGGGAGACCCGCACGAGATTCTAGCTACCATTAGAGAGAAAGGCTACGAAGAATGTATCAAATGCTTCCTGAGGAGGACACCACGTGGTTGAGACGAAATCATCTAAGACGCACAAGGATAAAGCCAAAGCGGCAGCAAACAAAGCAGCGGCCCTCGGCGAGGATATAGACTTGGGCATTTATGTTAGCTCAGCCGAGAACCAACCATATCAGTCTGACCCATCGAAGCTACCTGCCAAAGCCAAAGAGCAGATGCTGGGGGCAGGAGTCATCCTGGATGACCCAAGCCAGAGAGCAGGAACCTTTATCCAGATGGATAACGCTCCTGTTCATAGCTCGGTCAGACAGGAAGGTGTAGAAGTGATGGCAGTCAGCCAGGCTATGGAAAAGTATGACTGGCTGTCAGACTACTGGTGGCAGGCAGTAGCTGTAGACACCGATAAGTACACAGCTAATGTAGAACTGAGCCAGCATAATGGCTACTTCATCAGGGCACTGCCTGGCTACAAGACCATCTACCCGGTTCAGGCTTGTCTCTATCTGACAAAAGCGCGGCTTGCCCAGAATGTGCACAATATCATCATTGCCGAAGAGAACTCGGAGCTACATATTATTACCGGTTGTGCCACTGCTTCCGAGGAAGAAGCCGGCCTACATTTGGGCGTCTCTGAATTCTACATAAAGAGAGGGGCTAAGGTTACCTTTACCATGATACATAATTGGAATCCAGAGGTAGCTGTTCGTCCTCGCACCGCGGCAATTATCGAAGAGAGTGGCTTATTTCTCAGTAATTATGTGCTTATGAAGCCGGTGCGTTCACTGCAGATGTACCCTACAGCTAGGTGTGTGGGTGAAAATGCAGTTGTCAGATTCAACAGTATCCTAATGGCAGCCCCTGGGTCATCGCTGGACATTGGTTCTCGGGCCATCCTGAATGCGAAGGGGGCAAAGACAGAAATCATATCACGAGCCATAACTACAGGAGGTAATATCGTTGCCCGAGGTTATATAGAAGGCAACGCCCCTGATGTCAAAGGGCATCTTGAGTGCCGTGGGCTGATTCTAGGGGAGCAGGGCACAATCCATGCCATACCTGAGCTTAAGGGTACATTAGCCGGCATCGACCTATCCCATGAGGCCGCAGTAGGCAAGATAGCTGAAGAAGAAGTAGAGTATCTGATGGCACGAGGGCTAACTCGAACTGAGGCTACAGCCACTATAGTCAGAGGTTTTCTCAGGGTGGATATAGAGGGATTGCCACCCTTGCTCGGCGCCGAATTACAGCGGGCTATTGAAGCCAGTGAAAAGGACCTTATGTAAATAAGACTAACAGGAGGTTAATCATGAATCTCAAAGCTCTACACAGCTGCAGCTATGGTTTATATGTTATAAGCTCCAGAAAAGGGGATAGACTCAATGGGCAAATCGCCAATACCGTGGTTCAAGTCACCTCCGAGCCGCCCACTATCTCCGTGTGTATCAACAAGCAGAACCTCACACACGAGTTTATCACCGAAAGCAAGGCCTTCGCCGCTTCTATACTATCCCGAGATACACCCCTCTCTTTTATCGGTCATTTTGGCTTCAAATCGGGCAGGGATGTAGACAAACTCAAAGATGTCAATTATAAGCTTGGTGAAACTAAGGCTCCCATAGTACTTGACCACACTCTGGCTTACCTCGAAGCCAAGGTAATCAACCAAGTAGATGTCAGGACTCACACTATATTTATAGGGGAGCTTGTGGGAGCGGATGTCCTCAGAGAAGGTGAACCAATGACTTATGCTTACTACCACCAGGTTAAGAGAGGCACCACTCCCAAGACAGCTCCCAGCTACATCGAAGAGAGAAAGGAGGCAGTACCCAAGATGGCAAAATACGAGTGCACTGTTTGCGGATATATCTATGACCCCGACTTAGGCGATCCCGACGGCGGCATAAAGCCGGGAACGCCTTTCGAGGAAATACCCGATGATTGGGTGTGTCCTGTCTGTGGAGCAAGCAAGGACCAGTTCAAAAAAATGGAGGAATAAATGGAAGCAAGACAGATACAACCAAATATTTACTGGGTGGGCGCTATTGACTGGGATAGACGTCTCTTTGACGCTCTGATACCCCTTCCCGACGGGACGAGCTATAACGCCTACCTGGTGCAGGGCAGTCAGAAAGTTGCTTTGATAGATACCGTGGATCCTTCCATGACGGATGTCCTCATGGCTTATCTAGATGATGTTCCCGCTGTTGACTACGTCATTGCCAACCATGCCGAGCAAGACCACTCAGGCTCTATCCCCCAGGTTCTAGCGAAGTATCCCGATGCCAAAGTGGTCACTACGCCCAAAGGCAAGGATATGCTGGTGGCTCTCTTGCTTATCCCAGAAGACAAATTTATCACCGTAAGTGATGGTGAAACTCTATCCCTCGGGGATAAGACCTTAGAGTTTATCCATGCCCCCTGGGTACACTGGCCCGAGACTATGCTTACATATCTACGGGAAGATAAGGTGCTCTTTCCCTGTGACCTTTTTGGCTCCCACTTAGCTACCACCGACTTGTATGTAAGTGATGAAGGGCAAGTCTATGAAGCAGCTAAGAGATACTATGCTGAAATCATGATGCCCTTCCACACCAGTATTGAGAAACACCTAGAGAAATTAAAGGGGTATAAGATTGGCACCATCGCCCCCAGCCATGGCCCTATGTATGACAAACCTTCGTTCATCTTGGAAGCATATCGAAGCTGGGTATTTGGCCCACCAAAAAACACGGTAGTCTTGCCCTATATCTCCATGCACGGCAGCACCCAGAAGATGGTGGTACATTTTGTCGGAGCCTTGGTTGATAGAGGTGTCACAGTAAGACAATTCAACCTCTCAGTAGTAGATTTAGGCAAACTGGCCATGGCATTGGTAGATGCAGCAACTTTGGTCATCGGCACGCCTACTGTTCACGTTGGCCCCCATCCCAATGTTGCCTATGCTGCATTTCTCGCCAACGCCTTAAGACCCAGACTCCAGTTTATCTCCATTATTGGCTCCTATGGCTGGGGCAGCAGGGCTGTGGAACAGCTCAAGGGAATGATTCCCAACCTTAAGGCAGAGGTGCTGGACCCTGTAATCAGCAAGGGATTCCCTAGAGAAGAGGATTTCAAAGCCGTTGACAACCTAGCCAGCACTATCGCAGAGAAGCATAAAGAGCATGGCTTCGTTTGACAATGTTTTATTGGAAAGAGAGTCATGATGTCCAAAGCGATAATAATTTATGATTCTAGAAGTGGCAATACAGAGATGATGGCCAAGGCGATTGAAGAGGGAATGAAAGAAGCTGGAATCGAAGTCCTATCAAGAAGGGCTATAAACGCAAACGCAGAGGACCTTTCAGATGTTGATGCCGTGGTCCTTGGTGCCCCAACTTACCATAAGGACTTGATTCAATCAATGAAAACATTCCTCTTCGAAATGGAGAAGGCAGACTTAAAGGGAAAGGTTGGGGCAGCTTTTGGGTCCTATGGGTGGAGCGGCGAGTCCGTCCAGATGATGACTGACACTATGAAGCACATCTATGGAATGAACGTGCTAGAGCCAGGGTTGAAAATACTACGCAGACCGACTGAAAGCGGGTTAGAGCAGTGTCGGAACTGGGGAAGAACGATTGTTGAAAAAATAAAAGAAACAATCTAATGAAGCAGGGAGGTACTTAGGACGTAGACCAGGTGAACACCTAAGGAAAGGGAAGAAAGAGAATAATAGAGAAAGGATGCAGTGAAATGTATCAAAAGATACTAGTCCCTCTTGATGAATCGGCGCTAGCGGAATGCGTCTTGCCCCATGTAAAAGCAATAGCCAGAGGATGTGGTACAGGAGAAGTGGTGCTCTTAGAAGTCATAGAGCCCCCTCCCACCTGGGCGGCAGAAGGCATCGATTTTGATGCAGTGCAAAATGCCAACACGAGAGCGGCGGAAGCCTATCTTGCGAAAATACAAGCTCAGCTTAGCTCAGAGGGATTTAATGTCAGGTCCGAAATATTAACAGGCAGACCTGCTGAGGTTATCACCGAATTTACACAACAGAACGCAGTAGACCTTATAGCCATTGCCACGCATGGTCGTTCTGGCATAAGTCGTTGGGTATTTGGCAGCGTGGCGGACAAACTAGTGCGCTCCTCCTTTGTCCCAGTGCTACTGATTAGACCTCGTGGTTCTGAGCCTGGCACCTGATATCATTATGGATTACAAAGCTAATATCGAAAAGAGGCTTTTTGGCTACTTAGTCTGGGGGTGATGGAATATGAAATAAAGGTTGAAGCTATGCCAAACTCGGCAGAACCAAAAAAGGAAGGTGCCTGATCTTAAAAACTAAGGAGGGAGAGCAATGAAATTTGGAGACATTTTGAGAGGAAAGGAAGCTGAAGGGAAGGAAAAACACGTCCCAACAATCGAGGCCGGCAAAGGAAAGGGTGAGACAGGCGCAGACATTGTCCACGTAGTAGTAGGCAAAGAAGTGCCTCACCCCAATACTGTGGAACATCATATTGCCTGGATAGAGCTCTATGGAGTGAAAAAAGATGGACAGGTAATAGACCTAGGCAGGTCTGCCTTTGCGCCGTCCTATACCAATGCCAATGTCAGGTTTCAGGTACCAGTGGAGCAATTTAAAGCCTTCTGCGCTGTCTCTTACTGCAATATACATGGCGTCTGGGAAAACTGCATAGAAATTTAATGGAATGACGGTCGATATGTAGAGCGGAAAAAAAGTTAACACTACACGAAAGATTAAAAATAGAGGAGGTGTTAAACATGGAAGAAATAAAAGAACAAACAAGTCATATGCCCCACATAGGTGAGCCGGCACCAGCTTTTGAGGCGGTAACCACTCATGGGGTACTCAAGCTGGAAGATTTCACAGGAGGCTGGCTAATTCTCTTTTCCCACCCGGCGGATTTTACCCCGGTGTGCACCACTGAGTTCATAGCTTTTGCCGAAATCTTCCCCGAACTACAGAAGCGCGGTGTAGAACTTCTGGGGCTTAGTGTGGACAGCACTTCTTCACATATCGCTTGGGTGCGCAATGTAGAGGAGAAAACAGGGGTAAAGATACCATTCCCTATAATCGCCGACCTCAGTAAGGAAGTGTCCCTAGCCTATGGTATGATTCACCCGGGCCAGAGCAAGACCGAGACTGTCCGATGTGTGTTCATAATAGACCCCAACCAGGTTATCAGGACGATACTCTACTACCCACTGACCACCGGCAGGAATATGGATGAGATACTGAGAATAATAGACGCCTTACAAACGACGGATAAAAACGCAGTAGCTACTCCAGCTAACTGGAGGCCGGGTGATATGGTAGTGGTGCCGCCTCCGAACACCCAGGAAATGGCTGAGGAGAGGCTCAAGCAGGGGTATGAGTGTACGGATTGGTATCTATGCAAGAAAAAACTCTGAGCATATCTTGATAGGAGGATAACATGGCGTGTATTAGCCCTGATGGTAAACCTACTGAGTCAGGTACCAAGATGCTCCGTGCGCTGCAAGCAGGGCTGGGGACTCCCGAAGAAATTGCCAGAGAGGCAGGGCTTCCCCTGTTCAGGGTGAGAAGCGGGCTCCGTGAACTTACCCAGGCCGGCTTAGCCAGCCAGAAGGGTGACAATTATGAACTATCACCCAAGGGGGTTGAGGCGCTGGGTACCTAGTCTACTTAACAGCCGAGTGGGAGATAGCCTTTGAGGAAGGCGACAAGAAACTATTTTCTAGCAGTTGTTATGTTTTTGCTAGGCCTGTTCGAGGTAGCATCTGGCTTCGTCCTATGGGTTGTTCTGCCTAGAGGCAGTGGCTATATGGGAGGCAGAGGATTAGCTTCAGAAGCTACCTTATTGTGGTCAAGAGATGCTTGGCTTTACCTTCACATATGGGTTGCCGTCGCCCTGGTGATTATGGTGGTGATACATCTAGTACTTCACTGGAGATGGATAGTCTTTGTGACAAAGAGACTAGGCATGAAAAAGAATAATTAGGGAGGAACGAATGGACAAAGATAAAATTATTGCTTTACTAAATCAGGACCTTGAGGGCGAACACGCAGCCATCATTCAATATTTGGTCCACGCCTATGCTATGGGTGAGGGCGAGATGGCCTGTGAAATCGAAGCCATTGCCCGAGAGGAAATGCGCCATTTTGATTGGCTGGCTGAGACGATAGTCAGCCTTGGTGGTACTCCCAGCCTTGAAAGAGGAGACATGCGCACAAGCGGGGAGTCAGTTCCTGATTGGATGAGAAACGATGTGCTTCAAGAGAAAGATGCCGTCACCTCATATGAGAAACACATCAAGGCCATCGGCGACCCTAAGATCAAACGGCTGTTGCAGAGAATCCTCTCCGATGAAAAGTCCCACCAGGGCAACTTCGAACATTTTGTGAACAAGGCCCAAAAGGAAGGTGCCGAGGATTTAAGAGGCCCTCGGCAAGACAAGGTTGCCCAAGTTCTCAACTGGGGCATCGAGCATGAGTATACCGTGATTTTGCAGTACCTTCTCCATTCCTATATGACGCCCAACAAGGATGTCCAGAAAGAAATGGAGGACCAGGCTATAAACGAGATGCAGCACCTTGGATGGTTGTCCGAGGAGCTGGTTGGCGAAAAAGGCAGTCCCAGAATTGAGCATATCGAGGTTGATAAGTCCACCAAGACCGCCGACATGCTTCGTGCAGATATCAAGATCGAGAAAGAGGTTGCGGCTGAATACGACCGAGCTGCCAAAGAAATTGAAGAGCCCGACCTAAAAAAGCTTCTCACCCGAATAAGGGACCACGAAATATACCATGCTGATATATTTGATGACCTGCTGAAGGAAGAGGAAAGGCAAGGCTAATTGCTATGTTGAGATGGCAGCGGAATGCCAGCTCTAGTCTCGGCAATGGGAGAGGAGAACAGACAGCCCAGCCGTTGACTAAATATGCTGTAAAGCTGGAAAGAGACAACGTCTTGGTAGAAATCTAGGTTGCTTCACCATAAACTGCGAATCCGAAAAATCCAAACTATAAAGACATGGGGTGGGGAAAGAACAGTGGTCGACAAAACTAATTCCAAGAAGGCTGACAGAGCTTCAATCCATATAACTGGGATGACCTGCACTACCTGTGCGGCTACCATCGAGAAGGGCCTTTCCAAAACTCCTGGTGTAGAACAAGCTGATGTTAACTTCGCTTCGGAGAAGGCTTCCATAGAATACGACCCCTCCAAGGTAGACCTTGTCAAAATTAAGAATGCCGTCTCGCAACTGGGTTATGGGGTCGCCACCAAAAAGTCCATATTCCCGGTGGGCGGAATGACATGTGCTTCCTGTGTTGCCAGAGTAGAGGAGGCTCTATCTAGTGTGCCGGGGGTAATCTCGGCCAGCGTGAACCTGGCCTCGGAGAAGGCTACTGTAGAGTACCTGGAAGGAACGGGGCTGGCTGACCTGAGACAGGCAGTAAAAGACGCCGGCTATGAACTTGGCCCCGAGGTACAGGCCTTAGAGGACGTGACAACTGCTGCCCAGCGTGAGATTCGAGTTTTAAGGAATAGATTTATCATCGCTGCCATCCTCGCCTCATCAATCATGGCCCTAGGTTGGGGACCTTCCTTTGTTGGGAAGTCCTATCTATTGTGGGCTTTGGCTACTCCAGTTCAGTTCTGGGCAGGCCTGCGATTTTACCGAGGAGCATTGGGTGCGCTGAGACATAGAACCTCCGATATGAATACCCTGATTGCGGTAGGCACCTCGGTGGCGTACTTTTACAGCATGATAGCTGTTATTTTCCCGAGCCTTTTTGCCACTGCGGTACTGGAACCCCACCTATACTTCGATACCTCAGCCACAATCATTGCCTTGGTTCTCCTTGGCCGTTTTCTGGAAGCTAGAGCCAGAGGACAGACCTCGGAAGCAATAAAGAAGCTTATCGGCATGCAACCGAAGACCGCCCTAGTTATCCGTGAAGGCGAAGAGAGGGAGATTCCCATTGAAGAGGTTCAGGTTGGTGATCTTATTCTAGTACGTCCTGGCGAGAGGGTGCCCGTGGATGGCATAGTGCGCCAGGGCTATTCCAGTGTTGATGAGTCCATGGTTACTGGAGAGAGTATCCCTGTGGAGAAAAAGGTGGGTGACGAAATTATCGGCGCCACCATCAACAAGACGGGCAGCATTGAAGTGGAAGCAAGCAGGGTTGGGAAAGAGACAACGTTGGCTCATATCGTCAGAATGGTCGAAGAAGCTCAAGGGAGCAAAGCTCCTATCCAGCGCCTTGCCGATGTCATCGCCAGCTACTTTGTGCCGGCAGTGATTGGCATTGCCATCGTGACCTTCGTAATCTGGTATTTCGTGGGGCCAGCTCCAACCCTCACTTTTGCCTTCCTCAACTTTGTCGCTGTGCTCATTATAGCCTGTCCCTGCGCCTTGGGACTGGCCACTCCAACTGCAATCATGGTCGGCACGGGCAAGGGAGCGGAACACGGGATCCTTATCAGAAATGGCGAAGCCCTGGAAAGAGCTCACCAGATAAAGACCGTATTCCTGGATAAGACAGGCACTCTGACCCGTGGCGAGCCTGTGGTGACCGACATAATCGCTGCTCACTCTTTCTCCCAGGAAGAGATTCTCCAGTTGGCTGCCTCCGCCGAGCATAACTCAGAGCATCCACTTGGCGAGGCCGTGGTAAAGGCTGCTCTAGAGAAGAAGCTGGAATTATCCCCTTCCTCAGATTTTAACGCCCTCCCGGGGCAGGGTGTAGAGGCTCTGGTGGAGGGCAAGAAACTTCTGTTGGGCAACCTCGGGTTAATGAAAGAACGGGGGTTTTCCCTAAATGGGCTGGTGGAAAAATCCGCCAAACTCCTCGAAGAAGGCAAGACAGTAATGTTTTTGGGACTGGATAGTCAAGTAGCAGGAATTGTTGCCCTGGCTGACACCCTAAAGCCAAATGCCAAAGAAGCGCTCCAATCGCTACGCAAAATAGGTATTGAGACAGCAATGCTCACCGGAGACAACCGACGCACGGCTGAGGCTATTGCCCGAGAGGCAGGTATTGACCAAGTTCTGGCTGAGGTGTTCCCTGAGCATAAAGCCAGTGAGGTGAAGAAATTCCAGGATGAGAGAAAGGTGGTAGCAATGGTGGGCGATGGAATCAACGATGCTCCAGCATTAGCTCAGGCAGATGTTGGTATTGCTATTGGTACAGGTACTGATGTCGCCATGGAAACTGGAGACATTACCCTGATTAGCGGTGACTTGATGGGAGTGGTAACCGCTATATCCCTGAGCAAGCGTACCATGAGGACTATCAAGCAGAACCTATTCTGGGCCTTCGCTTACAATACTGCGCTTATTCCTGTAGCAGCCGGTGTATTGTATCTTGTTTTCGGGAATATAGGCGTACCCTCGGGACTTCACTTCATTCTGGGTGAGTATGGGTTCCTGAATCCAATCCTGGCCGCAGCAGCCATGGCAGTCAGCTCCATCACTGTGGTATCCAACTCACTGCGCTTAAGAAGGTTTAAGCCAGTCAGGCTTGGCGACTAATGAAAGGAGCTATCCAATGGCCATAGATCCGGTTTGCAAGATGGAGGTAGAGGAAGCTAAGGCAGCAGCTACTTCCGAGTATAAAGGGGAAAAATACTACTTCTGCGCTGTTGGTTGCAAGAAGGCTTTCGACCAGAACCCTGAGAAATACCTCGCTGAGGGGAAGAATTAAATTTAAAGGAAGTGAATAGTATGTGGAAGTGTACTAATTGTCATCACGTGGAACTTAGCACTGACAAACCTCAGAAGTGCCCGGTCTGTGGTGCCGAGGCGGAAAAGCTCATCCCGCATGAGGTTCCAGGTATAAAAGGAACCAAGACCCTGAAGAACCTTAAAGCGGGTTTCGTGGCCGAGTCCCAGGCACATTTGAGGAACCTGGCTTTTGCCATGAAAGCTGAGCAAGAGGGCTATGCCGAGGTAGCGAGGTTGTTCCGCGCTATCGCCGAGGCCGAGGCAGTCCACGCCTTTAACCACTTTCGCCTTCTAGACGCTGTGTCCGTCACCCAGGAGAACCTTGAGAGCGCCTTTGAGAGGGAGAATCTAGCTAGCAGCACCTATCCTCAATTCATCAGAGCGGCAAACGAAGAAGGCAATACAAGCGTGGCAACAGTCTTGAGTTATTCCCGCGATGTGGAAAAGGGGCATGCCAAGCTTTACAAGAAGGCGCTGGCGCATATGATGGCTGAAGAGGAGACTGAGTACTACGTTTGCCAAGTTTGCGGCCATGTCTCCGATGGCGTTCTCCCTGATGAATGCCCTATTTGCGGCGCTCCAAAAGAGAAATTCAGGAAGGTGGTCTAGCTGCTTGGGCAAAAATTTACTTGATAGCTCGGAGCTGTGAAAGGAGGTGTCTCATGGGTGAGTTTACACAGCTTTCTAAAATAGATGAGTTGAAAGATGGGACAATGAAGGCAGTAAATGCAGCAGGGCACCAAATTCTTTTGGCCAGGGTTGGAAATAACTATTATGCCGTTGACAATCTCTGCCCTCATTTGAAGGGGGATTTATCGCAGGGCGAATTGCGAGGAACTGTAGTAACTTGTCCTATGCATGGCTCTCAATTTGATATCAGTGATGGCCAAGTGGTCCGTTGGCTAAGAGGAGAGCTAATGTCGAAGTTGGGTAAAGCACTCAAGCTTTCCAAAGATCTTACGGTGTACAATGTCAAGGTGGAGGGTAGCAAGGTCCTGGTAGAAATTTAGTCAGCTCGGCGAAGGGCGCCTGCGGAGTAGCAATATCGTGACGAAATTAGCTTGTGCTGTAGATGAAATAAAAACGCTAGCACCCGGCGATGTCAAAGCAGTATTAGACAAGGACAAGAAGGGTGACTTTCTCCTTCTGGATGTCAGGCAGCCTGAGGAGTACGAAGCTGGGCACATTCCTGGGGCCATGCTTATCCCATTAGGAGAACTGGAAGCCAGGCAGGAATATCTGGAGCGAGATAAGAAAATCATCACCTATTGTCGCTCAGGGCGCAGGAGCATGGCAGCAGCCATAGCGCTTTGTGGACTGGGATTTGAAGATGTTCACAACCTGGAAGGTGGTATTCTCAACTGGCATTATGAAACTATAATTGGAATACCCGAAGCGAGGCCCGATTTGGTAACCGAAGCGGCTGATGTTAAAAACATCTTAATGCTAGCTATTAAACTGGAGAAGGGCTCCTGGGATTTTTATGCAGCGGCTAAGGCAAAGGCTGCATCATCTCAGGCGAAGGAGAAATTCCAGATGCTAGCCGACGCCGAGGATAGACATATGCAGAGGCTATGGGAGCGCGCAATTAGCCTGCTCGGGAAAGGGACACTTCCGCCTTTGGAGAAGCTCAAGCAAGAACTTAAGGTGGAACACATGGAAGGTGGTATCGAGATCAGTCCTGCTCTGGCCAAAGTAGATGAGAAATTCTCTGATGAGATGGAGGCATTGGAAATAGCGTTGGAAAAGGAGTATATGTCATACGATTTCTATAAGCGGACTTCGGCATTGGTGGAGGACCCAGATGCCAAAACACTCCTTCACGAATTAGCCCTGGAAGAACGGAATCACGCTGACATTCTACTCAAGCGGGTATCAGAAATCGTTCGATAACAATAATTGGGAGGGGATAAACTAGATGATTTTTGAGCGCATAAAGTCGGAAGGGATAGCCCACAACTCTTACCTGATTGGCTCGGAAAACGATGCTGCCGTGATCGACCCTCGACGTGACTGCCAAGTTTATATTGACCTGGCTCAGCAGAAGGGTCTAAAGATTAGATACATTTTTGAGACCCACCGTAACGAAGACTATGCAATTGGCTCTTTAGAGCTGCATCATTTCACAGGAGCTGAGATTTACCATGGACCCGAGCTGGACTGGAAATATGGCAATACTTTGGGAGACGGGCAGCAGCTTCAAATTGGCAAGCTCAGGTTAACTGCCATCCACACTCCCGGGCACACTGACGAGAGCATGTCCTATACTGTGGCTGACCTCTCCACTGGCGAAGCTACGGTGATGGTATTTACGGGGGACGCACTATTCGTGGACGATGTCGGCCGAACTGACCTGTACGGTACTGAAGAGGCTCCAAGGCTAGCCTCAAATCTCTATGACAGCATCTTCAAGAAAATCCTTCCCCTTGGGGATGGAGCCATTCTATGCCCGGCCCATGGTGCCGGTTCGGTCTGTGGCATGAATATTGCTGACCGGGATGAGAGTACCATCGGCATAGAAAGAGACCAAAACCCGATGCTTCAAAAGACCAGAGATGAATTCGTGAAGTACAAAGTAGCTGAGAAGCTGGAGAGGCCTCATTATTTCCGCCAGATGGAGAAGTATAATTTGGAAGGGCCTCCTCTATTGGGATGTCTGCCTTTGCCAGCTCCGCTTACTCCAGCCGAGTTTAAGGAAGAGATAGAGCGAGGGGCAGTGGTCGTTGACACGAGCTATCCTGCTGCCTTTGGTGGCGCACATATCAACGGCTCCTACAGCATCTGGCTTGAAGGATTACCAGTTTTTGCTGGCTGGGTATTATCTTATGATAAGCCTATCTTGTTGGTATTAGATGACCAGCATCATCTAGAGCAGGCAGTTAGATATCTGATACGTGCTGGCTATGACCAGATTGTCGGCTATCTCAAAGGTGGCATCGAGGGCTGGTATAATGCGGGATTTCCTGTGGAGCATCTGCAAGTCTTGACGGTGCACGAGCTTAAAGCCAAGATAGACCGCGGGGAAGAATTAACTATATTAGATGATAGGGGAGAGGATGAATGGGGCAAGGGCCACATTAAGGGTGCCCAACATATATATGTGGGTCATATTCAGGAGAGGATGGCAGATATCCCCCAGGATAAACCAGTGGCCATGTTCTGTAATGTGGGACATCGCGCTGGTCTTGGCGCCAGTATCTTGCTTCGGGAAGGCTGCCGAGATGTATACAACGTCTTGGGCAGCATGACCGCCTGGAATGCTGCTGGCTATCCTATATCCACCGACTAGCTGCTCACAGGGAAAGAAAGCTTTGGATAGTGTGATGGGAGCTTCAGGATGCAGATAGAGAGGCCTGCAAAAAATAATTGGAGGAGGTCAAGCTGTGGCTGAATTATCTTTGCCGTTTGAGTCCAGATATTTTCCTCTGAAAAAATTTCTCAATATGTACCGGGAGTCCGTGGAGGAACCAGAGGAGTTCTGGGCTGAACAGGCGCGTCAGCTAGATTGGTTTAGGACCTGGGACAAGGTACTAGAATGGGAGCCGCCCTTTGCTAGATGGTTTGTAGGTGGCAAACTGAATGCATCACATATATGCGTTGATCGTCATGCTCAGACTTGGCGAAGGAGTAAGGTAGCCATATATTGGGAAGGTGAGCCAGGAGATATTAGAGTCCTAAGCTATTCCACGCTATATCGTGAAGTCAATAGATTCGCCTCCGTTTTGAAGAATTGTGGTGTGGGTAAGGGAGACAAGGTTGCCTTATATCTGCCGATGATTCCGGAACTGCCTATTTTCATGCTGGCATGCGCCAGGATTGGTGCCATCCATACAGTGATTTTTTCGGGTTTCAGTGCTCAAGCATTAGCTGACAGGGTCAACGATGTACAAGCCAAATTGTTAATAACTGCTGACGGAGGATTCAGGAGGGGGAAGGTAGTGCCGCTGAAGAGTATAGCCGATGAGACTTTAACTATGTGCCCTTCTGTGGAGAGGGCTATTGTGGTCAAAAGAACTGATGCTCCGGTCACCATGAAGTCGCCAAAAGAATCATGGCTCCATGACCTGCTTGGTAAGGCAGCACACTTCGTGGAACCAGAGCCAGTAGAGTCGAACCACCCCCTCTATATACTGTATACCTCAGGTACTACAGGCAAGCCTAAAGGCATTGTCCACAGTACTGGTGGTTATCTGGTCCACAATTATTCTGCTTATAAGTGGGTCTTTGACCTTCGGGAAGAATCGGTCTATTGGTGCACTGCTGATGTCGGCTGGGTTACAGGGCATAGCGAGATAGTGTATGCCCCTTTAGCACATGGAGCAGCCATAGTCCTTTATGAAGGGGCTCCAGACTATCCCACAATTGAGAGGTGGTGGGATATTATCGAGAAATACGGGGTTACCATATTTTACACCTCGCCTACAGCCATCAGGATGTTCATGGGACATGGAGAAGAAATGCTAAATAAGCATGACCTTGGCACTCTGGAGCTCTTGGGGAGCGTGGGGGAGCCCATTAATCCCGAGGCCTGGCTCTGGTTTTACCGCCACGTGGGTGGTGAAAGATGTCCCATCGTTGATACCTGGTGGCAGACTGAAACCGGTGGCATCATGATTTCGCCTAGCCCTGGAATCGAATGTGTGCCCCTGAAGCCTGGCTCAGCAACGTTACCACTGCCGGGGGTAGAGGCCGACGTAGTTGGTGAGGATGGCAAGCCAGTGCCACCTGAGCAGAGGGGGTTTTTGGTAATAAAGAGACCATGGCCTGGGATGCTCCTTGGCATACATGAAGCCCCGGAACGTTACAAGCAAGCCTATTGGTCACGGTTTCCCGGCATTTACTACACCGGTGACTATGCAGTAAGGGACAAGGATGGATACTTCTGGATCTTGGGCAGGGCTGATGAGGTGCTTAAAGTAGCTGGGCATAGAATAGGTACTGCCGAATTAGAGGACGCTGCCGTCTCCCATCCACAAGTGGCTGAGGCAGCAGTTGTGAGCAAACATGACCCGGTGAGAGGCGAGAGCATCGTCATCTTCGTCAGACTTAGAGAGGGGAGTAGCCCTTCCGCAAGCTTGAAAGAAGAGTTAGCCAAACACTTGGGCAAGGTGGTAGGTCCTATAGCAGTTCCTGATGAGATTTATTTTGCTGCCAAACTACCCAAGACAAGGAGCGGCAAGGTGATGCGGCGGATTTTGAAGTCTGTTGCTAATAACACCAGCATAGGTGACCTTACAACTCTGGAAGATGAAAGCTCCGTCGAGGAGATAGTCAAGGCTTATCAAGAACTCAAAGGAGAACAGAGAAGGAAGGAGTAAAATGTCGCCAGATATTAATTTCATGGTTGGCGGAGAGGCAGGACAAGGGGTACAATCCATGGGCTTTATCCTAGCCAAGGCCTTTGCCCGAGGGGGGTACCACGTCTTCGCCGACCAAGATTATGAATCCAGGGTGAGGGGTGGCCATAATTTCCTCAGGGTCAGGATTAGCGACAGCAAAGTGGAGGCCATATCCGAGAAAGTGGACATTCTGCTCGCCCTGAACCAGGAAACAATAGAACTCCATCGCGGGGAACTGGTCCATGAGGGAGTCACGGTCTTCGATGGAGAGGAGCTCAAGAACGTCAAGAACGATGGTGCCCTCTTCAGTGTGCCATTGGGGAAGTTGGCTGAGGAGAAGGCGGGTGCCAAGCTGATGGCCAACACAGTAGCCTTGGGAGTAGCTTTGGGTCTGGTGCATTATGACCCGGAAATATTAGCCGGGGTTCTTCGCGAGCACTTTGGAACCGGTGAGAAGGGTGAAGGCAATGTTAAGGCGGCGGCAGCAGGTTATGAGTACGCCGCAAACAATTTCAAAGAAAAGTTCAAACAGAGCCTGAACCCACTAAGTGATAAGAAGAGGATGCTTATAAACGGCAACGAAGCCATAGCCCTGGGGGCTATAGCCGCTGGCTGTACCTTCATGGCTTCTTATCCCATGACGCCTGCCACATCTATAATGGAGTACCTGGCAAGCAAGTCCGATGCGCTTGGCCTAGTGGTGGTACAACCCGAGGATGAGATTTCAGCCGCAAACATGATAATCGGGGCTGCCTTCACTGGGGCAAGAGCTATGACCGCTACCTCAGGAGGTGGCTTCTGTCTCATGGTGGAGGGATTGGGGCTGGCAGGAATAACAGAGACACCTATAGTTGTGGTGATTGGGCAGCGGGCAGGCCCTGCTATTGGCCTACCTACGAGAACGGAGCAAGGTGATCTGCAGTTCGCCCTTCACGCCTCCCACGGTGAGTTTCCCCGGGCTGTCCTGGCCCCAGCCACCATTGAAGACGCCTTCTGGTTGACTGTTAAAGCCTTCAATCTGGCCGAGAAGTATCAGTTGCCCGTCATATTACTCACTGACCAACACTTGGCCAGCTCTTATTCCACGATAGACAAGTTTGACCTCTCGAAGGTGAGCATAGATCGGGGGTTACTGCTTACCAAGGAGGAAATGGCTAGGCTGGGGGAGTATAAGAGGCACCAGATAACTCCATCGGGCATATCCCCCAGGGCCTTACCTTTTGAAGAAAATGCCTTGGTGGCGACCGATGCCGACGAGCATGATGAGGAAGGACATCTCATTGAAGATGCTGACACCAGAACCCAGATGATGCTCAAGCGGCTACGTAAACTCGATGGTCTGAGGAGTGAGATCCAAGGGCCACGAATTTACGGGTCTCAAAAGGCAGAGATTGCACTTATCGGTTGGGGCAGCACCTATGGAGCGCTGAAGGAGGCCGTGGATATTTTGCGAGGTGATGGCTTGGATGTCAACCTCCTACACCTGAATGAACTCTGGCCCTTCCCCTCTGAAGCTGTAACCACTGCCCTTGATGGAGCCCATCAAAGCTTCGTGGTGGAGAATAACGCCACTGGGCAATTGGCCCGTCTCATTCGGTCGGAGAGCGGGAACAAGGTCACGGGCGGCATTCTCAAGTTTGACGGACGTCCCTTTACTCCTACTCTCATCGCCAGTGAGCTGAAGAAGGAGGTGACTTGACTATGGTAGAGATGGCTGATTATGCTGGTAGCAAACCAGCGTGGTGCCCTGGATGTGGCAACTTCGGCATCCTGACTGCGCTTAAGAATGCCTTGGTTACCCTTGAGATCGAGCCGTATCGCGTATTGATGGTATCTGGTATCGGCCAAGCTGGCAAACTGCCTCACTACACCAAGGGCAATGTAATCAATGTCCTTCACGGACGGACACTGCCAGCAGCCAGCGGTGCCAAGATAGCTAATCCCGAGCTTATCGTTATTGCTGTAGGTGGCGATGGCGACGGATATGGCGAGGGGGGGAACCACTTTATCAATGCTGTGCGACGAAACCACGACATTACATATCTAGTGCATAATAATCAGGTCTACGGCCTCACCAAAGGCCAGGCCTCACCCACCAGCGACTCTGGCTTCGTCACCAAGACCACACCTCAAGGGGCAGACATACCACTAAACCCAATCGCTCTGGCAATAGCCGCTGGAGCCAGCTTTGTAGGCAGGAGTTTCGCCGGAGATATAGAGCACTTAACCCACCTCATTGTCCTGGGGATCCAACATCATGGATTCGCTTTGATCGATGTGCTCCAACCTTGTGTCTCGTTTAACCAAAAGAACACCCATGCCTGGTATCGGGAAAGGGTCTACAAACTGGAGAAGAATGGTTACGACTCAGGCAACAAGATGGCTGCATTCGAAAAGGCTCAAGAATGGGGCGACAAGATACCTATCGGGGTAATCTATAGAGAAGAGAAGCCAACTTACGAAGAGCGGCTCCCTGCCTTAAAGAGGGGACCTTTAATACGGCGTGAGCTTGACCCGATGCAGGCAGAAAAGCTGCTGGGTGAATTCCTGTAGGGAAGGTGGAAGAGAGGCCAATGAAAATCTTGATCGTATTTTACAGCAGGTACGGTAACACTGCCCGGCTGGCTGAAGGCATCGCCAATGGAGCGCGCAAGGTGGAAGTAGCCAAAGTGATGATGCGTAAAGTCAATGAGACCGCTCCAGCTCAGATAATTTCCCGGGATGTGAGGTGGCAGAAAGCCCACGATGAGATGGCGCAGAAATACCAGCCACCAAACTTGGCTGAACTGGAGGAGGCTGATGCCATAATCTTTGGCAGTCCTACCCGCTATGGCAATATGAGCGCTGAACTCAAGTTGTTTATAGATACCACCGGCCCGCTATGGGCACAGGGCAAGCTCATTGGTAAGGTGGCCGCAGTATTCTGTACCAACAGCACAGCGCATAGTGGTAAAGAGTCAACGCTTATTTCCATGATGATACCCCTGTTTCATCATGGCATGATAGTAGTTGGCGTGCCTCAAAACGTAGCACAGACGGCCACTGCCGGCTCGTATTATGGTGCCACAGCTACCTGTGGCACAGCCGGGGAGCGTCACCCCACAGCCGATGACCTTGCGGTGGCAGAGGCTTTGGGACAGAGGGTAGCTGAGATAACGCGACAATTGCTCAGAGGCAGATGAGAGGACAGCTATTCTAACTTAGAATAGTGCCAAATTATAGATTAGGAGGTATAAAAATGGAGAAAAACCTTGGGACACAGCTCGAGGTCAACAACAAATCCATGGAACTCAACCCCTTCGTCGCGGAGGTCCTGGCTCGAACTGTGGTCGGTGCAGTCTCTTCCCTGAAAGGCGCTGAGAGCATACAGAATCTGGAACTTCATTTGGAGCAGGGAGATGTCAAGCTCAGCGTAAACGGCAGTGAACTACACCTTACCCCTTTCCCTAAGGACATTATCACCAACATTATAATCGGCTTGGTCTCCTCATTAAAGGGAGTGGATAAAATAGACAGTTTGAAGATCAACGTTAAGGCCGAATAGTCAATTGTTGATACAAAAGTCACATACAACAAGCGTGGTGATATTTAGAATAGAAGAATATATAAGGTAATTCTTGGCATCGATAAACAACAAGAGTTGAGAGAGGAGGAAAAGATGGTTGAGCAATTATGTCCGGTCTGTGGTTGTACCATTACAGGGGAAGGCTATGAGAAAGAGGGCGTTAAATACTGTTGTGAGCCCTGCGCCACCGGTAGTGGGCCATGTGAGTGTGGATGCTGCCACCCGGTTGAAAAAGACAAGGAAAAACACTAACTCAGGAATATAGAATATAGCTTCGCTGTTGAGGAGTGGCGGGTTCTATGCCTAACCGTTTGATAAACGAGACTTCTCCCTATTTGCTTCAACATGCCCATAACCCAGTCGACTGGTACCCATGGGGCCCAGAGGCATTTGAGAAAGCTCAAAGGGAAAATAAGCCTATCTTTCTGTCTATAGGGTACTCCACATGTCATTGGTGCCACGTAATGGCACATGAGTCCTTTGAGCATCCTGAAGTAGCCAGGCTGATGAACGAGGTCTTCGTTTCCATTAAGGTAGACCGTGAGGAACGTCCTGATATAGACAATGTATACATGAGCTCCTGTCAGATTATGACAGGCGGTGGGGGTTGGCCTCTCAGTATCATTATGACGCCGGACAAAAAACCTTTCTTTGCTGCCACTTATATCCCAAGGGAGGACCGGTTTGGACTCATTGGGATGCTGGAGCTAATTCCACGCATCAGAGAGCTTTGGACAACACAGAGAGGCGAAGCGCTAACTTTGTCCCATAGAATCGCTACCGCACTCCAACAGACCTCTCAGAACGCACCCGGTGAAGAACTAGGTGAAGCGACACTGGAACTCACGTACGAGCAGCTTGCCCAACGCTTTGATGAGCAGTACGCTGGCTTCGGCAGCGCCCCGAAGTTCCCCACCCCACACAACCTCCTTTTCTTGCTCCGTTACTGGAAACGCAGCGGTAACGAGAGAGCATTGGAGATGGTGGGAAAAACCCTCCAGGCAATGCAGCGTGGCGGCATCTATGACCATGTCGGATTTGGCTTCCACCGCTATTCTACGGATTCTCAATGGCTGGTGCCTCATTTTGAAAAGATGCTTTACGATCAAGCTATGTTAGCCATGGCTTACACCGAGGCTTATCAAGCCACTGGGAAAGAAGATTATGGAAAGACAGCACGGGAGATTGTTACCTATGTTTTGCGGGATATGAGGGCACCAGAAGGTGGGTTCTACTCAGCTGAAGATGCTGATAGCGAGGGAGAAGAGGGAAAGTTTTACCTTTGGAAGCAGGAGGAAGTTCGACAAGCGCTTGGTAATGAAGAAACAGATCTCATCGCTAAAGTATTCAACATTGAAAAAGACGGCAATTTCGTGGAGCAAGCAACTGGAAGGAGCAACGGGGTTAACATTTTGCATCTAAGCAGGTCGTTTGGAGAACTCGCCTCCGACCTGAATCTGTCTCAACACGACCTTCATAAGCATCTGGAAGGGATACGGCAGAAATTGTTTGCTTACCGCGAGAAACGCATTCATCCCATGAAGGACGATAAAATTCTAACTGATTGGAACGGTCTTATGATTGCTGCATTGGCGAAAGGGGCCCAAGCCTTTGATGAGTCCAAGTATGCTGAAGGGGCCCGCCATGCTGCAGATTTCATCCTTGAAAATATGCGCAAATCGGACGGGCGGCTGTTGCACCGCTATCGAGATGGTCAGGCTGGCATAGAAGCCAATTTGGATGACTACGCTTTTCTGGTTTGGGGTTTAATAGAATTGTATGAGGCCGTTTTTGACCTGAGATATCTCAAGGTTGCTCTGGAGTTGACTAACGATATGTTGAGGCATTTCTGGGACGAAGACGGTGGTGGCCTTTATCTCACGTCTGACGATGGCGAAAGCCTGTTTGTCAGAAACAAGGAGATTCGCGATGGTGCTATCCCATCGGGGAATTCTGTAGCGATGCTGAACTTGCTTCGTCTCGGGCGTATGACTGCCACTTCCGATCTGGAAGAGAAAGCAGCAAAAATCGGGCGCGCTTTTTCCAGAAGCGTCAAACAATCACCATTGGCCCATACTCAACTCATGGTTGCCCTAGACTTTGGAGTAGGACCCTGTTATGAAGTGGTTATCGCCGGCAATTCAGAGGCAGAGGATACCAAGGCTATGTTCAAAGCGTTAAGAGCAAATTTCTTGCCCAGCAAGGTCGTGCTTCTCAATCCCAGTGAAGGAGAATCGCCCGAACTAGCTCAGCTTGCCGAATTTACCAAAAATCAATCGAGTATCGAGGGCAGGGCCACAGCTTACGTCTGTATGAATCATAACTGCAGGCTGCCAACAACAGATATAAACAAAATGCTGGAGTTGATAAATGTGAAATAGCTACCTCAGAAACAGAGTAACCCGAGTGAGTATGGTAGAACGCAAAAAGACAAAACGTCGGGTAACAATGGGTTAGGGGGTTGATTTACATGTGAAGATTTGAAGTTGACGTGAAAACCGAGATACTAGAGAAGGAAAGGAGGGAAAAATGGAAACATTTCGTGGTAGCGGTCATCTGCCTGGAGCTCCCAAGGTGTGGGACGTGGAAATGGTCGCTGACTGGGAGAAGAAAGAATTTACAATCCGCATACCGGCATCCGGGGCAAAATTGACCGAGTGGCCGGGGTTAATGGTACAGACTATCGGGGGCGAAGAGGCAGTATTCAGGACACGGGGCATACCGCCGTTGCAAATTCACTGGTGGCATGTAGTGAAGAATCCCACTGGCGATCTCTGGGTGATGGTCCTTGTACCCCCTAATGAAGAGGGAATATGGCTAAACTGTGGCCTTCGCCTAGAAAAGATGAGCTGATGATGCTCCATACAAATATCCGTTTACCTCTTTCGTCTGACCATGCTAGGGGGTGGTGCCTATGTGAAACAGATGGAAGCTGTGTTATTCAAATAATAAATAA